>Ga0210144_1000216_pt1 | contig 34026 bp, 28 predicted proteins | sample Muzzi_PWA_D2_FD_185532 | JGI IMG/M metagenome (GOLD analysis project Ga0210144, IMG submission 185532) | Wetland microbial communities from San Francisco Bay, California, USA, that impact long-term carbon sequestration - Muzzi_PWA_D2 (SPAdes) | ecosystem: Environmental > Aquatic > Marine >...
ACACGCGTTCAATCCGCTCCCATCCCCATAATCCATGGGGCTTAAAAAGCAAAAAAATTGCCATGAAAGCAAAAGGAGCGACCTCTTTAACACCTCCGGGAAAGTATCTATCCAAATACGCCCCGCAGAGGTTCTGTAATATACCGATGACAATTCCACCCACAATAGCACCGGGTACGGAATTGAGCCCCCCCAATACCACAGCCGGCAGAACCAGAAGGCCAAGATACCCCACGGATATATTCAATCCATTAATGTTGCCCAAAAGGGTCCCACCGACTCCGGCCGCCATAAAAGCGATGGCCCAGGCAGCTGCATAAACGAATCTGGCGCTCACACCAAGAGAGAGGGCAGCCATCTCGTCGTCGGCTGTGGCCTGCATGGCAAGGCCCCAACGGGTATATTTAAAAAAGCAAACAAAAATGATTAAAAGAAGGATGGCGGCCACAAAACTCCACAGATAAACCTGACCGATAACGATCTTTCCGATGTGTATCGGTTCAATTGAAAAAACCGGCGGGGTGAAAACACGCGTATCTGTACCCCATATGAGTTCCACCGTTCCCTTAAAGAAAAATGAAAGCCCAACGGTGACCATAATCACTGTCAGCACAGGTTGACCGATGAGTTTGTCCAGGAAGATTCTTTCCGTCAGTATTCCCAAAACCAGTCCGACAATCAGGGATAATAAAATCGCCAGCAAAAAAGGAATGCCCATGGAATAAAAGCTCAAGGAAACATAAGCGCCAATCAGCGTCATTTCACCCATGGCCAGATTCAGCACGCCTGAACATTTATATATCAACACCCATCCAAGGGCCACAAGGGCATAGATGCCGCCTACCATAACGCCCGTTGTAATGGTCATTAAAAACAGTTCCATCCGTCACTCCATTGTAAATTGATGATTAACAATTGTTAAAAATAGCCTACAGAATTTTCAATCGTCAATCCTTTTTCCTGTTCCCTATTTACTATTCACTGTTTACTATTCACTATTTTCTATTTCCTATTTCCTATTTTCCCTTTCCTATTCCTCGATCTTCCTGATATGCAGATCGGTTTTAATATGTGCCTGCCGGCCATCTTCATACTTAATGATTGTATCGATATGAACGTCATCATCATTTATATAGAGGGCTTCAATGATGTCCTGATACCTTTTTTCCACAAAGCCCCGCCGCAATTTTCGTGTTCTTGTCAGCTCATCATCATCTGCATCGAATTCCTTGTAAAGATTGATGAACTTTTCGATTCTGGCGGCTTCCGGGAGATCCCTGTTTGCCTGACGTATCTGAACTTCCACCAAGTTGTAGACCTCAGGCATCTGAGAAAGTTCCTGATAGCTCGTATAATTGATCTTTTTTTCATCGGCCCATTTACCCACCACAGAATAATCGATACAAATAACCGCGGTAATATATTCCCGCTTGTCACCGATGACCCATGAGTCTCTCACATAGGGACTGAATTTCAGGCGAGTTTCAAGGTACTGGGGAGAAAAAGGTTTTCCGTCCCTGAGTATGAAGACATCCTTGGTACGATCAAAAACCACCAGGTGACCGTCATCATCTATAAAACCCTTATCACCAGAATAGAGCCAACCATTCTTCAAGGTCTCTTTGGTTGCTTCCTGATTTTTATAGTAACCTAAAAAAACGGAAGGACTTCTGGTCAGGATTTCACCGTCTTCAGTGATTTTTATTTCTGTTTCAGGAATCGGATGACCCACCGTATCGAATTTTATATCACCGCTTCGATGAACCACAGAAATGCCGGCAACTTCGGTCTGGCCATAGATCTGCTTTAGGTTTACTCCCAGTGCATGGAAAAAACGAAAGTGATCCGGGCCCATGGCCGCCCCGCCCGTATAGGCATTTCGAACACGAGACAGTCCGAGATGGTCCTTTATTTTCTTTTGAACGGTAATATAGGTCAGCCATCTTAAAAACGCCCAGTACCATGGAGTTCGTTTTTTCTGAAACTTAAGATCCGCCACATGATAACCGATTTTCGTGGAAAGCTCATAGAATTTCCGTTTGATCCACGTGGCATCCAGATATTTAACCTGTATCGTTCGGGTCATCTGCTCGTACATGCGTGGGGGAGCAAACATCACATGGGGTCCGATCTCCCTGATGTTCTCCTCGGCGGTTTCCGGTTCCTCCGGGAAATTGATGGTATATCCCACTTGCAGGCCGCAGGAAATCGACATCATCTGTTCTCCGATCCACGCAAAAGGCAGATAAGAGGCATAATCATCCGTTTCCATACACGGATCCACAGCCATGAGATGCTGTCCCATGGTCAACATATTATTGTGGGACAAGAGTGCCCCCTTTGGCAACGATGTGGTTCCGGAAGTATAAAAAAGTAACGCCACTTCATCCCCGTTGCCTTTTTTAACCATCTTTTCAAAAAGCTCGGGCTGTTGTTGATCGAGGTCTCGGCCCAGGCGCTGAACGTCCTTTAAACTGATCAGATAGTCCTCGTTGTAATCCCGCATTCCCTTTGGATCATCCCAGATAATTTTTTCCAGTTTAGGACATTCATTAATTACAGAGATGGCCTTGTCAACTTCCTCCTGGCCTTCCCCGAATAAAAATTTTGTGTCCGAATGGTCGATGATGTACTTGACTTCATCAATCAGGCAGTCCCGGAACAGCCAAACGCCCACGCCCCTCGCGCACAACGTCGCTATCTCAGCCCACAGACCCTCGGGACGATTGTCACCGATCATGGCAACCTTATCTCCTTCTTCAAGACCTAAACGAATAAGTCCCAGGGTCAGGTACTTTACATTTTCAAAATAGTCATGCCAGGTGATGGGTTGCCAGATGCCAAATTGCTTCTCCCGCATGGCCACTCTGCCCTTGCCGTATTTGCCGGCTTTTTCATAAAAAAGCTTTGGGATTGTGAGATCTTTTGTAATTTTCATGCTATATTTTTTTCTGGACTGTTCTATCTCCGAGTTGCATACAGATCCTCTTCACCCAGGTATGCCTTAATCACTTCAGGGTGATGTTGGACTTCATCAGGAGTTCCGTCGATGATCATATTGCCGAAATTGAGAACAAAGACTCGGTCGGATAAATCCATAACCACACCCATATCATGTTCCACCAATATACAGGTAACTTTCCACCGCTCTTCTTCATTAATATCCAAAACAAACCGTGCCATGTCTTCGACTTCTTCAAGATTAAGTCCGGCCAGCGGTTCATCCAGGATTAAAAGCTCCGGTTCAAGGGCCAGTGCCCTGCCGAGTTCCACTCGCTTTTGCAGTCCATAGGGCAACATGCCCACAGGTTTATGCCGGATATGTTCAATTTCCAGAAGATCAATAATCTGTTCTTCAATAAAAATTCTGTGTTCAATCTCTTCACGGGCGGTTTTGCCAAGATAAATCGATCCGGTGGTAATACCCGATTTCATATGGATATGCCGGCCCAGACGAATGTTATCCAATACCGTCATACCACCGAAAACTTCGACTTTCTGAAATGTTCTGGAAATGCCGAGTCGAGCCCGTTGGGACGGCTTGAGTGTGTTGATCTTTCTTCGTTTATAGAAGATATTTCCATTTTGCGGAGAATAAAGGCCGTTAATGATATTCATCATCACCGTCTTGCCGGCGCCGTTGGGGCCGATGACAGAATGAATCTCGCCTTTTCTTACTTTCAGGCTAACGCCGGCCAAAGCGCATACCTTACCGAAAAACATATGGACATCCTCTAACTCCATTAAAATGTCCTGGTCTTTAAGCTTATTAGATTCCGTCAATATTTTTTACCTTTATATGTATCCGTTTTTTCTTTTCAGGTTTTCAAATAGGTGGACAACAAGTGACTTTAACTTAAAAAAAGAGGCTCGAAAACCCCTTTTCTGAATATCATTCATTTATTATCGTCAGATCATACATCATATACTCTATTAATCAAGTAGAAATATAACCATCTGCTGTTTATCCGTGTTCATTAATAGCCGGCAGACTGATACATCTCAAAACTTGAATCCTTTAACAAAACTCGATAGTGTCTGTTAAGAAATGAGATATTTTGCTCAAGATCGAGGCATGCGAAAAAATTAACCACAGGCATATGTTTAATATTCCGAGGGTTAATTTTTGAGCATAACCCCAGAGAAATAGGCTCTGCATTTCACAGGGCAGGCGAAGATATTGGGCAAAGTAGCCGTTTATGAACAGGCACTCACTATAATATAATCACCTTCTGTACAGCTTTTACAATTTCTTCAGGCTCATCCATGACCTGCAAAATTTCGATATCTTCCGGAGATATACGCTTTTCAGAAAGCAGTTTGGTTTTTATCCAATCAATGAGCCCTGTCCAGTAGTCCGAGCCGACCAGAATTAACGGGAAAGGCTTTATGCGGTGGGTCTGAACCAGTGTGGCGGCTTCAAACAATTCATCCAGGGTACCGAAACCGCCAGGCAGTATAATGTATGCCGCAGCATATTTAACGAACATGACTTTGCGAATAAAAAAGTATTTGAATTCTAATTTGACATTGGAAAAAGAATTCGGCTTCTGTTCAAAGGGAAGAATAATATTCAGCCCGACGGAGGTGCCCCCTGCTTCTGAAGCACCTTTGTTGGCCGCTTCCATTACGCCTCCCCCTCCACCCGTAATCACGGCAAAATTGTTTTCTACAAAAAGCTTGGCCATTTTTTCAGTTTTTTTATAAATGGGATCAGAAGGTTTGATCCTTGCAGACCCGAAGAAACTCACCGCAGGGCCTATTTCATTAAGCGTATCAAAGCCTTCAACAAACTCTCCCATGATCTTGAAAAGCCGCCATGCTTCACCGATACTTAAATCATCCACAATGAACTGTTTTTCCATGTTATTTAAATAATAAAATAGTTTTATACGTTTATAAAAATCTTTAAAACACCTCTTGATGAAGATTTCGTTTCGATTCGAAAATAAACTAAGGAATCTTTAAGCAAATTGAGACCATTGAAAAATGGATATTTTTGTTCGAGTTCGAGGAAGGCGAAAATTTAAACCACAGGAATACATTAAGTATTTCGAGGATTAAAATTTGAGCCTGACACAGAAATCGGGCAAAAAGGACCGTTTTGCAAAGGTCTCAACTTATCGACATACAGCCGATATGTTCAGACCCCTCACGTTCCGCCGTTGAATCCGATGGTAACGTTTCCTTGTTCCACAATAACCGGAACCTTTCGTATGCCATCGGAATATTTCAGCATGGCCTTCATCTTTTCGGCATCAGCCTTAACATTAACGTATTTAACTTCCTGACCTTGTTTGGCAAAAGCTTCACGAGCCTGATTTGTATAAGGTCAGGTATCCTTTCCAAAAATCAATATTTTATCCGTCATGAGGTACCTCGCCAAGAAAATTAATACATCAATAGGACAATAAGTATTTCTTAAAAATTCAAGCTATTGTAGAATAGCTTCAACGTAAGCCCTAACAGTAATTCCAAGCTTTGTCAATGATTACGGATTGACAAATATCATGGGGGTTGATAAAAAATTTTATTAATTTTATGGTAATTATATCTTTTGAATTTTGATGCCGCACGTTATTGCCCCAAGGACTTATTTTACTTAAAAATTTTATTTTGGCTGCGACATCAAAAGCTTTTTAATCATATTCGGGTGCGAAACTTCAGTGAGAAGTGTGAAGTTGCTCAAGCAACTAGTGTCCATCCATAAATGAGGATTTTTGTTCAAGATCCAGGCATGCGAAAAAAATAACCCCAGGCATATAGTTGATATTTCGAGGATTATTTTTTGAGCATAACGCAGGGATTGGACAAAAAGGCCATTTAAGGATGGACACTAACTAATATTTTGGAGTTCTGTTAATACTTATACGGACAGACTACAAGCCGACTTTGCCATAGTCGCTTACAGCTTTGACGGCTGAAAGCAATTCCCAAGCCATAGCACGGACCTTGCTTCTTAGTGCGCTGCATCGTATTACACATACATCAAACAGCACATCTTTGGTGAAAATATGCGTCCATTTTCGCAGGGAGGGGCTTTAGCTCACTTTAATCGCTTTTCCGGCTCATCCAGAGGACGATGAACAATTCAACGAATAAACTTTCAAGGCATGTTACCATTACGAACGATCTCGGGCTTCATGCCAGATCCGCAGCAAAAATAGCAAAACTGGTTCAAAACGTAAAATCAAATGTATGGATTGTCAAAGACGGAAAAAAGGCGGATGCTTCAAGCATCATAGATATCCTCACACTGGTCTGTCCAAAAGGATCAACAATTACATTAAAAATTGATGACCAATCTGATCTTGGGATTTTAAACGACCTCGTTCAGTTGATTGAAAGTGGTTTTGGAGAATAATCAGGCATGCCTAATACCAACCAATGTGAAATACGTCTGCAAGGGATCAATGTCTCTCCGGGTATCTGTATTGGCAAAGCATATCTCGTCGGAAAAGAAGGTGTGGATGTTGTCGATAAATATTTCATTAGTAAAGACAACTTACAAAATGAGATCAAGCGGTTTAAATCTGCCGTAAAGCATGCCAAAGATAAGCTTCAAGAAATCATTGAAACAACCCCTGAAGAATTACGACAGCACATCCTCATACTTGAAACCCACAAGGTCTTGTATAAGGACAAGATGCTATATGGCAAAACCATCGAAACCATAGAAAAAGAACTGGTAAATGCTGAATGGGCCCTCAAAAAAGTCGTATCGAATGTTAAAAATATGTTCAGTAATATGCCGGACCCTTATTTGCAGGGGAGAATGTCAGATATAGTCCACGTATCTGAAAGCATCATGCAAAACCTGGTTGGGGCAAAAACGTTGGATATTGGTGCTATTGGAAAACGGGTCATTCTTGTGGCTGTCGACCTTTCCCCAGCAGAAACGAGTCAGATACAACTAGAAAAGGTAAAAGGACTTATAACTGATCTCGGGGGAAAGACTTCACACACTGGAATCATCGCCCGATCACTTGAAATTCCGGCTGTTTTGGGTCTTGAAAAAGCGACACTTTTAATAAAAAACGATGACATTATCATTGTGGATGGCACTGCGGGAATTGTTATTGTCCATCCCACCGATAAAACCCTTATTCAGTTCGAAGAACGGCAATCCAATTACGAAAGACGTAAGGCTGTAATTACCCGAAGCAGTCATCTCCCAGCCAAAACAACCGATGGTATTAAACTGGAAGTTATGGGTAATATCGAGCTCCCTGAAGAAGTTGTATCGGTGATAAACTACGGCGGGGATGGAATCGGGCTTTATCGAACGGAATTTCAATATCTTGGCCAGCATGATTTCCCAGATGAACATGATCTGTTCGACAATTATAAGGATGTCGTCGAAGTGATGGCACCGAATCCCGTTACGATTCGAACATTAGATATCAGTGGTGATAAAGCGGTTTCTTATGCCTCAAATTTGGATGAGAAAAATCCTGTTTTGGGCCTTCGAGGGATACGATACTGTTTAAAAAACCCGGATGTTTTCAAGACACAACTCCGAGCCTTATTAAGAGCCTCTGCCTTCGGTCCTGTCAGAATTCTTCTTCCCATGATATCATGCCATGATGAAGTTCTTGCTGCCAAAAAGATATTAAACAAAGCAGCCGATTCTCTGGATAAAGAAGGTATATTGTTTAATGACAATATAAAAGTGGGAATAATGATAGAAGTACCTTCAGCCGCAATTATGGCAGATGTAATGGCCAAGGATGTTGACTTTTTTAGTATCGGAACCAATGATCTTATCCAATATTCGCTGGCGGTTGACAGAGTCAATAGACAGGTTGCACACCTCTATCAACCGCTTAACCCTGCAATTATAAGAATGATCAAATATGTCTCCGATATCGCAAAAAACAACGAAGTGGAAGTCTGCATGTGCGGAGAAATGGCGGGTGACCCTGTGAATATACCGATCCTTTTGGGGTTGGGAATAAACAAATTAAGTATGAATCCTCAATCAATACCGTCAATTAAAAAAATTATTAGATCTCTCGATGCTAAAGATGCCTCCCTGTTCATTAAGGATGTTCTGAAAGAGACATCCGAAACAGGCATATTGGAACTGCTGTTTGGTACTTACGACACTATTTTTTCTAAATTGGGATACAACGATATATGACCGTGCCTGCCCTTAAGGAATTTAATACGGTTAGTTCGATTTGCACTTAATTGGAATGATGGCAACATGTTAGGCTTTTGAAAACATTACCGCTTCAGGTATAATTTTATTCTATAGAACAAACCTATTACGAGTGATAGAATATTGAACAAATGGGTGATCGGAAGGAGAAAAATAGCATTTGAGTACAAACCATATAAAAATAATTGCCGAAAACAGAAAGGCCAGACACAACTATTTTATCGAAGAGACTTATGAAGCAGGTTTGGTTCTTTTGGGAACAGAAGTTAAATCCCTCCGACTCGGCCGTGTTAATTTAAAAGATTCTTATGCCAGAATTAATAAAGGCGAAGTGTTTGTTCATCAGATACACATCGGTGCTTATCCTTTTGCCCATTACGGAAATCATGATCCTTTAAGAAAAAGGAAACTCCTTTTACACAGATATGAAATCAACAAACTATACAGCAAAGCCAATGAAAAGGGGTTTTCTCTTATCCCTTTAAAGATTTATTTCCAGACCGGAAAGGCCAAGCTGACATTGGCCCTTGCCAGGGGTAAACGTAAGTATGATAAACGTGAGACTATCCGACGGCGTGACGAGCAACGGGATTTGGAAAGGTCAAAAAAAGAATATTGATTTTTTACGATTTTATCAATTGTGAAAACGAGTTCACAATATGAAATAAAATTCATATAATTTAATATAATACCCTAGTATTTTGTTCGCATCAATAATTATAACTCTTTAATATCTATACAAATTATGTTTAACAAAGGCATTGGCATGATTTCTGCTAAGAATAAATACCATGGGAAATCTTTTAAGTTTAGAAAAAAAGGACAGCACGCTCAGCAGACAAGAACTGATCGAAATAGGCAAAACCGCCCAAAGAGAACGGGATCGTCTGTTGAAGGAACATCCGGATCTCAGAGAATTCCAAAAACATATCGACAGATGTCTTGACAATGCCGGAAGCTCTGAAAATCGAATGGCCGTATTAGGCATATTGATTGAAGCCAAACTAAAAGAACTTCAAGATGAACTGTCGCATCTTTCGTCTCTGATGAGACAATTCAATATCTCGAATTACGCCTCTGAGGAATGAAAGGCGTTGTTTGCTGAATAACCCCGAATCTGAATACCGTTGTTTCGCCCTGTTTCCTTCCTATCATACCCGATCATATGAAAATTACTTCATAATGTGAAGTAAAACTCACAGGATTTAACACTTTATTTTAGTATGCCGTTCTCACTATAAAATCATAACTATCCAATATATAATATAATAATTACATTCGAAGAGTTTGGCATGATTTCTGCTAATAATACAAATAAAACCAAATTCTATAAACATGTGTGTTTAGGATGTTGACAATGAATCCAATTAAATGCCTCCCAACTTCAACATCTATATCAAAACCATGTGACGGTCAAAGACCTCCAGAGGTTATACTTTAAACGGGAGTTTGAGATGGCATTTAATGGGTTCATTTAACAGAAAATCGAATAACGAATTAAGCTTATAAACATTTTTAGAGTTCGGAAGACTCCACACCTGTTTCAGGTGACGGCTCGACCGAACTTAATTAGCCTTGAATTAAAATATAAAGCTATTCAGGGCAATAAAGGCAGGGTTTTTTATGGACTCTGCCTTTTTATCTTGAGCGCCATGCCCACAGGCGCCATCCATTTCCACCTTGCATTTTCCACAAGGCGTGATTATAGTTTGTTAAAAATGGCGAATGTTACGATGTTATAAGAGAATCAAACTATAACCAAATCAAACCCAACAAATGCAAACATAATATCAAACGATGAAAGAACATAATGAAAAAATACCGGATCCAAAGGAAATCGAAAAGGAAATCGGAGATTTTCTATCGAAAAAATTTGGAGGCAGCGTAAAAATGGTGACACCAATGGTTTTGCCCCAGAAAGTCACCACCGAAAAGGGTGAAAAATCCGTCAAAAAAGAAAAAAAGATCAATTTTGATTTAAAACCTGAAGAATTGATCTCTTTTCTTGATCAATACATTGTAAAGCAAGACAGCGCCAAAGCCATACTATCCACAAAAATATGTACACATTTTAACCGTATAAAACGCGCTGAAAACTCTTCTGATGAAACCGAGGACATGGTCGGACGCATTAAAAACAACATCCTTATGTTCGGCCCTACCGGTGTTGGCAAAACATATATCATCAAACTCATCGCTAAAAAAATCAATGTTCCTTTTGTTAAGGGCGATGCGACTAAATTTAGTGAGACAGGTTACGTAGGTGGTGATGTAGAAGATCTGGTCCGAGATCTCGTCCGAGAAGCCGACGGTGATATTAAACTTGCTCAATATGGTATCATCTACATTGATGAAATCGATAAAATTGCATCAAGCCGGAATGTCATTGGCGTTGATGTCTCTCGATCAGGTGTCCAGCGGGCGTTGCTCAAGCCCATGGAAGAAACTGAGGTCGATTTAAAAGTACCTCATGACCCCATTTCGATGATTCAGGAAATCGAACGCTTTCGTAAAACCGGGAAAAGGGAGAAACGATCGGTCAATACCAGTAACATACTCTTTATTATGAGCGGCGCCTTTGGCGATCTGGCCCGGATTGTTAAAAAACGAGTTGCTGATCGAGAAATTGGATTTGGAGCAAACATTAAGAATATTCGGGACGATAGCGACATTCTCAAACAAGCCAAAGCGGAAGACCTCATAGAATATGGATTTGAATCTGAATTTGTCGGCCGTCTTCCGGTCAGGACCGTCTTTGAAAAATTGACGGAAGACGACCTCTCCGAAATCTTGAAAAATCCAAGCAACCCAATAATACTTGGCAAAAAACTCGATTTTGCAGCGTATGGTATTGATATCGTATTTGAAGATAGAGCCCTGGAAATCTTAGCGAAAAACGCCTTCATAGAAAACACCGGAGCAAGGGGTCTTGTCAGTGCTGTTGAAGGAGCTCTTCTTGTCTTTGAAAAGAAATTACCGTCAACGGACATTAGAAAATTTCCGGTAACCGCCACTGACGTGGAAAATCCCGAAAAGTCCCTTGAAAAAATATTGGCATTATCAAACCTTGATGAACTCAATGAAACATATGAAAAGCTGCTTCTTGCTGAAAAAGAATATATCAAAAGATATTTAGACTTAAACAAGAAAATTTTTGCGAATAAATACGGTTTGACACTCACGCAGTCACGGATCGATGTTGTGGCTTCTTACTACGCCAATCATATAATGGATATAGAAAAGGTCATTAAAAAGATAAAATCTTTCTATGATGATATAAAAAAGATAGAATTATATTTTTTTAAAAATCATGACATCAACATTGTCTTGGAAGATGACGCCATCGATTTTATTATCGATCAGCTTGAAAATTCCGCGTATAATCTTGAAACATTTTACGACCATATTTCGGCCGATTTTGAATACGGGTTAAAGCTGGTTCAAGAAAAAACAGGTAAAAATCGATTTTTTATTACCAAAAACGCTCTTATAAACCCCGAATCTTTTATAAGCAATCTCATTAAAGATGAGCTGAGTAGGAATTACAACCCGGTGTTAAAGCCCATGACTGGGGAAAAATAAAATGATCGGAATATCAAAGCTGTACTGTGGAACCGTAGAACCTTCCGATGCCCTTCGTTATGGACGAATGTCGTCCAAACTCCCTTCGCATCTTCTTCAATTTTCCAGTGATAAGCAACCTGTGGTTGTCTGGAACGTTACCCAACGGTGCAACCTCAAGTGTGTCCATTGTTATGCCCACGCCAAAAACATCGCTTTTGACAATGAACTTTCCTTAAGTGAAGGAATAATTTTAATCGACGATCTCGCAGAATTTGGTGTACCGGTAATGCTGTTTTCCGGGGGTGAACCTTTGGTCCGAAAAGACCTCCCGGAACTTGCAGCTTACGCTGTCAAAAAAGGGATGAGAGCCGTTATATCGACAAACGGAACCCTGATAACACCTCAAATCGCCCAAACCCTAAAGGATATCGGCCTCTCCTACGTTGGCATCAGCCTCGACGGAATGGAAGAGATTCACGACCGGTTTAGGGGAGTTAAAGGGGCTTTCAGGTTGGCGCTTAAAGGAATTGAAAACTGTAAAAAGGCCGGTATAAAAGTCGGTCTTCGTTTTACCATCAACAAATCCAATGCCGGTCAAATTCCTGAAATATTCAAACTCCTTGAAGAGATGGATATTCCAAGGGTATGCTTTTACCATCTTGTATATTCCGGTCGCGGATCAGAACTTGTAAAAGAAGACCTTTCCCATGAGGAATCTCGAAAAACCGTCGATCTCATCATGGATCTTACCAAACAACTCCACGATAAGAATAATTCCAAAGAGGTATTAACTGTCGACAATCATGCCGATGGCCCCTATATTTATTTGAGGCTGCTTAAAGAAAATCCTGAGCGTGCCCGGGATGTGCTTGAACTTCTCGAAATGAACGAGGGTAACAGTTCCGGGATAGGCATCGGCTGCATAAGCTGGGACGGCGAGGTTTATGCCGACCAGTTCTGGCGACATTACAGTTTTGGAAACGTTAGAAATCGACCGTTTTCAAAAATTTGGGCCGACACCTCGGACCCTCTGATGAAAAAACTTAAAGAGAAAAAAAGACACGCCAAGGGAAGATGTGCAACATGCCGATGGCTGGACATTTGTGCCGGTAATTTCAGGGTAAGATCCGAGGCTGTCACCGGCGATGTCTGGGCACCGGACCCGGCGTGCTATCTAACAGACGAAGAAATCGCGTGAGATCTTTACATAGCATTCCCTTTTGTCCAATTTCTTTGTCAGACTCAGAATTTAGTTCGTCAGCGCACTTTGGCGGGTTAATCCTCAAAATTCAAAATACTTAGATAGTTCCCATCCAGAAATGAGGATTTTTGTTCAATATCAAGGCATGCGAAAAAAATAACCACAGGCATATATTGATATTCCGAGGATTATTTTTTAAGCATAACGCAGAGATTGAGCAAAAAGACCATTTACGGATGAGAACTATATAGGAGGTGCTATGCTTTTCCCCGACTACAGACCGAGACGGTTACGACAAAATGATGCGTTTCGCCGTATGATGCGTGAAACCAAACTTTCAGTTGATGACTTCATTCTTCCGCTGTTTGCCATCAAAGGTAAAGGGATAAAAAATCCCATTGATTCGATGCCGGGACACTTTCAGTTGTCCATTGACAATCTCATTAAAACGTCTAAAAAAGCCTATGAGCTTGGCATTCCTGCAATAATGCTGTTTGGAATACCGGACAAGAAAGATCCCCTTGCAACCGGCGCTTATGACAAAGACGGTATCGTTCAAAAAGCGACGGGTGCCTTAAAAGACAAGATACCGGATCTTGCCGTGATTACTGATGTTTGTTTGTGTCAGTACACGGATCATGGCCACTGCGGCGTTGTGGAAGGCCATATTATTGATAACGACGCGTCTTTGGATCTTTTGGCCAGAACCGCCCTTTCACATGCCCGGGCCGGCGCAGACATGGTCGCACCTTCGGACATGATGGATGGCCGTGTGGCTGAAATTCGTAATATTCTGGATGAGAACGATTTCAGCAACGTTCCAATACTTTCATATGCCGCCAAGTATTGCAGTGCATTTTACGGCCCCTTCCGCGATGCCGCACACTCTGCACCGAAGTTCGGGGATCGTCGAACGTATCAGATGGATCCCGCCAATGCGATTGAAGCTATCCGTGAAGTGACCATGGACATCGAAGAGGGCGCTGATATTATCATGGTAAAGCCCGCCCTTCCCTATCTCGACATTATCTGCCGTGTCCGTGAAGAAATCGATCTTCCCATCGCCGCATACAATGTCAGCGGTGAATATGCCATGATAAAGGCTGCCGAAAAAATGGGATGGATAGACGGCAAAAAAGTCATGATGGAAACCCTCATTGCCATTAAGCGGGCCGGAGCCGACATGATCTTGACGTATTTTGCCCTTGAAGCAGCGGAAGCATTAAGGGATTAACCTAAACTGTCCAGACCGGGAATTTTTTATTTTAAAGCTCTAATTATTAGCGGAATGGGAAATCTTTTTTGAAAAGCGTGTACGGTTTGAGTGGTTTAGGGATCGTTAGAAAAAACAGACGCATACCGAAACATTTCAAAAGAAAGAAAGTGTCTGATTTAAGATAAATCTATTGTTTTTATATTGATTTCCGTTTTTTCTTTATGATCCTTTAGCCACGAGTTTACACGGTTTGAAAAAAAGCATTATCCATGGAGCGGCCTAAAAGATATTCATAAATATAACTCCCCTAATCTCTTAAAGTTGTTACGACAACCTCATGAAAAGCACGAATCGTATATCATCTCCAAAACCTCATCCCCAGGATAACAATAAGGGACGATCCTTACGGTTGGTGGCTTGGGAAACCACGCGAAATTGCAACCTTGCCTGCATGCACTGCCGCGCATCGGCGACACAGGGTCCAATCAGCGGAGAACTCGACACGGATGCATCTTTTCGCCTGTTAGATCAAATCGCACAAGTCGGAAAGCCCATCATCATCCTGACAGGCGGGGAGCCGCTTTTAAGAACCGATATCTTTGATATTGCAAAGTATGGTACAAAAAAAGGGCTCAAAATGGTCATGGCACCCAACGGCACGCTGATTACCGAAAACATCGCCAAACAAATGGCAGACTCCGGAATTCAAAGAATAAGTATCAGCCTTGACGGCGCTACCCGTGAAAGCCATGACAGATTCAGGGGTGTAGATGGCGCCTTTAAAGGTGCACTTCGGGGAATCCGGCTGGCAAAAGATGCCGGTGTAGAATTCCAGATAAATACAACCGTCACCAAAACAAATCTTCAGGAAATCCCAGAAATCCAGAAATTGGCCATAAAGTTAGGCGCAGCCGCCCACCACATCTTTCTCCTTGTTCCAACAGGCCGCGGTAAATATATTGTGGATCAGGAAATAACCGCAACGGAATATGAACACACATTGAACTGGTTTTATGACCAGAAAGAGAAGACCCCTTTGCAGCTTAAAGCCACATGTGCTCCTCATTATTACCGAATTCTTCGTCAAAGAGCAAAGCAGGAAGGAAAATCGGTAACCGTTAATACCCACGGGATGGATGCCATGACCCGCGGATGTCTGGGAGGCACGGGGTTTTGTTTCATCTCGCACCGGGGGATTGTTCAGCCATGCGGATTTTTAGATGTGAATTGTGGGGATATTACCCAAACATCTTTTGCAGATATCTGGAACCATTCAGACATCTTTCTATCTTTGCGCAATTTTGATGAACTAAAGGGGAAATGCGGCGCTTGTGAATTCAAAAAAGTGTGTGGCGGTTGCAGAGCGAGGGCCTATGAAGCGACCGGCGATTATCTGGCCGAAGAACCTCTGTGCAGTTACCAGCCACGCCTTTTAGAAAATAGGAAATAGAAATTAGAAAATAGATAATCGAAAATCGAAAATAAACGCAAATTTAAAAAGAAGGTGAGAAGATCAGAAGTTTGGAGGTTTAGCGAAATACCAACTTTCTTGCCTTCCCATCCCCTCATCTTCTTGCCTTTTACCTTCTTATTTTCTTATGTTTTCAAAGTATCTTTTTATCCGCGATGTCCCCTACCCTCTTTCCTCTTTTCTAATTCCTCTTTTCTCTTTCCTCAGATCCGATTCAATTCATGACATGAAGTACCTGATACCCATCTTTTTCCAGGGCTTGCCTGATAACCTCTGTATCGCATGGCAGAAGCCGGAAGTAATACTCTCTTTTGCTGGCTTTCTGAGCCGTCATCCCTACATTGACGATGTCTCCGCCATTATCGTTGATAATCTGTAAGACATTTCTAAAGGAACCCGGTTTATCTCCTACAACCAAATCAATGCGTGAACTCGCGGTGAGAAACCCCATCATATCGATAAACGTCCGCAGGATATCCGTTTCCGTAATAATGCCAACCAGTTTATGGTTTTCCACCACCGGCATTCCACCGATTTTATGCTTGTATATCAGCTGAGCCGCATCTTCGATGTCGTCATCCGGCCCCACGACGATAGGATTTTTTATGATCAAATCACGGAGCGAAATATCCCCCAACATGGAGGGAAGAAGGCCCTGCTTTAAATCCGCAAGGGTAATAAATCCTTCTAGTCGATTATCTTTCGAGACAACGGGAAGATGCCGGATGGAGTTAATCTTCATGAGTTCGATGGCTTCCTGTATCGAGGCGTCTTCCGTTATGGTAATTGGATCGGAAACCATTAATGTTTTTATTTTCATGATGTCTTCCTTTGATAAAAATTAAACCTTAACCCGAGCGTTGCATAAAAAGCATGGCATCAAATAGCTCCCCATCCTTTGAATTCACCAGGGATTGGAAATCAAAAAGGGAAGCATTTATATGATTTTTGTTTGAAATTCGAATAGTTGATCTCCCAGTTGCCATGTTGTATATGCAACGTTAGGGTTAACCCAGTGCGTTTAAAACCAGTGTAATCGGCCGGTCTTCTTCGCTTTTTCCGGTAAACCTTATGGGGCCCGGCCGTCTATAGTTATCGTCACCCGGAAATGCAGCAAGCCATTTTTCTCTAAACGCCTTTACAATTCTGAAGGATGCGGAATTGACATCAACCAGACTTCTTTCCAAAACTAGCGTCAGCTTCCCTTTTCTTTCTTCAAGATGCATCAACGGTGCGATGGGAATCCCAATAGGTTCCCATTCTGAAAAAACCTTCTCCAAATTCTTTATGGCCGCCATCTGGCCCGTAGAACCATTTGCAATCAGGCTGAAAACCGTCAACCCAAGGTTGTATGTATAGTTACAGTCAAAACGTGTCGGATCGTTGCCCCTGCCGTCATATCCATAAAAATGAATCTGCGTTTTGAACTTTGGTACGGATTTTTGATAAATTTTTTCGACAGGGGCTGGAATCTTATCCGCTTCTGCACTTGAGTGTTCCTTTTCAAGGGCCTGTTTAAGGGTCTTTACGGATATGATTGAAGGTTTAACCAGTAAAAACCCGGCATCATCATAATTCTTGAAAATAATGGGGCCAAAGTAATCCGGATCGAGCCCGCCTTTTTCGAGAACCTTCCGGTAATAGGATTTTTCTATTCCAATTTTATACGACCCGTTCTCTTTTAAAATATTCAGGTAGTCATTCACCAGCCCCATGAGCACCTTTTCAGTCTTAACCTGGGAAAACTGAAAATTGCCGTGACTGTCTCTTTCCATAAGAAGACCTTCCTGAAAAAATTCGGGAATATCATTAAACAAATCATCGTCCCGCGTATTCCATACGGAAAAGCGACCATCTTCCCTTGAATGTCTGGCCAGTCTGCGCAAATATTCCAACTTATCCTCAAGCACCGGGAAGTCCGTATGGAAATCCGTATCATGGGTGTCGTTATATTCCGCAATAATGGTGTTGAGTTTTATGATAAAAATTTGTATTTCATTGATAAACTCCAGTATCCCCTCTGGAATAATAATGACACCGTAGTTTTTCCCAACAGCAGCCCTTCTGACGATGCCGTCACAAATCACGCGAGACAGATGCCTGAGTGTCATCCCGTAGGCAGTGTAATCGATATCATTTTCTTTTGCCGCTTCTTCAATTCTCTTTTCATCGATGAAATCACAAAGATCTTCACCGATAAGGGTCATATTGGCATGGGTCTGCAGGGCAACTTCAAGTGCCAGATGGCTGGCGACCCTTCCCATAACCTTACAGACGTGCCAGTATTTGACGTCTGAACTGCTGTCCGTACACAGATTGCTGATAGCATTTGAGAATGCCCTTGCGGCGGTGTGAAAACCGAACGACATGGCACATAAAGCTTGACCTTGAGCATCTCTGACCTGTATATCGCCGTCAATGGTTTTAGGAACGCCGAGGACCTGAACACCATCCTTAAACATTTCCTGGGCCAGAAATGCTGCATTGGTATTTGAATCATCTCCCCCTACGATGACCAGGGCATTCAGTCCAAGCCTTTTGCAGGTTTCTTTGGACAGGGCCATCTTTTCTTTGGTATCTATTTTCGTCCGGCCGGTTTTTATCATGGTAAAACCGCCAAGATTTCTGTACGCATCAACAAGGCTGCCGGTTATTTCAATGGCTTCATTTTCGATAATTCCATCCGGACCTAGCAAAAAACCGAAAATTTTGGTTTTCGGATTTGCCTTTTTTGCAGCATCGTATAATCCGGCGATCACATTATGACCTCCGGGGGCCGGGCCCCCTGAAAATACAATACCAATATTGCGCTTTTTGCAGTATCGGTCCCTAAATGACGCTTCAGGTAAATCCATACCTTCAATGGTCTGCACCTTATTATGAATGATGTCCGGCAGATGTTTTTTTGACTCCTTATCAATATTGAACTTAAAACGATCCTCATCCTTCAACAGAGTGTAAGGATATTCAAATGCTTTGCACTTGGGGGGCACATATTCCTTTCGTTCAACCAGTTCTCGGTTAATATTATTGGTCGCTTCCTGAACCTCGGGATGTTTCAACAGATTTTCAATGTTGTCGAGCTTTTTATCTTTCATGTTATCTCTCTATTCATGGCAATCAGTTAAGCTTAACATGCCGTTGCATCGGCATAACAATTTAAGGATTTTACTTTAGGTAATGATAATAGCTGTTCTCCAATGTTTGTGTCAAGATTATTCACATGATACCACCCGGGCTAACGTTCGAAAACGTTTATTAAAAAATCTTGATTTCTATAGACCTGCTTGTTACTAAATGGTCATTAATCCGGCAATTAAAAGGTCATTTCTGCCCTAAGATTTCGAGGCCTTTGAAAAAGGCTCATTTTTGTTCAGGCTCAAGCCTACGCCCCGGAGGGGAAGGCGAAAATTTTATCCACCCCGCTGAAAAACCCCTCGGTACTGGCAGATCGCAGTGAAACAGACTTGTCCGCCTGTTCAGTGTGGCAGAGATCCCGTCCGATTATAGTTTTTCAAACAGGCTAAACCTATAATGAAAAAGAAAAAAACATTATTACAACGATGCATTTTAATGGGTATCATTCTTTTCATGTTCTGTTCATCCGCTGTTTGCGGCGACATCGAACTTGTCAAAAAGTCGACTTTGGAAGCCATCCTTAAAAAAGGTGAACTTTGGGTCGGTTTTGATTCCGGGTACATGCCTTTTGAAATGACAAACCAAAAAGGAAGATATGTCGGCTTTGACATCGATATCGCCAAAGAAATGGCCAAAGCCATGGGCATAAAATTTGTTCCGATCAATACGGCTTGGGACGATATTATTCCTTCCCTGACCACCGGCAAATTCGATATGATCATCAGCGGTATGACCGTAACTCAGGAAAGAAATCTCAAGATAAGTTTCGCCGACCCGTATATCATTGTAGGGCAGACCATTTTGATCAACAAGACACATGAAGGAAAAATAAAATCATATAAGGATCTTAATTATCCGAGGTACATTGTAACCTCCCAGTCCTCAACCACCGGTGAACAGGCTGCGAAAAACCTGATTCCAAAATGTACATACAAATCCTTTAAAACGGAAAACGAAGCCGTGCTTGAAGTGATAAACGGCAACGCAGACGCATTTGTCTATGATCTGCCTTTTTGTGTTGTTGTGATGGCCATGCAGGGAAAGGACAAACTTACCTTTCTTGACAAACCGTTCACGTATGAACCGCTCGCCTGGGCGATCAGAAAAGGTGATCCTGATTTTTTAAACTGGCTGAACAATTTTTTAAGACAGATCAAAAACGACGGGCGGTATGACAGAATCTACAATAAATGGATAAAAAGTACCTACTGGATCAAGGACGTTCGACGGCTGGACTGAAATCTTTATTTTAAATCAAAGAGGAAATCACCATGAAAGATAAAAATAAACCAAAACAGAAAACCCTTAAGGGGAGTGCAGTTGAACTGATATGCCTTAAGTGTAGACGAACAGAAATTCTTTACGTACCGGCCGAAGAAGTTCCCAAATGTCCGGACTGTAATGTTCGAATGACAATAAACGAAGTCTTAAGAGAGGGGAAATCTTACTAGAACCTATCCCAAAAATAAGATTAGGGTTCAGGACAAGGCGCGAAACGGTGAAAAAGCGGAGCATACACGTAGTATGTGAGCATTTTGAGTCGTTTCGCAACACCGTCATGGGCACTTAGATTGTTTTTGAGATAGGTTCTAATAATGAGTTAAGACATTAATTTTACAATATCCAGATAACACATCATCAACCGTGTCATCCAAATTGGAGGCAAATACAAAAAAGGAGGATCTAGTTATGAAGAAAGGTTTCATTTTCGGTATAGTTGCAGCACTATTTTCATTTTTTATGGTCTCTGCATATGCATTGGGAGCCGACATCGAACTTGCAAAAAAATCGACGCTGGAATCGATCTTAAAGAGGGGCGAGCTTCGGGTCGGTTTTGAAGCCGGCTATATGCCCTTTGAAATGACGGACAAAAAAGGAAAATTCGTCGGTTTTGACATTGATATGGCAAAAGAGATGGCCAAGGCCATGGGTGTTAAATTTGTTCCGGTGAATACCGCATGGGACGGCATCATTCCTTCGCTCATCACTGATAAATTCGATATTATCATGAGTGGAATGACCGTAACCCAGGAAAGAAATCTGAAGATTAATTTTGCCGACCCCTATATTATTATTGGACAGGCCATTTTAATCAATAAAAAACATAAGGGAAAAATAAATTCTTATAAGGATCTGAACAATTCCAAGTACATCGTAACATCTAAACTTGGAACCACCGGCGAGCAGGCTGTAAAAAGACTGATTCCAAAATGCTCCTACAAATCCTTTGAAACAGAACCTGAAGCGGCCTTAGAGGTGGTTAACGGAAAAGCGGATGCTTTTGTGTATGATCTCCCCTACTGTGTTGTATTTATGGCCCAGCAGGGTGCAGGCAAACTGGTCTTTCTCGACAAGCCGTTTACCTTTGAACCCCTTGCCTGGGCAATTAGTAAAGGTGATCCTGATTTTATGAACTGGCTGAACAACTTTTTAAATCAGATTAAAAATGACGGACGGTATGAAAGGATTTACAACAAATGGATCAAGAGTACCGGCTGGATTAAAAATGTTCAGTAAGATTAACGAAACATCGAATGGACAAGCTTTGAGTCTCCCGGTAAGTTAAAATAGTAAAGGGAATTTTACGAATCTGGAGCAATGGAGTGTTGGAGTTTTGGACCTTTTTCATTACTCCAGCACTCAAACATGTCGATACTACCAGGGTTCTTCAGGGGAAACAAAACGTTCAATTTATTACGATGCCAAAGATAGTCAAACCAATATAAGAGGTAACCAGATGGGTTCAGCGGTAGTTTTGAAACGTCCGAAACAGGGGAATCACTATTACTTCTGGGTGGGTGTTTTTTTCTTTATTGTAATCGGTGTTGTCTTATCCCTTTACTTTTCTGCTCGTCAGATTGATTATACATGGCGATGGTATCGTATCCCAAAGTACTTTGCCTATCAGGAACAGGTTGAAATAAGATCAGAGATAGATGGTGAAGTTGAAAGTATCTCAAAAAAAGACAATAAAGCCGTTATCCGTGTAAAAGGTACTGAGGGGACAGAATCGTATGCCGCTCCGGTAAGCGCTTTAGGATTTGAAGAAGGTGATCAAGTCTATTACGGTGACGTATTGGCCACTTATAAAAAATGGCGGGTCGGTATCTTAATGGAGGGGTTGTGGCTTACGTTAAAGGTCAGTATCATCGCCATTGTTTTTGGAATTCTCATCGGACTGTTCACCGGTATTGCGCGAATTTCATCAAACCCCGCATTGAAATGGTCTGCAATTACCTATATCGAGATGATCCGGGGTTCACCCTTGCTGGTACAAATTTTTATATGGTATTTTGTTTTAGGGACATTGTTCAACAATATTCTTACCAAGCATGGGATTGGCCAGATTCCTCCCCTTTGGTTCGGGGTTGCAGCCCTGGCCTGTTTCACAGGAGCATATGTGGCTGAAATGGTACGGGCCGGCATACAGTCCATTCATCGTGGTCAAACCGAAGCCGCCCGATCCCTGGGTATGACCTATGTGAAGTCCATGCGTTATGTGATCCTTCCTCAGGCCCTGCGTCGAATTCTTCCGCCACTTTCGGGTCAGTTCATCAGCCTCATAAAAGATTCCTCGCTGTTAGGGATCATCGCAATTCGTGAGTTGACAAAAGCAACACGCGAAGTTGTCACCACCAGCCTGCAACCATTTGAACTCTGGTTTGTATGTGCGCTTTTATATCTTGTATTGACATTTTCACTTTCAATGTTGTTACAGTATCTGGAGAGGAGGCAAATGGCGGTATGATTGATGTAAAAAATATTTCCAAAACCTTTAGAAGCCATTCAACCGATGTTAAAGCCCTGGTTAATGTAACCGCTCGAATCGATCCGGGAGAAGTCGTCGTTGTTCTGGGGCCGTCAGGTTCCGGCAAAAGTACCTTCATCAGATGTCTCAATTATTTGAACGTTGCTGATGAAGGAAGCATCATTATTGACGGCATCGACATCCTCGATCCCAAGACCGACATAAACAAAGTACGTGCCGAGGTCGGCATGGTGTTTCAATCTTTCAATTTGTTTCCCCACAAAACCGTCCTTGAAAATGTAACGCTGGCACCCATTGTGGTTCGAAAAAAAACCAAAGAAGAGGCCAATAAAAAAGGAATGGCGCTTCTTGAAAAAGTGGGCATACAGGACAAGGCCAATGTTTATCCGGACCAACTGTCCGGCGGTCAGCAGCAGCGTGTTGCCATCGCCCGGGCTCTGGCCATGGAGCCCAAGATCATGCTCTTTGACGAACCGACATCCGCACTGGACCCCGAGATGGTCGGTGAAGTTCTCGATGTGATGAAAAATCTGGCCAGGGAGGGAATGACGATGGTGGTGGTAACCCATGAAATGGGCTTTGCAAGAGAAGTCGCAGACAGGGTTATTTTTATGGATGAAGGCGCCATCGTAGAAGTCGGCACACCGGAGCATTTCTTTAAAAACCCCACCCACGATAGGACCAAACTCTTTTTAAGCCAAATTCTGTAAATAAATTATTCACGATCTATAATTCTCCTATAGAGTTTACACACTCCTCGTTTATGTGTTAATCTCTCCCCAGATCAACCCTTTCTTCTATCAGAAACAACATCCAAAATCAGCGGGGTGAACAGATGGATTTTTCGTTAACTCTGAGACGGTTAAAAACGAGCAGCTCCTACTATATTTCCATAGGCATATTTATTGTGCTCGTCATAGGAATTGCTGCATCCCTTTATTATTCTGCGCTGAAAATCGACTATGTATGGAGATGGTTTAGAATTCCCCAGTATTTTGTATATCAAGATCAAGTTGAAATCAGAGCTCAAACAGAGGGTGAAATAGAATCCATCCGGTTTAAAGATAATAAAGCGACGATACGTATTAAAAGCGATGAAGAAACTGAGGTTCATACTGTTCCGACTTCGGATATTCGAGTCGATGAGGGGGATCTGATTTCTCCCGGAGATATATTGGCCACGCACAAAAAATGGCGAGTCGGTATTTTAATGCAAGGTCTGTGGCTGACATTAAAGGTCAGTATCATCGCTATTGTTTTTGGAGTACTCATCGGTCTCTTTGCCGGCATTGCACGCATATCATCCAACCCCGCTCTAAAATGGTCTGCGATAACCTATATTGAGTTTATCCGTGGTTCGCCCCTTTTGGTACAAATTTTTATCTGGTATTTTGTTCTGGGCACGCTCATAAATAATATTCTTTCCAAAAAGGGCATCGGACAGATCCCTCCGTTATGGTTCGGTGTTGCGGCGCTTGCCTGTTTTGCAGGAGCGTATGTGGCGGAAATGGTTAGAGCGGGCATTCAGTCCATCCATTTCGGGCAAATTGAGGCTGCCAATTCCCTGGGAATGACGTATATTCAGTCCATGCGGTATATCATTCTTCCACAGGCCCTGCGGCGAATCCTGCCCCCCCTTGCCGGCCAGTTCATCAGCCTTATAAAAGACTCTTCTTTGCTCGGCCTTATCGCGATCCGGGAATTGACCAAAGCAACTCGCGAAGTCATCACAACCAGCCTTCAACCCTTTGAACTCTGGTTTGTATGTGCAATTTTATATTTAGTGTTAACCTTTTCACTTTCCATGTTCGTGCAATATCTGGAAAGAAGAACCCAGGTGACCTGATCATGAGTATCGATAAACTTTTTTAAAATATTATTACTTCAGACGAAAGACAAAGTGGAAATGGCCGCTATCAAAAATCGAGCGCGGTGTCCGTGACGTTTGAAAAAAATACGACGATTCAGGGAAGATGACCTTCCAGATTAAGAGGGTTGTTGGGATCAATATCGATATTTTCCATTTTATCTTGGGCTTGATGGCTGGTTGTTTCAATTTTTTCATCCATTTGTTCTTCTTTAACCGATTGTCTGAAACGCTGATAAGCCTGTTCATCTCCTACATACATACACTTACAAGAAGGCACATCCACATAAAAATAGGACTCTTTTTCGTTATATGTTTTGTGCACAAGCTCGTTTTGGGGTAGGGATTTGAGAAATTCGAGTTTTTTAGCCGTGTCGGCTGTGTGCAACTGAAAACCGGCTCGAACAAGCATCTCATCCATTTGAAACGGGGATAATTTGCCGGTACTGGCACAGCCCATGAGAAAGACAAAGATCAGCATAACAAAACCCGTAAAAGTTACTTTATTTTTATTACCCTTTAGCTGTTTTTTCATTTCACCCGCAATCTCCTTTAAACATCATCAATGAAATTATATTATTCATAAATTTTTATGGCCAAACCTATACAAAACAGTAAAAGAACATATGCCCCAAGCTTAATCATGATTGCAAACTTGTCAATGACGACGACTTTTGATTCTCTATCCGGTTTTTAACAATTTTGTATCGTCAATAAAATTAACTATGACGCCAGAATATAAACGAAACAGATATTGTTCTGAAACTAATTGATTTATTTAATTATTGATCAGCAAAGGGTAAATGAGATACTTTGAAAATGAATGGATATTATAAGTGCGACACTTGAATTTAAAAAAAAGCGCGAAGACTTTTCGATTTTCGATCGTATAAGCACATAAAGGGAAATATCAGTGAATATGGACACAAAGCTCTTGCATCTGGATGACGAGTACCTGATACGCCAGATACAGGAGGGAAGTCATGAGGCCTTTGCTACACTTGTAGATCGTCACTCAAACCGATTCTATCGTATGGCCTATCGTCTTGTTTCCAGCAAGGACGATGCAGAGGATATTGTGCAGGAAGCGTTTCTAAAGCTATGGGACAGACCGAATCTTTGGAAGCCCGGTAAAGGAGGCAAATTCACCACCTGGTTTTATCGGGTCGTCATAAACCTGTGTTTTGATCACCGCAAAAAGAAAAAATTGATAAACTTGCCTGAAGATATAGAATTCTCGGACGAAAATCCCGGGCCGGACGTCTTATACGATGTGCATCAAAAACAGGCCCTATTGGAGCGATTTATACATGAATTGCCGGAAAGACAGCAGCTGGCGGTTAACCTGTGCTTTTATGAAGGATTAAGCAATAATGAGGCCGCCCAAATCATTGGTGTGAAGGTGAAAGCCCTGCAATCTCTCGTCATGCGTGCCAAAACGACATTGAAGTACAACGTCAAACAATATCTTGGCGGAGGTTCACGATGACCATGAACTTTGAACAATTCAAGGAAAAACTGCTTATGTATGGCGCTGGTGTTCGGTGTTGGCCAAAAGACATACGTTCGTCAGCGTTGAAGGCACTGGAAAGTTCTCCTGAACTTCAGAAATTAGTGGAAGACGAAAAACATTTTGAAGGGGTTCTCAACACACGTAAGTATGAAGAACCGAGCAGAGACCTGGCAGGACGAATTGTTGCAGCCGCTCTTCCCAAAAAGAAAAAAGCGCAACGCAATTTTGGCGTGTTTTTCTCGGATGTACTTTCCGAATTCAGCTTGTCCAGGCGTGCATTTGCCGCGGTTTCAGTTTCGCTTATTTTTACTTTGATCATCGGATTTACAATAGGCTATTCAAATCTTTCGGGGTACACTTCCGCCGAGCAATACGAAACCCACCTGGAAGATTTTCTAAATTATGAAGGAGATGTACTATGAGTAAAAAGATAAAAATCCTGATTTTCAGTTCACTTCTTCTCAACGTTTTGCTTGCCGGCGTTGTCATTGGCGATGCGTCGCATCGCTTCCATAAAGAATACTTTGTTCGAAAGTCCATGAAAGAATTTGCATCGAAATTGCCCGGGGATAAGGCAGCGTTGTTTCTTGAAACAGTAAAAAGGGTCCATCTGAACAATCGGGATGCATACAATCAGATCCGGGAAGCAAGAAAAGAAGCGATGAAGCTGTTATCCGCACCTGAATTTGATGAAGCTGCCTACCGCCTTCAAGTCGAAAAAATACACGAATTGCGAAGTCTCATGAAGCGTCGTTTGGCAGATGCAACCATTGAATTGGCGAGGCAATTCAGCCAAAAAGAGAGAAGCGCCCTGGCTCAACACCTGAAGAATTTTGCTCGACACCCACGGGACAGCAGTCCGCCGTCCGATGCAAAGACCTCGTCATGAACTTACTGATCAAAATAGCCCCTTTCCGATTTGGGGCACTTTTATCTGCCGCGCTGATACTGTTTATTTTTGCCGGCTGTGCGACTGTCGGACCGGATTATGTCCCACCAGACACCCCAATGCCCAAAGCATGGCATACCCCGGCAAAAAACAACCTGGCCGGGGACTATCTAAATAAAGAAGCTCTGACCGACTGGTGGGCGATCCTCGATGATCCTGTACTAACGAATTTGGTTGAGTCGGCGGTTGCAGGAAATCTTGATCTTAAAGAGGCGCGCGCGCGTGTTCGCGAGGCCCGTGCTCGCCGCGGCATCAGCGAAGCCGGCCGTTTCCCGACCGTCGACGCCAGCGGCTCAGCCAGGTCGAGCCGCAGCAGTGAGGAAACCGGAAGCGGAAGCGAAAGAGAACTCTACGCCGCAGGCTTCGATGCCGCCTGGGAGCTGGACGTATTTGGCGGGAAAAAACGTGCCGTTGAAGCGGCCGGCGCCGAGTTACAGGCGAGTGAAGAGGATTTGCGAGATGTTCTTGTCAGTCTGCTGGCCGAAGTTGCTTTGAATTACGTCGATTTGCGTTCATTTCAGACCCGACTGTCGGTTGCAGAAGCCAATCTTGAAGCGCAGAAAGAAACATACGATATCACCCGATGGCGCCGTCAAGCCGGCCTGACCACACAATTGGACGTTGAACAGGCCAAGTACAGTCTCGAGCAGACACGGGCCCAGATACCCGGTTTACAGACCGGCCTTGAGCAGGCAAAAAACCGCCTGGCCGTACTGATCGGACAGCATCCGGGGTCACTGAGAGATGCCTTGGCGGAGCGCAAGGCCATTCCGGTCACCCCTCTTGAAGTGGCTGTCGGCGTGCCGGCCGATATCTTGAGACGACGGCCGGATGTCCGAAGAGCGGAACGCCGGCTGGCCGCACAGACAGCGCAGATAGGCGTTGCCACGGCTGATCTGTATCCGAAGTTTTCGCTCCTCGGCTCCATCGGTCTTGAAGCTCTGTCGCCGGGCAACCTGTTTTCATTGGGCAGTCGAACCCATGGTATCGGCGCCACGGTTGCCTGGCCTCTGTTCGACGCCGGTGCCATCCGGAGCAACATTGAAGTGCAATCCGCTTTGCAGGAGCAGGCCCTGATCCGATACGAGGCTGCTGTTCTCACGGCATTGGAGGATGTCGAAAACGCGTTGGTTGCCTATGCGAAGGAGCAAAGTCGCAGACAATCGCTGACCGAAGCGACCGAAGCTGCCCGGCGTGCAGTTGACCTTGCCCAAAAACAGTATTCGTCCGGACTTATCGAGTTTGGCAATGTCCTGATTGCCCAGCGGTCGTTGTTATCACTCCAAGATCAGTTGGCTGTCAGCGAGGGCGAAGTGACGTCGAATTTAATCGCTTTGTACAAATCACTGGGAGGTGGGTGGAAATCTCTCATACCCGATAAACATAGTTAGTGCTCATGCATAAATGAAATTGAGCACTAAGCAGTTTTTAAATTGGAAGGACACAATGACGTCAAATACAAATCCGGATTTCGATATCGATCAGACCCTTGGTATAGATCAGTCCTCGATCCGCAAAAAGCGCCTGAAATGGTGGCTCATTCTAGCCCTCCTGGTAATCGCAAGCGTAACAGGTACTGTTGCTTGGAGGGGGACAAAAAATTCGAATTCCATGCAGTACCTGACCCAGAAAGTTCAGCGGGGAGACCTGATTGTGACCGTAACAGCCACAGGTGCCCTTGAACCGACAAACCAGGTGGATGTGGGCAGCGAGTTGTCCGGCATCATCAAGGCCGTCGAAGTGGATTACAATGACCGGGTGAAAGTCGGCCAGATTCTGGCGAGACTGGACACCGACAAGCTGAAAGCCAAGGTTCTGCAATCAAAAGCTTCCCTGGAATCAGCCCGGGCAAAGGTTTTGGAGGCACAAGCCACTGTCAAAGAGTCAGGAGATCAACTGGTGCGGTTAAAAGAGGTGTGGGAATTAAGCAATAAAATGGTGCCGTCGCAGCAGGATCTGGATGCGGCTCAGGCGGCGCTGCATCGGGCAAGGGCCGCCGAGGCCACCGCAAGGGCCCAGGTGTCCCAGGCCCAGGCCACCCTTGAAGCCGACGAGACGGATTTGGCCAAAACGGTCATCCATTCCCCCATTAACGGCATTGTCCTTACGCGGAACGTGGAACCCGGCCAGACCGTGGCGGCCTCGTTTCAGGCCCCGGTGCTGTTCACCCTGGCAGAGGATTTGACACAGATGGAACTCCATGTGGACGTGGACGAGGCGGATGTGGGTCAGGTAACAAAGGGACAAGAGGCTACCTTCACCGTCGATGCGCATCCGGGTCGGACCTTCCCTGCAAGGATCACTCAGGTCCGGTATGGTTCTCAGACCGTGAACGGGGTTGTCACATACAAAACGGTTCTGAACGTGAATAATTCGGATCTGTCCTTACGGCCGGGGATGACGGCAACTGCGGATATCACCATCAACAAAGTGGAAAACGCTATTCTGGTGCCCAATGCTGCATTGCGTTTTATCCCGCCGATTAAAGAAAAAGAGACGTCCTCCAACGGCAGCAGTTTTCTTAATATGCTCCTGCCGCGTCGGCACAGACCGACGTCAAAGCAGGGTAAAGACTCGACGGCCAACAACAAACACCAATACGTCTGGACGCTGCGCGATGGAAAACCTACCGCCATTGCTATCGCCATAGGCGCCACTGATGGAAGAATGACTGTGGTGACGAGCGGCGACGTTGAGCCGGGGATGCCACTTGCGGTGGATACAAAGAGATCTGAACGATGAAGACAGCCTCATCCACCAAAATCAGCAAACATTCCCTAATAGAGTTCCAAGACGTAACCAAGGTATACGGCAGGGGTTCCGCAGCCATGAATGCCCTGCGGGGGATTGATTTGCACATCGGCCAGGGTGAGTTCGTAGCCGTGATGGGCCCCAGCGGGTCGGGAAAGTCTACTTGCATGAATATTCTGGGCTGTTTGGATACCCCCAGCAAGGGCGACTACCTATTTGAGGGCGTCAATGTGGGAAACCTGTCTCGGGATCAGCGCGCGCTGTTACGCCGGCATTATCTGGGATTTGTGTTTCAGGGCTTCAACCTTCTCAATCGTACCTCGGCTTTAGAAAACGTTGAACTGCCACTGGTCTATCGCGGTATCGCGGCCCAGGAGCGGCGGAAAAGCGCCCTGCGAGCCCTTGAAGCGGTTGGTCTATTGGGGTGGGAAACACACTCACCCGGTGAACTTTCGGGCGGACAGCAGCAACGGGTCGCCATCGCCCGGGCCATCGTTACCGACCCAAAGGTGCTCCTGGCCGACGAACCCACGGGCAACCTGGATTCTGCCCGCAGTCGTGAAGTTATGGAGATGCTTGGTGCATTCAATCGTGAATACGGCATCACCATCGTCCTGGTGACCCATGATGCGGATATGGCGGCCTATGCAAAACGAATCATTCGCTTCCTCGACGGAATCATCGATACCGATGAGGAAAACGGGAAGATGTTATAATGTTAAAGGAAACGATTTTACTGGCCTTGCGGGAAATTCGGCGCAACATCTTGCGTTCATCGCTGACCATCCTGGGTATCGTTATCGGAGTTGCTGCCGTGATCACCATGGTGACCCTCGGCAGAGGGGCGACGGCACAGGTAACCTCCGATATCACAAAACTGGGTACCAATCTTCTTCAGGTTAGGCCCGGGCAACACCGCCACGGTCCCGGGGGCACCCAATCAACCGGCGACCCGTTTAAGGTGGAAGATGCAGATGCCATTGCCCGGGAAATCTCCGGACTCGCTGCGGTGGCACCGATGGCCTCCCAAAACACACAAGTAATTTACGGAAACGAAAACTGGGTAACCTCGGTTATCGGCAGCACTCGTGCCTATTTGGAGGTGCGCAACTGGCAGCTTGCGAGCGGGCGGTTATTCACAGATGGTGAACTTCGAGGAGGAAAAGACGTGTGCATCATAGGGGCAACCGTGCGCAAGGAACTTTTTGGCGGCCAGAACCCTATGGGCAACACAATCCGCCTTCAAAAGCTTTCATGCCAGGTGATCGGCGTCCTCGTATCCAAGGGGGAGTCCAGCTTTGGGACAGATCAGGATGACTTTGTGCTTATTCCATTGCGCACGCTTCAGCGGCGCATGGCCGGAAATACAGATGTAACCAGAATTTATGTTTCAGCAGAAGACGGCGTTTCCACCAAGAAAGTCGAACAGGACATCGAACGGCTGATGCGTGAGCGCCGCCGCATTGCCATGGGCAAAGAGGACGATTTTTATGTCAGAGATATGCAAGAACTTGTCAGCACGATGACCGGAACGACCCGCGCACTTACCGGACTGCTGGGTGCAGTGGCGGCGGTAAGCCTCTTGGTCGGGGGAATCGGAATCATGAATATTATGCTGGTATCGGTTACGGAAAGAACCCGAGAGATCGGCATCCGGCTTGCCATCGGTGCCCTGGAGCAGGATGTGTTGATGCAGTTTCTGGTCGAAGCCGTCGTGCTGTCTTCCTTTGGGGGACTGATCGGCATCATCCTCGGGGTAGCGTCAGCCGCGATAGGCGCACGCTTCCTCGCTGTTCCCTTTGTTTTTGATCCGGGGATTGTCGCTATCGCCTTCCTGTTTTCCGCAGCTGTGGGCGTCATCTTCGGCTACTTCCCGGCCAGACAGGCGGGGCAGTTGGACCCCATTGAAGCGTTGCGGCACGAATAGGAATTAGGTCGGCTCCGGTAGGATGAAGCACAACCATAAGCACAGCCCGCTTTTCACAAACTCTACCGCACGGCAGGCGGCTTTTTGTCTCATTTTAGTCAGCATATCCATCTTATTATGGATTTAATCTTTATTTAACCATCATGGCACAATATGCTGCTCCGATGAGAGCCGCTTTATCGTTAAGAACGACCTTAACGGGTATCTTTTCAAGAAAACTCTTAAAGCGCCCTTTGTTTGTAAATGCTTCCATAAAAATACCTTCTGTTAATTTGGATAAAATCTTCGGCGGAATTCCGCCTCCCAGGTAAACCCCGCCTGTAGTTACACCGGTCAGGGCTAAATTACCGGCAACAGCACCGAGGATGGAGACAAACATATTCAGTGCTTCAATGCAGCCGGGGTCTTTACTCGCCAATGCAGCTTCGGTGATGGCCTTGGCCGGGTCCGTTTGTTTTCGCTTTTGCTTTAACCAATCAGGCTCCTTGAAACGGCCTGAATCATTCAACCAATAATAAATATTCACCAATCCAGACCCGGAAACCACCCTTTCTATACTCACATGTCCATAATGCTGATAAAGATACCGCCATAGCTTCATTTCCGCTTCGTTATTGGGCGCAAAATCAGCATGACCGCCTTCTGATGGAACCGGCAAATATCGACCATTCTGATATATTAGCATTGCTTTACCCAGACCTGTTCCGGGAGCGATCAGGGCGAGATTCTGTTCTTTTATGGATGCTGCCTGATTTAAAGGGTAGAGTTCATCTTTGTTTAATAGCGGGATGGCCATTGCAGTGGCGGTTAAATCGTTGACAAGCCGAACATGATTAAAGTCAAACGTTTTCTTTATCCGATCTTCGGAAATACTCCAGGGGAGATTGGTGGTTTTGGACTTGCCCTTTATCACAGGCCCTGCAATCCCAAAACAGGCATGGGTGACAGGCATCGGATGGATTTCGAGAAATTGCCGGATAATGTGTTCCAGATCAGGTGCGTTTTGGCTTGCAAAAGTCTCAATCACTTTTGCCACAGGGCGTTTTATTCCCTTAACGAAAAGCCCCAGGTTGGTTTTCGTTCCGCCGATGTCGCCGGAAAGAACAAATGTTTTATCCTTTGATGTTGTCATGATGGAGATCTCCCCATAATAAAGCGACTGCTCCCGCACCTGTTAACATTTTAAGCGAATACACGTTGTATGCATTCTACGCCAAAACCCGATTCCACAGTAGTGAAGTTGTGCCTAAAAATTCTATGTTACCGATTTGTCGTGCCAATCATTAATGCCTTTCAAGAAATAAATTTTTCGTACGAATGGGTCCAAAAGTCAGGCTTTTAGCTTTCCCACCAGATACCCGTCCATCAAAAGATGGATTAAATGATGCAGCACACATACAACAAGGGCGAGTCCGTATTGCGGAAACAGTGAAACCTGCAAAATGATTGAAAGGGGCAGGGTTTTTTGTCCGCCCATGAAAATAACGCTTTCCCGGCGACCCTTGCCAAGCTTTAAATATCCGGTAAAAAGGCCGGCCGCAGCCAATAGTATTCCATGGAAGCTAAAAACCAACAAAAAAATGATTCCCGCCGATGCACCGCTGTTTAGAATCACATCTCTGGCCTGGGATACGGCCATCCAGACCATGGCCAGTATCAACAACTGGTTCAGCATTTGAAGCCGATAGACAACTCGATCCATTAACGATTCTGTCAAAAGCTTTAGGGTTAATCCAAAACAAAGCGGCAAAAAAACATAACACCCGAGCTTGATCATAATTGAAAGCTTATCAATGACCACAACCGTTGATCCTCCCACCAGATTCAACAACAAAGAAAGCATCACCGGTATGGTAAAAACGGCAAGCCCGTTGGCCAGTATGGTGATGACCAATGCCTGGGCCATATTCCCTCCGGCCGCGCCGGTCATCACCACGCCGCTGCTCAATGTCGTAGGCATGACGGCAACAAGAAAAATGCCTATTAAAACACCTGTATCCATTGGAATGGCTCCGAACAGCGCAGCGACAACCGGTGCAACCAGAAAAATGATGATCAGGGCGGCAATGATGCCCTTTGCATCCATTATGCCCGATTTTATCTGCCGGGCATCCAATATCAAGCCGGAAAAAAAGAATATCAGGACAATCACGACATCCGGTCCCCGATGCACCTTGAGCCATCTTCCGATACTCGAAACCGTCTCGCTGGAATCCGCAAGCGTTACAACAAAAACAAGAAGAAGACCGATGAGAAACCAGTATTTTTTGATTAATGCAGACAAAATGACACGCCTCGGTAATATTAAGTATTTCAGGGGAAAGGCTGTTTTATTTACTAAATCGCACCATGGGTCAAGCTTTTTTTTCAAAGCGTATGAACTGCCGGAAATGGCTCACATGCCCTTGATGTTCCCTTTGTTTTTGGTCCGGAAATCATCGGGTTTGACGAATTTGCGTTTAATTAGCCCTAAGACGCAACAAGAGCTGTTGAAAG
>Ga0210144_1000218_pt1 | contig 33852 bp, 23 predicted proteins | sample Muzzi_PWA_D2_FD_185532 | JGI IMG/M metagenome (GOLD analysis project Ga0210144, IMG submission 185532) | Wetland microbial communities from San Francisco Bay, California, USA, that impact long-term carbon sequestration - Muzzi_PWA_D2 (SPAdes) | ecosystem: Environmental > Aquatic > Marine >...
TCTGGCTGGCCTGCATGCTGCCGAACCAGAGGCTCTCCATCTCGTTCCACCCCGCGCCGTTACCGTAGGCGGCCACCAGGTTGCGGGCCAGGTCCCAGTTGGCGGTCGAGGCGATGTAGCTCTCGCAGTGGCCCTCGTAGCCCATGGGCCCGGTATACGGCCCGTACTGGGTGTAGTAAGGGCAGGTGAGCGGGGAACGGTCACAGTTGATGCCGTTGTTGTCCTCGACCGTAGAGGGCTTGGCGATGGTGGCGCTGCCGTCCAGGGAGAACGGCCCCATGTCCCGCACGCCGGTGCAAGAGCCGCAGTTGTAGCAGGTGGAGCCGTCAGTATGGAACCCTTCGCCGATGCAGGAGTTCTGGTTCATCACGAAGGCGAAGGTGTCGCCCACCGCCTCGCCCGATCCGTACTCGCTGGCCGGGCCGCCGGTGTTGTCGTCGAAACCGTGGCCCCACTCGTGGTACATCACGTCCGAGAGCTCGCCGGTGTTGGCGCAGTGATAGCTCGAGCTGGAGCGGTAGAGCTTCACTATGCTGCCGTCCCAGTAGGCGTTGCAAACATCGTCGGATCTGTTGGTGCTGGCGGTCAGTGTGCCGTCCAGCCAGGAGTTGCTCGGGTAGTACGTATCCGCCAGCCGGTTGATCCGGCTCAGGTGGTAGAAGGCGGTCCGGGCGGCGTGGGTGTTGCCGGCGCCCCCGTGCCCGGGGGTGGTGCAGTCGGTGCCGCTGCTGGTGCCGAGCGCGGGATCGCCGGTCGACGACTCCAGGATCGAGCCGCAGGAGTCCGTGATGGAAGTGTAACGGCCGTCCAGCCGCACGGAGTGGGTGCCGCCGCCGGAGGTGAAGTACCCGTTGGCGTCGGTGGTGTGGGTGCCGCCGTTGTCCGTGACGCTGCAGTAGGGCATCCCCCGGACCTGTTCGGAATACAGGTTGCTCTCGGGGTAGATCCCGCCGGTGACCTGGGAGGCGTAGCGGTTCAGGTCCATCAGGCGCACCACGCGGCCGCTGGTGGCGTCGACGACGGCCTGGTAGGTGGCGTTGTCCCCGGCGCGGCGGAAGGTGAGCTCCCAGGCGAGCAGGTACCGGTAGCCGGAGCCCGGCGCGCCGTTGTAAGCCTCCGCGGGGAGCTCATGGCTGAGCAGGGCGGGGAAGATCTTGAGCGTTCCGGCGTCCAGCACCGTCACGTCTGTGGCGTTCAGGTCGGTGGCCTGGAGCACCTCGCCGAGGGCGTCCTCGCGGGACAGGCGCGGCGTGGTGTCGAGGTGGTGGATCTCCGCGATCCGCTCGGCGCCGAGCTGGACGATGTTCCCGTGGTTGATGCGGAAGAAGAGCTTCGCGCCCTCGACCGGGACGCCCTGGTAGGTCTGCTGTAGCTCGACGTTCCAGAAGTAACCCTCGAACGGGCCGCTCGCCTCCCGGTCGAGCACCAGGTCGCTCGACGGGACGCGGAACAGCTCCGGCAGGTCACCGAGGAAGCCCCGCACCAGGGAAGCGACCTGGTCGATCCCCTGCGGCTGGGGGCCGGTCAGGTCGTTCCCCCGGCCCGGGAGGAGCGGGATGCCGGGACCCTGGAGCAGGTTGGGGCGGTCACCGCGGCGGTCCCACTGGATGTCCCAGCGGTCGGAGAAGGTGGCGAAGAACTGGTCCAGCTCCGGCCGGCGGGCCGCCGGATCGCCGGGAGCGAAATGGTCGGTGGATGGGTGCACCTCCAGCTCCGTGCCCGGAATGGCGGCGAGCGAGGACGGGCTCGCCGGCGGGACGAGGGCCCAGGTGAGGGCCGGGAGCAGCACCGCCATGGCGGGGAGCAGGGCGAAGAGCAGGACGGTACGAACGGGATGGAACTGGGTACTGGGCATGTTGACCTCCGAATCAGGGAATGAGAGCCCGGCGCACCGCGCCGATCGGGCGGCGGGCGAGCCGGTGGATGGTGCCGAGCGCAGTCGATTGCTTCGTGATATAGCTACTTCACAATCAAAGTGTTGCGAAATGTCGAGGCGGGACAGTCGCCGAACCCTGTGCCCTCGAGCTGCCTGTTCACCCGGGGACCCGGCCGCGGCCGACGCACCGGTTTCCGTTTTCCTGTGCTTCAGCGAGAATGGAGGCACCATGAGCCGGCGGGAGCTCCTTCCGGCCGGCGCAGCATGGTTCTCTCAAGGAGAGAGCGTATGAAGTACGCATTCGTGCTGTTGACGGTCGCCCTCGCCGCGGCCTCGCCGCTCCTTGCCCAGCCGGCCACGGTGGAGATCAACCCGGCGCAGCCGTCGTCCGCCGACGTGATCGAGATCCACGTGAGCGGTCTCTCGGCCTGTCCCTACCTGTCGACCGCGGCGGTCCAGGGGCCGGTGGTGGTCCTGTCCTTCAGCCTGGGCCTCTGCCTGGCGCCGCCGACGCCGTTCGCCCTGACCCGGTACGTGGCACCGCTCGATCCCGGCCAGTACACGCTGGTGGTGCTGGACGCCTACCTGACGTCGGTGATCGAGACGATCCCCTTCGAGGTCAGCGACGCCGGGGCGCCGCCGGTACCGGCGGGGGACTGGCTGGAGTCGGCGGCCGTGCCCGGGTTCCGGTTCAAGGTGCGGATCGCCGACCAGTCGGGCGGCGTGCGCATGGGCGCCCTCGAGGCGGACTGCCTGCCGGAGACGCTCTGTGCCAGCGGCGCGGTCGCGGGGCGTTCGGAGGTTCTGCTGCGGGTGGTCGGACCCAAGCCCAACGGCTACCTGTGGCCCACCTTCGTCCGCTTCACCACCTCGACGGTCGAGATCTGGGTGGAGAAGAAGGCCACGGCCGAGGTGAAGTACTACCGGCTGGAGGGTGCGCTGCCGGGGCTCGACACCTTGGACGGCGGGTTCGACCGGTCCGGGTTCACGCCGTAGGCGGCGGGCGGAGCGTCACGGGCGCCGCCGCAGAGGAGGGCGGCGGCTCGGGAGACCTGTGCGCTACCGGTATCCGTGGTAGATCAGCCACCCGGTCGCCTCGGCGTCGCCGAGGTCGGCGAGGCGCTTCTTCCACTTTGCGGCCTCCTCCGGGTCCCGGGGGAGGCCGTACCACCCTTCGTCATAGAGATTGCCGAGGTCGGCGATCGCCCACCAGTTGCCCGCTTCACCGGCCCGGCGGAGCCACCGGAGCCCGGCATCGAGGTCCCGATCGACCTCCTGGCCATTCATCAGGGCCTGGGAGTAGAACATCATGCAGTAGCTGTCTCCCGCTTCCGCACCATGGCGGCGCCAGCGGAGTGCCTCCGCGGTGTCCTTGGGGACGCCGTCGCCGTGGGTGTAAGCATCTCCCAGGAGCCGCATGGCGGAGGGCTCGCCCGCGGCGGCGGCCTGGCGCGCCAGCTCCAGCACGCGGCGGAAGGTCGCCTCGTCCCCGGCTCCGACGACCGCTGGGCGCTCGATCCGGGCCAGGAGCGCGGCGGCCAGGGGGTCCCGGCGTTCCGCCAGCGCCTCCAGGCGGGCCTTCCCCTGGTCGAGCAGGTTCTGGTAGACGGCCGACAGGCCGACCTGAGACTGCAGGCGGGTGAGCCCATCGGAGCCGAGCCGCGTGCCTTCATCGAGGAGCCGGCGCGCTGCGACCGGGTCGCGCGGCACCCCGATGCCGGTCGCATAGAGGAAGGCGAGGGTGTCCGCCGCCAGCGCGTTATCGAGGCTCGCGTTGTGTTCGAGCAGTGAGACCCCCCGCGCGCGCTCCCCGTCGTCCGTAGAGGTCAGGACGAGCGCCAGGCCCAGGTCGTAGTCCGCTCCCGGCCGGTTTGCCGTCAGGGCCGCCTCGAGCCATCGCAACGAGGCCTTCGGATCGCGGCGCACACAGTCTCCGCGACCGTAGAAGAGGAGCTTGCCGAGGAAGCTCGCCGCCGTGGCATTGCCGGTTCGGGCGGAGCGCTCCAGCCAGCGCAGCCCTTCGGCGCAGGGAGCGCCGGAGTTGCCGTAGGTCAACGTGAGCCGAGCGAGGGCGGTCATCGACCGGGCGTTGCCAGCTTCGCTAGCCCTTCGGTAGGAAGCCAGGACCGACGCCGGGTCGGGTTGGCCGAACCCCCGGCCGGTCTCCTCCATCCACCCGAGGTTGTGCCAGGCCCAGCTCTCGCCCTGGGCCGCGGCCTTTTCGAGCCACTGGCGGCCGGTCGCGTTGTCGACCGGTCCGCCGAGGCCGAGGACCGCTGCCGTGCCCAGGAGGTACTGGGCGTAGGACTCCCCCTTTTCCGCCAGCGCGCGGACCTGCGGAAGGGACCCGCTGTAGAGCGTAGCCGTCGCCGGTTCCCCCGGGAGAACGCGGCCTCCATCGAACGCCTGGATGAGCGCCAGGCGGAATGCGGCCCGTGGATCCCCCAGCACCGCGGCCCGCGCGAAGAGCTTGCGCGCGGCGTCCGGATCGTAGCGTCCACCTTGCCCTGACTGGAGGGCGATCGCCGCACGCAACAGGTCGGGTGCCCGGTCCGGAGGGATGGACTGAGGAGCGGAGGTGGCAAAGGCCGGCCGCGGGCGCGGTGCCGCCGCGACCGCGGCGACCGAGGCGCTCCCCTGGCCGAGCGCCTTGTAGGCTTCCCGCAGCTCGTTGTCGATCTGGGAGTGGCTCCACTCCTTGCCGTTCCTGTCCGGCAACGTGCTCTGTGCCTCGGTGAAGATCTCGATGGCGCGCCGCGGCTCTCCGGCCGCGGTGAGCGCTCGTCCGGCCGACCGGTAGAGGAAAGTGGGCGGCCGCTGGAAGACCTCGCGGGACCTCTCGAGCAGTGCGAGCAGGTCCTCGGTCCTTCCTTGCCGCTCGAGGAAGATTCCCAGGCTGGACCAGCTGGTTTCGTTCCGCGGGTCGATCTCGAGCAACCGGCGCCAGGCGCGCTCGGCGAGCGCCACCTGGCCCGAGCCCTGCGCCGTGCTCGCGAGGGCGTACAGCGAGTCCGGATCGTCGGGCAGCTTCGCCGCCCCCTGGGCCAGGAGCGCCGACACGGTCTCACCACCGCCGGCCCGGGTCAGCAGGTCGGTGACGCACACCGGCTCCTGGGTGGAGCTCTCGTCCGGTCTCGCCTCCCGGCAGATGCGACGTGCCGTCGACTCCGACCGTGCTGCGTCTCCCTGGAGCCCGACCGCCGCCAGGAGCTCGACCGCCACGTCCCGGTCCGGATGGTCGCTCCGGAGCGCTTCCCAATAGTGCCGTTCGGCGGCGGCGAAGTTCCTCCGGGTGAGGGCGGTGCGGGCCGCCAGGCGATGGCCGGTGCGGGCGGTCCAGGGGTCGTCGGAGGCGATCAGGTCGGCCGTGAAGCGGTCGACACGCTCGGCGCCCTCGGTCTGTTGGTAGAGACCCGCGAGCAGCTCCAGGCCCTTCAGGTCGAGGTGCGACCGGAGCTGTCGCTCGAGGACGCCGGTCGCCTCCTCGAGTTTGTCGCGCTCTATCAGCCTCAGGGCGAGTGCCGTCGCCTCGTCGCTGCCGAACCGTCTGTCTCCTAGCTGCTGCCAGCGGCGCAACAGCTCGAAGCGCTGGTCGGCCTCTCCTGTCACTTGGTAGGTGATGTCGAGGGCGTGGTAGAGCTCCCATGCGGTCGGCTCCGCCTGCAGGCGCTGCTCCAGGATGCCGGCCGTGGCTTCCGGCAGGTCGCCGTTCCAGGCGCCGTTGTGCTGGTTGACCCAGCCGTAGAGCACCCGCGGGATCTCTTCTGTCGGCGCACGGCGGACCAAGCCGAGGAAGAGCGACTGCGCCTCGGGGCGTCGGGAGCACAGACTCGAGGTGGAAGAGAGTTGGCCGTAAGCGTTTTTGTCCGCACCGAGCGCCTCAGAGGCGGCGGTCAGGAGATCGAGGATCTGGTTGCATTGGTCGGGGGCTTCGAGCGCTGCTGCCGCGCCGATCAGCGCACGCACCCGGGCAGCGGGTTCGAGCGCGTCCAGCAGGGTCAGCATCCCGGACCAGTCGTCGTCCGCGGCGGCCCGCTGCACCAGGGTCTCCACGGCGCTGCTCGCGACATACGCGGGAACCTCCGGATTGCCGGCGACTCGCGCCACGCAGGCGCGCGCCCGTTCGGAGTACGCGGCGGCGCCCTGCCGCAGAACCTGGGAGCAGGCTTGCAGGTCCCCGGCCGACGCCGGCCGACGGGCGAAAAACGCTTCGAGGAGGCGCTCGGTCGCTTCAGGATCCTGTCGGGGGAGGCTGGTCCCGAACCAGGCGGAGACGAGATCCGGGTCGCCGGGGATGGCGTCTGCCCATCGGGTCAGGATCTCGGCCGTTCGTGTCTCGTTGCCCGGGGCGCTGCTCGCGAGCATCCCCCAGGCCCAACTGCTCTCGGGGTGACGCGTGGCGAGGTCTTCCAGCATCCCTCTGGCCCGGTCGGATTCATCGTTCTGGCGCAACAGGAAGACGGCCTGCGTGACCACCATGGGGTCGTCCGGGTAGCGGCTCAGGAGGGCCAGCACCGCGTCTCGGCGCGCGTCCGGGTCCTGGTTCCGCATGGCGCGGAAGAGGTCCGGTCCGCCGCTCTCGGGGCGCAGACGTTGCCATCGATCGAGGACCCGTTCAGTGACGGCGAGGAAGTCCACCGGTTGATTCCCGCCGTTGCGTTCACGCTCGAGCGCGGCGGACCCCATGAACACGGCTCCCCAGGCCTGCATCGCCTGGAACGGGTTCTCCTCGGACAGGGCGAGGGCCTTCTGGAACATTGCCTCGACCTGTGCTTCGCGCTCGGCGGGATCGGGTGGCTCCTGGGCGCTTTCCTGGGCGAAGCCTGGGGCCGGCAGACCAACCGACGCCAGCAGGATGGCGGTCAGGATGAGCGGTATCCACGTGCGACGACGCGGAGGGGTCGCAGTACCCATGGCGAGTCCTCCCAAGTAGATGAGCGGACTCTCAATATACCGCGCCCGGGGCGAGACGCCCCAGAGGCCGGTCCGGCGGCCGCGGGGGCTGGCAGCACCGGGCGGTCAGTCGTCCGCGCGCCTGCCGGGGCCGGCGGTCGCGGGCTCGCCGTCGGGGGCGGCGAGGTCCGCCGCCGGGGCGGGAGGGCGCCTGTCATGGAGGTCGCCCGAAGGGATCGAGGGATTGGGGGGCGCTTACGAAGGCTGGAGGGTCGCCAGGCGCTGGCGGACGCTCTCGAGCACCGCCCGGTTCAGCGTCTGGCGCTCGATGGCGCGGAAGAGGAGCGCGAGCACCGCGAAGGCCTCGTGCTTGGCGGCGGCACGGACCATCAGCACCGAGGCCTCCTCGGCACAGGTCGCGACCTGCTGATCGTTGCCGGCGGCGTACGCGGCGAGAGCCATGTCCATGGTGATGAGGGCGGCGTCGTAGTAGCGGCCCATCGCGGCCCAGCCGTCTCGGGTCTCCGCGTATGCCTCGATCGCCTCGGCGTTGCGGCACTCCGCGCGGAGGAGGTGGCCCTCGAGGCCGCGGCGAGTCACCGTGACGCTCCGCTCGCCGGGAGGAGGAAGCTCCTCGAAGAGCGTCCGGGCGCTCTCCACGTGGCCGTTCTCGATCAGGTGGGCGACGGCGTTCTGTTGGGCGATCGCCACCAGGTGGGGCTCGACCGACGGATCGAGCAGCTTCGCCGCGCGGGAGCTCTCGTCCGCCGCCTCCCAGGGGCGTCCGAGGGCTTCCAGCACGACGCTCCTCTGCATGCACAGGCGACCGACCTCGTGCCATTCCTCCCGCTTGACGTGCTGGCCTTGCGCGCGGTCGATCACCGCGAGCGCTTCGGTGTAGCGGTACTGGTCGATCAACAGCGAAGCCTTCAGGGAGAGGACGCGCGCTTCCGCCAGGCATCCGACCCCTTGGCGCAGCTTGTGCTCCGCCACCAGGAAATGGTGCTCGGCGGCGGAGAAATCGGCCAGGATCCGGTGCGCGTTCGCCAGGTAGGCGTGGGCCTTCGCCTGGAGGTCAGCCAGCCACTGCGGATGGTAGTACGCGGGGTCGAGCAGCTCCGCCACGGCCACGGCGAGGGCCGAGCGGTCGTGGGCCACGGCGGGGTCGTTGTGCCATGCGTCCTTGGCCTTGAACAGCAGCCACTGGCAGAAACCCCACTGCTGGTAGCGCTTCTCCGCGTGGACCCGGCTGATCTGGTCCTGGAGCGGCAAGCCTTCGAGCTCCTCCATGTAGCCCTCCGCCCGGGGCAGCTCCCGGGCGACGGCCGGCTCGAAGTGCTCCAAGTCCTGGAGGATCGTCCACAGGAACTCGGCCGCCTCCAGGCAATCAGGGCAGCTCAGCACCTCGTCCGGGACGAGTTGCATTCCGGCCGCTGCGACGTGGCAGCGCTCGCAGGCGGTCGTGTGGGCGATCCAGGGGGCGAGGCTCGGCCACAAGATCCGTGCCTCGGTGCAATCGTGGAAGGTGAGAGCCTGTTGATCGTCTGGGCTGCCGTATGCGTTCAGCCAGTCACCGTAGGTCCAGTGTCGATGCATGCTCCCCCCTCGCTTGAATCGTGCGGCTTTGATTGCCGAGTGACTGTAGCACGATCCATAGTCCCGCCTTTTGAGTGCGGCCGGCGGCGATTTCGTGTCCGGGGACGGCGGTGCGACCCCGTCCGCGGCCCGTGGGAAGCGGGCCGACGCGCAGGCCGGGCGGCGCCCTGGGGATCAGGGCGCGCGCCCTGGGGGAGACGGCCGGTACGAGGTGCCGGATCAGATGCCGAGCGCTTGGGCCAGAAATTGCGGCAGCAGCACCATGAACAGGTCGAGCCGGGCCGCGGCCTGGGCCAGGTGGGGCGCGGGCGTCGCGGGCCGAAGGCTAGAGACCGTCTCATCGGTCGAGCTGCTGGCCAGGTCGGTCGAGCTGAAGGTCGTCGAGGTGGACGACGGCTGGCCGTTCGGGTCCGTGATGACACCGCGCTCGGACGGGCCGGTCTGCGCCCAGAGCACGGGGGTGACGATCGTCATGAGCAGGGCGAGGGCGAGCGTGGTGCAGGTGATCCGTCGAAACATGATTCTCTCCTTCGGGTCCGGTCGCACCTCGACTGGAGTGCCGTGGTCACGCCGGTGTCCCACTCACCACAGTGTCGCGAATGGTGATTCCGTGCCGTAGCAACGACGGGAAGGAGGAAGCTCACGCCCGAAGGATCGCTCGCCAGGGCCTGTTCACCTGGTCCGATCCAGGCCGATTTTGCCGGGAATTGCCCGGTTCAGGTGCGGCTAACCCGGTTCGCGGGGCGACAGGCTGAGCAGCTCGGCGACCTCGAAATCCAGGTCGCTCAGCCCGTCGCCGGCGGTGGCGACGGTGACCGTGACCCGCCGGCCGTCGAGCCGCACCACCGGGTCGACGCCGGCCGCGGCGCCGAGCTCGGCGGCCAGGTTGGCGAGCAGGCCGGCGGCGCGGACGGTGGGGAGCTCGGTCTGCCGCGCCAGCGCGGCATCGCCGCGGACCGCCTGCCACCCGGGCAGGGCTGCGAGTCGTTCCTGGATGCGCTCGGCCTTGAGCCTGTCCTGGATCCGCTCCGCCTTGAGCCGCTCCTGGATGCGTTCCGCCTTCAGCTTGGTCGTCAACTGGGTCATGAGTCTCTCCGTGGTCGGGGGATGGGTCGTTATAGACGAAATAAAATTATCGATGGACGATATCACGGCAGAGTTGGTCAGGTTTTTAGGGAGCGCTACGTCGCGTCGTTGCCAGGGCCGATAAAATCGGCTGCGGCGCCAGTCCGGCGGAGGATCGTCGGCCAGCCCGCGAGACACACCCGTGGCAGACCCGAAGCAGAGCCCTGACCAGCAGCCCGTTCCGAGCGTTCGGACGGCCCTCGATCTGCTGGCCGCCTCGTCCACCGGTGTGGAGGGTGTCGAGCGCCGTAGCTTGTACTGGGGCGATCGGGTGGAGATCACCACCCGCAACTCCCTCTACCGGCTGTGGTGTGTGGGCGACAACCGGTTCGCGGTCACGGGGGGCTGGTTCGACCGTCCGGGGCGGCACCGGATGATCGTCGGCGTCAACGGCTGCACCTGGGGCGGCTCGGCGATCCGCCCCGACCTGGTCGCGGCGCCCGGGTTCTACCTCGAGCTCTCGAACGGGGTGCGCACCAGTCGCATCCGGAGCGTACGCCACGTGCGCGCGGACTGGCGCACCGCGAGCGTGCACTGAGCCCCCTCCACCTCGGACGGCGATCTCAGAACGGCGACAGCACGGCGACCCTCCCCGTCGCCGTCGGCGGCGCACCGCTGGCGGCCGCGGTGAACTTGTGGTCCGCCCGGTCGTACCACCTCGGGAAGGAGGCGGCGTCGACCGATGACGGAGCTGATCGACCGGTACGTAGAGAAGACAGTGCGCCTGCTGCCCGCGGAACGCCGGGCGGAGGCGGCGGAGACGCTCCGCGAGTGGATCCGGGTGCGCTTGGACGACCGGACCCGCGAAGCGGCGAGCCGGTCCGGGGAGGCCGCCGCTCGACCACCGTTGGACGACGGTTCCACGGCGGTGGAGGAAGTTCTCCTGGATCTCGGGCCGCCCGAGGAGGTGGCCGCGTCGCTGCGACCGGGGCACGACTGGCTGATCTCTCCCCACCTGATGCCGCAGTTCGTGACCGCGGTGGTCGTGGCGGTCGCCGGGCTCGCCCTCCTCACCGTCGTCGAGGTGCTCACCGGCCCGGGCGGAGCACCCGGGGGGGAGCGGAGCTGGTTCGAGCTGCTCTTGCGGTTCGTCGCCTCTCTGGACGACCTGTTGCTCGACGCGGTGGTGGTCGTGACCTCCATCGTGGCGCTCTTCGTCGCCATGGACCGGACGGTCGAGGGCGCCGCCGCCGCCCGGCGGCGCTGGTCACCCCGCCAGCTGCTGACGAAGGACCCGAATCGGGTCAGGCGGAGCGGCGCGGTGCTGGAGATCGCCCTGGCCGGCGCCGCGCTGGTGGCGCTCCATCTGTTCCATTTCACCCCCGGCATTTTCCTGACGGTCGGTGGCGAGAGCGGATGGGTCCCGCTGGTGGTGCCGGGGCTCCATGGGCAGTTTCCGTGGCTCGATCTCTGGCTGGTGGGCTCCATGGCGCTCGGCATCGCCCTCCTCTGGACCGGGCGATGGGGCGTCTTGACCCATTGCGGTCGCGCGGGCCTGGCCGTCCTGATGGCGTCCATCTTCTGGCGCGTTCGTGAAGCCGTCCCCCTGTTCGCCGTGGATGCCGCGTGGATGGCCGACCACGGGTGGTCGGTGGAGGCGATCGCCCGCGCCGAGGACGTGATCGGTGGCCCGCTCCAGGAGGTTCTCCACACCGTCGTCTTCTGGCTGCCGGCGGTCTGCCTGTTGATTGCCGGGGTAGAGCTCGTGCGTGCGCTCCGCTCCGCTGTGTCCGTGCTGTAGACTGGTGTTCCGCCGCGATGCGGCACACTGTACCGAGCGAGTGACCTGATCATGCCGAGAACCAGACGCGAACCGAACCCGACCCGGGAGCTCCTGGGCAGCGATCTGCCCGACTACTCCCTCGGAGAGGAGATCTTCCACGCCGTCAGCCACGGCGTGGGGGTCGTCCTGAGCATCGCCGGCCTGGCGGTGCTGGTCGCCGTCGCCAGCCTCCGCGGGGGTGCGGAGAACGTGGTCGGCGCGAGCGTTTTCGGCGCCTGCCTGGTGCTGCTCTACACCGCCTCCACCCTCTACCACGCGATCCCGGGGCCGACCCTGCCCCGGACCAAGCGGGTGCTGCGGGTGCTCGACCACTCCGGGATCTACCTGTTGATCGCCGGCACCTACACGCCCTTCGCCCTGGTGGCCCTGGGCGGCGCGCTCGGCTGGACCCTGTTCGGGGTGCTCTGGACGCTGGCGATCTTCGGCATCGTCACCCGCGCGGCGATGCCTCGCCTGGCGCGGCGGTTCTCCCTCGCCCTCTACCTGATCATGGGGTGGAGCGCCCTGTCGGTGGCGGGTCCGCTGTTCCACACGCTGCCGACCGGCGGCGTGGTGCTGGTCGTGGCCGGCGGCGTGGCCTACACCCTGGGCGTGCCGTTCTACGCCCTGGAGCGCATGCCGTACAACCACGCCGTCTGGCACGTGTTCGTGATGATCGGCAGCGTGCTGCACTTCTTCGGCGTGCTGCTCTATGTGATCTCCGGCTGAGCTCTGCTCAGCTGGCCCACTTCTTCGCCGTCTCGCCCGCCCAGTCCTCGAACCGGCGCGGCGGATGCCCCAGGAGGGCATCCTGGCGGGCCAGGTCCTCCGCCCTCGCCACCAGGCCCTGCTGCTGGAAGCAGCGGTACATGATCCGCAAGTCCTCGACCAGCCAGTCGGGCATGCCCGCGCCGGCGGCCTGCTCTGCCCAGGCGTCCAGGTCGTCGCCGCCGTAGACCACCTTCCTACCCAGCTTCTGGCTCCAGATCTTGGCGCACTGCTCGCCGGTCAGGACGTCGGGACCGACCACCGGGTAGGTCTGTCCGGTGTGCTCGTCGCCGGCGTGGAGCAGGGCGGTGGTCAGGCAGTCCGCGATGTCACCGACGTCGACCCGCGACAGGCCTTTGGCGCCGATCGGCTGGGGGTAGACGCCGTGCTCGACCAGCGCCTCGCGCAGCTGGAGGTCGTTCTGGAAGAAGTTGTTCGGCCGGACGACGACGAACGGCAGGCCGGTGCCCTTGATGGCGCCTTCGATCTCGATCTTGGCGCGGAAGTGGGGGGCCTCCGGGCAGGACTCGACCTTGTGGACCGACAGGAAGACGATGCGCGACACCGCGGCCTTGCGGGCGGCGGCCACGGCGGCCTTGCCCTTGGCGCCCTCCTCGGGGTCGAGGGGCGTGATCAGGCACAGGCGGTCGATGCCTGCAAAGGCGGCATCCAGGGACGCAGGATCGCCGAGGTCCCCGGCGACGGCGGTGGCGCCGGACGGCAGGGTTGCGTCTTCCGGGTGCCGGCTCAAGACCCTCACGTCCTGGCCGCGGCGTGCCAGGCGAGCGACGGTCGCGCTGCCGACCGTCCCGGTGCCTCCGATGACGAGAATGCTCATGGTGTCTTCTCCCGAGGAGTGTCGGTGAACGCCGACCCCTGCCGGCCGGACGCCGACGGAGGGTCTACTGCCAGCCGAGTGCCGCAAACCGCTGAGGCGGGACTGCCTCGCGTGGTCCGACGGGCCTCAGGAGGAGACCGGGACCCAGGCGAGCCCGGTCCAGCGGACCTCGACGTCTACCCTGCGGGGGGAGATCTCGACCGTCTCCAGCGTCTCCGACGTGCCGTCGAGCTCCTCGGTCAGGCGCCGGAGCTCGGCGTCCAGCTCCGCTGCCAGCGCGTCGCGCTCGCTCTGTAGCTCGGCCACCTTGGCCGCCGCCTGCTCGGCTTCGCGCTCCTCCTTCTGCACCCGCCCGACGCCGCGGGCGGCGGTGGTGGCGCGGCCCAGGGATGCCCGCGACAGGCTCCCGCGGCCGAACAGGGCCGAGCCGATGGTGGCGACCGCTGAGAGCCCGGAGACCCACGCGTCGCGCTTGCGGTCGGTGACCTGGGCGGCCTCGCGCGCCGAGCGCTCCTGGGCCCGCCGGATCTGGTCGTCGAGCCGGCCCAGTTTCTCGCTGAGCTTGGCCTCGACCTCCGCCAGGCGCCGGTCGCGCTCGGCACGAAGGAGCGGCGCCAGGCGGATGCGGAAGTCGCGCTCGCTCTCGCCCGGCCGGGAGGTCTCGTCGACCACGGGGCTCTGCCACAGGGTCAGCCGGCGGTTCCGGTAGAGGGTATCCGAGAGGTCGCGCTTCCAGGCCGTGTAGTTCTTCGGCTCGCGGGCCGCGGCCGGCGGCTCCTCCCAGGTGGCGTCGGCCGCCGCGGGCTCCGGCTCGAGGTCGTCCTCGTGCCACTCGACCGGCTGGGCGTCCTGCCAGTCGATCGCCCGGGCGCCCTCGGTGAAGCTCGCCAGCAGGGCGACCTCCTCGGTCCGGTCGACCGCGCGCTTGGCGTCGTGGAAGTGGACCCTGCCCAGGCCGAGGAGCGCCGGCCGGTAGGCGAGGCCGGGTGGCGGCGGGGTGGAGGTCGGCAGGTAGAGCGCCGGCACGGCGCCGGGAAGGATCGGCGGGCCGGTGGCCGCCTTGGTCGCGGAGCGGGCAGCCGGCGCGGGCGGTGGACCCGCGGCGGGCGCGGCGCCGGCCGGCTCTGTGGCCGGCGGGGCCGGCTCCGCGGCACGGACCCCTTCCATCAGCCGGCCGATGTCGGTCCGGGTCATGGGGCCGGCCAGGTAGCAGAGCGCCCAGCGCGTCTGGAACAGGACCGGCGCCGGCTCGTGGGCGTTCTGGAGGAGGAACTGGCGCTTGCCGAGGGAGCCGAGCAGCTCGGTCAGCTCCCCGCGGTCGAGGCCCGCACCGGAGGCGCCGAGCAGCCCTTCGACCACCCGGTCGCGGTCGCGCTCGGTCTGGAGGCGGCCGACGAACCAGGTGCCGGCGTTCGACAGCGCCTTGTAGTCCAGGTCGGCCGGGTTCTGGGTGGCCAGCAACAGCCCCAGCCCGTAGGCCCGCGCCTGCTTGAGGAGCGTCAGGAAGGCGCGTTTCGACGGCGGCTCGGCGACCGGCGGCAGGTAGCCGAAGACTTCGTCCATGTAGAGCAGCGCGCGCAGGCTGCCGGTGCCCGGGTTCTTGCGCATCCAGGAGAGCGTCTGGGCCAGCAGCAGGCTGACCACGAACATCCGCTCCTCTTCGGACAGGTGGGCGATCGATATCACCGCCACCCGGGGCCGGCCCTCGGGGGTGAACAGCAGGCGGTCGAGGTCCAGAGGGTCGCCTTCGAGCCAGGCCTCGAAGCCGGGGGAGGCGAGCAGATTGTTCAGGCTCATGGCAAGTGCGAAGCGGTCCTTCTCCGGGAAGAAGCTCTCGAGATCGAGCACGCCGACCCGCTGGAACGGCGGGCTCTGGACCGCGCGGATGAGGCCGGCCAGGTCCAGGTCCTCGCCGCGTTGCCACGTCTCCTCGAGGATGCGGGAGACCAGGATGTGGTCGCGGCTCTGCACCGGGTCGGTGTCGCGTCCGACCAGGCCGAGCAGGCTCGACGCTACGGTGGTGATCCGCTCGCGCAGCAGGTCCGGGTCCTCGAGCACCTCGGGGGACGGCGCGGAGAACGACGCCAGGATCGAGAGCGGCAGGCCGGCGCGGCTGCCCGGCGTGTAGATGCGGAAGTCGGAGGCGGCCCGGAGACGGGCGATCCGGGCGCCGTCCTGGCCCCAGTCGGCCAGGCCCTTGCGCCAGAGCTCCGCGGTTTGGGCGGCGGCGGCCTCCGGCGACTCGCCGCTGCGGCGGGCGGCCTCCTCGTCGATCCAGGGGCGGAAGTCCTCCGGCCTGAGCTCCGGGAAGGTGAGTAACAGGTTGCCCACGTCCCCCTTCGGGTCGATGGCGAGGGCGGGCACCCGGTCCATGGCCGCCTCCTCGAGCAGCGACAGGCAGAGCCCGGTCTTGCCGCTCCCGGTCATGCCGACGCACACCGCGTGGGTGGTGAGGTCGCGGGAATCGTAGAGGAGTGGGCTCGGGACGACCTCCCGGCTGGCCTGGTCGAGCGGTCGGCCGAGGTAGAACAGCCCGAGCTTCTCGTACGCGGGCAGGGGCGGGGCGGGGGGTGTGGTCATCGGGTGCCTCCTGGGTTCGGGCGGAACCGGTCCGGGGAATTCTAGTCCGCCGGCCACCCTCCGTGCGTTGGAGCCTCCGGATCGGGCCGTCGTCGCAACGTCCCGGCCGTCTGCCCGTATAGTTCCGGTGATGGGTACCGCTTCGTCCCCTTTCCGCAGGACGCGCCGGTTCGTCCGTCAGTACACCGAGGGCGTTCGCGGCAGCGATCTACGCCGCCTGTTTCGCGAGGAGGCGGCGGACGCGTACCAGGTCCTGACCCGCGACCAGCCGCCGGTGTCGGAGGGCGCCAAGGGGATCCGGGCCTTCTTTCAGCGGGTGAAGCTCCTCTTCCTCGGTCTCTCTTTCCAGCTCTCGCCGCCCCGGCGGCTGTTGTTCGCTCTGGCCGTGATCCTGGCGCTCCTGGGCACCTGCCGCGTGGAGGTCGGCTCCCAGGGCGACCGGTTCCAGGTCGGCGGGTCGACCGGCCCGCTGATGGTCGCCGTCGTCCTGTTGGTTTTCCTGCTGGCGCTCGAGCTGGTCGACCGGGTGCGGGTGCGCGACGAGCTGGAGGTCGCCAGGGAGCTCCAGCGCCAGCTCCTGCCGCGGGCGGCGCCGGACCTGCCCGGTTGGGCGTTCGCCCATTCCTACCGCACCGCCAACGCGGTCGGTGGCGACTACTACCACTTCCGGGTGCTGCCGGACGGGCGCGTGGCGGTGATCGCCGGGGACGCCAGCGGACATGGCATCGCCGCCGGCCTGATCATGGTGATCGCCCACAGCACGCTGCAGCTCGCCACCGACCTCGACCCGCGGCCGGAGGCAGTGGTGCCACTGGTCAACAAGGCGGTCGCCTCGGCCGGCGGCCACCGGTCGTTCCTCACCCTGTTCTACGGCCTGCTCGAGCCGGCGACCGGGCGGCTCGACTTCCTGTGCGCCGGGCACCCGTTCCCCCTGCTCCGGCGTGCGGGCGGGACGGTCGTGGAGCTGGGCAAGGGGGGCCTGCCGCTGGGCATCCGCGAGCGCTTCGACGGCACCCCGGAGGCGGTGACCCTGGAGCACGGCGACCTGCTGCTGATCTATAGCGACGGCATCCCGGAGAGCGTCCGGCGGACCACCGGAGAGAGCTTCGGCTTCGAGCGCATGCGCGGGATGGTGGCCCAGGGGGGGAGCGCGCGCCAGGTCCACGACCGGGTGGTCGGCACCTACGACGCTTTCCTCGGCGGCGAGCCCCAGGTCGACGACATCAGCCTGGTCGCCCTCGAGCGGGTGCGAAGCGGCCCACCGCCACCGCCACCACCGTCGCCCCCATCCTGAGACGATCCTGAGCCACGCCGCCCGCGGGTGACGGTTCAGCGCCCGGGTGCGCGCTTCAGCGGCCGCGCCGCCTACTCCGCGGGGTGGGATTCAGGTTGAGCGGCGCTTGACCACAGCATAGAATGCCCCGTCGGCCGGTGCCGGCCGACAGGGGACTCATGTTCGACCGCCCGCGCTCCCAATACCTGTTCATGGCCCTCTGTGTCGGGCTGAGCGGTTTGATCTTCGCCGTCGACCTGATGCTGCCGGTGGGCGTGGCCGCCGGCGTTCCCCACGCGGCGGTGGTGCTCCTCTCGGTGGCGCTGGGCTCGGCGCCCTTCACGATCTCCCTTGCGGTCCTCGGCTCTCTGCTCACCGTGGCCGGCGCCGCCCTCTCGCCGCCCGAGGCGGTGGGCTTCTGGGTGATCGCTTCCAACCGTCTGCTCAGCCTGTTCACCATCTGGGTGACCGCGCTCCTCGGTCTGCTCTTGACCCGGGAACGGCTGCGGCGCGGGCAGGCGGCCGAGGAGCTCAGCCAGAACCTGGCGCGGACGCGCTCGATCCTCGACACGGCGGTCGACGGGTTCATCTCGATCGACGAGCGCGGGCGGATCGAGGGGGTCAACGCGGCGGCAGAGGCGATGTTCGGGTACTCCGAAGAGGAGCTCGTGGGTCGGAATGTCAAGGTCCTGATGCCCGAGCCCTACCGCGAGGAGCACGACGGCTACCTGGAGCGTTATCTCGAGACCGGCAAGAAGAAGATCATCGGCATCGGACGCGAGGTGGTCGGCCTGCGCAAGGACGGCACCGTGTTCCCGCTCGAGCTGGCGGTGAGCGAGGTGGAGATGGAGGGGGAGCGGGCGTTCATCGGCACCGTGCGCGACATCTCCGAGCGCCGCCGTCTGGAGGAGCAGTTTCTGCAGAGCCAGAAGATGGAGGCCGTCGGGCGCCTGGCCGGCGGCGTGGCCCACGACTTCAACACGCTGCTGTCGTCGATCCTGGGCTACGCCGAGATGGTGCTCGACTCCCTGCCGCCGGAGGCCGGCAAGTCCCGGCGCGCGGCGGAGCAGATCCGCCGGTCGGCGGACCGGGGCGCGGCGCTGACCCGCCAGCTCTTGACGTTCAGTCGCCAGGAGCGGCGGCGCAACCAGTTGGTGGACCTGAACGAGGTGGTCACCGGCCTCTCCGACATGCTCGACCGCCTGGTCGGCGAGCAGGTGGAGCTGGAGCACGATCTGATGCGCGGGCTGGCGCGGGTGGAGGCGGATCCGGCGCAGCTCGAGCAGGTGCTCGTCAACCTGGTGGTCAACGCGGTCGACGCCATGCCGGGCGGCGGGCGGATCACGATTTCGACTGCCAACCAGGGTGCCGGAGACGAGGCCGCGGTTCTGCTCGCCGTCGCCGACGACGGCCATGGTATGAGCGAGGAGGTCCGTCGGCGGATCTTCGAGCCGTTCTTCACCACCAAGGAGAAGGGAAAGGGGACCGGGCTCGGTCTGTCGACGGTCTATGGCATCGTCACCCAGGACAGCGGTTCGATCTCGGTCGAGAGCGCCGAGGGGAAGGGGACGAGGTTCCAGGTGGTCTTCCCCCGGGCCGCGCCCGCCCTCGTCGAGGAGACCGTCGAAGCGCCGGAGAGCGCCGCCCCGATCGACGGTGACGCGCCGCCGCCCGTCGCGGACGGTGAGGCGGTCTTGCTGGTGGAGGACGACGCCATGTTCCGCGGCCTGCTCGCGGAAGTGCTCGAAGACCAGGGCTACGAGGTGCTGGCGGCCGGCGAGCCCAAGGAAGCGCTCGCAATCTGCGATCAGCGGCCGAAGGCGGTCGACCTGGTGGTCACCGACCTGGTGATGCCGGGCATGACCGGGGACGCCCTGGTCCGTCAGCTCAAGGAGCGCTATCCGGGCATCCGGGCGATCCTCATGTCCGGATACTCGGACGAGCACCTGGAGGAGCGGGTGCGGACGGACGGGACCGTGCCTCTGATGCGCAAGCCGTTCAGCACCAAGGAGCTCGCCCGGCGGGTGCGCGAGGTGCTGGACGCGGACGCCGAGTGACGCGCTGCCTCAGCGCTGCCGGTCGACCTTCTACGGGTAGCCGCAGGCGGCTGGCAGCCGCAGCGTAAAGCTGCAGCCGTCCGCCGCCGTCGCCGCGACCAGGGAGCCACCCAGCAGCTCCGCCAGGGCGTGGGCCAGCGGCAGGCCGAGGCCGGAGCCGCCGAACTGCCGGCTGCTGCGCACCCCCGCGGCGCCGAACGGCACGAAGAGCGCGCGGCGCTCCGCTTCGGACAGCGGCTCGCCCGAGTCCCGGACGCGGATCTCCAGGTCACCCGGCATGTCGTCCGAGCCGCCCCCGATCTCGACCCGCACCGCTCCCTCGGCGGAGACCTTGAGCGCGCTCTCGAGTAGCAGGACGACGATCCGTTCCACCTTTTCGCCGTCGAGCGGGACGGTGGCGGGCACGCCCGGCGCCACGTCGAAGAGCAGACGGGTGCCGGCGTCGGCGGCGTGGGCGGCGAATCGCTGCTCGAGGCGCTCGGCGAGCTTCCGCGGCTCCAGGGTCGTTTCGCCTCCGCGAGTGCGGCCGGCCTCGACCCGGGAGAGCTCGCCGAGCTGGTTGATCAGCTCCAGCAGGTCGGCGGCCGCCCGGTGGATGTTCTGGGCGTAGCGGGTCTCGCGCGCGTCCAGGTGGCCGGACGCGTTCTCTGCCAGCAGCTCGGACATCATCAGGATCGATCCGAGCGGGGTGCGGAGCTCGTGGGTCAAGCCCGAGAGGATGCGCGTCTTCTCCGTGCCCAGCGGCCCCTTGGGGTCGGTGTCGCTCATGGCGCGGGAGGATAGCAAGCTCTCCGCCGCGTCGTCATGCGCCGGGATGACGCGGCTCCTCCTCCTCTCGATCTGTCCGGCCGGCGACCCGCAAAGCGCCGGGGCGCACAGTCACCGTCACTGGTCCCGGTGGCCAGGCGTCGCCGTCGAGATCGAAGTCCGGGAAGCCGTCGCCGGGGACGATGCGCACGCGTTCGGCGCGCCGGAAGCGGACGTGCCGGCTGCTCAGGTGACGGCCTGCGTAGAGCCGCGGCAACAGGATCGGCAGCTCCCAGCCCGGCACGTGCGACGCCAGGACCAGGTCGGCCTTGCCGTCGTCCAGCACCGCCTGAGGGGCGATGCGCATGCCGCGGCCGAAGGCGGTGCCGTTGGCGATGGCGCACAGCAGGATCGGCCCGTCGTGCCAGGTCTCGCCGTCGGCCTCGATGCGGCAGGCGGCGGCGCGATACCGGACCAGCGCCTTGAGCGACTCGGCCAGGTAGGCGGTCCGGCCGCGCGCGGTGAGCGCGTTGATCTGGCGGACGACCCGGCCGGAGACGCCGCACGACAGGACGTTGACCGCGAACCGCCGCCGACCGTCGTCGAAGACGAGCTCCAGGGCGTCCAGGGGCTGCGGCACACCGTCCAGGGCGCGCGCCAGACAGCCCATGGGGTCCTTGGGCAGGCCGAGGCTGCGCGCCAGGTCGGAGCCGGTCCCGGCCGGCACCAGCCCCAGGGTCATCCGTGGGCCGGCGCCGGCCACCGCCACCACGTCCGCGGCCAGGCTGAAGCTGCCGTCGCCACCGAGCACCACCAGCCGCTCGGCGCCGGCTTCGAGCGCCGCGACCAGCGCGTCCTCGGCGGCCTCCGGCCGGTCCTCGAGGATCACGCCGGAAGCGCCGCCGGATGGGGCGGGGCCACGGGACGAGCCGCTGGCCTGCCCTCGGTGAGGATCGAGACGGTCGAGCTGGGCGAGGCGCGGCACCCGGGTGCGCACGCTCTCCCAGAGGCTCCGTGCCTTCCCGCCGCCGGCCCGGGGGTTGACCAGGACCACCAGCCGCTCGGGTCTGCCGGTCCTGTCGGTCCGTTCGGTTCTTTCACTCAAGGCGTCGCCCCCTCGGGGGACCAGGCCTGGAGCGCGTCTTCCAGGCGCTCCAGCTCCCGGTCGAAGCGCCGCCGGCTCCAGCCCAGCTCTTGGCGGAACAGGGGCCGGAGCGACGGCGCGATCGCATGTGCCGAACGCGGCTGCCACAGGCCGAGGCGGACGCGGCGGAGCAGCAGGTCCTCCAGGTGGACGACCGCGCCGAACCGGAGGTGCACGCGGATCTCGGCGGCGCAGAGGTCCGTGCCGTCGGCGAGCGGCCGGAGCTCGGACGCCCGGCGGGCGAGGGCCGGTGCCCACCAGGAGGATGCGCGCAGCCGGCGGGCGAGGCCGGGCGCGACGGCGGGGTCGACCTGGGCGGCGCGCTCCAGCCGGCGGTCGAGGTCGAGCGGTGCCAGCCCGGCCAGCGGCGTGCCCCGAGTATGACAGGGGGCGAGCCGGGCGGTGCGCTCCTCCGGCAGGTGCTCGATCGCCGCGTCCACCGCCTCCTCGGCCATGCTGCGCCAGGTGGTCAGCTTGCCGCCGGCGACGGTCAACAGACCCCGCTCCTCCCAGATCGCCTCTTCGCGGCTGGCCTCGGACGGCTCCTCGACCTCGGTCGACAGGATCGGCCGGAGCCCGGCGAAGGCGCCGACCACGTCGGCCTCGGTGATGCCGCGGGCAGGAAAGTGGGCGATGACCGCCCGCAGCAGGTAGTCGAGCTCCCCGCGGGTCGGCCGCGGGTCGTCCAGCGGACCGGCGTGAAAGATGTCGGTGGTGCCGACCAGGACGCCTTCGGGGTGGGGAATCATGAACACCGGCCGCCCGTCGTCCGGGGAGGGCGTGGTCACCGCCGCGTTGAGCGGCAACCGCTCGGCGGGGAGGACCAGGTGGGAGCCGCGGGACGGGCGCAGCCGGGAATCCTCGAAGCCGCAGAGCGCCCGCAGGCGGTCGGCCCAGACGCCGGCGGCATTGACCACCAGGCGCGCCTCCGCCCGGTGGACCGTGCCGGTCGTCAGGTCGCGCAGCTGGACCCCGGCCAGCCGGCCGTCCGGGCCCTCGACCGTGTCCACCACCTCCGCGCGGGTGACGATCGAGCCGCCGTAAGCGAGCCCGGTGGCCGCGACCGCGCGGGTGAGCGCGGCGTCGTCCGCCATGGCGTCGTCGTAGGCGAGGGCCCGGTCCAGGTGGTCGACGGCCAGCCCCGGCGCCAGCTCGAGCGCCTCGTCCGCATCCAGCCGGCGGCGGTTCGACGGCCCCTCGGTCAGCCGGTCGTACATCCAGAGCCCCAGGTCCACCTGCCAGCCCGGGGTCTCGGCCCCCTCGTAGGCCGGGTAGAGGAACTGGACCGGCCGCACCAGGTCCGGGTTCAAGGCCAGCAGGCGGTCGCGTTCGCGGCAGGCCTGGCGGGTAACCCGGAACTGCATCTGCTTGAGATAGCGCAGGCCGCCGTGGATCAGCTTCGACGAGCGCGACGAGGTGCCGGAGGCGATGTCCTCCCGCTCGACCACGAGGGCGCGCAGGCCCCGCTGGGAGGCGTCGAGAAGCACACCGCAGCCGGTGATCCCGCCGCCCACGATCACCAGGTCGAACGGCTCGTCCAGGCCGGCCAGCGCGTGCTCACGCCATTCTGGGTGAAACAACTTCACACCTCCAATCGGTCCCGCGGGTCGAGCAGCACGTGGGAGTTCAAGATGCCGCCCGGATCCAGGGTCTCCGCGGCCGCGTGGAGCAGGCGCAAGCCGTCGGCGCCGACCTCCCGCTCCAGCCAGGGCGCGTGGACCGTGCCGACCCCGTGGTGGTGGGAGACGGTGCCGCCGGCGGCCACCAGCGCCGTGGTGGCCGCGCGCTTGAGCTCCGCCCAGCGCTCCACCGCGGCATCCGGGTCCGGCGGGCAGCGGAAGAACAGGGTGAAGTAGAGCGACGAGCCGTCCGGGTACGGGTGGGAGACGTGGCACAACACCGCCACCCGTTCGCCCTCCGCGGCCAGCGCCTCGGTGAGCGCGCGGCGCACCGCCTCGGCCAGGACCGGCAGCCTGGACCAGGGTGCCGCCGTCTCCAGAGTGTCCGTGGCGATCCCCCGGTCGAGCAGGGCGTCGCGCAGGTAGGGGTGGCGGAAGCGGTCGCGCAGCCAGGTGCGCCCGGGGTGCTCGCCGAGGGCGACGCCGTCGTGACGCCGGACGATCGTGCCGGCCCGTTCGAGGGCGGCCTCGACGGTGCGCTCGGCCCCACCTCCGGTGCCGGCAGCGCCGAGGAGCAGCAGGCAGCCCCAGCCTCCCCCGCCTGAGCGGATACCCCGCAGTCGCAGGTAACCCCGGAGGAGCGGCCGCAGCCAGCGTGCGCCGCCCAAGCCGACGCGCAGAGCGACCTCGGTCTCCTGCTCGTCGGAGAGCCGGAGCAGGGTGAGCGGCACCCGTTCCCGTGTCAACGCGCGGGCGGCCGCGATGCCAGCCTCCCAAGAGGGCAGGAGCGCGCCGGTCGCGCGCAGCACGGACGGCCGGCGGCGCACGCGGACCGTGGCACGCCGGATCACGCCCAACCGCCCCTCGCTGCCCAGGACGAGCTGGCGCAGGTCCGGCCCGGCGGCCGAGGCGGGCAGGGCCGGTAGCTCCAGGCGGCCCGCCGGCGCCACCAGGTCGAGACCGGCGACCAGGTCCTGGATCGAGCCGTAGCCGAGCGACTCCTGGCCGGAGGCGCGGGTGGCGATCCAGCCGCCGAGAGTCGAAAGCTCGAACGACTGGGGGAAGTGACCGAGGGTGAAGCCCCGCTCCGCGAGGGCGGCTTCGAGCGCGGGTCCCGCCGTGCCGGCTCCGAAGGTGGCGAGCCCGGAGGTCTCGTCCAGGGACTCCAGGCCGGAGAGGTGCTCGAGATCGAAGGTGACCACCGGCGCGTCCCCCGGCATGACGGTGACGCCGCCGGTGACCGACGTGCCGCCGCCCCACGGGATCACGCGGGTGCCGGCGGCGGCTGCCGCGCGGAGCGCCCGCTCCAGCGCCGCCGAGCTCTCGGGGCGCACGACTGCGTCCGGCAGCGCCGGCACCGTGCCGCTCCGCATCCGCAAGAGATCGGGCAGGCCCTGGCCGCGGGCGTGAGCCACGCGATCGAGGACGGAGCGGGAGGTCGGGACGCCGAGATCGGGCAGGGCGATCGGTACAGGCGGCGCGGCCAGCCACGGGGCGCCGGCGTCGAAGGCGGGGAAGGGCGCTTCGGGCGGCCCGATGCGCTGCCCGATCCAGGCCAGCATCTCCTCCGAGGGCGTGAACGCCTCGCCCGCGAAGCCCCATCCGCCGAGCCGCCGGGGGCGGCCGTCTCCGTTCGCGTGCATCGTCTCCCCTCCCTTGTGGGAGGATAACCGACACCAACGAGCCGGGAGCCGTCCGGAAGGAGGGGCTCAGACCTCGCAGAGAGGCGCAGAGTGGCGCGAAGTAGGGGGCTGGGCGCGCACGGGGCTTGCACGGCCGGTGGGCGGGGGGACACGCCCCTCGATGAAAGGAGATTCCATGAAGCCGAAGCTCTTCATCTTCATCCTGGGGATCATCGCCGGTGTGCTGGGCGCTGTGCTGCTGCCACCCCTGGTCCAGAACTGGCTGCCGGAGGGGATGCGCGGTGGCGAGAGCGCCACCGCCGGCGTGGTGGTGGCCAAACGGTTGGAGAACGACCGTCTGCTGCTGACCATCGAATCCGCCGACGGCGCGGTGCTCGCCACCTTCAAGCAGAAGGTTCCGGAGATCGACCTGTTGATCGACACCGGCGACAAGGTGACCCTCGGCATCACCACGTACGAGCCGTTCGTCGAGGATCCGAAGATCCTCGGGGTCAAGAAGGGCAAGGAGGACATGCTCGGCGCCGCGGAAGGCGAGAACGCCGCCGGAGCGAAGGGGGCCGCGGACCAGTCTCCGGAATCGTCCATGGAGACGGAGGGTGGCGAGAAGCCGGAGGCCGGCAACGGCTCCGAGGACATGACGCTGCCGCCCATGGGGCCCCATCTCGAGGACAAGCAGCAGAGTCCGCCGCCCGCCGGCGATGACGGCAAGGGCGCGGGGACGGGCTAGGAGCGCTGTCCCAGCGGGGGATCTGATGCCAAGCGGTCGACGCTCCGGACCACGCCGCGGTCGGCCCGGACGCCGGCGGAGGCGGCGGTGGAAGCCGATCCTCCGGCCGCGGCCCGGCCGGCGGCTACCGGCGGAGCTCTGCTCGCCGCAAGTCGGTGACCTGGCCCGGGACATCCCGGGCGGCCTGCTCGGCCACGATTTCGAGACCCTGATCCGCCGGATCGACCAGGGACCGGTCCACCGGGGCAACCAGATCCGCCTGTTCACTCGGGGGGAGGATGCCTTCGCCGCCATGCGCCGGGCGATCGCCGACGCCCGGCGCGAGGTGCTGGTCGAGTCCTACATCTGGCGCGACGACGCCACCGGCCGGGCCTTCCTGGACGATCTGGCCGCCGCGGCGGCACGGGGCGTGACCGTGCGGGTGGTGGCGGACGCCCTCGGCTCCGCCGGGACCCGGGCGGAGTTCTGGCGGGACATGGAGCTCCGGGGGATCGACGCCCGGCTCTTCCACCCGCTCTTCCCGAAGCTCTGGTCCCAGCTCTACCGGGACCACCGCAAGATCCTGGTGGCCGACCGCGAGGTCGCCTTCACCGGCGGCATGAACATCGGCGAGGAGTACGGCTCGGCGATCCGCACGCGACACGTTGGGGCGACCTGGCGCGACACCCACCTCGAGGCCCGCGGCCCGGTGGCCTGGGAGATGGCAGTGGTCTTCGGGGAGAGCTGGGACCGGGCCGGGGGCGCGCCGTTCCCGATCGGGAACATGGATCCGACGAGCCAGTCCACGGAGGGTGCCCGGGCCCTGGTGCTCGACGCCCGGCCCGGCCGGGGGCACGAGGAGGCCGCGTCGGTGCTGGCGGCGATCGTCGGTGGCGCCCGGCGCCGGGTCTGGGTGACCAACGCCTACTTCGCTCCGCGGCCGCCGGCGGTGGAGATCCTGGGTCGCGCGGTCGATCGCGGGTTGGACGTGCGCCTGTTGCTGCCGGGCAGGACCGACGTGCCGATCGTGCGCCACGCCGGCCACGGGTTGTTCCAGGCGCTGCTCGACCGGGGCGTGCGGATCTACGAGTACGGCGCGGCGATCCTCCACTCAAAGAGCCTGGTGGCCGACGGCGAGGCCTCGGTGGTCGGCTCGACCAACCTGGACTTTCGCTCGTTCCACTTCAATGCCGAGTGCAACTTGGTGATCCTGGACCGGGAGGTCGGCCGCCAGTTGGAGGAGCAGTTCGAGGAGGACCTGGAGCACGCGGTGGAGATCACCGGCGCGGTCTGGCGCCAGCGCGGTCTGGCGCACCGGGTCGGCGACCGCCTGGCCCGTCTGCTCAGCCCGTTGCTTTGATCGGGACCGGGCCGTCGAGCCCCAGGATCTCGTCGATCTCGGTCGCGCCCAGGGTCTCGTGCTCGAGCAGCGCCTCGGCCAGCCGGTCGAGCAGGTCCCGGTGCTCGGTCAGCACGGCTTCGGCCTTCTCGGCCCCCTCGGCGACGATCGCGCGGATCTCCTCGTCGATGATCTGGGCCGTGTGCTCGCTGTAGTCCCGCGGCTGGGCGATCTCGCGGCCGAGGAAGGGGTGCTCCTCGCCGTGACGGAAGGCGACCGTGCCCAGGCGCTCGCTCATCCCCCACTGGGTGACCATGCGCCGGGCGAGCTGGGTCGCCTGCTTGAGGTCGGACTCGGCGCCGGTGGTGATCTCGTCGAACACCACCCGTTCGGCCGTCCGCCCTCCGAGCAGGACGGCGATCCGGCCGGTCAGGTAGGCGCGCGGCAGGTTGTGGCGGTCCTCGTCCGGCGCCTGCTCGGTGGCGCCGAGTGCCCGGCCGCGCGGGATGATCGTCACCTTCTTGAGCGGGTCGGTGCCGGGCAGGAGCCGCGCCACCAGGGCGTGGCCGGACTCGTGGGTGGCGACGATGTGCTTCTCCTTCTCGACGATCAGGTCCTCGCGCTCGCCGCCCAGGAGGATACGGTCCCGGGCGCGCTCGAAGTGGTCGCCGGAGACCTCGTCCGCCTTCTCGCGCACCGCCAGGAGCGCCGCCTCGTTGACCAGGTTCTCGAGATCCGCGCCGGAGAAGCCGACGGTGCGCGTCGCCAGGTCCTCGAAGTCCACGTCGTCGGCCGTCGGCACGTCGCGGGTGTGGACCTCCAGGATCTTCGCCCGCGCGGCCCGCTGGGGCAGCTCCAGGGTGATCTTGCGGTCGAAGCGCCCGGGGCGTAGCAGCGCCGGGTCGAGCACGTCCGGCCGGTTGGTGGCGGCGATCACGATGATCGTCTCGTGGGGCGAGAAACCGTCCATCTCCGAGAGGATCTGGTTGAGGGTCTGCTCGCGCTCGTCGTGGCCGCCGCCCAGCCCGGCGCCGCGGACCCGGCCGACCGAGTCGATCTCGTCGATGAACAGAATCGCCGGTGCCTCCTTCTTCGCGGTCTCGAACATGTCGCGCACTCGCGAGGCGCCGACGCCGACGAACATCTCCACGAACTCCGAGCCGGTGATCGAGAAGAACGGCACCTCCGCCTCGCCGGCCACCGCCCGGGCCAGGAGCGTCTTGCCGGTGCCGGGCGGGCCCATGAGCAGGACTCCCTTCGGGCTCTTGGCGCCGAGCCTGCGGAAGCGGACCGGATCCTTCAGGAAGTCGACGATCTCCATCAGCTCCCGCTTGGCGCCGGTCAAGCCGGCCACGTCGCCGAAGCCGACGTTGCTGGTTCCGCGCTCGAAGCGCTTCGCCTTGGACTGACCGAAGCCGCTGATCCGTTCGCCCATGCCGCCGAGCTGGCGGCGCAGGAACCGGCCGCCGTAGACGAACAGCCCGAGGATCAAGAGGAGCGGCAGGACCATGACGAAGATCGTCTGCCACCAGCCGTTGCTCTCCGGCTGGGCCGACACGGTGACGCCGTGCTGCTCGAGCAGGGTGAGGAGCTCGGGGTCGTCGACCTCGGGCATGCGGGTCCTGAAGGCCTTCTCGGCCGGCGGTTGCTGCGCGGCCCCATCCTGTATCTTCTCGGTCCCTCCTGCCGTCGTGGCGGGCGCCTTCACCGTCTTTTGGGTCTCCGGTGTCCGGTCCTCCTTCGCCGCGGTCGCCGGGGCCGCGCTCTGTTCCCCGGCGGCGGCCTGTTCGAGCTCGGGCACCGGCACCGGCTGCTTGAGCGTTCCCTCGATCGTCCGGCCCTTGAAGGTCACCTCGGCCACGTTGTCCGAGCGCACCTGGTGCTTGAGCTCGGTGTAGGAGATCTCCACGAACGCGGTCTGGCGCGACAGCCAGAAGATGCCGAGGGCGAGCAGGAAGAGGAGCGCCCAGAACATCGGCCAGGCGCTCGCCGGGCCCTGGCCGCCGGCGGGCAGCTGGTTCTTCGGACCGGTGCCCGGCCGGTTGCCCGGGGCCGGAGGGCGGGTGGGGGGCTGGGTCTTGCCGGTTTTGCCGTTCATGGTGGGTCTCCTCGGTGCCGTTCCCACCGGAGGCAATAGCAACCTCCGTGCCCGCGGGACGGCGTGTGCCCGGCCCGGTTCGGTCCGGCCCGACCTGGTTCGACCTGGCCCAGCCTGGCTCGACCTGGCTCGGGCGGGCCCGGGCGGGCCCCACCGGGGAGGGCGGGGCGAGGGGGCCGGGGGCACGTTAAGATCGACCCCCATGGAACGCATCCTCGTCACCGGAGCTCTCGGCCAGATCGGCTCGGAGCTCGTTCCCGCGCTCCGGGCGCGCTACGGCAACGACGCCGTGGTGGCGTCCGACATCCGCATGATGGCGAAGAACGACCTCTTCGCCCACGGCCCCTTCGAGTTCGTCGACTGCACCAAGGCCAAGCAGATCCAGGAGGTCGTGCGGCGCCACGAGATCGACACCATCTACCACCTGGCGGCGTTGCTCTCGGCGGTGGCCGAGGAGAAGCCCCAGGTCGCCTGGGATATCAACATGGGCGGGCTGTACCGGGTGCTGGAGGTGGCGCGCGAGACCCGCTGCGCCGTCTTCGTACCGAGCTCGATCGGCGCCTTCGGCCCGTCGACGCCGAAGCAGCGCACGCCCCAGGACACGATCCAGCGGCCGACGACCATGTACGGCGTGACCAAGGTCGCCGGCGAGCTCCTCTGCGACTACTACCACAAGCGCTTCGGAGTCGACACCCGGGGCGTGCGGTTCCCCGGCATCATCTCCCACACCGCGCCTCCCGGCGGCGGCACCACGGACTACGCGGTCGACATCTTCTACGAGGCGGTGCGCCATGGGCGCTACACCTGCTTCCTCGATGCCGGCACCTCCCTCGACATGATGTACATGCCGGATGCCGTCAAGGCGGCGATCGAGCTGATGGAGGCCGACGGGGACCGTCTAGTACACCGCAACGCGTTCAACGTCACGGCGATGCAGTTCACGCCGGAAGAGCTCGCCGCGGCGATCCGGGTCCATCAGGCGGACTTCACCATCGACTACAAGGTCGACCCCGTACGCCAGGGCATCGCCGACTCGTGGCCGGACTCGCTGGACGACAGCGCGGCGCGCGCGGAGTGGGGCTGGTCCCCGGCCTACGACCTGGCGGCGATGACCGCGGACATGCTGCAGAACCTGGAAAAGAAGCTCCGCCCGGCGGGTACCCCCGCTTGATCGACGGAGAACCGACCGCCACAACACCGAGAAGAGCACCGAGAAGGAGATCCGCCATGCCGTCCGACCGCCTCCACAGCGCGCTGTCCACCCATCTGGACGAGCTGGAGCAGAAGGGAACCCTCAAGGGCGCCGAGGACGTCATCACCGGCGTCCTGCCCGCTGAAGGGAACCGCGGCCCCCGCTTCCTGCTGGACGGCCACGGCGACCAGCAGTTCATCAAGATGAACGCCAACAGCTACCTGGGGATGGGTCTGCGCCCCGAGGTGATGAAGGCCGAAGAGGAGACCACCGCGCGCTACGGTGCCGGCCCGGGCGCGGTGCGTTTCATCAGCGGCACCTACACCCCCCACGTGGAGCTGGAGCGGCGCCTGGCCGCGTTCCACGGCCGGGAGGCGGCCATGGCCTACAGCTCCGCCTACGCCACGATCATGGGGGTGCTGCCGCCCCTGATCACGGACGAGACCGTCGTGATCAGCGACGAGCTGAACCACAACTGCATCATCAACGCCCTGCGCCTGGCCCGGCCGAAGGCCAAGGCGGTGTACGCCCACAACGACATGGCCGAGCTCGAAGGCGCCCTGACCCAGGCGGTCGGCACGGCGCGGCGGGCGATCGTCGTCACCGACGGCATCTTCTCCATGCGCGGCGACCACGCGCCGCTCGCCTCGGTCTGTGACCTGGTGAAGCGCTACGACGCCGAGTTCCCGGAGAACGTGGTGCTGGTGGTGGACGACTCCCACGGCGTCGGCGCCTTCGGCGAGACCGGCCGGGGGACGGAGGAGTACGCCGGCGGCCAGGCGGACGTGCTCGTGGCGACCCTGGGCAAGGCGTTCGGGGTCAACGGCGGCTACGTGGTGGGAAGCGAGACGCTGGTGCGCTTCCTCCGCGAGACGTCGCCCTTCTACATCTATTCGAACCCGATCACGCCGGGCGAGGCGGCGGCGGCGACGAAGGCGATCGACCTGTTGGACAGCGCCGACGGACTGAAGCTCCTGGAGCACCTGCGGGCGATGACCCAGCGGTTCGAGAAGGGGCTGCTCGACCTCGGCTACGAGACGATCCGGGGCGACCACCCGGTGACGCCGCTCATGGTGCGCGACACCGCCAAGACCGCCCAACTGGTGACGCACCTCAAGAAGAACGGCGTCCTCGCTACCGGGCTCAAGTTCCCGGTCGTTCCCCGGGGCGACGAAGAGATCCGCTTCCAGGTCGCCGCCGACCACACCGCGGCCGACATCGACCAGGTGCTCGAGGTACTCGCGAGCTGGCCCGGGCGGGGGTAGGGTGGAGTGATCTACGGCCTGCGGGGCCGGCGCGCGGTCGCGCTCCTCGTCCCGCTCCTCCCGGTCCTTTCTCTGGTGGGCTGCCGCTCGACCGGCGGAGCCGCCCACCGGGCGGCCGAGAGGCTGCCGCTCCGCCCCTGCCACGTGGACGGCACGGACGAGCTCCTCCTCTGCGGCACCTACACCGTCCCGGAGGACCGCTGGGCCGATACCACCCTTCCGGCCCGATCGGGTCAGGCGGCCCGATCGACCGGGGAGGGCCGGACGATCGACCTCTCCATGGTCGTCGTCCCCGCCCGCGCCGAGCACCCGGAGCCCGATCCGGTGTTCTATTTCGTCGGCGGCCCGGGAGGCTCGGCCACGCGGCGCGCCCCCTGGCACGTGGACGACCCTCTGCGGGAGCAAAGAGACCTGGTGTTCATCGACCAGCGGGGGACGGGTAGGTCCAACCCCCTCAACTGCACCCTCGGCGCCGGCGAGGCCGGCGAGCCTGGGGAGCTCCGGGAGATCTTCCCGGTGGGCGACGTGATCGCTTGCCGCGACGCGCTTTCCGAGAAGGCGGACGTCCGCCTCTACACTACCGCCCTCGCCGTCGACGACATCGACGAGGTCCGCCGCTGGCTCGGGTACGAGCGGGTGAATCTGGTCGGCGGCTCCTACGCCTCGGTGACGGTCCAGACCTACCTCCAGCGCCACCCCGGGTCGGTGCGCGCCGCCTTCTCGCAAGCGATCATCTCGCTCGAAACCTCCGCGATCCGCGACCAGGCGACCAACGCGCAGAAGACCCTCGACGCCCTGCTCGACGCGTGCGCGGCGGACGCGGCCTGTGGCACGGCGTTCCCCGGGCTGCGTCACGAGCTGACGGAGCTGCTGGACCGTCTCGACCGGCAGCCGCCCGCGGTCGCGGTGACCGACCCGGTGAACGGGGAGGCGCTCCACTTCGCGCTCCGACGCGACTACCTTGCAGAGCACCTGCGCAGGAGCCTCTACTTCCTCGACCTCGCCCGCGCCCTGCCGATGGCGATCCACCTGGCCCATGGCGGGGCGCCGGAGGGGACCGGCGTGGCCGACTACGGCCCGATCACCCGCATGGCGCTGCTCTTCGATCACGGCTATGGGGGCTTGAGCGACGGCATGCTGTTGACCGTCTATTGCACCGAGCAGATGGGGACGTTCGACGTCCCGCGGGCGCTGGCGGCGGCAGATGCGACCGTTTTCGGGAGCTTCCGCCTGCGCCAGCAGATCCAGGCCTGCGAGCACTGGCCCGCCGGCCCCCTGCCCGAAGGGTTTCATTCGCCGAAGACGGTGGACGTGCCGACCCTCCTCGTCTCGGGCGAGCTGGACCCCGTCAACCCGGCTCGGTACGGCGAGGCAGCTCTCACCCACCTTTCCCACGGCCGCCACCTGATCGTCCCCGAAGGCCACCACGGGCTCTCCGGCCTCGTCCATCCGGACTGCGTGATCCGCCTCCAGCGGGAGTTTCTCGAACGCGGCACCGCCGAAGGCCTCGACACCTCCTGCCTCCAGACCATCCACCGCCAGCCCTTCGTCACCGACCGGGAAGAGCTCGACAAGGCCCTGGCGCAGTGGTAGCCGGGCGGGGGAGGGCCTGAGCGGCCGGGCACCGCGCAGGTGCGCCTCCGAGATCAGGTCGAGCCGCTCGGCCTGGATGAAGACCAGGTCGGGCTGGACCACGTCCACCTCGGAAAGCACCACGTCGAACGGAGCGGTGAAGACCAGGCCCGCAGACTGCTCGTGGACGAACGGCGCGAGGAGACGCATCTAATGTCCGACTATTTCAGTATTTCTTTGTCATTGACATGATATCTATCTGGTATTAGGGTCCAGGTAATCTGGCAGGTGTCGACTCGCGAGGCCAGGCTTGCCAGTACCTTGAAAGAGTGAAAAGCCTGCTCCCTGGTTAGTCAGAGACTTGCCGGGTCAGAAGGCACCGGAGTGGTAACGCTCAATAGGAGATTCCCTCATGGCCCGAAGCATATTGCTAGGAACCGTAGCTACAATCCTTCTGGCTTGTGCGGTCTCAGGTGTGCGAGCCGAGACAGTTGCATACTGGCGTTTCGAGGAGGGCACAGGATTGACGGCGCTTGATACTTCGGGGCACGACAACACTGGTGCTCTGGTCAATGGCCCCAGCTTCAGCGGGGAGGTCTCCTCGGCTTCGATTCCTCTGACTGGAGAGCCAAATCACTATTCCATCGGTCTCGACGGTGTGAACGATGTGGTGGTAGTGCACGACTCCACCTCTTTGCGCCCAGGACAAGGAATTACCCTCGAGGCTGTCGTGAAACCTGGACAGGGAGCACGGGTCATTTTCGGGAAACAACTTTTCTCCGGGTGTTGTGTCAACTCATTTCAGATCGAGCTGAATCCTTTCAGATTCCAGCTCACCGACACCTCCGGCCACGATCATTTGATCCAGGGACCCTTCGATCCCGCTCCGGGGATCTGGCACCACATCGCGGCTACCTGGGATGGTACGACCATGAGGCTCTACCTCGACGGCAAGGGAGTCGCGAGTGGACCCTTCACGGGTAACATTGGTTATGACGGAAATCCTGTGCTGATCGGTGCAGAGGATGATGGCCTCGGAATTCCAGGCTGCTGCTTCTTCCGAGGGCTCATCGACGAGGTGAGGATCTCCAACCTCGCTCTGAGCCCATCCGAATTCCTCAATTCTGACCGATGCCAGGAGAGGTTCGATCTGTGTGTCGAAGATCTTTCCAAGTGTGAAGGAGATCTGCAGGGAGCACAGGACGAGCTTCAGATCTGTCAGGAAGACCTTGATGATGCTCTCGCGACGATTGCAGATCTCCAGAGCCAGTTGCAGGCTGCTCAGGAGGAGAATGCGCGATTGACGGAGATCCTGGCAGAACTGGACACGCAGCTCACTCTGATCGAGTCAGACCTTCGGCAGACCTTCAACGACCCAACCTTCAGTATCCCCGGGGCTACGACTCTCGAGAAATACACAAATCTGACGAACGCCATCCTCAGTTTGTCGCGTGGAGCGAAACTGAGCCTCTACTCGGCACTTGGCGGAGAGCCGTCACCTCGCGGACGCAGGTAGTGGACGAATGGACCGGCGTAGTTGGGCACCGACGGCAGAGTACGGAACGGTGCTGGGCCAGTCGTTGATCTCAGAACGGCTGCCAGATGGGGCTGAGCTCGAGGGAGAAGCCGGGGAGCTCCGGGTCGGCGGAGAGGGTGGTCGGGTCGTCGAGGGTTTCGGCGGGGCGGCTGGGCCGATAGACGTGGACTCGCCGGGCGTCGGGATCGATCAGCCAACCGAGCCGGGCGCCATGGTCCCGGT
>Ga0210144_1000219_pt1 | contig 33840 bp, 28 predicted proteins | sample Muzzi_PWA_D2_FD_185532 | JGI IMG/M metagenome (GOLD analysis project Ga0210144, IMG submission 185532) | Wetland microbial communities from San Francisco Bay, California, USA, that impact long-term carbon sequestration - Muzzi_PWA_D2 (SPAdes) | ecosystem: Environmental > Aquatic > Marine >...
GGCCTGGGCGTCCGGCGGGACGATCCCTGCGGCACGGTCGGACCGGTCGGCGGCGATGCCGACGACCCGGGCGCGGAGCGGTGTGCGTTCACCGGAGTCCGGGACCAGCGCCAGCGGCTCGCCCAGCGGGTGCGGCCCCAGGTGGCGGAGGGCGAAGCCGGCACTGACCACCGCCGCCAGCTCCCGGGGCGGTGGGGTGGGAGCGCCTGCAGCCTCTTGTGCGCCTGCGGCCTGTTGTGAACCCGCGGACCCGTCGGTGTCTCTTGCCGCGGGGTTCCCCGCGGCCTCGAGGTCCCGGGGCGCGAACGCCCGCCCGGCGAGGATCCGCAGCCGCAGGGTGTCGAAGAAACCCGGCAGGACCCGCAGCAGACCCGCGTTCGGCAGGGCGTCCGGGCCGGTGCCGGCGGTCCCATCCGCCGCCGTGCCCGCGCGGTTGCCGGTCGCCACGCCGACCGTGGCCACGTGGAGCGGGCTCTCCCAGGGAATGCCGTTCGCGACGGTGGCGCCGGCGATCGCCGGGTCCTCCCGGAGGCGGGGCAGCAGGCGGGCCCAGAACGCGCGCGGCGCCTCTGGCCCCTTCCAGGCCGCCTGGTAGGGGGTGACCATCACCCGCAGCAGGCCGTCCGGGTCGAAGCCCTGGGCGGGTGCGAGCAGGGAGCGGCCGCTGGCGACCAGCAGGGCCGATGCCGAGACCAGGACGAAGCAGACCGCCACCTGGGCGACCACCAGGGCACCGGCGAGGCGCATGCCGCCCCGTCCGCCGGGCCCGGAGACGCGATGGCTGCCCGCCCCGGAGCCGAGTGCCAGGTCGCGCCGGGCGAGGGACCAGAGCGCCGGCGGCAGGGTGCCGAGGACGGTGGCCAGGGCCGCGGCCGCCACGGCGAACGCGCAGGCCCGGGCGTCCAGCCGGACGTCGACCCAGAACAGGCGCTCCATCATGCTCCCCCGGAGCACGGTTCCGGCGGCGAGCTGGATGAGCAACCAGGCGAGGGCGATGCCGGCCGCCGCGCCCGCGGCGGTCAGCACCGCCGCCTCGGCCAGGAGCGGCCGGAGGAGGTGGCTTGCACCTGCGCCCAAGGCCCGGCGGACAGCGAGCTCCCGCCGCCGGCCCAGCGCGTCGCCGAGGCGCAGCCCGGCGACGTTGCCGCAGGCGATCAACAGGACCCCGAGGACGGCCCAGAGCATCAGGCGGAGCGAGCGGTCGATCTCCGGCGGGACCAGCGTCCGGACGTAGGGCGCGACCTCGATCCGGCGCTCCCCCCGGGCCGCCGGCAAGGGGTGCTCCTCGTCCAGGGCTGTGGCCACGGGGGCCAGGGCCCGCTCCGCCGCCGTGGCATCCACCCCCGGCGTCAGCCGACCGACCGCGAACACCGGCACCTTGGCCCACCAGCCCTCCCGCCGGAGCGGCGTCCAGACCTCCTGGCGCACGGGGAACTGGAACCCCGGCGGCATCACGCCGACCACGGTCATCGGCTCGCGGTTGACGATCACCGTCTCGCCGAGGACGCCGGAGTCGCCGCCGAACCAGCGCCGCCACAGGCGGTGGCTGATGATCACCACCGGCGGCGCGCCCGGCCGGGCGTCGTCCGGGGTGAAGCCGCGGCCGAGGACCGGCTCGACGCCGAGCATGGGGAACATGTTGATCGTGACGTAGGTCCCGGTCATCCCCTTCGAGCCGACGCCGGGCCGGGTGACCACGGTGTTGAGCGACAGGCCCCCGGCGAGCGCGTCGAGCACCGGCCGGCCCTTGCGCTTCGCGGCCTCGACCGCGCCGGAGAGGGCGGCGAAATCGTCCGCCGCCACCGAGGTGTCGAACGATCCCACGGTCGTCACCCGCACGATCCGGTTGCCCTCGGGGAAGGGCAGGCCCCGGAGCAGGACGCCGTCGAGCAGGCTGAACAGAGCCGTCGGCAACCCGACGCCGATGGCGAGGAGGAGGAGGGTGAAGGCGAACGTGCGGGGCCGGGCGAGCAGCCGGCGCGACGCCGCGGACAGCGTCGGGGAGCGCATGCGCGAAGTCTACCCCGGCCTCCGCGGGCGGCCGGCGCGGACGGCCCCGGACCCGCCCGGGATCCGAAGCCGCCCTGTGCCCCGTCAAGCGTTGCCTGGAGCCCGCAATGCTCCGGGCGCCGGCAAACTCCTCCTACGGGTTCGCCGCGAAGCCGTGGCGGTCGAACAGGCCCGGGAGCTCGTCGACGCCGGGGCTCGCGCCGTCGAGGACGTACATCTGCTCCTCGCCCGTGCTCACCCGGCGGATGGTCACCGTCACCTTGGAGGTGGTGAACTTGACCAGCGTCGGCCAGTAGAAGCCGTTGGACCGGGGGCCGACGATCCGGATGAACACCTCCGAGCGCCCGGGGAGCGCGCCGGAGACGCAGACCGTCTCCGGCAGGCAGGCACTCTCCCGGGTGCCGGTGAGGATCGTGGTGCCGTTGTCGATCTCCACCAGGAACTGGTAGTCCGGGTACTTGGGATCGGTGAAGAAGTCCGCGGCCGGGCGGGTGGCGAGGATCGACGCGAGCTCGGGGTAGCTGATCGAGAAGCGGCCGAAGAAGGTGGTGATCGTGGTCTCGTTGCCGCAGGCGCCGCGGAGGATGCCGACCAGGCGGCCGTCCTCGTCCAGCGCCGCCGAGCCGGAGCTCCCGGGGCCCACGCACCCCACCCGGTCGAGGGTGGCGAGCCACGGGTCGTCGTCGCACGGCACGCCGGAGGCGACCTCGTGGCGCGAGAAGCTGAGCGGGCGGCCCTGGGGGTGGCCGAGGACGTCCACCAGCTCGCCGTAGGGCGTGCGGTCGGGGTTGAACGGCACGAACTGGGGCGACGACGGCAGGCCGGAGAGCTCGAGCAGCGTGGTGTCGGTGAGCTCGATCGTCTTGAGCAGGTCGGCTCCGACGATCAGCTCGGATTGGCGCGGACTTCCGCCGCAGCTCTTGGTGCGGTACTCGAAGCTGGCGTCCATGCTCTCCGCCTCGGTCTGGCTGCTGACGCAGTGGTTGGCGGTGAGGAAGAACGCCCGCTGCTCGACGCGGCGCGGGTCGGCGTCGGCGACCAGGGTGCCGGTGCAGAGGAAGAAGCCGCCGTCGTCCGACTCGTAGTCGATAAGGGCGACCGCGTCCCGCGCCCGGTCGACCGCTTCGGGGTAGTCCTTTTCGGCGCAAGTGGCGTCGACGAAGCAGCTCTCGTCCCGCTCCACCAGCGCCCGGTCCGCAGGGGCGTCGTCGCCGGTGAGCGGCCGGCCGGTCGGGTCGAGGGCGACGAGCTCGCCGATCCGGTCGATGGTGAAGCCCACCTCCCGGGCCGGGCGGAGGGCTGCTCGCGGGATGGAGACCTCCAGCCAGATCGTGCCGCCGAAGGCGGTGCCGGTCCACAGGCCATGCTCCGGGTGGCCGGTGCTCCGCTCGAGCAGCGAGGCCGGCAGCGCGACCGCCGTCTCCCCGCGGGTGTAGGTCCAGACCCGGCTGCCGGCGGGCAGGTCGACGGCGGTCAGGTGGAGGCGCAAAGCGTGGGCCTGGGCGATCCGGACGGCGCCGCTCCAGACCAGGGAGCTCGCCGTCTGGGTGACCACCCCGCCGGCGAGCGGGAAGGGGGACGGTCGGGACAGGTCGGCGGCCGAGAGATGGATCTCCCGCGGCGTGGCCAGGTCCCGGCTGAAACCGATCTTCGCCGGCACCGCGCCGGAGAGGTTCCAGCGGGCGATCTCTTCGATCTCCTCCGGCGCGGCGGTCGTGGCCGGAGCCAGGGTCGCCAAGGGGGAGAGGTGGAGGTCGAGGGCGGCACGGGTCGGCCCGTCGGTCTGCCCGGTGTCCACGCCGTCGATCGCTCCGTGAGCGGTCGCCGGAAGATCGAGCGAGACAAGGGTGAGGGCAGCGATTCCTGCATAGAGGGTCCATCGAATCCGCATGGGCATTCTCCTCATCAAGATGATGTGTCCGGATATCCGGGTTCGACGCGTGGGACGGACACCGGCGGCGGAATTCCCGGTGCGGCGCACTCCGTCCGCCGGAAACACTGGGTCCCGCTGCTCGTGGACGGGCTGTGGGGAGGCGCCGGGCCGGCGGTGGCTCCGGCCGGCGCGCTAGAGTCGGCGCCGGAGGAACCTCCGATGACCGATTCGACAGCCCTGCCCCCGTGCCCCGACAGCCCCAACTGCGTCTCGACCGAGGCGCGGGACCCGACCCACCGGATCGCGCCGATCCCGTTCACCGGGGCGCCGGACGCGGCCGCGCGCAAGCTCGTGTCCGTGCTCGAGGAGATGGGAGGGACGGTGGCCGACCGGCCGCCGGGCGGGCCGATCCACGCCGAGTTCGCCTCCCGCCTGTTCGGCTTCGTCGACGACGTCGATCTGGTCGTGGACGCCGCCGCCGGAGTCGTCCGCTTCCGCTCCGCCTCCCGGGCCGGCTACTGGGACCTGGGGGTCAACCGGCGCCGGATGGAGACCGTGCGACGGAAGTTCGCCGGTCGCTGAAACGCACCCGGCGAGCGTAGAATGCCGCCGCTCCCCGCCACCAGACAGCGCTCGGAGGCCGACCATGCCGCGACCCGACACCCTTCCGCGAGGACTCCCCCGCCGCGTCCTGCTCGGCGGAGGCGCCGCGCTGGCGGCGCTCGAGTCAGGGTGGCGCATGGACCGGATCGCCGGAGAGATGGCGCGGCGCGGGTGCCCGGACCGGGTGATCGAGAGGGTCCTCGGGGCGAGCTTCGCCAGCGCCCTCGGTGAAGCGAGGGGGGCGTGAGGACCGGAATGGGTCCGCAATCTCCCACGATCAAAGCATTTCGTGATAGTTTGTACAGTCCAACGGTCATTGGAGCAGCGCCATGGACCCAAAACGTCTGATCCTGGTGGAGGAGGGCGAGCACCTGCGGGTCTTCGCCGACGAAGACCGCGACGACGTGCACGAGCTCGTGGGCCGCTATCGCCCGATCGGCATGTCGCCGCAGCTCCTGGTGCTGCGGCGCGAGGCGGGCTCCGCCATCCAGGCCCCGGACGACCGGATCCTCATGTCCGGCGAGATCCTGTTCGGGAACACGGTGCTCGAGGTGGTGAACATGATCGTCGCCTCGCGCTGGACCGGCGCCCTCCACATCTACAGCCCGACCTCCCACCGGGTGCTCGGCATCGACCGGGGAGCGCTCCGCTTCGCCCACAGCGACGATCCCGAGGACCGGCTGAACAAGGTGCTCTTCCGCCTCGGTGCGCTCTCCCCCTCGGAGTCCGAAGAGGTGGAGCGGTGGCCGAAGTCCGACCAGCGCTTCGGCGAGGCGATGCTCCGCCGGGGCCTGGTCGACGAGAAGGAGCTGTACGATCATCTGGAGCGCCAGATGATGGAGATCCTCTTCTCCGCGACTCTGGACCGGGAAGGGTGCTACCTGTTCACCGTCGGCGACCGCTGGGCGACCGACGCCTCCGTGACCGCCCACATCCCCATCCAGCAGCTCCTGTTCGACGCCGCCGAGCGGTTGGACCGCTTCGCCGAGTTCGAGAAGCTGGTGCCGGACGAGCAGCTCTGCCCGGAGGTGCGCCCGGGGGTCGAGGTGACGGGCCTCGGACCGCGGGAGCGCCGCGTGGTCGCCTTCTGCGACGGCAGCCGGAGCGTGCGCGAGATCTCCCGCGAGTCCTGGCTCGGCCGGTTCGGCACCATGGCCGTGGTCTACGAGCTGGTGCGCCGGAGCTGCCTCGACCTCAAGCGGCCACGGCACAACCTGGAAGAGACGGCTCGCCGCCTGGTCGAGCCGTTCGCCGAGGCGCTCCGCGACATCACCACGGCCGTGGGCAAGAACGGCGAGCTCAAGCGCCTCCACGGGGAGCTCAGCCAGTGGGTCCGGGAGAGTGAGCTCGACCAGTACCTGGGGCCGGCGCTCACCGAGCGCCTGACCGTCGACCCCTGCCAGATCGCCTCCGTGCTCGAGGGGCTCCAGGTGCGCGACCGGGTCGAGATCGTCGAGCACGCCCTCCAGGAGCTGGTGGCGTTCGCCCTCTTCTCGGCCTCCTTCTCCCTGACGCGCGACGCCGAGCGCGCCCTGCAGCAGCGCGTCCAGCAGCGGCTCGGCTGAGCCCTCCCTCCCTCAATTCCCCTGTCCCCTCGCGTTCCAGCCGGCTCGGAAGAGGCTCCGAGAACCGAGACTGAGCCGAGCCGATCCGGAGTGGTGATCGTGACTCTCGAGATCACGTTCGTCACCGTTCCCCCTGTGTCCTGCACTATCTAGTTATACGCGCAGTTACAGATAACCCTCTAACCAAGGAGGAATGCCATGCGGAGACTGTGGATCGCGGTCCTGGTTCTCGCGCTGCCGGCGGCTGCCTTCGGGCAGGCCGGTGGACCCACCCTCATCCAGGGCGCCGACAACCCCGACGCCATCCCTGACCACTTCATCGTCGTGCTCAACGACGGGGTCGATCTGCCGGAGACTGCCAGCGAGATGGCGCGCAGCTTCGGCGGTACGGTCAATCGGGTGTACAAGACGGTGCTTCACGGGTTCGCGGTGACGCTCCCCGGGCGTTCGGCCGAGGCGCTGGCGCACGACCCACGGGTGGCCTACGTCGAACAGGACCAGAGGATCACCATCAATGCGACCCAGAACAGCCCTCCGTCCTGGGGGCTCGACCGGGTCGATCAGCGCGACCTGCCGCTCGATAGCAGCTACACCTACAACTTCGACGGTACGGGAGTGCACGCCTACATCATCGATACCGGCATCCGGCCGACCCACGTCCAGTTCGGGGGCCGGGCGAGCGCCGACTACGACACCGTCGGCGACGGCCAGAACGGGATCGACTGCTATGGCCATGGCACCCACGTGGCCGGCACGGTCGGCAGCGCGTCCTACGGCATCGCCAAGAACGTCCGGCTCCACGCCGTGCGCGTGCTCAACTGCAGCGGCTCCGGGACCACGTCCGGCGTGGTCGCGGGGATCGACTGGGTGGCCTCGAACCACCAGAGCCCGGCGGTGGCCAACATGAGCCTGGGCGGCGGTGCCTCCTCGTCGATCGACACGGCGTCCAACAACCTGGTCGCGAGCGGCGTGTTCCTGGCGGTGGCGGCGGGCAATGACTCCGCCAACGCCTGCAACTACTCGCCCGCGCGGGCGGCCAATGTCTACACTGTCGGGTCGACGACCATCTCTGACGTGCGCTCGTCGTTCTCGAACTACGGTACCTGCGTCGAGATCTTCGCTCCGGGCTCGTCGATCACGTCGACCTGGCACACCAGCGACACGGCGACGAACACGATCAGCGGCACGTCGATGGCGACGCCCCACGTGGCCGGTGCCGGAGCGCTGCTGCTCGACGAGGATCCGACCCTGACTCCGTCCCAGGTGGCCCAGATCCTGACCGACAACGCGACCTCCGGCCGGCTGTCGTCGATCGGCTCCGGCTCGCCCAACCTGCTGCTCTACACGCTCAACGCGAGCACGCCGCCGCCGCCCCCGCCGCCCCCGCCGAGCTGCCCGGACGGCTCCATCGACTTCACGTCCTACGGGCTCGAGTCGTACGCCGACCAGAACTTCTCGAACACCTACTCGGTGGTCGACGCGGCGACGCTCCGCCTGACCAACAACACCTGGCTGCGCTCGACCCAGAGCTACACCGTCACCGCCGACACGGTGATCGAGTTCCAGTTCGCGTCGGGCTCCCAGGGGGAGATCCACGCCATCGGGTTCGACGAGAACCAGACGCTGAACGACTCCCCGCGCCACTTCCAGTTCTGGGGCACGCAGAACTGGACCGGTGCCGGCAAGGCCCAGGTGACGCCGACCCAGTACAGCGGCGGTGGCTCCTACGAGACCTTCCAGGTGCGCCCCGGGGACTTCTACACCGGCGGCGGCATGCGCCTGGTGTTCACCAACGACAACGACGCCGGCTCCGGCAACGAGGGGCTGTTCCGCTGCGTGCGGGTGTTCGAGGACACCACGACGCCGCCGCCGGGTAACTGCACGGTCGACGACGACTTCGAGGGCGGAGCGGACGGCTGGACGAACGACGCGGCCTCCACCTGCTCGACCGGTGACTACGTCCTGGCGACGCCGACCCTGGTGTCGAACGGCGGCGTGGTGACCCAGGTCGGCGGTGACCACACCTCGGGTGCGGGCAACGCCATCTTCACGGCGACCAACTCGAGCGCGGGTGTCGACGACGTCGACGGGGGCAACTGCATCCTCAGCTCGCCCACCTGGGCGGTGGCGGACGCCTCCACTCTGGCGGTCTGGTACTTCCACGGCCAGCGCGACGCAGGCGACGACCCCTCGGGCGATTTCTTCCGCCTCGAGGTCTCGACCGACGGCGGCGGGAGCTGGACGGCGATCGCCACCAATGGGGATGCCACCTCGAACGCGGCATGGACCCGGGTGACGGCGCCGATCCCGGCCGGCTCCTCGGTCCGCCTGCGGGTCCAGGCCTCCGACGGCCCGGCCACGGGCGACCTGGTGGAGGCGGGCATCGACGACCTGTCGATCTGCCCGAACTGACCGGCGGCACACGCTGACCGGTTCCGGGCGGTGGTGGGCTCCGGCCCCCACCGCCCGTTCTTTGTCGTCCGATCCGGCTGATGCGACCGCGCCGGCGGCGGACTCAGCCGCCGCCGCTGACCGTGGCCTGGAGGTCCTGGAGCAGCCTCTGGAACTCGGGGGAGTCCTCCAGCACGGTCCTGGCAGCTTTGCGCAGCCGGTCGATCGCCTCGTCGGGCAGGCTGAACGAGGTGCCCAGGGTCTTGAGGACCTCCCGCTCCTTGGGGTCCCGCACCGCGTCGAAGTTGACCTCGATCGAGTAAATGGTCACCGGGTGGAGGCTCCCCAGCGAGACGTTCGCCTCCGGGCAGGCGCTCGCCAGCACGTCCTCGCAGGCCTGGAGGGTCTCCTGGTCCTTCGCCTCCCGCTCGGCGAATTCCTTCGCGAGCTGGACCGTGTCGAAGGAGTAGTTGCGCATCGGCGTGCCGGTCACCACGCCCAGCACGCCCGGCAGGAGCGGCGCGTTGGAGCGCCTGCTCCAGGGGCGTTGGCTGCCCGGACGCGCATTGACCGTGATCAGCACGACCCGGTCCACCTGCTCGTTGTTGATCTTCTCGAGCACCGACCAGGCGACGTCGGTCGACCCCAGGGCCTGGAGCGGGCCGCGCAGGCCGATGTTGTCCGCGATGCCGCCGTCCAGGAGGTGGATGTAAGGCTTGCTCACCGGATTGTGGTATTGCGCATACCGGCTCTGGGCATCGAAATCGAGGTAGGTGAGGAAGTCGAGCGCGCGGTAGAACCGCGGGGCGTTGCTTCCCTCGCTCTCCAGCGCGTCGTCCATCCACTCCGGTGTGCGGTAGCCGCAGGTGCCGGTGTGGCTCGGCACGGTGAGCGGCGAGAGCAGGAAGGGGAAGGCCGAGGACGCGGCCACCGCGTCCGCCACCGGCACGGACCCGAGGTCGTCGCACAGCGGGTCGAACTGGTACTGGGTGAACGCGAACGGGCTGCCGGTGGACATGTCGGTCGCATTGAGCAGCAGGAGTGGGCGCCGTCTCTGGCGCACCAGGTCCGCGAACGTACGGTGCTGGAAGACGGTCCGGTCATAGAGATCGGCCGCCAGGTGGATGCGGTCGTAGCCGGGGGTCCAGAGGTGAGGCCAGCGGAGCGGATTCAGGAAGTGGCGGATCAGCGCGCCCTGGATGTTGCGCCGCAAGAAGGCGGGCTCGTAGTCGGTGAACAGGGCGTCGCGGAACAGGCCGTAGTAGGCGGCGGTGAAGCTGCCGCCGGAGACCGAGGAGATGACGTCGACCTCGTCCAGCAGGCTGTGCCCGGCGTAGCTGCCGCCCAGCTTGGTATCCCGCAAGGTCTCCATGACGCCGTAGGAGAGGGCGGCGGCCCGGGTGCCGCCACCGGAGAAAGCGAGGATGACGAACAGGGAGTCGCCGTTGTCGGCGGTGGGCTCCGGCAGCTTGTAGCCGGCGTCCTGGTTCCACGTGGTGATCGGCCGGTAGCGGGCGTAGTGCGGCGCGCAACCGGACGCGGCGGTGGCGAGGAGGGTGACGAGGGCGGTGAGCGCCGCGAAGGGGAGCCGGTCAGTCCTGGGTCTCTTTTTCAAAGACGACCTCCATCGGGCGGATGACGTTGGTACCGGTCACCAGAGGGCGGCGCCACATCGGGGTGTAGTTGCGCGGGTCTCCGAGATTGATCGTGATCCGACCCTCCTGGACCCGGAGGGTCTCGGCGGTGCGGCCGTTCTTGCTGCCGTTGATGTAGACGTCCCGGTCGTCCGGGAAGAGCACACGGATGAACTCCACGGGCTCACCTCCTGGCAAGTCGAAGTCGATCGTGAAGAAATGCTTGTGCGACGATTCTACTCACATTGTTGCCGCAGGAGCACGATCCATGACCCGCAAACTCCCGGGAGGCGTCAGAAGTACTTCGCCGCCCGCTCCAGGTCCCGGGTGGCGATCACCAGGTCGTCGCCGTCGACGGACGAGTGGATCTGGATCGGCGCGCAGGCGCCGATGAAGTCCCAGGTCTCGTCCGCGATGGCGTACTTGTAGCGGCAGGCGCGGCAGACCAGGTAGCCGTCTTCGACCACGAAACCCATGCGGTAGCGGTAGCAACTGAAGCAGGCGTCCAGGTGGGCCTGGAGGCTCCCGCTGCCGTCCCGGCGCACCAGGAAATGGACGCGCGCGTCCCGCGCCGAGTAGGTGAAGAAGTGAACCGCGCCGTCGGCGACCGAGCTGAGCGGGATGTGGACGGCGGCGCCCTGGGCGTGGACCTCCTGGTGCTCCGGAAGGCGGGGGCCGCAGGCCGCGGCGCCGAGGGTGGCGAGGAGCAGGGCGAGGGCGAGGGCGGCCCGCCGGCACCGGAGCACCCCGGCGGGCGGTCCCGGTCTCTTGGCCGGTTCCGGTGCCCATTCCTGTGTCGAGCCCGCCGCCGCCGCGCCGGCCGTCGTGTACCGCGCTCTCTCCGCCCGGTCCACCGGCTCAGCTCCGCAGGATCGTGTCCGGATCGGTGATCGCGGCGCGCCAGGAGGGCAACAGGTTGGCGACCACGTAGGGCAGGACGGTCAGCGGCAGGCAGATCAGCAGGGCCAGGGCGTCCGCGCCCGGATGGATCTCGAGCTCCGGGAAGAGCACCGACCAGCCGCGGAGCAGCCTGGTGAAGAGGGCTCCGTCGAGCCACAGCAGGTGGGCCTGGGCGAGCAGGAGGCCGGTGGCGACCGACAGGGCGGAGACGATGACCCCCTGCCACAGGCAGAGCTCCAGGACGTCCCGCGGGCTCCAGCCGACCGCCTTGAGCAGCCCGAGCGTGTGCAGCTCCTCCGATGACAGACCGGTCGCCCGGTCCCAGACCAGGATGGTGAAGGCCGCGGCGACGGCGAGGAGCAGGGCCACCCACACGCCGCCGCGCCAGTCGAACACGGCGTCGTAGGTCGCGAGCACCTGATCCCGCGAAATCGTGCGCACGTCCGGCCAGAGCTCCTGGATCTTCCGCGCCACGGTCGCCACCTCCTGGGGGTGGTGCACCGCCACCGCGAGGTCGATGGCGCGCTCCGGCGCCAGGCCGAAGGTGCGGCGGAGCGCCGCCGTTGGCAGGACGACCAAGTCGTGGGTCAGCACGGAGGACTCCGCCCGGAAGATGCCGGCGATGCGCGGGGCGAACAGCTCGCCGTCCGCGCGGCGGAGGGGCAGCCGGTCGCCGATCCACAGGAACCGGGCGTCGGCCACCCCCTGGCCGACGACGCATTCGCCGTCCGCGAGCGGCTGCCACGGGCCGCCCGGGCCGGCGCCATCGGTTCCGTCAGCTCCGCTCGGGGCCGCCGTGCCCCCTCTCCCGTCGACCGGCTCGAGGGCGCTCCACGGCACGGAGTCGGCTCCCCACAGGGTGAACGTCGCGCCGGTCGGTGGGTCATAGGTGTAGCCCCAGACCCGCGGGCGCACCTCGCGCACGCCGCGGATCGCGGCGATCCGGGCGGCCCGATCCACCGGGATCGGCTCGTGGCGCCCGGCGGTGAGCCGCTGGACCACCAGCTCCGGCGCGTCGGCCAGGAGCAGCCGGGCCTCCCGGCGGAGCGCCTGGACGTAGAGCACCAGGGAGGCGACCACGGCGACCAGCAGCGAATAGACGGTGACCACGACCAGCGTCTTCGCCCGCTGGCGCGCCAGGGTGGCGGCGGCGAGCTCGCAGATCCGCAGGTGGTGGATCATGGCGGCCTCCCGCCGGGGCTGCGGTCGGGAGAGGGCGCGGGCGGCGGCGGCAGCACGGAGCCGGCCGGCGAGTGCTCGAACGCGGCCGGGTGGTCGGAGAACGGGGCGAACCGGTCCGCCTGGCTCGGGTGGCGCGTGTAGCTGGCGCCGGAGAAGAGGGCGAGGTCGGTCAACCCGAGCGCGGAGGCGACGGCGCGGGACGCGCGCTGCTCCTCCCGGTGACCGCCCTCGGCCAGGAGGCCGGCCACCCCGAGGGCCAGGGCGAGCACGGCCTCCGCCACGACCAGGGCCAGGAGGGCCAGGCTGCGCCGGCCGCCGTGGTCGATCCAGCTCCTGAGCATGGCGCTCATACCTCCTCCCAGTCGTAGAGCGAGATGAAGTACGCCAGCAGGGAGTCGATCTCCCGCTCGCCCAGCAGGAACTGCCAGGCCGGCATCTGGAGCGGCGGCTCCGGGCCCGCCGGATCGAGCTTGGCGGTGTAGCGCCCGGTGCGGACGATCTCCTTGGCGTTCAAGTACCGGGTGCGCACGACGGGCAAGCGGGCGATCTCCGGTACGTCGCCGAGGCCCTCCATCTCCGCCGGGTCGGGCAGGTCCGGCGCCGCCGCCAGCAAGGCCAGGAACGCCGCGGCGTCCTCCTCCGAGGCGAGGAAGAGCTTCTGGGCGGTCGTGTCGTGGGCCGGCGGCTCGTGGATCGTCGAGTTCGGGTTCGGCACCCCGCCCCGGCCCTCCGGCCCGTGGCAGGTCACGCACCCCTTCTGGAGATAGAGCCATGCGCCGTGCTCGACCAGTCCGGCGGGTGTGGTCGCATCGAGGACGACCTCGGCCTGTGTGGCGACACCGCTGTCGGGCAAGCACCGCTGGCAGACGATCGGCGGCGGCTGGATCGGCCGCTCGCCCGGTGCCGTGACCACGATCCACCCGCGCATGAAGAAGTGGCAGGAGCCGCACATGGAGGTGCAGTAGTACTGGAACACGCCGACGCGGTCGGCACGGAAGCGGACCGTCCGCTGGTGGCCCGGCTCCACGTCCACCGGTCCGACGCCGAAGGCGGGGGCGTAGAAGCAGTGGAAGAGGTCGGCGCTCCGCAGGTTGAGGACCACCTCGTCCCCCAGGCGCAGGTGGATCGTCGCCGGCTCGAAGGTCTTCCACCAGTAGTTGAGGCCGTTGACCTCCTGGTCGGTCCAGACGCCGCTCGAGGCGACGCCGGTCAGGTTGACCACCACCTTGGCCGGATCGCCGGCGCCCGGGACCGCGGCCCGCCCGTACCAGGCGACGGCGGCGGCCACCAGCACCAGCGCTCCGATCACGGCGACGGCGGCAGAGCGTTCGATGGTCGTTCTCGTCATCGGGTCACCCCACGAAGAGTCGGAGGAGCACCACCGTGATCGCCAGACAGACCGCGGCGTGAGGGAGCAGGCCGCGGGCCGCGGCGCGGCGGCCGGGGAAGAGCTCGCGGGCGATCCCCACTCCGCGCCGGAACGTGATCGCCAGGCCCGCCAGGAGCAGCGGGATCTGCACGTAGGGGATCCACTCCGGCCAGAGCGGCGCCCAGTGCAGGTCGGCGGTGCCGAAGAGGTTCCAGCCCCAGCCGAGAGGGTCGGAGAGGGACGAGGTGATGTGGGTGTAGTTGACCAGGATCAGCGGCAGGCTGAAGGCGATCCAGGCCATCAGCCCGAGCGGCACGAGCAGGTAGGAGGTACGGACGAAGACCTCGCCGAGTGGCACCCGGTCGGCGGCCGGCGCGGGCCGGACCCCCTCCGCCAGGCGGCGGCCCAGCCGGGAGGCCAGGTACCAGATCCCCGGCACCACCGCCAGGGCGGTGAGCCAGACCAGGGCGACGTGGAGGGCGAAGCCGCCCCAGTCGCCGACCTCGGTGACGTTGGCCCACTGCCGGACCAGGGTCCACGGCCCCAGGAGGGTCACCGAGTAGGCCGCCACCAGGGTGATCATGATGAACGCCATCCAGGCCTCGTCGGTCCGGTGGATGCCCACGTCGGAGCAGAACGGCCGCGCCTTGACGGTCAGGTTCCGGTTCGGGCACGCCTTGACGCACTCCATGCACAGGCCGCAGTAGTTGTTGCGCTCGAGCTGGAAGGGAATCTCCAGCCACGGGCAGCGCCAGGCACCGTCGGTGCCGCGCACGCACGAGCGGGTGCGGCAGGTGGTGCACACCTCCGGGTCGCGCGAGCGGACCTCGACCATCGCGGTCATGGCGTAGAGGCTCATCCAGGCGTTGAGCGGGCAGAGGTAGCGGCAGAAGCTTCGCCGCCGGTAGACCGCATGGACCAGCGTGGCGGCGGCGACCATGAGGGCCAGGACGAGCGCGGTCAGCGCCGGGCGGGTGACCAGGATGGTCGAGACGGAGCACATGGCGAGGAACAGGAGGTTGGGCAGCCAGGTGCCGGAGAGCGCCTTCGGCCAGCGGCGGTTGAGGCTGCCCTCGCGCAGCGTCTTCGAGCGCTCCGCCGCCGGGCGCACGCCGACCAGGCGCCGGCGGGCCAGCCACTCGCCGGCGAACGGGATCGGGCAGACCGTGCACCAGGCGCGGCCGCCGAACGGCACCAGCAGGGTGATCAGCAGGAACCACCAGAAGATCCAGACGATGGTGACGATGATGTTGCGGTTGCCGATCGGCGAGCCGAACAGGCCGGCGATCAGGAAGAAGAAGAGGATCACCGCGCAGGGGGCGACCAGGGAGACCTGGAACCACCGCCGCCGGACCAACCGGTCGAGCCAGGGGAAGCGCTCCAGGAGGTCCAGGCGCCAGGGCCGGCGCGGCGCGGTGTCGGGAGCCTGGGGAGCGTCGGGAGGGCCGTCGGACGGCCGGCGGCCACGCCGCCGTCGCGCCGGCCAGAAGAGCGCCGCCACCAAACCCAAACCGATCGTGGCGGCGCCCACCACTCCGGCCCGGTAGGGGGTGTTCGGCCGGACCACCATCTCCCCCTGCATGAACGGGTGGAGCGTGCCGCAGGTGACCGAGCAGCGGTAGCGGTACTTGCCCGGCCGGCCGGCGGTGAAGACCACCTCGGTCACGTCCTCGAAGCCGTCGCCGCCGGGGCGCCGGAGCCGGAAACCGTGCGCCCCGGGACGGACCTCCGCCTCCAGGTCGTGACCCTCCAGGTAGAAGCCGTGGACCACGTCCACCGAGGCCAGACGCAGCCGCACCCGGTCGCCGCGGTCCACCGTGAACCGGTGGGGCGTGTAGCCGTACTGGCGGGCCAGGATCGTGATCTCACGGTCGACCGGCACGGCCTCGGCCCGCGGCTCCGGGGCCGGGCCGGCGGGGGCCGCTCCCGTGCGTGGTGCGGCGGCGAGGGCGGCCACCGCGGCGAGCACCATCCAAACGCCTGCTCTCCGCATGACGTCACCTCGATTCTCAGGGTCGTTTGGCGATCACCACGTCGACCTCGGTGCGGCCGCCGCCGGTGACGGCGACCCGCGCCGCACCCCCTTTCTGTTTCAGCTTCTTGTGCCACGCCCTGAGGGTGTACTCGCCCTGCGGGACGTTCGGGATGGAGAAGGTGGCGCGCGACCCGGATGGATCGAGCTCCGTCTGGACGAACAGCGGTCCGTCGACCACCAGGATGTAGGCCGCCATCTCCAGGTGGAGCTTGCACAGGACGATCACCTCGCCCGAGTCTTCGAACCGGTGGTCCACGCTCACCCCCGGCCCCCAGGTCCCGATGTCCAGGGTCTCGCCGGTCTTGTCGAACAGGAAGTAGACGTTGTGCTGGTCGTTGTCGTTGTTGAGGAAGGTGACGGTGGTGCCCCGCTGGACCGTCAGGACGTGGGGGATGAAGACCAGGCCCCGCTGGTCCATGGCGGCGTGGGCGTCGCTCGCGGGAGCGGTGCCGCCGGCGGCGGGCTCCAGGTAGAGGATCACGTCGCGGTCGTGCTTGGGGCCGTCCGTGCGCAGATGGGCCTGCTCGACGGCGACCGTCCCGGCGACCGTCCCCGAGGCTGACCCCGAGGCGGGAGCCGGGCGGCCGGCGGCCAGCGGGCCGAGGGCGACGGCGACCACGATCAGCGCGGCCCGCACCGAGCCCCCGGTCCACCGGCCGGCGGCGGCCTCAGAAGGACAGGGCGAACAGGGCGAACAGCGTGCCATCGAAACCCTCCTCGAGCTCTGCTCCCTCCGTGTAGTGGGCGCCCTCCAGCGTGAAGCTCACGTTGGGGCGGATCATCGCCTTGGCGCCGGCGACCACCCGGGCCATGTCCTGCTCCGGGTTGAGGCCGGGAACGTCCGTCGGCAGATCCAGGTCGAGCGCCTCGTACCGCGCGAAGGGGATCAACCAGGGGTAGGCGAAATAGAGCACTTCGACGTGCCAGGTCGCCGAGTCCACGGATGCGTCGCTCAGGGTTCCATAGGGGTCGTCGTCCTGGCCCACCAGGTAGGCGGCCGAGACGGAGAGGTCACCGATCTGCCGCTGGACGCCCAGGCCCAGGCGCCAGAAGTCGTCGTCGGTCACCGTGCGGACGCCGTCCAGGGCGACCTCCTCGATCTCGGCGCTTCCCAGGTAGCCGAACAGCGACACGATCAGGCTGTCGTCGTGCCAGAACTCGGCGCCGGTGGTGAGCGTCTCCTCCTGCTTCTGGCGGCTGCGGTCGAACGGAATGCCGCCGACCTTGTAGGCGAGCTGGGTGTAGAGGTTCGTGCCGTTGCCCCCCCGGCCCATGCCGACGAAGCTCACGTCGCTCGGCGGCGGCTGCCCGAAGGGCACCTCCGGGTTGGCGTTGGCCAGGCCGACGGCGTAGTACCAGTGCTCGCCGAAGCCGTTGACCTCCACGCCGGCCTGGGGGGAGATGGTGAAGTTGTTGCCGGTGAAGTCGGCCAGGCCGGCCGCGGCCGGGTTGACGCTCGGCATGAACCAGGAGGTGTAGAGGTAGAAGTGGGTGCCATAGAAGTTGGCGTCGCGGGCGGTCCACAGGCCCATGGTCTGGGTCCCCACCGTGCCGAGCCGAAGGTTGAACCGGTTGTCGGGGCCGAACAGGCTCTGGAGCTGGACCCAGGTCTTGATGGTGGCCCATGAGTCCGGGTCCTGGCCGCCGAAGTCCTTCTGCAGGAAGATCACGTCGCCGTAGAAGGAGATGGTCTCCCCCAGGTTGCCCGCCCAGACCAGCTCCACCTCCTCGGGCAGCAGGTAGGTGAACGTCGAGGGGCGCGTGCCGTCCGCGTCGGCTTCGACCATCAGCCGGCCGATGAAGGACAGGGGCGAGCGGCTCGGAATGTCGCCCGGCCACAGGGCTTCCGGCCACAGGCGCTTGTAGGCCTCGTCGCCCATCTCCACGGGCTGGACCTTGCGGTAGCGCTCGTCGTCGACGAAGCGGAAGCCGGCGACCCGGAACGCTTCGCCGACGCCGTTCAAGCGCGGGAAGGCCTGGTGACAGGTGGCGCAGCTCGTCTCGTAGCGGCGGGCGAACGTCGGGATGGCGAACGCCTCGGGCGCGACGGAGACGAGGCAGAAGATGACGAGAGAGGCGAGGCAGAAGAAGCGGGCCTTGGTGCTCAAACCGGCACCTCCTTTCTAGGGGCCCACCGCGTGGAGGGCCCGCAGCCCCATGGCCGCGTCGGGCCACAGGGCGAGGACGGAGAAGCAGCCGAACCCGGCCATCGAGATGCGGCAGAGACGGTGCTCCGCAGCGGGCCGGATCGAGCCGAGGGCATCGAGGCGCCGGAGGGCGTGGACGAGGCCGGAGGCTCCGCCGGCGAGGACGCCGACGGCGAGCGCCAGGTAGAGCGCATAGCCCACGCGGCCGTATTCGTCCGACAGCAGGCAGAAGGGACAGTGATGGGAGGGGAGCTGGTAGTACGACGGCGCGATCCAGGCGACCACCGCGGCCACGGCGACGGCACCCAGGAGCAATGCCAGGAGTCCGAAGGGGACGGTGCTCCCGCGGCGCCTCGCGCCCCACCAGCCGGCCACGACCGTCGGGACGAGAACAGTGACGAACACCGTCCGGGTCGCGCCGGCCGGCAGGGACGCGAGGTGGGCGCCCAGACCCCGGGCCTCCGCGGCGCCCTCGGCGAAGACCGTGGCACAGCAGGAGGTGATGATCGCCGGATCGAGGTCGGCGAAGAACCGGAGCTGGGCGCCGTTCTCGGCGACCAGCAGGAGCGCCAGGGGCAGCAGCGAGAGGTGCTTGGCGCGGACCAGGCCGGTGCTCGCGGCGCTCGGCGAGGCCCGGTGGACCAGCAGCCAGAGGCCGCACAGGACGAACACCCCCACCTGGAGCGCCAGGGTGGGGTAGCCGAACCGGCTGGCGTTGAGCGTCCCCGCGGCGCACATGGCACCGGTGAGGAGGGGGTGCAGGCGCTCGGCCGTGGCGACGAACAGGAAGAGCGACACCATCTGCCCGGCGAGCACCGCGGCGAGGGTGGTCTCCGCCAGGAAGGCCCTCCGTTCGCGGACGAGCTGGCGCGCGTCGCCGCTCTCCGGGCGCCAGCCGGCGGTGGCGGCGAGCCCGGCACCGGTGGCGAGGAGCGCCAGCGCGCACACCACGAGGGAGCAGCAGACGAGCACCAGTACCGCCGGGCTGAGGATCATGACAGGGCCTCCTGCCGCAGGCGGCCGCCATGGATCTGGACCCGGTGCGAGAACAGCCTGGACCGGCAGAGGACCGGGTCGTGGCTCGCCACGACCACCGTCTTGCCCCGGTCCAGGAGGCCGGCGACGAAGTCCAGGAAGGTCTGGGCCGTGACCGCGTCGAGATGGGCGGTCGGCTCGTCGGCGAGCACCATGGACGGCTCGTTGATCAGCGCCCGGGCGATCGCCACCCGCTGCTGTTCGCCCCCCGAGAGCCGTTCCACGGGTACCCCGGCTCGGTCGTCGAGCAGGAAGCGGGCGAGCAGCGCCACGGCCCGCCGCCGGAGGTCCCCGTCGAGCTCCGGGCAGGGCAGCCCCGGAATCATGACGTTGTCGAGCGCGGAGGCGCCGCGGATCAGGTGATGGCTCTGAAAGACGAAGCCGAAGCGGCGCCGCCGGAGCTCGGCCAGGCGCTCCTCGGAGAGGTGGGTCGTTTCCACACCGGCCACCCGGATGCGGCCGGCGGTGGGCCGCACGATGCAACCGATCAGGCCGAGCAGGGTGGTCTTGCCCGCGCCGCTCGGCCCCTCGATCAGGGTGCCGGTGCCCTCGCCGAGGGCCAGGTCGACGCCGGAGAGGGCGACATGCCCTGCCGGCCCGCCGCCGGAGAAGGTCTTGGTGACGTCGACCAGCTCGACCAGCGTGGGTGGCCGGTCCGGCCGGGCCCGCTCGATCGGCGCGTCCATGCTGTGCGGCCCGCCGCCGGGCTCGCCCAGCGCGCCGCCTCGCACCGGCGGCTCGGGCCGCCGGCAGGCGATCGCTCCGCTGTCCATGCCGAGATCCGGCATGACCGCCCCTCCGAAGTCGTCATTCGAGCTTGCCCAGCAGCTCCAGGGTGACGTCGTCGAACCGCACGATGCGGTCTCCCCGGTGATCGCGGGCGAACTCCTCCGCGTCCGCCAGGGTGCGATGGGGCACCAGCTCGGGCCCCATCGGCCCGGCCACGTCGCTGCCGACCACGTAGATCGCGTCCTCCGCGGGGATGGCCTCACCCCCGTAGTAGCTCGTCACGAGCACCGCATCCCGCGCGACGCCCTGCTTGCCGGCGGCGTGCTTCTCCGGCGACAGCAGGTAGTTGAACAGGCATTTCGGACCGTCGAAGAAGGCCTCCGAACCGTCGGCGTAGACCACCTGGGCCAACCACTCCGGGTGGCGTGCCACGAACATGCCGCAGACGGCGCAGACGTCCTTCGCGCCCGCTTCGATCCTCGGCGCTTGCGGGTCCTCCGCGGCACCGCCGGACGGGGCCAAGAGAGCCAGCAGCAGGGCCAGCAGCAGAATCAACGGCAGAGAAGGGGCCGCAAGGATCGCGAAGTCGGACCGGCGTCGAGTCATGGTTCCCTCCTGGTCGAGAGGAGGGCAGAGCAAGGGGTGTGCCCCGGCCCGGTGGCTCCGGCGACAGGTGCTTTCAGATGGCCGAAACGCTTATCTAATGGGAACTTACGGGGGGTGGCGCGGGGTAGCGAAGGGCAGGGAGGGCCGGCATCCCGGCGTCTGGCGGGGATTCCGGTGCCACCGGTGGCAGGGGATGGCGGTGCTCTACGTCACCAGTGGCAGTCGGAGGGAGCCGGTCTGCCCCGGCCGCGGAGGGTCGGCGACGGGGGCGTCCGGGACGGTGCCCCCGAGCGCGGTGGAGAGAGCGGAGAGGGAGGAGTGCGGCGCCGCGAGGCGCGTGGGGATGAGGGGCTCGGAGGGGGGGAGCGAGGCTCGGCGTCCGGGTGGCTCGCCCGGCGCCGGAGCCCTCAGTTGCGGTACCGGTAGACGATCCGGCCGCGGTTCAGGTCGTAGGGCGAAACCTCCAGCTTGACGCGGTCCCCGGGCAGCACCCGGATGCGGAAGCGACGCATCTTGCCGGCGATGCGGGCGAGGACCTCGTGGCCGTTCTCCAGCAGCACGCGGAAGTTGCCGTTGCCGAGGACGTCGTCGACCCGTCCCTCGAACTCAAGTGGTTCTTCTTTGCTCAAAAGGCCTCCTTGTCGTGCCCGGAGGCCTCGAGGAGGGAGACGAGGCCTGCGGACTGTCGTCGATCGGTTTCGAAAGGCACCCGGCGGCGGTCCTCTGCTCCCCGAGCGGACAACATCCCAGGGTAGGGTCTTCCAGGACTCGCTGTCAAACGCCGGACCTGCCGAATGCGCGTGATGAGCCCGATCAGAGCAACGATCCGCCCGCCGTCGTCATTCCACGGGGCGCGGCCGGAGCGTCGCGGAGCGGGACGCTCCGGCCGGTGGCCGGAGGACTAGCCTGCACGATTCATGAGCCACCTACTGCGAGCCGCAATTGCACGCGATCTCAGGGCGTACTCGCTCTTTGCTCCTCGACGTACCGTCCAGTACGCCTGCGTCGCGCATCGCTGTGTGCGCCCTGATCTCACGCGCACTTGCGGCTCTCGCTACGGCCTCTCAGGAATAGTGCAGGCTAGCCGTCCGGGTCCTCGATGACACCGGACTGGGTGATCGTCGGATGACTCGCGGCTGCGGCGGGTAGCCCGATGACCGGAGCCGAGCTGGCTGCGGCGTGGGTCCGGACGGCGGTTGCGCTCCCATCGTCGGCGAAGGGCCAGAGGTCGTGGCCGATCCGCGTGAGGAGCTGGTGGAGCCACACGACGACCGTCGTGGAGTGGCTGGGTGCCGACGCCTGCACGGGCTCGGCTCGGGCCGCGGGGGCCGCGATCATGAGCAGTGCGGCGCACAGGGCACCGGTGATCCAAGGGCGCATGCGATGCATCGTCCTCCTCCTTTTCCCTGGCGAGCCGGGCTCGCCCAGGGGGCATGTTCGAGGCCCGCCTGTCGGCAGCACACCTGCTCGAGACCGAGCCCTCCCGTGACCTGTAGTGCCCAAGAGCGTGCAGGGGGGACGGTGGACGCTCTCGCTACGGCGTCTCATGAATAGTGCAGGCTAGTCCGTCGGGTCGTAGGCCAGGTAGGGATTGTTGCGTGCCCTGTGGAGGAACAGGGCGAGGTCCTGAACGTAGGCGACCGTCGCTGTCTCGGCCTCCGCCGCGCGCTGGAACAGGACCAACGCGGCCAGGGCGTGCTGGTGAATCCGCCGGGAAGTGAAGATGGGCAACATCTCCTCGGCGAGCGCACGGACCTCTCCGGTGCGCCTCTGTTCCATGTAGAGGATCGCCAGGTCCAGGCTGACCAGGGCGAAGTCGTAGGCCTCCTCGTGCTCCTCGAAGCGCCGGCGGACCTCGACCAGCTCGGCCTCCGCCCGGTCCAGATCGCCCAGGGCGTGGGCGACCCGCGCCCCGACCCAGCGCAGCCGCTGGCGGCGGACGAAGTCGTCGATGACGGCTTCGTACTCCGGAACCAGACGCTCGTAGAGCGCGGCGGCCTCGTCGATGCGGCCGGCGGCGTGGAGCAGAGCGACCCGGGCCTGGCGGGAGAGCAGCGTGAGCTCATGATCGTCTCCGGACTCGATCAGCTTCTCGGCGCTCTGGAGCAGGGCCACGGCCCGCTCCGGGTCGCCGCCCTCTCCCACGGCCTTCGCCATCTTCATCAGCGCGCGGCCTTCGGGCTGGGGTTCGGAGAACAGGCGATAGACCTCCACCGTGCTGTCGAGGATCTCGATCGCTTCCGCGTAGCGCGTCTGGTCGATGCGTAGCGAGCCGAGCAGGGTCTGGACGTCGGCGCGGATCACCGGGTGGACCGACGGCTCCGCCAGGTGGCTGCGGGCCGCCTGGAAGGCGCGCTCCGACCCGAACAGGTCGGACACGAGCCGCAGGGAGTTGCCGAGCACCCCCCAGGCCAGGGCGCGGGCCTCGGCCACCATCGGGGTGGGGTAGCGCTCGTCGCCGAGAGACTCCGCCGCCTCGACGGCCAGCTCGGCCAGGCTGCGGGCGCGGGCCGGATCCCGGACGCCCTGTTCCCGGGCCCGGTCCATGAGGTGATGGACCAGCCCCAGGTTGTGATAGCGGTCGCCGGTGCGGACCGTCTCAGCCCGGTCCTCGGGAGGGAGTGCGACCAGGGTCTCTTCCAGGTCTCTGGCGGCGGCACGCTCGGCTTCGAGAACCGTGACCCAGGCGACGGTGCGGTCGGCCAGCTCGGAGAGGGTGTCGGTCTCCAACTCGTCGGAGCTCAGGATGGCTTGCTCGATCAGTTGTCTGAGGGCGGGGACTTCCTCGAGGGCGGCCTGGCGGAGGGCCGCGGCGCAGCGCGTGCAGCCGTCCGAGAGGTGCGCGCGGGTTTCGCCCGCGGGATCGGCGCTCCGCACCGGACCGTCGGCACCGGCGGCCCCGGATCGCGCGGATCGCGCAGCGCGTGCCGCCGCGCCGGACTGCCTTCCGCGGGCCAGAGCGCTGATCTGGTGCTGCGACGGATGGTGGTGGATCGATCGCATGGTCTGTTCTCCTCGACGGACCGAGCGGTTGTGCACGCCCCGTTCCCTTCATTCCCCTGAGTGCGCGAGAGAGCGTTCCCGGGACCGATTCGGCACAAGAGATTTAAAGTATAGTGAAAATGCGGGAGATCGGCGAGACGGGGGGCCGAGATGAAGGCCTGCGCCGTCTCTCGGAGTGGTACTTTTCTGCCCTGGATCGAGCCGTCTTGGCAGAAAGCGCGAGCGTTCTCTACGACCTTCCGGTACACTTATAGATAGGTCATCGCTCCGTAGGCACCGGACCGGCAACGCCCGGACCGGGTCGTCGGCTCGCCTGATGTACGGATCGTCCGAGAACGAAGGGATGCGAGGCGCCCGCTTCCGGCGGGCGGGCTCCTGAACGTCGGCAGCACCGGGATCGGCCGGACGCACCGGCCGACGCGCTGCTCTGCCCGGAGCCGGCCCGAAGTTTGCTTGCTACAGAGCCGATGCACGAACTGATCATCCGACCCGTGGAATCAAGGCAGGAGGGACAATGAAGACAACTAGCCGCATCCTCGTCGTAGCAGTCGCCCTGATGGCGGTGGGCCTGCTCGCGGCCGGCCCGTCGCTGGCGCAGGAGACCGCCATGATGAAGCCCCAGGTCTGTCCAGGCTTCGAGAAAGAGCACCGTGTGGAGCGCTGGCACGTGCACCCATTCGCCAAGGAGGGTGCTCAGTCGATCGTCGCGCTGCAGGAGCAGTTCAAGACCCATGAAGCCGAGCTCCGTGCCCTGCTCGAGCAGCAGGGGCTGGGCAACGTGGCCGACTCTCTGTTCGATGTGGTCGCGTCCGGCACCCGGATCAACGAGACCCAGCTCCAGAAGGGGCAGACGCTGCACTGGATGGTGTTCCGCAAGGACGACCAGCCGATGGCGGTCAGCGACGTGTGCGTGGCGACGGACAAGGACAACGGGGCATTCGAGATCAGCGTTCCGGTGGTCACGGACAAGCGGCCCGGCAATCCCCGCTGCGCGCTGAGCGTGGACTGCAACGGCGAGACCGCGAACGTCTCGGTGAACGCGTCCGGCAGCTCCTCGGGCGTCAAGGTCACCGTCGACGGGCCCGAGGGCCAGAAGACGCTGATCGACGGCTCGGGCACCACCTGGAACGGCAGCGTCCAGGAGCCCTACACGGGTAGTTACACCTTCACCGCCACGGCGTCCGCCGAGGGCACCGAGACGGTCACCACCTACACCTTCGTGGTCCCGAAGGCCTGCTTCAACCTGTCGCTCTCCGAGACGTCCGCCGAGACCCGTTCGGCCGGAGAGAAGAGCTGCACGGAGACCAAGAGCTTCAACCGTCAGGATCCCCTGTGCACCGCGCCTCCTCCCGAGTGCGCGATCGCCGTCGATCCGACCGAGGCCAAGACCGGCGACCCGGTGTCGGTCAACGTCACCGGCCACTGGGCCGAGGGCGGTCTGGATCTGCAGGTGAAGAACCAGAAGGGCGAGGCCGTCCACGAGCCGATGCTCAGTGGGCCGTCCGAGACCGTCAGCTTCTCCTCGCCGGGCAGCTACACCATCTCCGGTACGGCGACCAACGAGGCCGGCGAGAAGGCCTCCTGCGAGGCCGGCGTCGAGATCACCGGCCGCTGGGTGCTGCGCTTCTTCGGCGCCTGGCTCGATCCGGACAGCAACGAGGTCCGCGGTGAGACCACGCTCTCGGACGGCTCCCCGTTCCGTGGTCACGGCAACCTGGACAACGGCCGCGGCATCGGCGCGTCGGCCGAGTACAAGTTCAATGACCGCTTCGGCCTCGAGGGTCGCGGCCTGTTCGGCCGGTTCGACTCCGGGTTCACCATCGACATCGGTGAGGACTGGGCCCGGGACGACGACACGATCCCGTACTGGGAGCTGGACTTCGGTCCGAACTTCCACCTGACGCCGAACAGCAGGGTCGACCTCTACGTCGGTCCGTTCGTCGGCTGGGGCAACCTGGACGACGGCAAGTACTCGGCGCTCGGGCGTTCGGTCACCCAGACCTACGACAGCGGCGTGCTGTGGGGCGGCCAGGTCGGCCTCGACTGGCCGTTCACCGTCGACGGCAACTGGGGTCTCCACTTCGGTGGCCGCTACACCGACTTCTCGGTGGACGTGGTCAACCCGATCGACGGGAGCAAGGGCAGCGTGGACATCAATCCGCTGGAGCTCGAGCTCGGTCTGAGCTACACGTTCTGATCGGACCCGTTGGACCGCGGGACCGGGGAGAAACTCCCCGGAGAACGACCACGGGGGGTGCGGCAGCGGCCGCGCCCCCCGTTCTTCTTTTTGGGGAGGACCGCGGCGCCGACAAGGGGAGACGAGATCAGGAGCGCAGGAGGACCAGGGTCGAGCCGGGGCCGCCGTGGCGGCTCGGCGCCGAGGTGAAGGCGGCGATCCAGGAGCCGAGCGGCGGCTCGGCGAGCCAGCCCGGGAGCGCCTGCAAGAGAACCGGGTCGCCGCCGGAGCGCAGGCCGCGACCGTGGATCACCTTGACGCAGGCCAGGCCCGCGCGGCGGGCGCGGCGCAGGGTGTCCCGGACCATCCCCCGGGCCTCGAGCTCGGGGAACCCGTGGAGGTCGAGGGTCAGATCGGGCGCGATCTCGCCGCCGCGCAGCCGGGCGAGGGCGGCCGGATCGGCGCCCGGTGCGAGCGCCGCGATCCGGTGACCGATGCGCTCGATTTCGAACTCAACCGGCGCGAGGGACGCTGCCTCCGTCCGTCGCCGTCGCCCAGGGCGGCGCAGGACGGGGTCCGGACCGTCCAGGCGCTCGACGTCGGCCATGGCACGGCGGAAGGCGTCCGGTGTCCCGGCCTTCGTGCCGTCCGTGCTCTCGCCCCGGCGCCGCGAGCCTCTGCGCTTGCCAGCCATCATCCGATCTTAACCAAGCGCCTCGGCCCTTCCCTTTCTTGGAAGAATCGAGGATAATCGCGATCAACTTCCCTGAAGTCTGACCTCCGGCGTGTCTGGTCGCTCGGGTCGCTGGACCCGGGCTGGTGTGAGCGCGGTTTCACGCAGACGAAAGGAGCTCCCGATGGATCGGAAGGCTGTGCGCGGTCTCTGTGGTCTCGTACTGGTCGTTGCAACGGTGGGCCTGCTGAGCGTTGCGTCCGCAGCGCATGCACAGTGGCAGATCACGAGCCCGGATGGGTCCAGCTCGATCAAGTTCGGTTTCTTGATGCAGGGTCGGGCTGAGTTCCTCGACGACGCGGCGGGCGACAAGACGCAGCAGAACCTCTTCTTCCGCCGCCTGCGCCTGCTGGCCGGCGGCAAGCTCAATGACCAGCTGAGCTTCTTCATGGAGACCGACAGCCCGAACCTGGGCAAGGCCGGCGCCAACGGCGTCAAGAACGCCGGCGACATCTATATCCAGGACTTCGCGGTCACCTGGAAACCCCAGAGCGATGCGTTCAACCTGGACGTGGGGATGTTGCTGATCGAGACGTCCCACAACTCGAACCAGTCCGCGGTTTCGCTGATGGCCACCGACTACGGGCCGTACTCGTTCGTCTCGTCCGGACCGATCGACGCGCGGGTCGGCCGGGACTATGGCGTGCGGGCCCGGGGCTACCTCGCCGGCGACCACTTGGAGTACCGCGCCGGCGTGTACCAGGGCAAGCGGGGCGATCAGGCCGACAATCCTTTCCGGTTCACCGGGCGCCTGGTGTGGAACGTCTTCGACGCGGAGAAGGGTCTGTTCTACAGCGGAACCACCCTGGGGACGAAGCACATCCTCTCCTTCGGCGCCAGCTACGATGCCCAGGACAACTACTCCGCCTACGCGGGCGACGTGTACTGGGACCAGCCGCTGCCGGGAGGAAACTCGGTCACCCTCCAGGGAGACTGGATCCAGTACGACGGCGACACGTTCCTGCCCACCCTGCCCAAGCAGGACGATCTGCTGGTCGAGGCCGGGTTCTACAACGCGGCGACCAAGCTGATGCCGTTCGTCCAGTACTCGACGCGGAACTTCGACAACCCGCTGCTGCCGGACGACGACAAGCTGCAGGCCGGGCTGGGCTGGATGTTCCGCGGGCACAAGGGGAACTTGAAGCTCTCCTGGGCCCAGCTCGGCAAGGACGGCGCGCCGGACCGGAATGAGATCTGGCTGAACTTCCAGGTCTTCACGTTCTGAACAGGGGTAGCGGTCCAGCTCATCCCCTCGATCCCCTTCCCTCCGGCGGGGGGAAGGGGACGATTCACTGGATCGCCCCCGCCCGTGTTCGGGGTGGTGCCGAGGGGGAGAACGTGGCGCCGGGTCAGGTGAGCTGGCGCAGGGTGTTGGCGCCCAGGCGCTTGCGCAGGACCAGGAACAGCTCGGCCGTGGCCAGCGCGTCCGCCAGGGCGTGGTGGTACTCGCATCCCGGCAGCCCCAGGTAGGCCCGGATCTCGGAGAGGGCCCGCGGCAGCGGTTCGGGGTAGGGTTCCAGCCGCTGCCGCCGCTGCTCCAGCCGCGCGATCAGTAGCCGCGTGTCGACCACCGGCAGCCGGGGTGGGGTGTGGCCCGCCGCGCGGAAGGCGCGGTGCAGGAAGCCGAGGTCGAGCCGCGCATGGTGGGCCAGCAGCACGCTGCCGTTCGCCATCCGCTCAGCTACCGCCGGGAGCACCTCGTCGGGAGGCGGGGCGTGCTCCAGCTCCTCCGGCAGGATGTGGTGGACGGTGATCGCGTCGCGCGTCAGCCCTTCGAACGAGCCGGGATGGATCAGGCTGTAGTAGCGCTCGCCCCAGACGATCGCTCCCCGCCGGATGGGCACCATGCCGACCGAGAGGATCCGGTCGCTCTTCTGGTCGAGGCCGGAGGTTTCGAGGTCGAACGCCCAGTAGAGGGGCTCGTCCCACCAGGGGGAGGGCCTGAACCGGTCGAGGAGCCGTCGGAGCACGGCCCGCATGCTATCCCGAGCGTCTTCCCAGCATCCTGCTCCAACGTCGCATTTGCCCGCACCTCCTGCGTTTCGCGACGGATGCCGGGAAGACGCTCGGGATCCCGTTCCTCTCCTTGGACGAAAGAAGGCCCCGGGGCGAGCCCGGGGCCTTCGAATGTCTGCCCGGTTCGCTGGGAACCGCTACTTCTTGTGGCAGTCGTTGCACTTCGTCGGACCCTTGCCCCCGGTCTTGTGGCAATCGATGCACAGCATGTGGAAGGGGTTCTTCTTCATGCTCATCTGGGTCATGTCCGGCGTGTCGGCCGCCTCGGGCTTGAGGTGGCAGGCGGAGCAGGCCTGGACCTTGGACAGGTCGCTGTCGGCCGTCAGACCCTTGTCCATGTGATGGCAGGTGTCGCACGACTCCACCCGCTCCATGTGGGCCTTGTGGTTGAACTCGACGCCCGGCTTCTTGTTGGCTGCCTGGTCGATCTTGACCATGTCGGGCGGCCCGGCCAGGGCGATGGTCGCCACCAGGACGAAGCCGATGACGCCGAACATCCTCAGCGCATTACGCATCTCGTTGGTCTCCCTTCTCTCGGGGTGGGCGACGCCAGGTACGCCGCGCCCCACTCTCTCGGTTCGGCGTCCGCGCCGGGTGGAGGCACCACACCTCCGGCGGAGCCCGACGTCGGCACGCCCTCACGGCAGACGATACCGGCGCTCGGGGTCCCCGCGCCCCACCCGTCCGGGCGGACGTGGCCTATCCGTCGCGCGATCCGTGTCCCATGAGCTCGACCCTCTTTCGCGGGAGAGAGCCCACCCGGATGAGTGGGCTTGCCGTTGGCTCTGGGGACGATTCGCAGTCAGCCGTTTGCCCGGTCGAGCTTCGGCCCGGGGCGATCGCGAGGGTGGAAGCCATGAACATGGATGATGCGGCCTGCCTGTTTGCGGATCTGGGGGTTGGCGCCCGGGTTCCGGACGATCCGCAGGAGCGCCTTCTCGCTCAAGTGGGCGAGCTGGTTACTGGCGAACGAGGGATCGCACTTGGGATGCTTGAGCACGGCTTCCAGGTCCCTCGGATCGCTCCACAGCTCCGGCCGGAGCAACAGGTCGCGCAGCAGCCGACCGTTTAGGCTGCCCGGAGCGACGATCCTCTTCAACTGGCCGGGGCGAATGAACCGGGCGGTCTCGCGGGCGATCCGGTAGTCGGGATGGCACGCGAAGTGCGCGATGTACCGGCCCTCGCTCGCCAGATGACGCTGGACCACGGCGGGCAGCGACGTGAGGATACCGGGCAGCTTCGCCGGCTGCACGCGCGCGGGCACCGTCTTTCGGAAGTCGCCGTGCCAAAACTCCTCGGCCTGGCGCGCGGCGCTGCCCGCCCGCTCGCCGTAGAGCTCCACGAGCTTGCGCAGTCGTTCGAAGTTGCTCGTCGCCGCGGAGAAATCGAACTGGGCGAAGACCTCGAGGACTCGCCGGATGTCGGGCAAAGACCCTTCCGCCGTGTCGTCGATCTTCAGGGATCGCGTCAGCCGGGATGTCAAGCAGTCGAAGCAGATCTGTCCGTGCCCTTCGAGGTGCACCTTGGCGAACCGCTTCACGATCGTGAGGATCGCCGCCCACGGAGTCCGCGGGTAGGTCAGGAGGTGCCAGAGCTGGCCCAGTCCGACCTGCTCGATGGCCTGGCGCCGCCCACCCGGATCACGTGCCGTGAGCAGCCGGCAGAGCCACAGCTTTTCCACGTTCTCGAACTGCACGGGTGCCCCGGAGGCGCGCAGCGCGTCCTCCGGACCCCAGCTCGCGTCGTCCCGCGTGTCGTACAGGAAATGACAGAGCGCGGCGAACCGCGGGTCGGAAAACGGACCCGAGACGATCTGGGGAAGCAGGCACCGGTCGACCCGGCGCGGCTCGCTCTGGTCTTCGGCCACGATCAGGTCCACCAGGCTCCAGAGCCGGGAGCCGAGCTGCTGGATCTCGTTCCGTGGCACGGGCTGACCGCATCCGAGCACCGCCAACAGCTCGCTCTTGAACTTCGAGGCGAGGTTGGTGAAGGTGGTGTAGGTGTCCAGGTCGTCCCCGTGCACCAGGTGGCGCAAGCCGTGGAGCAGGCCGGCGCCCAGCAGGTGGCTGCTGCCCTGCCGGACGATCTCGGAACCGCCGAACGGCAGGTCCTTCGGCGTGGGGATCGTGCCGGTCGGGTCGGCGTCCCCGCGCAGTCGAGCGACGACCGGTCCACGTCGCGCGGCGGCGAGGTACACTGGCGCCTTCCACGCGGCGTCACCGGTGGGCTCGGCCCTACGGGTATTCATTCCCGCGATGAGCTTCCACGCCCTCTCCTCCTGCGCGAGGGCGGTTTCCGCGAGCGCCGTGGCCGCCACGGCCCCCCCCCCGTGCGCCCTCTGCCGCCGCTCCTCGATGCGCTGCGCGAGCAGGTCGAGCAGGGCGTAGATCTTGTCGACCGCGGTGCTGGCCACGTCCAGTACCTCCCGTGCAGGCGCAGTGGTCGCTCGAACGGCCGTTTCGAGGCGAACGATCTGGCTGTCCAGCTCATCGAGATTGCGCTCCGTGCGGCCGCGTAGGAAGACACTCGGGCCGCGGCTCTCGCAGAGCCACAGCGGCTCTCCACAAAACCGGCCCGCGGACCGGAAGCGGCCGGAGAGGTCGGCCGGGAGCTGCTCTCTGATCGACGTGGTGACGAGGATCCCCGCGTCCGCCTCCGGTCTCTCGGTCAAGGCCGCGAGGAAAACAAGGCCCTCGGGAATTCCGAGGGCCGGGCGCTCACTCTTGCTGTCGGGAAGGTCGTGGATTGAGAGCCGCACGGAGAGCTCCTCCGGGCTCCTCCCGAGCTGGACACCGTCGATCAGGGACGGAATTGTGCGCAGCAGGAGGTTCGCTGCCTTGACGGCCCTCTCCTGGCTGTCGTTCCCGTGAAAGTGGAAGTACGCGATGTCGAGATAGACGCCACCCAGGGCGGCCTGGTACTTGCCGATCACCGCACCCACCCGGTTCCAGAGATGCTCGATCGCGAGGGCCCCTCGCGCGCCGTCGCCGAGGTGGACAGCGCCGCCGGCGGAGATGCAAAGGGTGGTTCGTGCCCGGACCGGGGGGTACTCGATCTCCGCGGACGCGGTGCCTCCGGTCTGCAACGCGAAGCGGGTCTCGAGCAACCACCGCACGAGCTCCCGCTGGAGGGACTGCTCGAGTTCCTTCGGGTCGTCATAGAGGAGCAGGCTGACCGATTCACGGTCGGCGTCGGCGTGGCGTAGCTCGACCGCACGGTCGGGTGGCACCGCGGAGTCCGATCGCGCCGGGCCGGCGAGCGACCCGACGAGGAACAGGGTGCGCGGCCGGCCCGCAGTCCTCCAGAACCGGAAGTCCGGTGACGACCGGAAGAGTCCGAAAGCGGACGCCGCGTCCACCGAGGAGAAGGACTCCGGCGACCGGCAGATCAGGAGGAGATCGAGCGACGGGCGCTTCTCGCCCTCCGGATCGTCAGGGGAAGCGACCTTCGGAGCGGAGGGCGAGCCGACGTCGATCTTGCAGCCGATCCTCCCGCCCAGACCGCTCTTCGATTGCACCTTGTGGAGGATGGCTCCCAGTGCCGCGCACTCCTTGACGAGTCGGGAATCGGTCCGAAGGCCGACCACGAAGCTCTTCTCCCGGGAGAGCCTGATCACGCCACGGGGACCGCCCGGTGCGGTCGGTGCGCACCGCTTCTTGCCCGCGCCCGTGTCGATCCGCTCGCCGGAGGGAGCAGGGCTCCGGTAGGGCGCCGACCCGTCAGCCGGAGCGCAGGGCTTTGCGGTTTCGGGACGAGAAGGAGGACCTCCCGGAGCGACTTCGGGGCGGTGCAGGAATTCCGCGCGCAGGGTGCTGCGGAGCTCCAGGGCGTTTCGGGTCAGGGTGTCCGGGTCGAACCCCTGCGCCGCGAGCTCTCGATCGAGATCGGGCTCGTCGGCCGCAGCCAGGGCCTCGTCGGCCGCGGCGTCGATCAGCGCGAGCGGGTCGGCGACGCGCGCCTGCTGCGCTTCCTTCTTCTTGAGATTCCTGTAGAAGGCTAGGGTCTTCTGCTGGTCCGTTGGCTCCGGACTGCCGTCTATATCGCGAATCTTCATGACCTTTCCTTGTTCCGAAGCTTCCGGTCGATAGAGAGTGTTGCGTCGATCGCCGCGACCAGGTGTCGGATCCGTCGATAGACGGTGGCGAGTGAGATCCCCAGGTCGGCGGCGACCTGTTTAGGTGTCTGCCCGCAGAGCAGGCGTTCCGTGATGCTGCGGAGCTCGCGATCGTTTCCGATTGCCTTGAGCACTGCGTCGCGCCGTCTCAGAGCCTCTTCCGGTGAGAGGCTGTCCCCGCTGAGCCGGTCGAGCTGTTGCGAGATTGCGGAGGAGTCGTCGGTGTCGGCCGCTCCAGGATCGAGGGAGACGTGCTGTGGGCGGCGGCGGTGCCGGTCGATCTCGTGCGAGGCGAGACTCTTGACGGTTCCCTGGAGAAACGGCACCAGCGGCAACCTTTCGCACGGCCAGGATCGCTGGCCGGAGAAGGCGAGGCGGAAGGCTTGCTGAGCGAGGTCCTCCGCCTCGTCGCCGCCGGTGGTGAGCGACGGTGAGTACCTTCCCGAGGTGGCGTTGAGGCGGGCGATCTCCCGCTTGGCGTAGCGCACGGTCCTCTTGTAGACCAGGACCATGTCCTCGTCGAGGAGGGCGCCGAGGTAGCAGCGAAACAGAAGGGCGTTGAAGATTTCCTTGAGGCGGTCGAAGAGATTCTGCCGGCTCTTCGGTGGAGCGTGGCGACCTTCGAGGATCTCGTCGACGACTCTCTGGGCGATGCGGCAAGCATCGAGCGTCTGTTGGAGGACCGGAGGGCGGGCGATCGACTCTCCGTCTTCCTGATAAAGGATCGTCTGCTGGAGCGCCTGCGCCACGCGTTCGCCCCCGTAGTCCTCCAGGGCGAGAAGAGCCGGGGCCCATTCGCAACTCGGGTATTCGCTGAACCACCTGCAGCCGTCATCGCCATCTCGCGTCAATGCCATCCTCCTGGCCGAGCTTCGGGCCGGTCATGGAAGGAGCCTCGAACAGCGGGCGCCGCTCCTCATTTCAAGCGCCAGAGCCGTCATCGAGCTCTCCGCGAACCCCACCGTCCGTATCCGGTGCGCAACGGACGGCAACCTGAGCTGCAGGGCGGTCGATTCGACCCTCACTCAGTAGGTGCCCGGCGAGCGCTCAGCTTGGTCACCGAAAACGAGATTTCTTGAATTCGTCGCTCGGGCCGGGTCGAGAGGGTGGGCGCTGCCGAATCGGCGGCGCCGGTGGGTACCCAGAAGATGGGAAGGCCGCGTGGGCTGACCCGATGAGCGACCGGGCGGGCCGCGCCAACGACCCGCCCGGCAACGATCCCGGCGCTCTTCCGAGAGCCGAGTCGCGTGGATATGAGTCAGCATAGCCGGAAGAGGCGTGGGGACTCAAGGTGGGCGCCGGAAAGTCCATGGGAAAGGAGTGGCCATGAGGTCGCGAGGAATCCTGGCTGGCGTCCTTCGGGGACATCGACGAACCGCCCTGGGACCGACGTGGGACAGTCGGTATCACCGGTACTGGGACGCTGCCGGCGCCCGCTTCACGAGTCTCCGCCCGGATGTGCGGAGCGTGCTCGCCCGCTGCGGCGAGCGCGAGGCCGACGAGTCGGTGTCCGTCCCGTTGCGCAAGGCGAGTTGAAGGTTTGGGGCGTCGTCGGGGGGCGAACCCTCTCCCGGCGGCGCCCCTCGCTCTAACCCAGCAACGCCACGCCCCAGCGCTGCTCGATCACGCCCTGGACCTCCCGGATCGCCGTGAAGGCGTCCTTGAGGTGCCGGCGCTCGAGGGGCGAGAGCGTCTCCATCTGCACCCGGTTGTCCACCG
>Ga0210144_1000221_pt1 | contig 33592 bp, 31 predicted proteins | sample Muzzi_PWA_D2_FD_185532 | JGI IMG/M metagenome (GOLD analysis project Ga0210144, IMG submission 185532) | Wetland microbial communities from San Francisco Bay, California, USA, that impact long-term carbon sequestration - Muzzi_PWA_D2 (SPAdes) | ecosystem: Environmental > Aquatic > Marine >...
AAGCGCCGCGAGGAGCGGCAGAAACAGTTCGACGCTGGCGCGCTGCCGGATTTCCTCGAGGAGACCCGCCACGTCCGCGAAGGCGACTGGAAGGTGGCGCCGATCCCGGCCGATCTGCTCGATCGCCGCGTCGAGATCACCGGGCCTGTCGACCGCAAGATGATCATCAACGCGCTGAACTCGGGCGCCAAGGTGTTCATGGCCGACTTCGAGGACGCGACATCGCCGACCTGGGCGAACATGATCGAGGGGCAGATCAACCTCAAGGACCGCTGGGACGACAAGATCGACTTCACCGACCCGGTGAGCGGCAAGGACTACATGCTCTCCGATACGCCGGCCGTTCTTCTCGTTCGCCCGCGCGGCTGGCATCTGCCGGAGGATCACCTCCTTGTCGATGGTCAGCCGATGTCGGGGTCGCTGTTCGATTTCGGGCTCTACTTCTATCTCAACGCGCAGAAGGCGATCGCCCGGGGCAGCGGGCCGTATTTCTACCTGCCCAAGATAGAAAGCCACCTGGAGGCGCGGCTGTGGAACGATGTCTTTGTCCACGCCCAGGACATGCTGCGGATGCCGCGCAAGCACATCAAGGCGACCGTCCTGATCGAGACGCTGCCGGCCGCCTTCGAGATGGATGAGATCATCTACGAGCTGAGCGACCACATGGCCGGCCTCAACTGCGGCCGCTGGGACTATATATTCTCCTTCATCAAGACGCTGAGGAACAACCGCGACTACCTGCTGCCGGACCGCAGCCAGGTGGTGATGGGCAAGGCCTTCCTCCACGCCTATTCGGAGCTGTTGATCAAGACCTGCCACCGGCGCGGCGCCTTCGCCATGGGCGGCATGGCGGCCCAGATCCCCGACCGCCGCAACCCCGAGGTCAACGATGCCGCGCTTGCCAACGTGCGCGCCGACAAGGAGCGCGAGGCCAAGGCCGGTCATGACGGGACCTGGGTGGCGCATCCCGACCTGGTGCCGGTGGCGACCGAGGTTTTCGACATCTACATGCCGGCGCCCAACCAGCTCGGCAAGCTGCGCCAGGACGTCGACGTCGGCCAGAAGGACCTGCTCGAAGTGCATGAGGGCACCCGAACGGTGCAGGGCATGCGCGACAACATCCGCGTCGGCGTCCAGTACATCGAGGCGTGGCTGCGGGGCCGCGGCGCGGTGCCGCTCTACAACCTGATGGAGGACGCCGCCACCGCCGAGATCAGCCGCTCGCAGACGTGGCAGGAGTTGCATTTCCAGGCGACCCTCGAAGGTGGCGAAGTGGCGACGCCGGAGCTCTTCGAGAAATGCCTCGCCGAGGAAATGGAGCGGGTCAAGGGCGAGATCGGCCCGGACAACTATGCCGCCGGCCGCTTTCCCGAGGCGATCGATCTGTTCCGCTCGCTCTCCACCGCGAAGGAGCTCGAGCCGTTCCTGACGCTGCCGGCCTATCGGCTGATCGAATAGAGACTGACGGTGCCGGCTGCGATGCGCCTCACCACACGCGGCCGCGATAGGTGAGCTTCATCAACACCATCAGCGCTACCGGCACCGCCAAGAACGCCACGAAGCGCCAGGGCTCGAACGAATAGGACGCCGTGCCCTCGTAGAAGCGTTCGGCGACCAGGAACGGGAAGAACGCCTGCGGCATGCCGATGATCCAGTAGGCGACGAGCGGCGTTCCGCGCAGCGGCTCCACCGCGCCGGCGGTCAGGACGTGCCAGTAGGAGAGCTCGCCCCAGACGCTGCGCATCAGCCACGCGAAGGCTGCCAGCCGCGCCGCGTCGGGCACCGGCCGGCCGCTGCCGACCGTCACCAGTCCGTAGACCACCAGCGCTTCGAGGGCGAGAACGATCGTGCCGTTGCCAACCGCCAGGGCGTGGTTCCACGCGGCGATCCGGTCGGTCGGCCCGTCGACCGGCGGATCGGCGCGCATGTTGGGATCGGTCCGTGCATGGACGGCGTGATAGATCCGCTCGAACGGGTTGGCGGAATCGGCGCGGAGCCGCTTGCCGGTGATCAAGCCCGCCGCCCAGTTGAGCAGGAGATCCGAGCCGATCGCCGTGTAGAGGACGCCAAGGAGCAGGAACCAGTCATATACCGGCATGACCTGTTCGCCTCCGTTCAGACACCGACCTCGGTCATGCTACCCGCTCGGCTCCGCAGCGTCGAGGCGGCTGCGTAGCGGCAGCTCCTTCATCGCCAGCTGGAAGGCGAAGGACAGCGACAGGGCGATCGCTGCGGCAAGGAAGACCCCGGTGAAGACGTGGCCGAAATCGACCCCGTTGCGGGCGCCCTCCATGATCACCGCCTGGATGGAGGCAACGTCGCTGCCCGCCTTGGCGGCTGCCGCTGCCGCAGCGAGGAAGACGGCGCTGAAGACCGGCACCAGGATGGCGCCGCCCAGCGAGCGGAAGAAGTTGAGGACGCCGGTCGTCGTGCCGAGCTGACGGAGCGGCACGGCGTTCTGGACCGCCGTGGTGGTGATAGGGAACACCGTGCCGATGCCGAGGCCGATGACGGCCAGCACGGCCTCAACGCCGGCGAAGGGGAGCGACGCCGGCCACAGCGCGAGCAGGAACGTGACGATGGCCGCGAAAGCCAATCCGGCCACTGCGGTCCGCTTGTAGTGGGTGAAATGAACCATGATCCGCCCGGCGATGGTGGCCCCGGTGACCGTGCCGCCCATCAAGGCGATCAGCGCGACGCCCGAGGTCGCGGCGGACAGGCTGAGCACCGCCTCGAAATAGAGCGGCATGAAGACCGACAGGCCGACCAGCGTTCCGACGGCAAAGAATGTCGATGCGACGCCATTGCGGACCACTGAGTTGGCGAGAACCGCAGTCGGGATGAACGGCTCGCTTGCCCGGGCGAGCCGCCAGCCGAACAGCACCCAGCCGACCGCCGAGGCGGCAAACAGCCCGATGATCTCGGTCGAGCCCCACGGGAACTCGCTGCCGCCCCAGGTCAGCGCCAACAGCAGCGCGACGGTCGCGGCAAGCATCAGCCCGGCGCCGATGAAGTCGAGGCGATGCGGGTGGTCGTGGCGCGGCAGCAGCTTGAGCACCCGGCTGGTCATCAGATAGGCGACGGCGCCGAGCGGCAGATTGATCCAGAAGATGAACGACCAGTGCAGGTACTCGGCAAAGAAGCCGCCGAGCACCGGCCCGGCGATCGACGAGGTGGTGAACACGGCGGCGAAATACGCCTGGTAGCGACCACGCTCCCGCGGCGCCACCACATCGCCGATGATCGTCTGGCCGAGGGAGATCAGCGCGCCGCCGCCGAGACCCTGGAACGCCCGCGAGGCGATCAGGAAGTAGATGTCACGCGAAAGGGCGGAGCCGACGGAGCCGATCAGGAAGATGGAGATGGCGGCGAGCAGGGTGACGCGCCGGCCGTGAATGTCGCTGAGCTTGCCGTAGAGCGGCGTCACCGCGGTGGCGGTCAGCAGGTACGCGGTCACCACCCAGGAGAGGCTCTCCACGTTGCCGAGGTCGCGCCCGATCGTCGGCAGCGCCGTGACCACGATCGTCTGATCGAGTGCGCCGAGCAGCATGGCAAGCACGACGCCAATGAGGATCGTTCGGATCTGGGCGTGTTCGAGGATTGTGCCGGACGGCGGCGTGGAGACGTTCATCGAATGAACAACATGAAAATGCCAGCAACAAGCCGGCCCCGGGGACGGAACCTGTGGATCAGCCGCCGTGCCTCACGCCGCTCGGCAGACGCGACTGGCACCTCAACGTGTCGGTTTCGTGATGGCCTTCCTACAAAACGACGACCTTGGCGCCGATCTTGGTCCTGTCGTAGAGGTCCATCACATCCTTGTTGAGGAGGCGGATGCAGCCGGAGGATACGTTGAGACCTATAGTCCACGGTTCGGAGGTGCCGTGGATACGGAACTGCGTGTCGTTGCCGCCCTTGTACAGATAAAGCGCCCGCGCGCCCAAGGGGTTACGGATACCGCCCTCCATCCGCGCCGGAAGGATACGGCCGCGCTTCCGCTCGCGCTCGATCATCTCGGGCGGCGGAGTCCAAGCCGGCCATTCGGCCTTGCGGCCGACCGAGACCGTGCCTTTCCAGCCGAATCCTTCGCGGCCGACGCCGACGCCATAGCGGATCGCCTTGTTGTTGCCGAGCACGTAGTAGAGGAAATGCTCGCCGGTATTGATGATGATGGTGCCGGGCTTCTGGCTCGTCTTGTAGTCGACGACCTGGCGCCGGTATCTGAACGGGGCGATCCGGTTCTGCGGAACCTGTTCGGGGTAGTAGGAGCCGCCGCCGCCGCCCGCCTGCATGTTGGCGATGATGTCGCGGAAGAAACCAGCCTCTGCCGGAACCGCTGTCGCCACGGCCCCCGCCAGCGTCAACGCCAAAGTTATCTTCTTGATAAACATGGGAATTCCCCAACCTGTCGACGGCCGCACCAGTCGCCGACTATCCCCTTGATCGCCGGGAGAGTAGCGGGACTCGTGGTCGGCAGGCAACCATCTTCAATCAAGTTGCGGTGAAGAGGGTCGCCCGCCGCATCCCCGCGGGCGACCCCTTGCCGCGGCCACCTCTCGCGGCCGCCCCCGTCCCGTCGGGGAAACCTACATGACCACGACCTCTGTCCCGACGCCGACGCGGTCGTAAAGGTCGATGACGTCCTCGTTGCGCATCCGAATGCATCCGGAAGAGACCGCATGGCCGATCGTCCACGGCTGGTTGGAGCCATGGATGCGGTAAAGCGTGTCGCCGAGGTAAAGGGCGCGGGCGCCGAGCGGATTGTCGGGGCCGCCCTTCATCGATGTCGGCAGATGCGGGTCGCGCTGACGCATTTCCTCGGGCGGCGTCCAGCTCGGCCACTCCGCCTTGGCGGTGATGGTGTGGATTCCCGCCCATTCGAAGCCGGGACGACCGACGCCGACGCCATAGCGCTTGGCGAGGCCGCCGCCGAGAACCAGGTAAAGGAAGCGCCGGTTGGTGTCGATGACGATCGTGCCGGGCGTCTCGCTGCCGCTATAGCGAACCGTGGTCGGCAGGAATTTCGGGTCCATCCTGGGCGGACCGGGATTGAGCCGGGTGCGCTGAACACGTCCTTGATGGAGGCGCCCGCCGGGCTCGGTCTGACGCAGCCAGGGCGCCGAAAGGTCGGGGCTCAGCACTGCCGGCGGGCGGGGAACGGCGAAGCCCTGGGCGGCGTCGGCCGCGCCGGCGACGCCGAGGAAACCGATGACCGTGACGGTCATGAGGAAAGCGATCCGGCTCATCCAAGCACTCGAGACACGCGCCAATCCGCCGCCCGAAGCGGCTCACTCACGAACTGGAAAGCGGTCGGAGGCGATTGACGCGATCCCGGTATTTTCGTTGGACCGTTTCCGGAACCGCATCATGCGGACGAAATCCCACCGAATGGTGAACAGACGCTTTTTGATGGCAAACGGCGGGCGCGCGCCGGATTCATGGTTAACCGGAGGTTACCGGCGCTGTGTCAGCAGGTGTCAGGCCCGGTGCTTCCTCACGCGAGGGACTCGTGCGAGAGAGAGTGCATCGATGCGGAGGACAGCGACCGATGGCAGTGGGGAACGGACTGGTCGTCGGCGAGGACGGCAGGACCCGCTGCTTCTGGGGCGGCAGCGCGCCGGACTATGCGCCCTATCACGACGGCGAATGGGGACGGCCGGTCGCCGACGACGTCCGGCTATTCGAGAAAATCTGCCTGGAAGGCTTTCAGTCCGGCCTGTCGTGGCTGACGATCCTGAGGAAGCGGGAGAATTTCCGCCGCGCCTTCGCCGGCTTCGACTTCAACCGGGTCGCCGGTTTCGGGTCGCGCGACGTCGAGCGACTGATCGGCGATGCCGGCATCGTCCGCCATCGCGGCAAGATCGAATCGACGATCAACAACGCAAAGCAGGCGGTGGAACTGGTCAAGGAAGAGGGGTCCCTTGCCGCCTTCGTCTGGCGGTTCGAGCCGGCGCCGAACACCCGGCCGAAACACCTCGACCGGGACACGCTCCGCGCAATGCCCAAGACGCCGGAGTCGGCCGCCTTGTCCAGGGAGTTGAAGAAGCGGGGCTGGAGCTTTGTCGGCCCGACGACGATATACGCCTTCATGCAGGGGGTGGGAATCGTCAACGACCACCTCGACGGCTGTTTCTGCCGGCAAGAGGTCGAGCGCGAGCGGAAGGCGTTCAGCCGGCCATCGTGAGTCGCACTGACAGATCAAGCGGCTCGAAACAGAAAGGGCGGCCCGAAGCCGCCCTGTTTGTTTGACACCTGTCGGTGGCTTCGGGTTAGCTCCGGCGCGCCATTTGCCTGGCGTGACGCGGGATGTCCGCGCGGGCGAAGCCTATGTCGGCGAGCTGGCGGTCGCTCATCTCGTTGAGGATCTGGTTGAAGCGGGCCGCCTTGAACCGCTCCGAAACTCCGGCGAAGTAATCTGAGAAGCGTGACATCGCTGTTCTCCTTTCGATGGCCGGAATCTAAGCACTCCGGGACGGGGCGAAAGGGCCGATGCTGCAATGCAGCATTGCATGGTGTAGGCAGCTGGTGGGCGGTCAGCGAGGTGGAATCTCGGCCGGCGTGAACGAGCGGACGAAGCGGGTCCGGCCGCCGTCGATGGCGACGATCGTCACCGACTTCTTCGGGATGGCGCTGCCGTCCGGATAGCTGATCGTCCCGGTCACGCCGTCGAGTGTGACATGGGGAAGAGCGGCCAGCACCTTGTCGGGACCTGATCTGCCTGCCTGAACTACCGCGGCGAGGATCAGGTTGACCGTATCGTAGCCGAGTGCCGCGAAGGCATCGGCCGTTTCGCCGGGATAGGCTTCAGCGTAGGCAGCGCGGAAGGCAGCAACCGCCGGGTCTGGGTTGTCTGGGCCGAGATAGGCGTGGGTGGTGAAATAGACGTCGCCGATCTCCGGATGCTTCTCCCACAGCCCGGCCGAATCGAAGGCGTCGCCGCCGAGGATCGGGGTGGTGACGCCCGACCGGCGCAGCAGGTAGGAGAGGGCAACCGCGTCGTCGGGGCCCGCTGCGAGGTAGATCAGGTCGGCGGGCGGCAAGCTCTCGATCGCTGCAGCCAGTGCGCGCGGGGCGTAGCCGCGGGTGAGCACCACCGCGCCGCCGAGCTGCTGAAAGCGCCGCTCGAAGTAGCCGTGGAGAAGCTGGGTGTACGACATCGCGGCGTTGAACAGGACGATCGTCGTCCGCGCGCCGCGGTCCTGGTAGGCCCATTCGGCGCCCGCCGCCGCCTGGACGTTGTCGCCGAAGCAGGCGAGAAACAGGAACCGCGGCACCACCGCCGGCAGCCGCGGCGATGTCGCGCCCGAGGTGACGAACAGGCGGCTGCGCTTGGCGGCGATCGGCGCCGCGGCGAGCACCATGTCGGTGTCGGACAGGCCGAGGAGAGCGCTGACCGTCGGGTGAGCGGAAATGAGCGCCGCGGTTTGCGCGGAGATCACATTCGGCGTCGTCTCGCCGTCGACGACGATGAGATCGACCGACCTCCCGAGCACGCCGCCGTTCCGGTTGGCCTGTTCGGCGGCAAGCCGCGCACCGCGCGAGGACGGGATGTCGAGGCCGGACTGCGAGCCGCTGAGATTGTAGAGGGCGCCGAGCACCAGCGGCGCGCCATCCGCATCGGCAGATTCGCCGAGCGCCGATCCGCCTGTCATCACCGCAATCGCCAAGGCAACGAGCGCTTGTCCCCGCATGGCCGCTCCGCCGTCAGTCCTTTCCAACTGCCGTCGCAAGGCGTTTCAGGATCACGTCAAGGCTCAGCCGCTGTCGCTGGTCCCATTCTGCCGTGCGGCTTGCGACGAGGTGTGCCTCCGACTTCAGGATGACGCCGTCGGCAAGCACCTTCAAGCCGTTGTCGCGTAGCGTCTTGCCGGTCGAAGTGATATCGACGATCAGGTCGGCGGCGCCGGTGGCGGGCGCCCCTTCGGTCGCACCCAGACTCTCGACGATCCGGTAGTCGGCGATCCCGTGGCCGGCGAAGAAGCGACGCGTCACGTTGATGTATTTGGTGGCGACCGTCAGCCGGCGGCTGTGGCGCGGCCGGAACCCGGCAGCGACGTCGTCGAGGTCTTCCATGGTGACCACGTCGATCCACGCCTCCGGCACGGCAACCACAACGGCGCAATGGCCGAAGCCGAGCGGCAGCAAGAGCTCGGTTCGCTGGGCGAAGTCGGGCACTGTCTCCTCGACCTGGTCGCGGCCGGTGATGCCGAGGTGGACGGCTCCCGCCCCCACCTCGCGGGCGATCTCCGGCGCCGAGAGGAACGCGACCTCGACACCTTTCGTCCCCGCAAGGGCGCCGCGATAGCTTCGCTCGGCGCCCGCCTGGACGATGTCGAGCCCGGCGCGAGCGAAGAACTCGGCCGTTTTGCCCTGCAGCCGCCCTTTGGAGGGCACCGCGATGACGAGGGAGGCGGTCATCGGCGCCCACCTCTTTTGTCACTGTCTTCCCCCGGCTTGACCGGGGGACCGCTATCCGCGGGTACATCGCTTGCCGACAGACGACCGCGTCGCTGCACACGACCCTCCGGTCTCCGCTTCGCTCCGCCGGAGGATGACGGCGGTGAGGGAATCCGGTCGAGCCAGATGGCGAAGCCGACGGCGGGAACCGCACGGCCGTCGCCGATCAGCGCCACCAGCCGGTCGTAGCGGCCGCCGCCGACGACCGGCCTGGCGCCCGCTCGACGGGAGCCGTGCATTTCGAACACGAAGCCGGTGTAGTAGTCGAGGCGCCGCCCGAAGTTGGCGGCAAAGACGAGACGGTCGAGGTCGATGCCGTGGGCAGCGAAGGCATCGAGCCGGGCCTCGAAGGCGGCGATCGCATTGCCCATGTCGAGCCGGTTGCGGCGGGCGAGGGAACGAAGCGTCCTGAGCGCTTCCCGCGGGGCGCCGCCCACGGCGAGGAACTGCTCCAGAAGCCGTGCCGGCCGGGTACCGATGCCCTCTGCGAGGGTTTCCTTTTCGACGTAGCGAGCGGCAATCTCGTCGGCCGTGCGGCCGCCGATCGTGGCGAGTCCGGTTTCGGCGAGGATGGTCGCAGCGATGCGGCGCGCCGCTGCCCGGCTCATGCCGCCGGCCTCCGCGTGTGCAGGGTCGCCGTTCGCCGCGCGGGCGATCATTGCCCTCAGCCGGTGTGCTTCGCCGAACGTGCGGGCAAGGCGACGGCGCCATGGTTCTTTGAGCTCGAGGCTGTCGAGGAGGGCGGCGAACAGGGCGGAGTCGCCAATGCGAATGGCGGGCCGGCGAAGGCCGAGGCGGGCCACGGCCGTCAGCGCCAGGTTGAGGATGTCCGCGTCGACGGCGACCCGGTCGGTGCGGCCGAGCGACTCGACCCCGGCCTGGAGAAACTCGTTCGCCTCGTCGCGCCGCTGGCGGAACACCGGGCCGAGATAGGCGTAACTGGCGCGACGCTTCGCCGGGCCGGTGGCAAGGTGATGCAGGCAGACGGGGATGGTGTAGTCGGGTCGAAGCGCCAGCTCGGCGCCGTCCGCCGCGCCGGTGAGGAAGAGGCGTCGGCGCAGGTCCTCTCCCGCCAGTTCGACGAACACGTTGGCGTCGTGAAGGATCGGCGGCTCGACGAAGTTATAGCCGGCTTCCGCAAAGAGGGCGCGGAGCGGGGCGTAGGCGTCAGTCATGGCGCGCCACATCCCGCGCCGATCACCGACCGCGACACCCCCCTCCCGGATTCCCCAGGCCGATTTGCCGCGGCAAATCGGGGAAATCCGGCCTCCCCCGCAAGGGGGGAGGCGGGCGGTCCGGATTGGCGTTTCAACCCCTTGTTGGGCAGTACGCGCGGGAGGCGTGGCCCATCTGGTGGATGTGCCGGACGCCCTTCTCCCCCCTTGCGGGGGAGATAGCGGAGCTTCGGCTGCGTAGCAGTCGTTAGAGAAGCTTGAGGGGGGGAGGGCGTCGGCATCGAAGTCAGGACCGATCGACGATGCGCTTGACCTCCGCCACCAGCTCTTTCCCCGGCACCTCGAACTGGCCGGGGCGCTCCTCCCGCCATTCCCGGTTGTCGGCGACGGTCTCGGCGAGTCGCTTGCCAAGCGCCAAGTCCTTGATCTGGACGACGCCGCGTGCCTTCTCGTCGCCGCCCTGAATGACCACGGCCGGCGCGTTGCGGCGGTCGGCATATTTGAGCTGGGCGCGCATGCCGGAGGGGCCGAGATAGAGCTCGGCGGCGATGCCGGCGTTGCGGAGGTCGGAAACCATCCGCTGGTAGTCGCCGAGGCGGTCGCGGTCCATGACGGTGACCACCACCGGGCCTTGCGCGGCGCTGGTGTCGAGCTTGCCGAGGGCGGCGAGCGCCGCCTGCAGGCGCGAGACGCCGATGGAGAAGCCGGTCGCCGGCACATCCTCCTTGAGGAAGCGGCCGACCAGTCCGTCATAGCGCCCGCCGCCGCCCACCGAGCCGAACACGACCGGCTGGCCCTTCTCGTTGGGGATCTCGGCAAGCAGCTCCGCCTCAAAGACCGGCCCGGTGTAGTATTCAAGGCCGCGGACGACGGATGGGTCGATGCGGATCCTGTCTTCGGCATAGCCGGCGGCAGCACAGACTGACGCGATACGGCCGAGCTCCTCGAAGCCAGCTATCGCCAGAGGCGAGCCGCTGAACTCCCGCTCCAGCAGCCTGACGGTGTCGCGGTTGTCCTCGTGTCCGGGATTGGTCGCGATCACTTCGCCGGTCACCGCTCCATCGGCGAGCGCGTTGACCCAGTCGGATACCGGGACGCCACCGCGCATGTAGGCCAGAACCTTCTCGATCTGCGCGTTGGCCAAGCCGGCGCCCTTGGTGAAGTCGCCGCTTTCGTCTTCGCGCCCCTCGCCGAGCAGGGCATGCACACCCTCCAGTCCCAGCCGGTCCAGCTTGTCGATGGCGCGGAGCACGGTGAGCTTCTGGTGCTCGGCAGTGACGCCGATCGTCTCCATTACCCCGTCCAGCACCTTCCGCGAATTCACCTTGATGACATAGCCCCCACGCGAGATGCCAAGAGCCTCCAGCGTGTCGGCGGCCATCATGCACATCTCGGCATCGGCGGCCGGCGAGGCGGCGCCCACCGTGTCGGCGTCGAACTGCATGAACTGGCGGAAGCGTCCGGGCCCTGGCTTCTCGTTGCGGAACACCCAGCCGAAGCGGTAGCTGCGATAGGGCTTGGCCAGCCGCTCGTGGTTCTCGGCGTAGTAGCGGGCAAGGGGGGCCGTCAGGTCGTAGCGCAAGGACACCCACTGCTCGTCGTCGTCCTGCAGGGAGAACACGCCCTCGTTCGGCCGGTCCTGGTCGGGCAGGAACTTGCCGAGCGCCTCGGTGTATTCGGCAAACGGTGTCTCCACCGGCTCGAAGCCGTAGCGTTCGTAGACCTGCCGGATGGCGGCCACCATCGCCTCGGTGGCGCGGATATCGGCCGCGTCGCGGTCGGCGAAGCCGCGCGGCAGGCGTGCCTTGATCGTTGTCTTGTCGGCCGACATCGGAAATCCGGGAAAACCGTTCTGTGATACGGAAGGACGGCGCTTCGCTGTCCGGCGTGGGACTAGCGCATCATCCCGGAAGCGGCAAGCTTGAGGCAAACCGGTGGGGGAGGGTTTATTAAGCGCTTTAGGCTATGGTCCTCGCCGATCTTCTCATCCGGGAGGCAGCAAATGGCCGAGTCGGAGCTCCTGGCTTTGGTAGCCGCCGCCGATGTCGCGGTGACGAGCTATCCCCACGGCGGCGTCATCTTCGTCAAGGACGACGCGCCCGGCCACGCCTATGTGGTGAAGAGCGGCCGCGTCGAGATCCGGGAAGCCGGGCGGGTGCTGGAACGGATCGAACCCGGTGAGATCTTCGGCGAAGTCGGGATGATCGACCGGGGGCCGCGCAGCGCCTCGGCCGTCGCGGTGGGGTCGACCGACCTTTATGTCGTCGACCGCGCCACCTTTGACCGTCTCGTCCGCGACAATCCGATGTTCGCCGCCGCAATTATGCGCGACATGGCCCGGCGGCTCCGCGCCACCAATGCGCGGCATCGGCCGCCGAGCTCGTTGCCGATCGTCAGTTCACCGTCGAAAAGCGCCTGATTCAAAGAGCGTTGTCGGCCCGGTATTCGCGCGCGACAACCTGCCGATAACCATAAGTTTTTCTGTTGTTTTCAGACAATCGCAAAGTTTCTGTGGATTTGAACTGTCAGATCATCGCTTTGTTAAGAGGGCCCGGAGAGTATCTGCGGCCGGGGGCCAAACAAGGAGCGACGGATGGTGGGCACGACAATTGATATTGAGGTGATCGCGGCAGCGGACCTCGGTACCGTTGGGCTTTTCGACGGCGGCGTTGTGTATTCGCGGGGCGATTCGGGTGATTGCGCCTATGTGGTGCGCACCGGCAAGGTCGAGATACGGGGTGTCGGCTGTGCGATCGAGGTGATAGCGCCCGGCGAAATCTTCGGCGAGATGGCCCTTCTCGACGACCAGCCACGGTCCTGTTCGGCGGTCGCGGTCGGCGATGCCGAACTCATCCCGATCAACCGGTCGCTGTTCCGCGCGCTCGTGCTCGACGATCCGGAGTTCGCTCTGACGATCATGCGGCTGATCGTCCGTCGGCTGCGCGCCGCGCTGGCCCAGCTCGATGCTTCCTCCCAGGGCTTGCCGTTCGCGCCGCCGGTGCCGCCCGTCTCCTCGCGCGCTTCGCTCTGACGGCCGAAAAGAAAAAGGGCGCGGGGAATGCCCCCGCGCCCTTGATTTCGTCCCGGCAGCCGGACCTTAGAAGTCCATGCCGCCCATGCCGCCGCCGGGAGGCATCGGCATCGGGGCTTCCTTCTTCGGATGCTCGGCGACCATTGCCTCGGTCGTGACCAGGAGACCGGCAACCGAAGCCGCGTCCTGCAGCGCCGTGCGGACCACCTTGGTCGGGTCGATGATGCCGGCCGAGACCAGGTCCTTGTAGTCTTCCTCCTGGGCGTCGAAGCCGTAGCTGTCGGACTTCGATTCCAGAACCTTGGAAACGACGATCGAGCCCTCGACGCCGGCGTTCTCGGCGATCTGGCGAATCGGCGACTCAAGGGCGCGCAGCACGATGTTGATACCGGCCTGGACGTCGGCGTTGTCGGAGGAGAGCTTCTGCACCGCCTTCTTGGCGCGGAGAAGCGCGACACCGCCGCCCGGCACGATACCTTCCTCGACCGCGGCGCGGGTGGCGTTGAGGGCGTCGTCGACGCGGTCCTTCTTCTCCTTCACCTCGACCTCGGTCGCGCCGCCGACGCGGATCACTGCGACGCCGCCGGCGAGCTTGGCCAGCCGCTCCTGCAGCTTCTCGCGATCGTAGTCGGAGGTGGTCTCCTCGATCTGCGCCTTGATCTGGTTGATGCGCGCCTCGATCTCTTTCCTCTTCCCGGCGCCGTCAACGATGGTCGTGTTCTCCTTGGAGATCGACACCCGCTTGGCGTTGCCGAGCATGGCGAGCGTCACGTTCTCGAGCTTGATGCCGAGGTCCTCGGAGATGACCTGACCGCCGGTGAGCACCGCGATGTCCTCCAGCATCGCCTTGCGGCGGTCACCGAAGCCAGGCGCCTTGACGGCCGCGACCTTCAGGCCGCCGCGCAGCTTGTTGACGACCAGCGTCGCCAGCGCCTCACCCTCGACGTCTTCGGCGACGATGAGCAGCGGACGGGACGACTGAACCACCGCTTCCAGAACCGGCAGCATCGCCTGGAGGTTCGACAGCTTCTTCTCGTGGAGGAGGATGAAAGGATCCTCCAGCTCGGTCACCATCTTGTCGGCGTTGGTGATGAAGTAGGGGGAAAGGTAGCCGCGGTCGAACTGCATGCCTTCGACCACCTCAAGCTCAAACTCGAGGGCCTTCGACTCCTCGACGGTGATCACACCTTCGTTGCCGACCTTCTGCATGGCCTCGGCGATTTTGGCGCCGATCATCTTCTCGCCGTTGGCGGCGATTGCGCCGACCTGGGCGATTTCCTCGGAAGTCTTGATCTTCTTCGACCGCTTGCCGAGGTCGATGACCGCTTCAGCGACGGCCAGGTCGATGCCGCGCTTCAGGTCCATCGGGTTCATGCCGGCGGCAACCGCTTTGGCGCCGGCCCGCACCACGGCCTGAGCGAGCACCGTCGCCGTCGTCGTGCCATCGCCGGCGACGTCGTTGGTCTTCGAAGCCACTTCGCGGACCATCTGGGCGCCCATGTTCTCGAACTTGTCCTCAAGCTCGATTTCCTTGGCGACCGTGACGCCGTCCTTGGTGATTCGCGGCGCGCCGAACGACTTGTCGAGGACGACGTTGCGGCCCTTGGGGCCGAGCGTCACCTTGACGGCGTTGGCGAGAATGTCGACGCCGTGCAGCATCTTGTCTCGCGCCTCCGTCGAGAATTTTACGTCTTTTGCAGCCATTGCTGTGGTTCCTTCAATTCAATTCGTGTCGGACTTCGATCAGGCGGCCTTGCGGGTAGCGGCCTTGCCTTCGAGCACACCCATCACGTCGGATTCCTTCATGATGAGAAGGTCTTCGCCGTCGATCTTCACCTCGGTGCCCGACCACTTGCCGAACAGGATCCGATCGCCGACCTTGACGTCGAGCGGGACCAGCTTGCCGCTCTCGTCGCGGCCGCCCGGGCCGACAGCGATGATCTCGCCTTCCTGCGGCTTCTCCTTGGCGGTATCCGGAATGATGATGCCGCCGGCGGTCTTCTCCTCGGACTCGACCCGGCGTACGACGACGCGGTCGTGTAAAGGACGGAATTTCATGGGGTTTCTCTTCCTCTTCTGGACGTTCCGGCCCGTCGCCGGGCCCCTTCGAAGGTCTGCTAGCACTCTACCCTGGTGAGTGCCAAGCACGCGCCGGGCGATGTAGTCGGGGCTCTCGGCGTTGTCAAGGACCGCAACCGAAGCGGTCGATCACAAATTTCACTCCTGTATTTCCGAAGCCGCCTGACCGCATCCGCCAGCGCCCGGCGCCACGGAGTCGGGCCAGTCTTTTACTTAATGAATTATTCAAAGCGCGCGTTAACGCGACTGAAAGTGCCTGTGGCTTAAGAGAACTGTCCGGGAACGGAAGCTTGCAGGCGTTGCGTCGAAACAGTGCTGAAGAAATTCCTTCTTTATATGCATGGCAACGTCACGATGACGTTTGCCGTGGCGGCGGTACCTTTGATTGCGGCGGCGGGTGCCGTGATCGATTATTCGAACGCTCGGGAACAACGCAGCGTCGTTCAGTCCGCGCTCGACCGCGCCTCGCTCGGCGCCAGTCAACTGGTGGGCGTCGTTCCGGCCGACGAGGTCAGGGCCGAGACACGGAAACTCTACGAGCGTGGGGTCAGTGGTCATCTGTCCGCTTCGTCGCCAGTCGAGGTCAGCCTCGCGGGCGGCAAAGTGTCGCTCGGCACCGAACTGCACGTGCCGACCCGGTTTCTCCGCCTGATCGGCCTCGACCGGTTTGTCTTCGACCTGAAAGGGGAAGCCGAAGCCGGCACCCTGACGTACGAAGTCGCGCTTGTCCTCGACACTTCGGCGTCGATGGCGGGCAGCAGGATTGAGGCGCTCCGCGATGCGGCGAGCGACCTGACGCGGTCGCTGTTCGCCGCCAACCGGCTCAATCCCTCGCCCGACCCGGTGCGGGTGGCGGTCGTCCCCTTCGCGGGTGCCGTCAATGTCGGCCCTGACAAGGCGACCGCCGCGTGGATCGACGGCAAGGCCCGGGCGCCGGGCCATCTCGAGAACTTCGAGATGAATGCGCGACCGACTGCCGGCAACCGGCTGGCGCTCTTCGACGCTCTCTCCGAGGTCACCTGGGCCGGCTGTGTCGAGGCGCGCCCGCATCCCCTCGATGTCAGCGACGCGCCGCCGACCGACAATGACCCCGCCACGCTGTTTGTCCCGATGTTCGCGCCGGACGAGCCCGACCTCAACGGGTTCGACAACAACTACATTCCTGACGCCTCGCCGGCCTGCACCGGTTCCGACGCCTTGCCGACGCGGAACGGCACGGCCCGCGAAGCCGAGGCTCGGCTCTGCAAATATGTCGACGCGGAGCCTTTACCGGGCGGCAACAACAACGGAACCGTCGTCGGTCCGAACCTCAATTGCACATCGTCGCCGGTAATGGCGCTCAGCGATGACGAGCCGGAGATCCTGGCGAAGATCGCTTCGCTCGATGCCCGCGGCACCAGCAACATCCATGCCGGCGTCATGTGGGGCTGGCGGCTGCTGTCGCCGGATCTTCCCTTCACCGAGGGGCGCCCGGCGGGGACCCGCAACAACCGCAAGATCCTGATCGTCATGACCGACGGTGCCAATAACTACGACACCTACGGGAACTTCAACCGATCGATGTACGGCACCTACGGCTATGTCGCGAAGGGCCATCTCGGCACCACCTCCGCCGACCCGTCGCGTGTGCGCGCCAGGCTTGACGAGCGAACGCTCGAGGCCTGCGCCAACGCCGGTTCGGAGGGAGGCGTGCAGATCTACACCGTCGCCTTCCAGGTTTCCGACCCGGCGACTCTCGATCTCCTGCAGCGATGTGCCTCGGCGCCCGAGATGGCGTTCCGGACGGACAGCAATGGCGGGCTGGTGACGACGTTCCGGCGGATCGCGGCCGAGATCGGGGCCATGCGGGAGATCGAGTGAAGTCCGGCATCAGTCGACGCGTGAAGAACTTGGTAATCACCGCGCATCGTTTTCTTGATTACCACGATCGTGACGTCAGGAATTAACGCGCCGGCAAGCATCGTTTCCGAACATCGCCGGATTTCGAAATTCAGGAATTGCGCCCGGGGACCAGCGCCATGCTCAAGCGATTTTTCAACGACCAGCGCGGCAACGTCGCTATGATGTTCGCGGCGGCGGCGATACCGGTGATCGGCGCCACCGGCGCTGTCGTTGACTATACGTTTTCATACCAACAGCGAGCGGTGGCTCAGTCGGCGCTGGATGCAGCGGCGCTGTCGGCGAACAAGCTCATCGGCCTGATGCCGGAGAGCAAGATCAAGGAGGAGGCCCGGAAGTTCTTCCTTGCCAACACTGCCGGCAAACTGTCCGAGCAGCCGGAGATCGACGCCAGGATTTCCAGCGGTTCGGTCGAGCTGACCACCACCCTCGACGTCAAGACCGACTTCATGGGGCTGTTCGGCATCGATTCGCTCGAGTACGACCTGAAGGCGCTGAGCGTCGCCGGAGACGCCACCTACGAGGTGGTCATGGTGCTGGACAACTCCGGCTCGATGGCCGGCTCGAAGATCGCCTCGCTGCAAACGGCCGCCGAGGACCTGACCAAGGTCCTCTTCGAGGTCAACCACTCCAATCCCAAGCCCGACCCGATCAAGATCGGCGTTGTTCCGTTCGCCGCTTCGGTCGATGTCGGCGCGGGATATGCGAAAGCGAGCTGGATCGACAGGGACGCCAAGGCGCCATACCACACCGAGAACTTCGACAAGCCGGTCGGCCGCCTCGGCCTCTTCGACGAGATCCAGAACGTCAAGTGGCAGGGATGCGTCGAGACCCGCCCGGCTCCCTATGACGTCACCGACGACACCCCAACCGCGTCGAAGCCGGCAACCCTGTTCGTTCCGATGTTCGCTCCCGACGGGGCCGACACTGGCGGCTACGCCAACAACTACCTCGCTGACGACGGCGGCGCGTGCAGTTTCGCCACCGCCGGCAGCGGCGGTGGCGGATCAGGCGGCGGGGCGTCTGGAGGCGGAGCGTCAGGAGGCGGCACCAGCATCGCCGATCTGACGGACGAGCAGCGTCAGGCGCTCACCTGCAAGTACGACGGCGTGAATCTGGTCGGCGAACATCAAAACGGCGTTCGCTTCGGCCCGAATATCAACTGCACCGCTGTCGACCTGCAGCCGTTGACCACCAATCGCGGCATGATCGAATCGACCCTCGCCCGCATGAAGGCCGACGGCATGACCAACATTCATTCCGGCGTCATGTGGGGGTGGCGGCTGCTGTCGCCCGACGAGCCGTTCGCCGAAGGCCGCTCCTATGACGACGACGAGAACCACAAGATCATGATCGTCATGACCGACGGCCAGAACACCTACACGTCCTACAACAACTTCAACCGGTCCATGTACGGCGCCTTCGGCTACATCGCCAAGGACCATCTCGGCACCACGTCGAGCACGAACTGGCAGGTCATCGACAAGATGAACGAGAAGACGCTTGCCGCCTGCACCAATGCCAAGTTCGACGGCAAGATCCTGATCTACACGGTCGCGTTCCAGGTCCGCGATCAGGCCACGCTGAACATGCTCCAGGATTGCGCGACGCGTCCCGAGATGGCGTTCCGTTCGGACAGCAACGGCGAGCTGATCACCACGTTCCGGCAGATCGCGCAGGAGATCTCGATGCTGCGCCTGGCCGAATAGGGCGAAAGCCTACTCGACCACCGAAAAGGGCAGTGTCGCCGTGGTCCGTTTCGACGATCCTTCGTCCCTGAGCGTCAGCAGCAGCTGGTAATCGCCCGGCTTGAGCTTCGGCAGCGGCAGGTCGATCGTCGCCTGCACCTCGTGCAGCTTCGAGCGGCCGCGCCATTCGAGACGGCCGAAATCCTTTGATGTCGCGAGGATCAACCCGCCCGGCGTGCGGATTTGAAGATCGGCGGCGAGTGCCGAGCGAAAGCCGTCACCGTCCGGCGCAAAGGCAAAACCCACCGGCTCAAGGTAGATCTTCAGTGTGTCGTTCTGGTGGAAGGCTGCATTGGGACGCGGCGTGTAGTTGGCGTAGCCCTCCACCTTGTCGGCGAAGACAATGATGCGCAGCTGAAGCGGCGAGGCTTCCCAGAAGGCGTCCTTTGCCCGGTCGAAGGCAGCCAGCGCGGCGGCGGAGTAACCGCGACCGAGCAGTGTCTCGGCGAGCGTCGCCTGATCCGATATCTGGCCGGCTGCCGCAGGTGATGCAAGAAAGACCGCCGCGCAGAACAGCGCAGCGCGCACGGGCCGACTGGCCGGAATCTTCATGGTCACGCCCCCAACAACGCGCCGCGGCCTGAACCGCCGCCGCTTGGCCCATGACAACCATGATCCGATGCCGCGCGCCTCGGCGCAAGTGCCGATGGCGACTGGCAATCTCGCTTTCAGGCGGAAAGCCGCCCCAGCCAGGCCTGGCGTTTCCGGTAGATGGTGGAGGGGCTGATTTCGAGGGCAGCGGCGGCCCGCGGAACGTTGCCGCCGAACGCTTCGACGGCAGCTTCGATGATCAGCCGCTCCTGTTCCCGGTAGGGGACGACGGCGTTGGCGAGGGGTGCCTGAGACGCAGCCGATGCGGGTTGTTCCGTGCCCGAAAGACCCGGCGGCAGCATGGCCGCCGTCACCTGCACGCCGTCGTGAAGCACGACGATCCGGCGGATGACGTTCTGCAGTTGTCGGACATTGCCCGGCCACGGGCAGGCGCGGATCAGTTCTGCCGCCTTGCGATCGAAGCCGCGGAAGGCCCGGCCCTCCTCGGCGGCGTAGCGGGCGAGGAAGGCCTCGGCCAGCGGCACGATGTCGGCGCCGCGGTCGCGAAGCGGCGGCAGCCGGATCGGCAGAACATGGAGGCGATAGAAAAGGTCGGCCCGGAACCGGCCCACCTCGACCTCGGCGAAGGGATCGCGGTTGGTGGCCGAGACGAGGCGGACGTCGACCTGCTTCAGTTCGCTGCCGCCGACCCGGCGAAAGCCGCCCGTCTGGACGAAGCGGAGGAGCTTTGCCTGTAACCCGAGATCCATCTCGGCGATCTCATCGAGGAAAAGGGTGCCGCCGTCGGCGATCTCGGCTGCGCCCGGCCGGTTCTCGGCCGCTCCGGTGAAGGCGCCGCGAACATGGCCGAAGATCTCGCTCTCCATCAGCTCCTTCGGGATGGCGCTGCAGTTGATGGCGACGAAGGGGCGGCCGCCCGCGCCGGCATGGGCGTGGATCGCCTCGGCGCAAACCTCCTTGCCAGTGCCGCTCTCGCCGGTGATGAAGACCGGGGCGCGGGAAGGCGCCATGCGACGGATCTGTTCGTAGACCTCGCGCATGGCCGGCGACTGGCCGATGAAGCCGGCGAAATCCGTGCGGCTTGGCGGAGTGAGCTTTGCGGGAGTTTCGGGTCGCGGCGCGACCTTCTCGGATCCCTCCGGCCACGCCGCGATCGCCGCCTCGAGTCCCTCGATCAGCGCCTTGGCGCCGATGGGCTTGGGCAGGAAATCGATGGCGCCGGCCTTGACCGCCGCGACCGCGACGTTGAGGGAGCCTCTGGCGCTGGTTGCGATGAGCCGCGGCGCGGCACGGACCATTTCGCCGATGTTGGCCGGGCCGCCGATTGTCTCGAGATCAGCCAGCACGATCGCCGTCGACATGTCCTGTCCGTTCGACAGCGCTTCGGCGGGACTGGCGCACGAATGAGGCTGGAAGCGCCCGATCGCGCGGTCGGCGATCAGGCCGGATAGTATCCGCCGCTGGCCGGCATCGGCATCAACGATGACGACGTCGATCGGTGGTCTCCGATGAGAACCGTGTGCCACGACCGGTGACCCCCGTCTTCCGGACCTTGCTGCTGTCGTGATGATGGCCGAATAGGGTAAACGAAGCGTTCGCGAAGACGCCCGGTGCCGACTTGCCGACGCTGAGGTGCCACGGCTCTTGACCGCCGTTCCGCGACCGGCTAGCCGGGCCCCACCGATGACCAATTCTGCCGATCCGCCGCGAATCCGCGGCCTCTCCGAGATTGTCGACGACTACCGTTGCATCCTCTGCGACGCATGGGGCGTGCTCCACAACGGCATGCGGGCCTATCCGGCTGCCGCGGCGGCCCTTTCGCAGTCGCGCCGGCGCGGGAAGATCGTGGTGGTCATCACCAACGCGCCGCGGCCGAAAGCCGAGGTGGTGGGACAGTTCAGGCGTTTCGGGGTCGACCGCGACGCCTTCGACGATGTTGTCACCTCGGGCGACGCAACCCGCGACTTTCTCGCGTCCCGTCCCGGAATCCGGCTGTTCCATCTCGGCCCCGAGCGCGATCAGCCGATCTATGACGGGCTCGACGTCGCCCTGACCGGAGAGGAGGAGGCCGACCTCGTCTCCTGCACGGGTCTGTTCGACGACGAGCGCGAGACGCCGGACGATTACGCGGACCGGCTGGCGCGCTGGCACCGGCGCGATCTGCCTTTGCTTTGCGCCAATCCAGACAAGGTCGTCGAACGGGGCCACAGGCAGGTTTGGTGTGCCGGGGCGATTGCCGAGCGGTACGCGGCGATCGGCGGCGACACCATCGTCTTCGGCAAGCCGCATGAACCGATCTACGACACGGCAATGGCCCGTTTCGCCGAGCTTGCCGGCGGGACGGTGGATAGAAGCTCGGTGCTGGCCATCGGCGACGCGCTCGCCACCGACCTCCGCGGTGCCGTCGATTTCGGGCTGGACGTGCTGTTCGTCACGGCCGGTATCCACGCCGAATCCTATGGCGAACGGGAGGCCCCCGACCCCGCGAAAGTCGGCGCCTCCCTGCGCGAGGCCGGGCTCGGTGCCCGTGCCTTCATCCCGCATCTTGTCTGGTAAGGCAGCCCTCCGCCGTGGTCCGCCTTGACCCGCCACCGGTGAGGCGTCAGTTTGCCTACCGCCGAATCTCCGGATGCTTGTGAATGCCGGATACGTTCAACCCGGACGCCTCCCGCCTCCGCACCTGTTCGCTGGATGACCTGCCACCGGAGCTTCGTGGCGGCGCAGTCGCGATCGGCAATTTCGACGGGGTCCACCGCGGCCACGAGGCGCTGATCCAGATGGCGGTCGCCGCCGCTCATCGACACGGCGGCAAAGCGATCGTGCTCACCTTCGATCCGCACCCGAGGAGCTTCTTCCGGCCGCAGGATCCCGTGTTCATCCTGACGCCGCCCGAGGCGCGGGCGCGGGTCATGCGGGCGCTCGGCGTCGACGCCGTTGTCACCCTTCGCTTCGACCAGGCGCTCTCGGAACTCGGGCCGGACGTCTTCGAGGAGACCGTGCTGCGCGACCGGCTCGGCGCGAAGTGGGTGATCGTCGGTGCGGGCTTCCGCTTCGGCAAGGGAAGGGCGGGCACCGTCGATCAGCTCGCTGCTGCCGGCAGCCGCCTCGGCTATGAGGTGATTGTCGTCGACCCGGTGATCGACGAGACGGGCGAGCGAATCGCCTCATCGGCGATTCGCGAGGCGCTCAGCGCCGGCGATATCGCGACCGCCAATCGGCTGCTCGGCTACCGCTGGTTCGTGATGGGCACGGTCGTTGCCGGCGACCGGCGCGGTCGGGATCTGGGTTTCCCCACCGCCAATATCAGCCTGCCGTCGAACTGCCGCCTCCGCTACGGCATCTACGCCGTCACGCTGACGCGGAAGGATGGTGTGGCGCGGCCCGGCGCGGCCAGCTTCGGCCGCCGCCCGCAGTTCGACAACGGTCCCCCCGTGTTCGAGGTCTACGTGTTCGATTTTGACGGGAACCTCTACGGCGAAGAGGTCGAGGTGACATTCTACGACTGGATTCGTGCCGAGCAGGCGTTCCCGTCGGTCGACGACCTGGTGGCCGCGATGGTGGAGGACGTCCGCAAGGCCCGGTCGATGCTTGCCTCGGCGGGGGTCGGCAGCCCGATCGACGAGGCGCTGGCGAGGATTGGCTGAAGGCCTCCTGTTGTGGCGCGAGCCTCGTTAGGTTAGGGAAGTTGGCGTTCCCGCCGGAATTTTGCCGGTTTTTAGGAATTTGCTGCATAGTCCGCAGGCAGCGCTTCAGGGGGTTCGGGCCGGAATGAGGTTGATCACGCCAGACAAGTGGAGACCGCTCGGCGTCGTAGCGTTGGCGGTGCTCCTTGGCGGCTGCATCGGCAACACCTACGGCACGGGCGTCTCGCCCGGCCAGCAGACGCTGAGCGACCTTACCGGCATGGTGTCGCTCCGCTCGAAGGATAAGCAGCCGATCAGCTATGCACCGCGGCCGCCGATCGTTGCTCCGCCGACGACCGCCGAATTGCCCAAGCCGGGGTCGGCCGCCACCCCGGCCGACTGGCCGCAGGATCCGGACCAACTCGCCGAGCAGAAGAAGCTCGCCGAGGCCAACCAGCGCGCGCATGATCCAACGGTTGCCGAAGTCACGGCGGATCCGGGGTTCCGTTTGCCAAAATCCTCCGAATCCACCATCCGGTATCACAACGAGGACCCGAACTCGGCCACCAACCAGATTTTCCAGATGCAGCAGGCCAAGGGAGAGGCCAAAGAGCTCTTGGCCAAGGCGAAATCGGGCGCGGCCGGCGAGGTCGATGCCAACGGCAATCCGATTCGCACCACGCTGACAGAGCCGCCGGCGGAGTATCGGATCCCGGACCCGAGTTCGCAGGACGAATTCACCGCGGCGGAGAACGAGAAGTGGTGGCAGGTCTTCCGGCGGAGGGGCGCCACCACGGATCGCGTCCCCGACACCAGCCTGGAACCGTTGTCGAATTGATCGACAGGATCAGCGCCGCCCGGCGAAGAACCGTTTGAGCAGGGCGGCCGATTCGCTTTCCCCCATCCCGCCGTAGACTTCGGGTGCGTGGTGGCATGTCGGCTGTGCGAAGAAGCGTGGCCCGTGCTCGACGGCGCCGCCCTTTGCGTCGGCCGTCCCGAAGTAGAGCCGCCTGATGCGGGCGAAGGAGATGGCGGCGGCGCACATGGCGCAGGGCTCCAGCGTCACGTAGAGATCCGCACCGACGAGCCGCTGCGAGCCGACCTTCTGCGCCGCCTCGCGGATTACCAGCATCTCGGCATGGGCGGTCGGATCGTCGCATTCGATGGTGCGATTGCCGTTGCGGGCGATGACCGTGCCGTCGACCACCAGCGCCGCGCCGATCGGCACCTCGCCGCGGTCCATGGCGGCACGAGCCTCGTCGAACGCGATTCGCATCGGATCCTGCGCCGGTCCGGCCATTCGGTTTCCTCGCCTGTGGCGGCGGCCTTTGCTATGGAGGCGCCATGCCCGCGCACCCGGCCCCTCAGCAAATGCATGATGGCGAACGGATCGCCAAGGTCCTGTCTCGCGCCGGGCTTTGCTCGCGTCGCGACGCCGAGCGCTGGATCGCCGACGGACGGGTGGCTGTCAACGGGCGGACCCTCGACTCGCCGGCGGTGAACGTCGGTCCGCGCGATCGCGTCACCGTCGACGGCAATCCCCTGCCGACCCGCGAGCGGACCCGCCTTTGGATCTACAACAAGCCGAAGGGGCTGGTCACCACCGCGCGCGATCCGGAGGGGCGCAAGACCGTGTTCGCGGCGCTGCCGCCCGATCTTCCCCGGGTTGTCGCCATCGGCCGTCTCGACATCAACACCGAGGGATTGTTGCTCCTCACCAATGACGGCGGCCTCAAGCGCGTGCTGGAGCTGCCCTCGACCGGCTGGCTCCGCCGCTACCGGGTCCGCGCCCACGGCCGCGTTGAGCAGCAAGCGCTCGACCGCCTCAGCGAGGGGATCGCCATCGACGGCGTGCTCTATGGCGGTGTGGAGGCGACCATCGACCGGATGCAGGGCGACAATGTCTGGCTGACCGTCGGGCTTCGCGAGGGCAAGAACCGCGAGGTGAAGCGGGTGCTCGCCCATCTTGGCTTGGCTACCAACCGGCTCATCCGCATCTCGTACGGCCCTTTCCAGCTCGGCGACCTGCCGGTCGGCGCGGTGCGCGAAATCCGTGGCCGGGTGCTGCGCGACCAGCTTGGCGCAAAGCTCGCGGCTGAGGCCGGGGTCGATTTTACCGCGCCGGTGCGCACCCCGATGCCGGTGAAAACGAAAACGCCTCGCAAGCCGCATGCGCGTCGTCGGCGGTGAGTTTCGCGGTCGTCGCCTCGCGACGCCGGCGTCGAATGCCATCCGCCCGACGGCCGATCGCCTCCGCCAGACGCTTTTCGACATCCTTGCCCATACCTTCGACGACCCGGTCAAGGATGCCCGCGTCCTCGACCTCTTTGCCGGTACCGGCGCGCTTGGCATCGAAGCGCTGTCCCGCGGCGCCCGGTACGCGCTCTTTGTGGAAGAGGATGCGGTCGCGCGTGCGCTCATCCGGCGGAACATCGAGGCGCTTGGCCTCACCGGCAGGACCAGGATCTTCCGCCGCGATGCGACACGGCTCGGCGATGCGGGGGCGATGACCCCGTTTTCCCTGGTTTTCGCCGATCCTCCCTATGGCGCCGGCCTCGGCGAGAAGGCGCTTGCCGCGGCGCTCGCCGGCGGCTGGCTGACCGCTGGCGCCCTTTGCGTCCTGGAGGAGCGGCGATCGGCCGCGGTCGCGGATATCGAAGGTTTCCGGCTGGTCGACCGCCGCGTGGCGGGCGATTCGCAACTCCTCTTCCTTAAAAGGATGTAATGTCGCCCGCTTCGACCCGATGCTAGACTTCCCGCCGATGCGCCGGTCCTGTGCCGGCGCCTGAACCACAAACGACCCGGAAGGAAGCCCCATGCACGCAGTCGCCCGCGCCACCATTCCCTTTGTTTTGGCTTGGGCGATCGGGACAACGGCAGGTGCCGCGCCACTCACTTTCGCCGAGCAGGCGACGACCTTCAAGCTCGACAACGGCCTGCAGGTGGTGGTCATCCCGGATCATCGGGCGCCGGTCGTCACCCACATGGTCTGGTACAAGGTCGGCGCCGCTGACGAGGTCCCCGGCAAATCGGGCATCGCTCACTTCCTCGAACACCTGATGTTCAAGGGCACCCGCGATCATCCCGAAGGCGAGTTCTCGAAGGTGGTCACCTCGGTCGGCGGCACCGAGAACGCCTTCACCACCGACGACTACACCGTCTACCACCAGAGCGTCGCAAAGCAGCATCTCGGACTGATGATGGAGTTCGAGGCAGACCGCATGGCGAACCTCATTCTCAACGACGAGACGGTGCTGCCGGAACGGGACGTCATCCTCGAGGAACGCCACACGCGCATCGACAACGACCCGTCGTCGCAGCTGAACGAGGAGATGGGGGCCGCTCTCTTCGAGAACAGTCACTACGGCATACCGACCATCGGCTGGGCGCACGAGATGGCGAAGCTCGATCGTGAGGACGCCATCGCCTTCTACAATCGCTACTACACGCCCAACAACGCCATCGTTATCGTCGCCGGCGACGTCACCGAGGACGAGGTCCGCAAGCTCGCCGAGGCGACCTACGGCAAGGTGCCCCGCCGCGCCGAGCCGCCGCCCCGCGTGCGGCCGCGCGAGCCGGAGCCGCTGGCTGCACGCAGCGTGACGCTGGCCAATCCGCGCGTGACGCAGCCGTCGGTGCGGCGCGCCTATCTGGCGCCGTCCTATGCGACCGGGGAGCCGGGCGAAGCGGTGGCGCTCGATGTGCTCGCCGATATCCTCGGCGGCGGAACCACCAGCCGGCTCTATCGCCAGCTCGTGGTGGACAAGGGCGTGGCGACCGCGGCCGGCGCCTACTACCGATCAAGCGCGCTCGGCGACACCCAGTTCGGCGTCTACGGCGTTCCGCGCGGCGATGTCGGTCTCGACGACCTGATGACCGCGATCGACGGGGTGCTGACCGATGTGGTCGACAACGGCGTTACCGACGAGGAACTCAAGCGGGCCAAGAACAGGATCATCGCCGGCGCGATCTACGCCCAGGACAATCACTCTTCGCTCGCTCGCGTCTTCGGCACCGCGCTCTGCACAGGGCAGACGGTCAAGGACGTGCAGGAATGGCCGGCCACGGTGGAGGCGGTGACCGGGGAGCAGATTGTCGCGGCGGCCCGCAAATACCTCGTCGCCCGCCGCTCGGTGACCGGCTATCTCGTCGGCGCCCCCGACCAGCGGCGTTCGTGATCAGGAGACCCGGCAGATGAAACTCGTTCACGCGACCCTCGCGCTCGGTCTCCTTTTTATCCCCTCGCTGGCCGCGACCTCCGCCCAGGCGGTGACGATCGAGAAGGTGGTCAGCAAGAAGGGCATCGAGGCATGGCTCGTCCACGAGGATTCGGTTCCACTGATCGCCATGTCGTTCGCGTTTCAAGGCGGCGCCGCGCAGGATCCGCCGGAAACGCCTGGCGTCGCCAATTTCCTGTCCGGGCTCCTTGACGAGGGCGCCGGACCGCTCGACAGCCAGGCCTTCCAGACCGCGCTCGGCGACAAGTCGATCGACCTCTCCTTCGATGCGAGCCGCGACACCTTCAGCGGGTCGATGCGCACGCTCGTCGAAAACCGCGACGAGGCGGCCCGTCTCCTGAAGCTTGCCTTGACGGAGCCGCGTTTCGACCCGGAGCCGGTGGAGCGAATCCGGGCGCAGATCCTTTCCATCATCAAATCCAACCAGCGCGATCCCGGCGAGGTCGCCAACAACGCGCTGATGGCCGCGCTCTTCCCCGACCACCCCTACGGCAAGCCGACCGAGGGGACGATCGAGAGCGTCTCGGCGATCACGGTCGACGACCTCAGGACCTATTTCGGCAAGGTCATCGCCCGCGACAACCTCAAGATCGCGGTGGTCGGCGCCATCGATGCCGATACCCTCGCCGGCATGCTCGACGACATCTTCGGCGACCTGCCGATCAAGGCCAATCTTGCCGGCATCGCCGAGGTCACGCCGGCATCGCGCGGCGAGATCGACGTTCCGATGGCGATACCGCAAACGGTCATCCAGATCGCCGGAAAGGGATTGAAGCGCGATGACCCGGACTTCATTCCGGCGTCGATCGCCGCCTACATCCTTGGCGGCGGCAGCTTCTCGTCGCGGCTTTACACGGAGATCCGGGAAAAGCGTGGCCTGGCCTATTCGGTCTATCTCGGCCTGGCGCCGCTCGACCATGCCGGCGCGGTCTATGTCGGCACGTCGACACGCGCGGACAAGGCCGACACCGTCATCGGGCTGATCGAGGACCAGATCAAGCGCTTCGCCAAGGAAGGCCCGACCGAGGAGGAACTGGCCGACGCGAAGGCGTTCCTGATCGGCAGCTATCCGCTCCGCTTCGACACCTCGCGGGAGATCGCCGGACAGCTTCTCGGCATCCAGCTCGACAAGCTCGGCATCGATTACATCAACAAGCGCAACGACCTCATCGCCGCCGTCACCATCGACGATGTGCGGCGGGCCGCCACGCGGCTGTTCGGTGACAACGACATGACGGTGGTCCGCGTCGGCCAGCCTGCCACCTGAGCCATGGCCACCGCGGGGGGCAGCGACCACGGCGAGATCCGGATCGGGCTAGCCCTCGGCGGCGGCGCTGCGCAGGGCTTTGCCCACATCGCTGTGCTCGAGGCCCTCGACGAGATGGGCCTCGGCCCCGCCTGCATTGCCGCCACCTCGATGGGAGCGGTGATAGGGGCCTATGCGACCGGCGTCTTCGGCAACCGGTCGCAGTTCGTCAGCCGGCTGTGGAATGTGCGGCCGCGCCGGCTGCAGGATGTTGAAATTGGCATCGGCCAGTATGATCTTGAACGGGTTCTGAAAGCGTTTCTGCCGGAAAGCCTGCCGCCTGACTTCGATGGTCTCCGCATTTCGTTCAAGGCTGTTGCCACGGACTACTATGCCGGCGAGGCAGCTGTCTTGAGCGACGGGCCGCTCATCCGGTCCATCGCGGCTTCGGCAGCGGTCCCGATGCTGTTTCGCCCGGTCGTGATCGAAGGGCGGGTCATGGTCGACGGCGGCCTCACCAATCCGGTTCCGTTCGACGTGGTGGAAGGGATGGATATCGTCATCGCCGCAGATGTGGTGACCGAACCGGTCGGCAGGAGCGACAGGGTTCCGGGCGGGCTCGAGTCCCTGTTCGGCTCGGCCTCACTGCTCATGCGTTCGCTGCTCATGGCCAAGCTCGACGGACGGCGTCCGCCCGATCTCCTTATCAGGCTCCCGACCGAGGCTTTCCACGTTCTCGATTTCATCAAGGCAAGCGAAGCGGTGAAGGACGAGGTCAAGAGGAAGATCGACGGGGTCCTCGCAAGCCGGATGGTCCGCCAATGAGCGGCCCGCGCGTCGGACTGGCGCTGAGCGGCGGCGGCGCCCGCGGTCTCGCCCACGTGCCGGTGATCGAGGCGCTCGACGAGATCGGCCTCAGGCCCTCGGTAATCGTCGGCACCTCGATCGGCGCTATCATGGGCGCCGGCTATGCGGCCGGCATGAGCGGCGCCGACCTGCGCGAATATTCGCGGGCGCTGTTCCGTAATCGCACCGACGTCCTCGGCCGGCTGTGGCAGTTGCGACCGAAGCGCGTGCGCGACATCTTCGCCCAGGGAGCGCTCGGCGTCGGCCAGTTCGAGGCCGAGCGTTTCCTCGACAACTTCCTGCCCATCGACCTGCCAAGGACTTTTGCCGGCCTGGCGACGCCGCTTAAGGTCGTCGCCACCGATTTCTACGGCTGGCACGAGGTGGTTCTGAAATCCGGCCCGCTGTTTCCGGCGCTGGCCGCGTCCGCCGCGCTGCCGATCCTGTTCCGCCCGGTCCGCCTCAACGGACGGGTGATGGTCGACGGCGGCGTCACCAATCCCCTGCCTTTCGACCTCATCGAGGAAGACGTCGACATCGTCATCGCCGTCGACGTGGTCGGCGGGCCGATCGACCGTCACGGCCGCATGCCGGGGTCGACCGAGGCGATCTTCGGCGCCACCCAGCTGCTGATGCAGTCGATCATGGCCGAGAAGATGCGCCGGCCGCGACCGCCCGACATCCTCGTCCGCCCGCCGGTCGACGCGCGCGTTCTCGATTTCATCAAGGCGGCCCGGATCATGGAACACGCCGAGCCGGTCAAGGACGAGGTCAAGCGGCAAGTCGACCGGGTGATGGCGGCGCTAGCCCCGCACCGCTGAATCCTGTCCGGCGCCCGGTGCCTCGCTCAGCGCCGCTCCCACGTCCTCCACGCGCTCCGCCGATGGCCCGCCCAAGCGCCCGATGATCCGGTAGCAGATCAGGATGGCGGCGATGCCGAACGGGATGCCGCCGATCAGGAAGCCGGTGAGCGCGCCCGCGACCCCGGCGATCTGCGTGCCCGCCCAGACGAACGGAATCGTGCCGAGTGTCGCGCGCCCCCAATTGAAGACAGTCGACAGTGGCGCGTGGCCGAGATTGTTGAACGCCGCGTTCGACACGTAGAGGCCGCCGGCGAAGATGAAGGTGATGGCGAGAAAGGTGCAGAAGATGCGGACCAGCTCCGCGCCGTCGCCGGTGAGGCCGAAGCCCCACACGATCCACCCCTGTGCGAGGAACAGGATCAGGCTGATGACGATCACATAGATCGTGCTGACGGTGAGGGCATTACCCAGGGCTTCCCGCACCCGCTGGTAGGCCTGCGCGCCGTAGTTCTGGGCGAGCACAGGGCCGACCGCCCCGGACAGCGCAAACAGCCCGCCGAAGGCGACCGGCACCAGCCGCGAGATCACCGCCCAGCCGGCGACCGCCTGATCGCCGAACGGGCCGATCGCGCCGGTTACGAAAATGTTGCCGACCGGCGTGGCGACGTTGGTGAGGATGGCCGGAATGCCGATCGCTGCCAGCGGCCGGAAGTCGCGGAGCGCACGGGCAAGGGTCGGTGGCGCGATCAGGTGGTGCCGGACGATCAGGACGCGCAGCGAATAGCCGACCATCACCAGGCGGGCGACCACCGCAGCGATGGCGGCGCCCGGCACGCCGAGCCCGACGAGGAGGATCAGGATCGGATCGAGCGCGGCGATCACACCGCCATAGGCGAGCGTCGTGATCATCGACCGCTTGGCGTCGCCCGCCGCTCTGAGCAGTCCGGTGAAGCACATGCCGAGCGCGAAGAGCGGCGTCGTCGGCAGCACGATCAGCATGAAGAGCGCCGCCACCGAGCGGGTGTCGCCGGTGGCGCCGACCGCCGACAGCATGTCGTTGACGAACGGCAGGCTGACCAGCGTCGCCCCGCCGCTGACGACCAGCATCCAGACGATCGCCGAGCCGGCGATCTCGCGGGCGCGCTCGCGGTCTTCCGCGCCGAGGGCGCGCGCCACCAGCGCCGTCGAGGCGATCATCACGCCCATCGACAGCGCGATGTAGAAATACATCAGAGCCGAGGCATAGCCGACCGCGGCGGTCAGCCCCTGATCGCCGAGCAGCGAGATGTAGAAGAGGTTGAGGAAGTCGACGATGAAGATCGACACCAGCCCCGCCGATCCCGCCGCCGCCATGACCAGCACGTGGCGCATGGTCGAGCCGGTGACAAAGCGCGCCTTTTCGCGCGGGGCGCCGGCTGGGGATGACGACATGGGCTGACCTGGATTGAATTGACCTGCGCGGCCGTGGCGGCCGGCGATGACGACATATGAACCGGATGAAGCGAGCGTGCAATCGGCGCGGCTGCGCTTGCCCGAAGTCAGGAAGCACCATAAATGAGGCCGCAAGGAGCCCGCATGACCGAAATCCTCGACCAATCCGACCTGACCGACCGCGCCGCGAGCCTCGTGGAGGCTGCAAAACGGGCAGGAGCCGACGCCGCCGACGCCATTTGCGTGCGTGGTATTTCGCTCTCCGCCGAGGTTCGCCTCGGCAAGATCGAGGAGACGCGGCGCGCCGAGGGCGACGATTTTACGCTGCGCGCCTTTGTCGGGAAGCGATCCGCGACCGTCTCGGCCAATGTGCTTGCCGATCCGGCCGAACTCGCCGAACGGGCCGTGGCGATGGCGCGGGCGGCGCCGGAGGACCGCTTCGCCGGCCTCGCGGAGCCGGACCGGCTGCGCAGGAGCTTCGACGACGATCTCGATCTCCTCGACGCGACGATTCCGCCGGCGGCCGAGCTCACCGACACGGCGCTTGCCGCCGAGGACGCCATGCGCGCGATCGAGGGTGTCACCAATTCGGGTGGCGCCAGTGCCGGCTGGTCGCTCGGCGGCATGGTGCTCGCCACCTCCGACGGGTTCGCCGGCGCCTACCTTGCCTCCCGCTTCTCGCTGGCAGCCTCGGCGATCGCCGGCTCCGGGACCGCAATGGAGCGGGACTACTGGTCAGAGATGCGCACCCACCGCGCCGACCTCGCCGATCCCGCCTCGGTCGGGCGGAAGGCTGCCGAGCGCGCTGTGCGGCGGCTCAATCCGGCCAAGTTTGCCACCGGTCGCACCACCGTCGTCTTCGATCCCCGCGTCGCCACCGGGCTCCTCGGCAGCCTCGCCGGCGCCACCAACGGCTCATCCATCGCCAGGAAGACGAGCTTCCTCCGCGACAGGATGGGCAAGGCCATCTTCCCCGCGAACATCACCATCACCGACGACCCGGCCCGCCGCCGCGGTCTCGCCTCGCGGCCGTTCGACGGCGAGGGCGTCCGGCCGCAGCGCTTCGATCTGATCAGGGACGGCGTGCTGCAGGCCTGGTTTCTCGATTCGGCAACCGCGCGTGAACTCGGCCTTTCCACCAACGGCCATGCGTCGCGGGGCGGCGGCAATCCGTCTCCCGGCCCCACCAACCTGACCCTCGCCCCCGGCGAGCGGTCGCCGGATCAGCTCCTCGCCGACATCGGCGACGGCCTTTACGTGACGGAGATGATCGGTCACGGCGCCAACCTGGTCACCGGCGACTACAGCCGCGGTGCGGCGGGCTTCGCCATCCGCAATGGCGAGCTGGCCGAGCCGGTGAGCGAGATCACCGTCGCCGGCAACCTCGGTGACATGTTCCTGCGGCTGGTGCCCGCTTCCGATCTGGAATTCCGCTTTGCCATCAATGCGCCGACGGTCGCCATCGAGGGCATGACGGTCGCGGGGCAGTAGGACGTGCCGCCGACCGGCGCCGATGATCTCGATCTGCTGAAGACAGCGGGTTCGGCGGCCGCTGTCCTGGCCCTCGCTTATTTCCGACGCGATCAGAAGGTCTGGATGAAGAATGGCGGCTCGCCGGTGAGTGAGGCGGACATTGCGGTCGACAGGCGGCTCGCCGACATCCTGCGCACGGCGCGGCCGGACTACGGTTGGCTGTCCGAGGAAACCACCGACAACCCCGAACGGCTGGGCCGGAGGCGGGTCTTCGTGGTCGATCCCATCGACGGGACGCGCGGATTCATCGCCGGCCGCAGCGAATGGACCGTTTCGCTGGCGGTCGTCGAAGGCGGCCGGCCAATCGCTGCCGTGCTCATGGTACCGGCCGCGTCGATCTCGTTCTGGGCGGTGGCGGGCGGTGGCGCGTACCGGAACGGCGAGAAGCTCGAGGCTGGGACGGACATTGACCTCGCCGGCCCACGGTTCGCCAGCCCTCGCCGCTATGCCAGCGCCTTCGAAAAGGAGACGGGAACGACCGTCCGCTATCGCTTGGTGCCGTCTCTGGCCTATCGCATCGCTCTGGTTGCAGCCAACGAGATCGACGTGGCCATCGCCAAGCCGAACGCCCGGGACTGGGACCTTGCGGCTGCCGATCTTTTGGTGCAGGAAGCGGGAGCCCGCCTTGCGGACCTTTCCGGCCAGGCGTTGCGCTACAATGGCACAGAAACTGCTCACCCCACGCTGATAGCGACGACGCCGGCGCTCTTCGGCAGGGTGGCGGATATGGTCAGGGATGTTGACGGGCAGGGCCACGCCCAGGGACCGGGAAACCAGGATGGCGACAACGGACAACGCCCAGGCGAACCGCGCACCGCAACTGCTTCATCTGGTCTTTGGCGGGGAACTTGAGGATATCGAGGGTATCCGCTTCTCCGATCTCGGCCGCGTTGATATCGTTGGCATCTATCCCAGCTACGCGACCGCCTAC
>Ga0210144_1000222_pt1 | contig 33580 bp, 31 predicted proteins | sample Muzzi_PWA_D2_FD_185532 | JGI IMG/M metagenome (GOLD analysis project Ga0210144, IMG submission 185532) | Wetland microbial communities from San Francisco Bay, California, USA, that impact long-term carbon sequestration - Muzzi_PWA_D2 (SPAdes) | ecosystem: Environmental > Aquatic > Marine >...
ACCCGAGCGCCGCCCTGCGCAGATGTGTCAAACCGACCATGTCCTTGTCCTCCCTCGGTTCTGGGGTGCGTCCCCCGTGATTTGCCGGAAATCATAGGTAGATCAATGGCGTTCTACAACATGGGCCGGGCCCCGCGCGTCACGGGCTGGTCGCGACGAAGCGCAGGCCGCCGAGCACGCCGCGGCCGTAGAGGCCGGCCACCGTGCCGTAGAAATCCGCCAGCCCGGCGGTGATCTCGGGGCCGTGGATCTCCTGGTGGCGCGGGCGCGCCGCGGCGAAGGCGGCATGGCGCTCGGCCGTGAATTCGGTCCAGGAGCGGCTCATGTCCTCCAGCGCGAGATCGGCGAAGCCGGCGGCCTCAAGCTGCGCCGCGTACTCCTCCGCGCTCGGCAGATAGGGGCACAGCACCTTCTCCTCGAGGGCGGCCCAGTCCTCCGCCGTCGGCTCGCACCGCTTGGTGAAGTCCTCGGTGAAGATCCGCCCGCCGGGCCGCAGCGCGGCACGGCAGGTCGCGAAGAGGCGCGCCCGGTCCGGGATGTGCAGGAAGACGAGATAGGAGATCAGCACGTCGAAGCCGCCGCCGTCGAGCGGGCCGTCGAGCACGTCGCCGCAGACGTGCGCCACGCGGTCCTGCAGGCCGCAGCGCGCGGTCAGGCCGGCGCCCACTTCGTCGAGGTCGGGCTGGATCTCGAGCGCCGTCACGCGGCAGCCCGTCGCCGCGGCGAGATAGCGGGCCGGCCCGCCGATCCCGGCGCCGACCTCCAGGACCCGCGTCTCCGGCCCGATGCCGAGACTGGCGACGGCGGCGTCGACCGCCGCGGTGCCGTGATAGTGGTACTGGTCGAAGGGCGTGAGGTCCTCGACGTCGAGCGGCGAGTCGTCGTCGATGCCGCGCGCGTGCAGCTCGTTGTAGATGCGCTCCACCTTGTCGTAGAGCTTCATCGACTTCATGGCGCCGCTGGCCTCCGCCATGGCTACAGCGTCGCGAGCCGGCCGAGCACGAGATCGAAGAACGCCTCGGCGTCGATCTCGTTCATGACCTGGCAGTTCGGCTCGGCCGCGGTGACGCCGTACCAGTCGATCACCGTCATGCCCAGCGTCGGCGAATCGTTGGTCTCGATCCGCACCGCGACGCGGCGCCCGGCGAAGATCTCCGGCCGCAGCAGGTACGCGGTCACGCAAGGGTCGTAGAGCGGGATGTCGCCGTGGCCGTAGCGCGCCGCGTGCTGGCGGCGATAGAACGACAGCATCGCGACGCAGGCGCGCCCGACGTCGCTGTCGATGGCTTCGAGCCGGGCGAAGCGCGCCTCGGTCGCCCGCGCCGCCAGCGCCACGTCGCGCGGCATCAGGGTGAGCGGGCAGCCGCTGGAAAACACCACCGCCGCGGCATGCGGGTCGCAGTGGATGTTGAACTCGGCGGCCGGGGTCACGTTGCCGCCGGCGAACAGGCTGCCGCCCATCATGACGATCTCGCGGATCTTGGGGCGCATCGCCGGCTCCTTGATGAGCGCGACGGCCAGGTTGGTCAGCGGTCCGAGCGCGCAGAGCGTGATCTCGCCGTCGCCGGCGGCGCGCAGCGTCTCGATCATCCAGTCGACCGCATGGGCGTCGCCCAGCGGCAGGCGCGGTGCCGGCGGCTCGAAGTCGCCCAGCCCGCCGCTGCCGTGGAAGCGCTCCGCGCTGCCCGTCGGCCCCAGGATGGGCCGGGCGCAGCCGGCGAAGACCGGCACCTCGGCGCGCCCCGCCAGCTCGCAGAGCGCGCGGGCGTTGCTCTGGGTCCGCTCCAGCGGCCGGTTGCCGGCGACGGCGGAGAGCCCGAGCACCGCGAGCTCCGGCGACGCCAGGGCGAGCAGGATGGCCACGGCGTCGTCGACCCCGGGGTCGGTGTCTATGATGATCGGGCGTCGCGCCATGCCGGGCTCCCGCTCCGTCCAGCGGGGCCATGGATAGCATGGCGGGCGCGCCGCCGTCGCGTTTGACTTCCGCCCGCCGGACTCTCCAGTCTGTCGGGGCCAGTCTGTCGGGGCCAGTCTGTCGGGGCCAGTCTGTCGGGCGCGGCGTTTCGGCCGCTGGGGAGCGCCGCCATGATCGTCGTCTTCGGATCGCTCAACGTCGACATCGTCATGCAGGTCGAGCGCCTGCCGCGCCCCGGCGAGACGGTGATCGGCGGGCGCTGCTTCCAGGTGCAGGGCGGCAAGGGCGCCAACCAGGCCTGCGCCGCCGCCCGCGCCGCGCCGCCGGACGGCGCAGGCGTCGCGATGGTCGGCCGGGTCGGGGACGACGACTGGGGCCGCTTCGCCCTCGCGGTGCTGGCGGAGGAGGGCGTCGATCTCTCGCGCGTCGGGCGCTCGGCCGAGCCGACCGGCTGCGCGACGATCTGCGTCGACGCGGCCGGCGAGAACGCCATCGCCGTGGCGAGCGGGGCCAACCTGACGGCGCGGGCCGATCAGGTGCCCGACGCCTGGCTCGCGCCCGGCACCTGGGTCGTGCTGCAGATGGAGGTGCCGGCGGCGGAGAACTGGGCGCTGGTTGCGCGGGCGCGGGCGGCGGGCGCGCGGGTCCTGCTCAACGTCGCGCCGGCCGCGCCGGTGCCGGCCGAGGTGCTCGGCCAGGTCGACGTGCTCGCGGTCAACGCGGGCGAGGCCCGCATGCTGGGCGAGCTCGTCGGACTGAAGGGGCGAACCCCGGGCGACGTCGTCCGCGGCCTGGCGGAGGCCCACGGCCTGCTCTGCGTCGCCACCCTGGGGGCGGAGGGCGCGCTGGCGGCCGGCGCCCTCGGCGCCGACGCCGGCGCCTGGGCGGTCGGCGCCCTGCCGGTCGCGCCGGTCGATACCACCGGGGCCGGCGACGCCTTCGTCGGCTGCCTGGCCGTCGCCCTGGGAGGCGGCGCGCCGGTTCCGGAGGCGCTGCGCTTCGCCGCGGCCGGGGCCGGGCTCGCCTGCCTCGAGGCGGGGGCGCAGAGCAGCTTCGCGCGGCGCGGCGCGATCCTGGCCCGCGTTCCGGAAATCCGTCCTACGGCGATGGCTTAGAGTCCGTTCTTGAAGCGCACGCGGGGCGCTGGCGCCTTGTCGTCGCCTTGCGGTACACTATCTTCAGGTTATGGCTGGGGTGCCGCGACCATCCGGGTCCGGCTGAGAACACACCCATCGAACCTGATCTGGGTCATGCCAGCGAAGGGAGCCGGACGATGTCGGGCAAGGCGATTTCCGGAACGACACAGACGAGACCGACGGTGCGGGGCGCTGCGCGCCCGCGCGTCGCCATCGTGGGCGGCGGGGTGTGCGGCCTGGGCATCGGCTGGCGCCTGGCGCAGGCCGGCTGCGCCGTCGACGTCTTCGAGCGCGGCGCGGCGGGCCACGGCGCGAGCTGGGCCGCGGCCGGCATGCTGGCCGGCGGCGTCGAGACCGAGCCGGGCGAGGAGCCGCTCCTGGCGCTGGCGCGCGAGAGCCAGCGCCGCTGGCCCGGCTTCGCACGCGAGCTCGAGGCCGCCTCGGGGATCGACCCGGCCTACCGCGACGAGGGCACGCTGATCGTTGCCGTCACCCGCGATGAGGCGGAACAGCTCCGCTTCACCTACGACTTTCAGCGCGGGCTCGGCATCGCGCTCGAATGGCTGAACGGCGCCGAGGTGCGCCGCCGCGAGCCGCACCTGCGCCCCGGCATCGCCGCCGGCGTCTACAGCCCCGGCGATCATCAGGTGGACAACCGCTGCCTGGTCCTGGGGCTGCGCGAGGCCTTCCTGCGGGCCGGCGGCACGCTGCACGAGAACACCGAGGTGACGGCGCTCGACATCGACGGCGGCCGTGCGCGCGGCCTGCACTGCGGCGACGCGCATCATCCGGCGGACGTCGTGGTCGTCGCGGCCGGCGCCTGGTCGCGCGCGCTGCCGGGCCTGCCTGAGGCGGCACGGCCCCCGGTGCGTCCGGTCAAGGGGCAGATGCTCTCGCTGCAGATGGATCCGGCCGCGCCGCTGCTGCGCCATGTGCTCTGGGCGACCAAGAGCTATCTGACGCCGCGCCGCGACGGGCGCCTGATCGTCGGCGCGACGGTCGAGGAGCGCGGCTTCGACGAGCGCCTGACCGCCGGCGGCATCTTCGCCCTGCTGGAGGCGGCCTGGCGCCCGCTGCCGGCGATCGAGGACCTGCCGATCGTCGAGTTCTGGACCGGCTTCCGCCCGACCAGCCGCGACGACCAGCCGATCCTGGGACCGTCGCCGGTCGAGGGGCTGGTGCTCGCCACCGGCCATCACCGCAACGGCATCCTCCTGGCGCCGGTGACCGCCGACCTCGTCGCCGACTACATCCTGCAGGGGCGGCTGGATGCGGCGGCCGCGCCCTTCACGCTGGAGCGCTTCGCGGCGGTACCGCAGGCGGCGACGGCCGGAGGCGCGGCATGAGCGGGCCGGGCACGATCCGGGTCAACGGCGAGGCGCGCCCTCTGGACGCGGACAGCATCGCGGCGCTGCTCGCGACCGAGGGCGTCGATGCCAACGCGCGCGCCGTGGCGGTCGCGGTCAACGGACGCGTCGTGCCGCGGCGCGACTGGCCGGACCGCGTCCTGGCGCCCGGCGACGAAGTGGAGATCGTAACGCCCTTCGCGGGCGGCTGAGGAAACCCCATGAACGAATCCGTCAAACCCGAAGCGACCAAGACCGAAGCGACCAAGACCGAACCCTTGCGGATCGCCGGCCGGCAGTTCGCGTCGCGCCTGCTGATCGGCACCGCCGGCTATCCCAACCAGCAGGTCATGCTGCGCGCGGTCGAGGCGAGCGGCGCCGAGGTGGTGACCGTGTCGGTGCGCCGCATCAGCCTCGAAGGCTACGCGGAGAGCATGGTCGACCTGCTCGGCGGCCGCTACGTCCTGCTGCCCAACACGGCCGGCTGCGCCACGCTGCGCGACGCCGTGCTGACCGCGCAGCTCGCCCGCGAGGCGCTCGGCACCGATTGGGTCAAGCTCGAGCTGATCGGCGACCGCGAGACGCTCTACCCCGACGTGGCGCAGCTCGTCGAGGCGGCGGAGACCCTGGTGAAGGACGGCTTCACCGTGCTGCCCTACTGCAACGACGATCCCGTGACCTGCCAGCGGCTGGTCGACGTCGGCTGCGCCGCGGTCATGCCGCTCGGCGCGCCGATCGGCTCCGGCATGGGGATCTGCAATCCCTACAACATCGCCCTGATCTGCAACCGCAGCCCGGTGCCCGTGGTGCTCGACGCCGGCGTCGGCACCGCCTCGGACGCGGCGCTCGCCATGGAGCTCGGCTGCGCCGCCGTGCTGCTCAACTCCGCCGTCGCCAAGGCGCAGGACCCGGTGCGCATGGCCGGCGCCATGCGCCGCGCGGTCGAGGCCGGCTACGAGGCGCGCCGGGCCGGGCGCATCCCGCGGCGCGAATACGCCGAGCCGTCGAGCCCGCAGCTCGGCCTGATCGGCTCCTGAGCCGCGGCGCCTTGGCCCTGCCGGAGCCGCCGCTTCTCGTCGTCACCGACCGGCGCCAGGCGCGCGCGCCGCTCGAGGCCGTGGCTGCGGCGCTCTTCGCGGCCGGCGGGCGCTGGCTGCTGCTGCGCGAGAAGGACCTGGCGCCGCTCGAGCGGATCGCCGTGCTGCAGCGGCTCTGCGCGCTGGGTCGCGCGCAGGGCGCGACGGTCATGGTGAGCGCCGACCTGCAGGCGGCCCGGGTCGCCGGCGCGGCCGGGGTGCACCTGCCGGCCGGCGCGGACCCCGTCGCCGCGCGCAGGGAGCTCGGCGCCGGGGCGCTGATCGGCTGCTCCGCGCACAGCCTGATCGAGGCGGCGCGGGCCGAGGACGGCGGCGCCGACTACGTAACCCTCTCGCCGATCTTCGAAAGCGCGAGCAAGCCGGGCTACGGTCCAGCGCTCGGCCTCGACGGGCTGCGCGCCGCCGCGGCCGAACTGCATCTGCCGGTGCTCGCCCTGGGCGGCATCGGGCCCGACGACGTGGCCGGCTGCCGGCGCGCCGGCGCCGCCGGCATCGCGGTCATGGGCGGCGTCATGCGGGCCGAGGATCCCGGCGCGGCGCTGCACGGCTATCTGGCTGCGATGACGTGACCGGACGGCGCCGTGCCGCGCCGAAGAGGGAAAAGGCCCCGATACGGAAATGGCTCCGATACGGAAAAGGCGGGGGGCCGGTCGATTTTTGTTGACCGCCGCCGCCGCGGCGATGCTAAAGCGGCGCGTCTTTCGCGAACCTTGCGCCGGGCCCCGCCATGCTCGCTGCCGTCGGAACCACGTGGGCCCTCTTTCTCGGCATCGGCCTGATGATGCTGGGCAACGGGCTGCAAGGCAGCCTGCTCGGGGTGCGCGCCTCGCTCGAGGGCTTCACCACGGTCGCGACCGGCCTGGTGATGACCGGGTACTACGCCGGCTTCCTGGTCGGCTCGGTCATGGGGCCGCGCATGGTGCGCCGGGTGGGGCACATCCGCGCCTTCGCGGCGCTGGCCTCGATGGCCTCGACCGCCGTGCTGCTGCACACGATCTTTCTCGACGCGCCGACCTGGATGGCGATGCGCCTGGTCACCGGCTTCTGCTACGCCGGCCTCTATGTCGTTGCCGAGAGCTGGCTCAACCACCAGGCAACCAACGAGACGCGCGGGCAGCTGCTGTCGATCTACATGGTCGTCACCTACTGCGGCGTCGGCGGCGGACAGTTCCTGCTCAATCTCGCCGACCCCGGCGGCTTCCAGCTCTTCATCCTGGTCTCGGTGCTGGTGTCGCTCGCGGTCGTGCCCATGCTGCTGTCGGTCCACCCGCAGCCCAGCATCGAGGCGCCACAGCCGATCTCGCTCGTCGCGCTCTATCGCATCTCGCCGCTCGGCGTGGTCAGCGCCTTCGGCACCGGCATGGCCAACAGCGGGCTGTTCGGCATGGGCGCGGTGTACGCCACGACGGCCGGGTTCCCGGTGTCCGGGATCGCCCTGTTCATGGCCTCGGCGACCTTCGGCGGGGTCGCCCTGCAGTGGCCGATCGGGCGGCTCTCGGACCGCTTCGACCGGCGCCTGGTGCTGACCTGCGTCACGCTGGCCGCGGCGCTCGCCGCCTATATCGCCGTGTCGGTGACCGGGCCCCTGGCCGGTGCGCTGCCGGCCTGGTCGATCTTCGTGGTGGCCGCCCTGTTCGGCGGGCTGTCGCTGCCGATGTACTCGCTCGGCATCGCGCACACCAACGACTTCCTGGAGCCCGAACAAATGGTGGCGGCGAGCGGCGGCCTGCTCCTGGTCGGCGGCCTCGGCGCGATCGTCGGTCCGCTCGGCGTGGCGGGTGTCATGCAGGCGATCGGCCCGACGGGGTTCTTCTGGGCGATGGGCACGGTGCACGCGCTGATCGGCGCCTTCGCGATCTATCGCATGATGGCGCGCCGGGCCCGGCCGCTGGCGGCCCAGGGCGCTTTCGTGGCCTATCCGCGGACCTCGCCGATGGCGGCCACACTCGGCCCCGAGGCGGAGGCGGAGGCGGCCCCGGCGCCGGAGGGCGCGCGACCCGCGCAGCCGGCCGCGGAGTAGCGGTTGATTTTGCGCCGCGAAAAAGTTACTCCCCCAGCGCGCCGCCCGGCCGCCCCGGGCGCGATTCTGACACCGTCGAAGGGTAAGCGGCAATGGAGCGCCTGAGGGAGCTCGAGTCCCAGTCGATCTACATCCTGCGCGAGGCCTATCAAGGCATCGAGCCGCTGGCGATGCTGTGGTCGCTCGGCAAGGATTCCAACGTCATGGTCTGGCTGGCCCGCAAGGCCTTCTTCGGGACCGTGCCCTTTCCCGTCCTGCACGTCGACACTGGCAAGAAATTCAAGGAGATGTACGAGTTTCGTGAGAGATACTCCAAGGAGTGGGGGCTCGACCTGCTGGTCGACGAGTGCCCGCCGCTCGAGGAGATCGATCCCTCCCTGCCGCCCGCCGCGCGCTCCGCCGCGCGCAAGACGGCCGGCCTGCGCCACTCGATCGAGCGCCGCGGCCTGCGCGGCGTCATCGCCGGCATCCGCCGCGACGAGCAGGCGACGCGGGCCAAGGAGCGGGTCTTCTCGCCGCGCGACATGGCCGGCCACTGGGACTTCCGCGATCAGCCGCCGGAGTTCTGGGACCAGTACAAGACCGACTTTCCGCCGGGCGCGCACGTTCGCATCCATCCCCTGCTGCATTGGACCGAGCTCGACATCTGGCGCTACATCCAGCGCGAGGCCATTCCCATCGTGCCGCTCTACTTCGCGCGCGACGGGCGGCGCTATCGCTCGCTCGGCGACCAGGACATCACCAGCCCGATCGAGTCGCAGGCCGCCACCATAGAGGAGATCATCGCCGAGCTGGAGACGACCCGGACCGCCGAGCGGGCCGGGCGCGCCATGGACCACGAGCGCGAGGACGCCTTCGAGCGCCTGCGCGCCGACGGCTATATGTGAGGGGGCGGGCCATGGCCCAGGCATCCGACGTCGCACCCCGCAGCCTGCGCGCGGCGCTGAAGATCGTCATCGTCGGCCACGTCGATCACGGCAAGTCGACCCTGATCGGCCGGCTGCTGCACGACACCGATTCCCTGCCGCCCGGCAAGGTGGAGGAGCTCAAGGCGGTCTCGGCGCGCCGCGGCATGCCGATCGAATGGTCCTTCGTGCTCGACGCCTTCCAGGCCGAGCGCGACCAGGCCGTGACCATCGACACGACGCAGATCTGGTTCCGCACGCCGGCGCGCGAATACGTCATCATCGACGCGCCGGGCCATCGCGAGTTCCTCAAGAACATGATCAGCGGCGCGTCCAACGCGGATGCTGCGATCCTCGTGGTCGACGCGGCGGAGGGCGTGCGCGAGACCACCCGCCGGCACGGCTATCTGCTGCACCTGCTGGGAATCCGCCAGGTCGCCGTGGCGATCAACAAGATGGACCTGGTCGACTTCGACGAGCAGCGCTTCGCCGAGGTATCGCACGAGGCGGCCCGCTACCTCGAGGAAATCGGCGTGACGCCGACCGCGATCGTGCCGATCTCGGCGCGCGACGGGGACAACATCGCGCGGCGCTCCGAGCGCATGCCGTGGTACCGGGGGCAGGGCGTGCTCGAGGCGCTCGAGGGCTTCCACGCGGTCACGCTGCCGTGGGACCAGCCGCTGCGCTTCCCCGTGCAGGACATCTACAAGTTCGACCGGCGCCGGATTCTGGCCGGTCGGGTCGAATCCGGGGTGCTGCGGGTCGGCGACACGCTGCTCTTCTCGCCCTCCAACAAGACCGCCCGGGTCGCCTCGATCGAGGCCTGGCACGTCGACCCGCCGCCGGTCGAGGCGCACGCCGGCGAATCGATCGGGATCACGCTCGACGAGCAGATCTTCGTCGAGCGCGGCGAAGTCGCCAGCACGCTCGAGGACCTGCCCTGGCTGACCACGGTGTTCCGGGCGACCCTGTTCTGGCTGGGCCACGAGCCGCTCGAGGTCGGCAAGAGCTACAAGCTGCGCCTCTCGACCCAGGTCGCGCCGGTCACCGTTCAGGAGATCGAGCGCATCGTCGATACCGACACGCTGGTCGGCCGGCCCGGCGAGCGGGTCGAGCGCAATGCCGTCGCCGAGGTCGTGCTGCGCAGCCGCCGCGTGCTCGCGCTGGACGAGTACCGCGACAACCCGCGCAGCGGTCGCTGCGTCCTGGTCGACGACTACGATACCGTGGCGGGCGGGGTCATCTCCATGGAGGGCTACCCCGATCAGCGCGGCGCCTTCGGCGTCAAGTCGGCCAATCTGACCAGCGTGGAGCACCGCATCGCCGCCGACGCCCGCGCCGCGCGCAACGGGCATTGCGGCGGCGTCATGTGGTTCACCGGGCTGTCCGGCGCCGGCAAATCGACCCTGGCGATGGAGGTCGAGCAGCGCCTGTTCAATCGCGGCTATCACGTCTACGTGCTGGACGGCGACAACGTGCGGCGCGGGCTCAACGCCAACCTGGGGTTCTCGCCGGACGACCGGGCGGAGAACATCCGGCGCGTCGGCGAAACGGCCGCGCTCTTCGCCGATGCGGGGTTCATCTGCATCACCGCCTTCATCTCGCCCTATCGGGCCGACCGCGACCGGGCGCGGGCGGCGGCGCACGAGGCGTTCCACGAGATCTACGTCAAGGCCGACCTGGCGATCTGCGAGCAGCGCGATCCCAAGGGCCTCTATCGCAAGGCGCGGGCGGGCGAGATCGAGGAATTCACGGGAGTCTCGGCACCCTACGAGGCGCCGGCGTCGGCGGAGCTCGTGGTCGATACCGAGCATCACGGCGTCGCCGACTGCGTCTCGCAGGTCGTCGACTACGTGGAAAAGGCCTTCGCCCTGTCGCGCCGGACGGAGCCGCGCGCCGGGCAGGAGGCGGCCTCGTCCGGCGCCCCGCAGACGGCGGGCTAAGGCCCGGTCCGGGGGTCCTTCGCGAAGACACCGACTTGACACATCCGGGCTCGGCGCGCGCCTGAATGACGTCAAGCAACTGTCTGTTAAATAACGATAATACCTATAGGCGAATCGGCCTCCATTCGGCGCAATCCGGCCGTTTGGAACTGGTTAACCCTTGTCTTGCTACAGTTCTGCCGATAGGGTGCTCGCAACGAACGATAAGGAACGGGCGCCGCTAACGGGGGAGGCGCCAATTCCGCAGCCGGTCCCCGGTGGGGCGGGCGACCTCTGCGGACACCCGAAGACGAGATTATGTCTCCACCCGAGGCGGAGACCGTGAGATCACGTTGTGCGTGCCGCCGCGTTCAAGGCGTGGTGGCGACCTGTGTGGGGTGTTGTGCGCGGGCCGGAACGAACCGGCCCCGGTGATTGCATGGCGCCGGGAGAGAGTCGGGTGAGTCTACCGGAGCTACGCCGCCGGGTCTCGGCGGCCCTGGACCAGGCCTTCGTGCCGCGGGAGATCTTCTTCCGCTCGGCCGACCGATTCCATCATTTCCGGCTTTCCGTGCGCCTGCAGAAGGTGGCCGCCGGCGTGGCGGCCGGGGTGGTCGTCTGGGTGCTGTTCGCCAGCGGCGCCACCGTCGTCCAGACGTTCCTGATCGGCGCCCAGGACCGGCAGATCGAAAAGCACCGCCTGGCCTATTTCAACCTCCTGACGGAATTCAACGACTACCAGACGCAGCTGTCGCAGATTACCGGCGACCTGGAGGAGAACCAGACCTATCTGCTGTCGCTGCTCGAGCAGGATCCGGCCAACAAGAAGGCGCTCAAGGCGGCGCAGGCGCGCCTCAAGGAGTCGGCCACGGAGCACGCCCGGGCGCTGGTCGCGCGCGAAGGCGTGCGCGCCAAGATGGCGCAGTTCGAGGCGGACCTGCGCGGCATCGCCGACCGCAATCAGACCATGAAGACGCAGGTGGCCGAGCTGCGGTCGACCCTGGAGAACTCGCGCGCCGAGCGCGATCAGGTCGCCGCCGCGCGCGAGCAGCTCCTGCAGCGGCTCGGCGAGGCGGAGCAGGAGCTGCAGCAGGCGGCCGAGACCAAACAGGCGCTGGAGGAGACGATTGCCGGCCTGCAGCACGAGCTCGCGGGCAGCCGCTCGGACAAGGCCGCGCTGCAGGGCGATCAAAAGGCCCTGCAGGAAACCATTGCCGGCCTGCAGGGGCAGGTGAAGGACGCGCGGTCGCGCACCGGCGACCTCGAGGCCCAGGTCGCGGCGCTCAACGCCCGCGTGACGCTGCAGGACGAAAAGAATCGCCATCTGCTCGGCGAGCGGAACTTCCTGGAACGCCGCGTCGCCGGCCTGGAAGGCAGGCTGGTCGATCTGCGCGATGCCCAGAAGGGCGTCATCGAGCGGCTGAGCGAGCAGGCGCGCCTCTCGGTCGACGTCGTCGAGCGCACCGTGGAGATGACCGGCCTCGACGTGAACCAGCTCATCACGCAGGCCAACAAAGAGGCGAACCGCGACCAGGGCGGCCCCTTCGTGCCGGCGGAGGACAACATGGCGGCCCACTTCACGCCCGGCGTGCAGATCGCGGCCTCGGTCAACCAGTTGGACGAGCAGCTCACCCGCTGGGCCGCGCTGCAGCAGGTGGTCTCCGCGCTGCCCCTGCTGGCGCCGCTCGACCAGTACCGGATCAGCAGCGGCTACGGCGCGCGCAAGGACCCGGTCAACGGCCGGACCGCCAAGCATTACGCGGTCGACTTCGCCGCCCCGATGCGCACGCCGGTCTACGCGACGGCGCCGGGAAAGGTCGTGTTCGCCGGCTGGCGCGGCCGCTATGGTCGCATGGTGGAGATCGACCACGGATTCGGGATTCGCACCCGCTACGGTCATCTGCATAAGATCCTGGTGAAGGTCGGCCAGGAAGTCGGCCATCGCGAGAAAATCGGCCTGGTCGGCAGCTCCGGCCGCAGCACGGGTCCCCACGTGCACTACGAAGTGCGCTATAAGGGGAAGGTACAGAACCCGATGAAGTTCTTGGAGGCAGGGCGCTATGTTTTCAAAGGGTAGCAGACACGAGCCGGCCGCCGCGGCGGAGCCCGCGCCGGCCCCGGCCCCGGCCGCCAGCGAGGCCAGGCCGGGCGGGGTTCCCTCGATCATCAGTCCGGACCTGACCATCGTCGGCGACCTGCGGAGCGAGGGCGATCTGCAGGTCGACGGCACGGTCGAAGGCGACATCACCAGCCGGACGCTGACGATCGGCGAGGGCGCCACCGTCAACGGCGCGCTGAGGGCCGAAACGGTGCGCATCTACGGCCGGGTCACGGGCCAGATCGACGCGAAGAACGTGGCCCTGGCCAGCACCGCGCAGGTCGACGGCGACATCTCGCACGAGAGCCTCTCCATGGAGGCCGGGGCCTCGATAGAAGGGCGCCTCGCCCGCCGCACGGCCTCCGCCGCCCGCCCGGCCGCGCCGGCGTCGTCCGGCCTGACCGGGTCGTCGGCCGCCGCGTCGGGAGCCGCCGCGTCGGGGGCGAAGCTGTCCTAGCGCGTTTTCGCCCTAGCGTCCCAGCACGGCGCAATAGAGCTCGCTGTCCACGTTGCCACCCGAGAGCGTGACGGCGACGGCCTTGCCGCGCGCGTCGTAGCGACCCGCCAGGACGGCCGCCAGGGCGACCGCGCCGCCCGGCTCGACGACCAGCTTGAGCGTGCGAAAGGCGTAGGCCACGGCGCGGGCGACCTCGTCGTCGCTGACCGCCAGGCCGCCGGCCAGGAGGCGGCGGTTGATCGCGAAGGTCAGCTCGCCCGGCGTCGGCGCCAGCAGGGCGTCGCATAGCGACTCGCCGCCGGGGGCGTTGCTCACGCGCCGGCCGGCGGCCAGCGAGCGCCCGGTATCGTCGAAGCCTTCGGGCTCGACGCAGAACACCCGCGTCGCCGGGCTGCGCTCCGCGAGCGCCAGGGCGCTGCCCGCGACGAGGCCGCCGCCGCCGCAGCACACCAGCAGGGCGTCCAACGCGACTCCGCGACCGGCCGCCTGCTCGGCGATCTCCAGGCCGCAGGTGCCCTGGCCCGCGATGATCGCCGGATCGTCGTAGGGGCGCACGATGCGGGCGCCCTTGGCGGCGGCGAGGGTCTCGGCGATCTCTTCGCGCGATTCGCCGTGCCGGTCGTAGAACACGACCTCGGCGCCGTAGCCGCGCGTGTTGTCCACCTTGATCGCCGGGGCGTCCGCCGGCATCACGATGGTCGCCGGCACGCCGAGGATTTCGGCCGCGGCGGCGACGCCCTGTGCGTGGTTGCCGGAGGAATAGGCGACCACGCCGGCACCGCGCTGGGCGGCCGGGATCCGGCTGATGCAATTGAAGGCGCCGCGGAACTTGAACGAGCCCGTGCGCTGCAGGGTTTCGGCCTTGAGAAAGACGCGCCCGCCGACCTCGGCGTCGAGCGCCGGCGATTCGAGCAGCGGCGTGACGACGGCCTGGCCCTTCAGCCGGTCCGCCGCGGCGACGATGTCGGCGAAGCCCGGCGCCGCGGGTCTATCGGGTCCGGCTGTCGACTCTGGCGAGGAAGTCATCGATTGCTTGCTCCGCTTCGGGTTCGCTGAGGCTCGGCGCATGGCCGACGCCCGGCAGCGTGACGTGGATCAGGTCCGGCTTGGCCGCCGCCATGCGCGCCAGCGTGTCGGCCGACAAAAGGTCGGAGAGGGCGCCGCGCAGCGCCAGGACGGGGCGGTGCCGCAAGGCGCGAAACAGGTTCCAGTAGTCCTGCGGCTGGTCGCGGTCGCGGACCAGCGGCTCGGCCAGCGCGGGGTCCCAGTCGACATGCAGGCGTCCGTCCGCGCCCTCGCGGAAGGTCGCTTCGGCGAAGCGCCGCCACCCGGCGTCGTCGAGGTTGGCGAGGTCAGGAAAGGCCCCCTGCAGCCACGCGACCGCGGCCGCCCAATCCGGTTGCGGGTGGTCGCGTCCGACGTATTCGAGAATACGCGCCTTGCCGCCGCCGTCGATCTCCGGCCCGATATCGTTGAGGACGACGCCGGCGATCATGTTCGGCATGGCGGCGCCGAGGCCCATGGCCAGCAGGCCGCCGAAGGAGGTCCCGCAGATCAGGACGCGGTGCAGATTGTTGGCGGCGAGCAGGTGAATCACGTCGCCCAGCACGATGTCCGAGCGGTAGCGCCGCCAGGTCCGCGCGTAGTCCGAGCGGCCGCGTCCCCGGTAATCGGGACAGAGAACGCGGCGCCCGGCGGCCAGCCGCCCGGCGAGGCGGTGGTGGTCCTTGGAATTGCGGGTCAGCCCGGCGAGGCAGACCAGCGGCGTGCCCGGCGCGAGCGGATCGCCGTAATCGCGGAAATAGAGGCGGAGCCCGTCCTGCGCGCTGAGCCATCGTTCGCGGTAGGCGACGGGACCCTCGGCCATTCTCCGCTCAGAGGCCCATGAGGGCGGGCAGCTGCGAGAGGCCGTCGAGGGTCGCGGCCGGTTGCCCCGGCAGGCGTTCGGGGCGCTGGCCGAAGCGGTTCAGCCAGGCGACCCGAAAGCCGAAGTGCGCCGCCCCGGCGGCGTCCCAGGCGTTGGCGGAGACGAAGCAGATGCGCGTCGCGGGGACGCCGAGGCGGTCGACCGCAAGCTGATAGACGCGCGGATCGGGCTTGTAGATGCCGACCTCCTCGATCGACAGCACGGCATCGAGATGCTCCGCCAGGCCGGCCGAGTCGACGGCCGCGGCCAGCATCTTCGGCGCGCCGTTCGACAGGATCGCGGTCGACCGCCCGCTCGCCTTGACCGTCTTCAAGGTGTCGACCGCGTCGTCGTAGGCGTCGAGCCGCAGGTAGAGCGCCATCAATTCGTCGTGCAGGCGCGCGTCGTCGCGGCCGTGGCTGGCGAGCGCGTAGCTCAGGCTGTCCCCGGTCACCTGCCAGAAATCGGCATGCGCGCCCATGAGGCTGCGCAGCCAGGTGTATTCGAGCTGCTTCTGGCGCCACAGGGCCGAGACCGCGCCGGCCTTGTCGCCCAGCGCCTGGCCGCCGCGCGCGACCGCCGAGTGCACGTCGAACAGCGTGCCGTAGGCGTCGAACACGCAGGCCCCGATATCGGAAAAAGCCGGATCCGCCACTCGTCGCTCCGTCGTTCCTGGCGCGGCTCTAGGCAAGCGGCTTTTGCCGGGCAAGGCAACCGGAAAGGTGGCCGAACGGACGCCGGCGGCGAGGCGCCGGCCTACTCCGGGTCGTCGTTCTCCGCCCAGCTGCGCGCCGGCAGCACGCGCGCCACCTGAAGCGGATCGTCGCCCTCTTCGCCGCGGACCACGCGGTAGACCACGAGGCTTTCGAGGATGCGCTGCACGTAGTTGCGGGTTTCCTCGAAGGGCAGGCTTTCGATCCAGTCGACCGGGTCGACGCCGGCCTTCCGCGGATCGCCGAAGCTGCGGATCCAGCTGTCGGCGCGCGCGGGGCCGGCGTTGTAGGCGGCCAGGGCCAGGATGTAGGAGCCGTCGTACTTGTCGGCCAGGTCGGCCAGGTAGGCGCGGCCGAGCATCAGATTGTAGTCGGGATCGTTAAGCAGCTTGTGCCGGCTGTAGGGAACCTTCAGGCGGCGCGCGACCTGGCGCGCCGTGGTCGGCATGAGCTGCATCAGACCGCGCGCCCCGGCGCCGCTCACGGCCTCGTCGTAGAAGCTGCTCTCCTGGCGCACGACGGCGAGGACCAATGCCGGCTCGGGTGCGTCCCCCGAGGGCAGGTCGATCGTGGGAAAGAGGTAGTCGGGCAGGATCACCTCGTCGGCGCGCGCCGCCTTGGCGGTCCGCACGGCGAAGTCGAGCCGCCCGACGTCGGCGGCGAGGTCGGCGACCAGGCGATAGTCTTCCGGCGTCTCCGCAAGGAAGGACAGGCGCGCGAGGAATCGCTCCTGAATCTTGTCTTCGCCGAGGTCGCCGAGCATCCGCACGAGGCGCACCAATTCACGCTGCTCGAACCGCTGTCGCTGCTCGGCATCGGGCGCGGGGGGCCGCGCCGCGTCGACCTCCATGGCCCAGCCGAGCCGGCGGCGGGCGAGCTGGCCGTAGAAGATCGTGGAATGCGCCGCCGCCTCGGCGTACCAGCGGGCGGACAGCTTGGCCCAGTCGCCCTCGGCGCCCTTGCGGTCGAGCGCGAGCGCCGCCTCTCCGGCCCAATAGGCGGCGCGGGCCATGCTGACCGGCGAGGTCACGCCCGCGAACAGGCGCTCGAAATGCTTATAGGCGACCGCCGGCTGCTGCAGGAAACGCAGGGCGATCCATCCGGCGAACCATTCCGATTCGGCAAAGCCGAGGCCGCTGTCCAGGCCGTGCGCCGCGGCGATCCGGTAGGCGACCGAGATGTCGCCCTGTTCGAACGCCGCCCGCGCGCTGCGCAGGCGCAGCGGCCACCAGAGTTCCGGGTGCGGCAGGCTGAGGTCGGGCGGATCGAGCAGCGCGATCGTGTCGGCGTAGCGCCCCTTGCGCTGGCGCCAGCGGGCCCGCTCGTACAGCAGCCCGGGATCGTCGGCCAGGGACGCCGGCACCCGCCGGATCGCGGCGTCCACGCCCGGGCCCATGCGGGCGAGCAGCAGGCGCGCCGCGGCCAGCGCCGGATAGCCCTTGCCCAGCCGCCTGGCCTGCCGCGTGGCCTGGGCCGCCTTGCGGTCCCACAGCAGGCGGTCGAGCCGCGCGACATCGTCCTCATGTGTCAGGTGCCGGCCGAAGCGCTTGCGGTAATCGTCCTCCTGGGCGGAGTCGAAGTCCTGAGTCAGCCAGGCGTGGCGGATCACCGAGACGGCCCGCTGCGCGTCGCCGCTGTTCTGCAGGGCCTGGGCGAAACGCGTCGTCCCCTCCGGCGTCAGGGCGGGATGCTTGGCGAACCAAGCCATCACCCGCGCATCGGACAGCGTCGGCGGCATGCTCTGCTCGGCGCGGCGGCGCAGCGCCGCCTGTCCGGGCCAGTCCGGGTTCTGCTCGACGAACAAGGCGGCCGCCTCGAAATCCGCCTCGGTGCCCGGCGTGTCGGCCGGCTCGGTCAGCTCGAGCCAGCGCACGACTTTCTGCGGCAGCGGCTCGTGCGCCGTCCGCGCCAGCGTGCTGGCTTCCGCGAATTCGCGTTTTTCGACCAGGTCCAGGGCCTGCCGGTAGACGGCGATATCCTTGGGCGAAAGCAGGCCGCTGCGCGGCGCATCCGACGCCGGCGCCGCCGTGCCGGCGGTGTCGTGCGCCCAGACGGACATCGCCGCCATGCAGGCGGCAAGGGCCGTCAGGAAGCTTGCCGCGTGTTTCAATCGCCGGTCCTCGATTCTCCTCTGTTTAAATTATCGAGCGATGGTTGAACAATGATTTATGGTTGATGGCCCGGCGCGGGCGGGCCGCCGTACTTGCCGCCTTCCCGGGCAATCGCTATGGTCCGCCGAGACGGTCGTTCCGGGCCGTTAGGAACGCTGCTTTCTCAATGGGGTAGAGCCATGTCCGGCCCGATGTTCAAGGGCTCCGTCACCGCCCTGATCACGCCGTTCAGCAACGGAGCGGTCGACGAGGCGGCCTTTCAGCGCTTCGTCCAGTGGCAGATCGACCAAGGCAGCCACGGCGTCGTGCCCTGCGGCACCACCGGCGAATCGCCCACGCTGTCGCACGCGGAGCACCGCCGCGTGACCGAGCTCTGCCTCGAGGTGGCCAAGGGCAAGATCCCGGTCATCGCCGGCACCGGCTCGAACTCCACGGCCGAGGCGATCAGCCTGACGCGCCATGCCGAGGAGGCCGGCGCGGACGCCGCGCTGGTCGTGACGCCCTATTACAACAAGCCGACCCAGGAAGGGCTCTATCAGCATTTCAAGGCGATCAGCGAAGCGGTCAGCCTGCCGATCCTGATCTACAACATTCCGGGGCGCAGCGTCGTCGACATGTCGGTCGAGACGATGACGCGTCTGGCCGAGCTGCCGAACATCGTCGGCGTCAAGGATGCGACCGCCGACCTTACCCGCCCGGCCAAGACCCGCGCCGCCATCGGCCGCGACTTCACGCAGCTCTCGGGCGAGGACGGGACCATCGTGCCGTTCCTGGCGCAGGGCGGACACGGCTGCATCTCGGTGACCGCGAACGTCGCGCCACGGGCCTGCGCCGACCTGCACGAGGCCTGGCAGCGCCGCGACTTCGATTCCGTGGAGCAGGTCAACGACCGGCTCATGCCGCTGCACCAGGCGCTGTTCATCGAGGCGAGCCCGGGGCCGGTCAAATATGCGGCCAGCCTGCTCGGACACTGCGACAACCGGCTGCGCCTGCCGCTCGTCTGCGTCACCCCGGCGACGCAGGAGCGGGTCCGCGAGGCCATGGCGCACGCCGGACTGATCAACTGAGCGGTACGACCGGACCCGCGATGTCCGGCAACGGCAAGCGACTCGTCGCGCAGAACCGCAGGGCGCGTCACGACTATTTCATCGAGGAGCGGATCGAGGCGGGGATCGTCCTCACCGGCACCGAGGTCAAGTCGCTGCGCCAGGGCCGTTGCTCCGTGTCCGAGGCCTACGCCCAGGACCAGGGCGGCGAGCTCTACCTGCTGAACGCCCACATCCCGCCCTACGAAGCCGCCAACCGTTTCAATCACGAGCCGCGCCGGCCGCGCAAGCTGCTGGTGCATCGCCGCGAGCTCGCGCGGCTGATCGGCCAGGTGCAGCGCGGCGGCTACACCCTGGTGCCGCTGTCGATCTACTTCAATGCGCGCGGCATCGCCAAGGTCGAGCTGGGACTGGCGCACGGCAAGCGCAAGATCGACAAGCGCGAGACGGAGAAGAAGCGCGACTGGCAGCGCCAGAAGGCGCGCCTGCTGCGCGAGCGCAGCTAGCGATCCAGGCTCTAGCGGTCCAGGCTCTAGCGGTCCAGGCGGGCGCGCAAGCCCGCCAGGACGGCGCGGAACATCTCCTCGGTCAGCCGCCCGGTGTTGGTGTTGTAGCGCGAGCAGTGATAGCTGTCGGTCAGGACCAGGCCGTTCGGCAGGCCGTGCGTCGCGCCGTGCCCGAAGGGGTAGCCGTTCCTGCGCAGGCCCAGCGCCGCGAGCACCGCGCCATGGGCGACCGCGCCCAGGGCGAGCACCGCCTCGAGGCGGCGCATGGCCGCGATTTCGGCGGCGAGGAAGACGCCGCAGCTGCGGATCTCCTCGGTGGCCGGCTTGTTCTCCGGCGGGACGCAGCGCACCGCGTTGGTGATTCGGCAGTCGGCGAGGCGCAGCCCGTCGTCCGCGCGGCGCCGGTAATCGCCCTCGGCGAATCCCAGGTCCAGCAGCGTCCGATAGAGCAGGTCGCCCGCGTAGTCGCCGGTGAAGGGCCGGCCGGTCTGGTTGGCTCCCTTCAGGCCGGGCGCCAGGCCGACGATCAGAAGCCGCGCGTCGAGCCGGCCGAACGCCGGCACCGGCGCGTTATGAAATTCTGGAAAGCGTTCGCGATTGTCCGCCCGAAAGGCGACGAGCCGCGGGCACTTCGGGCAGTCGCGCCCGGGCTGCGGTGGCGCTTCCACCACGGACGCCGCGTTCGAAGCGTCGCCGGCGGACATCACAAGGGTCGTGCGTCAGGCCGGCTCGGACTCGTAATAGTCCTCGTCTTCATCTTCATCGTCGGCGTACTCGAGGTTCTCCTCGCGGGCCCGGGCGCGCGGATGATCGCGCGGCAGCTCGCGCTCGATGTCGTCGCGCATCTCCTCGATATCGACGAAGATGTCCGCCTGCCGGCGCAGCTCGTCGGCGATCATGGGCGGCTGGGTGCTTATGGTGGAAACCACGGTGACGCGTACGCCGCGGCGTTGCACCGCCTCGACCAGCCGGCGGAAATCGCCGTCGCCCGAGAACAGGATCACGTGATCCACGTGCTGCGCCATCTCGAGCACGTCGATGGCGAGCTCGATATCCATGTTGCCCTTGACCTTGCGGCGTCCGGTCGCGTCGGTGAACTCCTTGGTGGGCTTGGTCACCATGGTGTACCCGTTATAGTCGAGCCAGTCGACCAGCGGGCGGATCGGCGAGTACTCCTGATCCTCGACCAGGGCGGTGTAATAGAATGCGCGTATCAGGGTGCAGCGGCCGCTGAACAGCTCGAGCAGGCGCTTGTAGTCGATATCGAAGCCGAGCGAGCGGGCCGTCGCGTAGAGATTGGCGCCGTCGATGAAAATCGCGACGCGCTCCTGCGGGTAAAAATGCATTTGGTCCTCTAATGCCGGGTTAATAGGAATTTCGATGACTGTGCGTGCGCGCAACGCTTTCGCCGGTCGTTCAGGCAACGCGCGCCTCGAACGTGTAACCTATTATCTAGGACATGCGCTGGCATGGACAAGCCTTTGCGCTCCTTGCTAACAACAGTAATAGGTCGATCGAGATGAACGGACGTTAATGGCGTGATCCTGATCGCTATCGGAGCCAATCTTCCCAACCGGCGTTTCGGGACGCCGCGAGAAACCTGCGAGGCGGCGCTCGCGGCGCTTGCGGATTCCGGCGTGAAGATCCGGCGTCGCTCCCGCTGGTACCGCAGCGCGCCCGTGCCGCCCTCGGGCCAGCCCTGGTTCGTGAACGGCGTCGCGATCCTGGAGACGACGCTGGACCCGGCGGGCCTGCTGGCGCTGCTCCATCGGATCGAGGCCGATTTCGGTCGCGTCCGGCGGGTGCGCAACGAGGCGCGGGTGATCGACCTCGACCTGCTCGCCTACGACGACCGGGTGAGCGGGCCGGGCGAGACGCCGGTTTTGCCGCACCCGCGCCTGGCGGAGCGCGCCTTCGTGGTCCAGCCGCTGGCCGAGATCGCGCCGGACTGGCGCCATCCCCGCGACGGCCGGACGGCCCGGGAGATGCTGGCGGCGCTGCCCCCGGCGGGTCTGGCGCAGCCGATCGAATAGGGCCCACGCCCCGCAAGCCGCGGAAAACCGGGGCGAATCGCCTTGCGTTCACCCGGGGCGCTCCATATATTTCGGCCCAAGACTGGCAAAAATGCCAAATCCACAAGTATTGATGGAGTATTAGCCCAGATGGCCCGGGTTACCGTAGAAGATTGCGTCCTCCGCGTCCCGAACCGCTTCGACCTGGTGATGTACGCGTCTCAGCGCGCGCGCGACGTTGCGGCCGGCGCGCCGATCACGGTGGACCGTGACGACGACAAGAATCCTGTGGTGGCGCTGCGCGAGATCGCCGAGCGGACGGTCGAGCTCGAGACGCTGCACGAGTCGCTGATTTCGGGGCTGCAGAAGCACGTCGAGATCGAGGAGCCGGAAGAGGAATTGACGGACTTCGAGATGCCGGTCGGCGAGGGCGGCTTGGGGGCCGCGGACGAGAGTGCGGTCGATCGGCTCGACGAGGCGCAGGAATTGGCCCGCGACGACCTCGGCGAGGTCGTCGAAGAGCCCGAGGCGGAGACCGCGAACGACGCTGGCGCCGGCGCCGAAGAAGAAGAGGAGGAGGGCTGACGACGCCCGACTTCCCTGCCGCGCGGGCAAGGGGCGGCTCTGCGCCGCGCAGTTCGGGCCGTTTCGAAAGCGGTGAGGCGATGAGGGTGGCGATTCCGCGCGGCCGCCGAGGCGCCGCGCCATGATGCGGCAGTTCGAATTGGTGGAGCGGGTCAGGGCCTACGACCCGAACGCCGACGAAGACGCCCTCAACCGGGCCTACGTCTTTGCCATGAAGGCGCACGGGTCCCAGACCCGCGAATCCGGCGACCCCTATTTCTCCCACCCGCTCGAGGTCGCCGGCATCCTGACCGACCTCAAGCTCGACCATTACTCCATCGTCACCGCGCTGCTGCACGATCTCGTCGAGGACACCGACGTCAGCCTCAAGGAGATCGAGGGCGCCTTCGGCCCCGAGGTGTGCCGGCTGGTCGACGGCGTGACCAAGCTGTCGCGCCTGGAGCTCCAGTCGGAGCAGTCGCGCGCGGCCGAGAACTTCCGCAAGCTGGTGCTCGCGATGTCGGAAGACATTCGCGTCCTGCTGGTGAAGCTGGCGGACCGTCTGCACAACATGCAGACCCTGCGGTTCGTCTCCTCGCCGGAAAAGCGGCGGCGCATCGCGCGCGAGACGATGGAGATCTACGCGCCGCTGGCCGAGCGCATCGGCATGCAGCGGTTCAAGGACGAGCTGCAGGACCTGGCCTTCGCCGAATTGAACTCCGACGGCCGAGATTCCATCCTCGCCCGGCTGGAGTTCCTCAAGGGGCGCGGCGAGGATCTGACGCCCGGCATCATAGACGAGCTCAAGCGCTGCCTGGCGGAGGAGGGCATCGAGGCCTGGGTGTCGGGCCGCATGAAGACGCCGTATTCCATCTGGAACAAGATGCAGCACAAGGATATCGGCTTCGAGCAGCTCGCCGACATCATGGCCTTCCGGGTCGTCGTCGAAAGCGTCACCGAGTGCTATCAGGCGCTGGGCGTTCTGCACAGCCGCTATCCGGTGGTTCCGGGGCGCTTCAAGGATTACATCTCGACGCCGAAGCCGAACGGCTATCGCTCCCTGCACAGCGGCCTGATCGGTCCGCAGCGGCAGCGCATCGAGGTGCAGATCCGCACGCGCGAGATGCACGACGTCTCGGAGTTCGGCGTCGCCGCGCACTGGAAGTACAAGCAGGGCGCGCGCCAGGTGGACGGCCGCCAGTACCGCTGGCTGCGCGAGCTTCTGGACATCCTGGACCACGCGTCCAATCCGGAGGAATTCCTCGAGCACACCAAGCTCGAGATGTTTCAGGACCAGGTCTTCTGCTTCACGCCCAAGGGCGACCTCATCGCCCTGCCGCGCGGCGCGACGCCGGTCGATTTCGCCTATGCCGTGCATTCCGAGGTCGGCGACTCCTGCGTCGGCGCAAAGGTCAACGGGCGCATCCTGCCGCTGCGCAGCCAGCTCAAGAACGGCGATCAGGTCGAGATCCTGACCTCGAAGGCGCAGACGCCCTCGCCGGACTGGGAGAAGTTCGTCGTCACCGGCAAGGCCAAGGCGCGCATCCGGCGGTTCATCCATTCGCAGGAGCGCGAGCAGTACGCCGAGCTCGGCCGCCAGATGCTGCAGAAGGTGTTCCGCGAGGAAAGCTACGACTATACCGACAAGGCGATCGAGGGCGTCTTGAAGAAGTACCGTTGCGACACGGTGGACGACCTCTGCGCCGGCGTCGGCAAGGGCAACCACTCCGCGCGCGACGTGCTCGGCGCGGTCTTCCCGGGCAGCCGCGAGACCAACCGCGCGCGCCGCGTGTGGCCGTTCTCCCGAACGCGGCAGCGGCGCGAGCAGCACAAGGGCGGTGCGCTGCCGATCAAGGGGCTGATCCCCGGCATGGCGGTGCACTACGCGCACTGCTGCCATCCGCTGCCCGGCGAGCGCATCGTCGGCATCGTCACCACCGGAAAGGGCGTGACGATCCATACCATCGACTGCGAAACCCTGGAGACCTTTCAGGACACGCCCGAACGCTGGATCGACGTCGCGTGGAACTTGGCCGAAGACGAAGCGTCGCACGTCGGCCGCCTGCACGTCGTCGTGGCCAACGAGCCGGGCAGCCTCGGCGACCTGTCGACGATCATCGGGAAGAACCACGGAAACATCAGCAATCTCAAGATCACCAGTCGGTCGATCGACTTCTTCGAGATGCTGGTCGACGTCGAGGTTCACGACGTCAAGCACCTGACGGACATCATCGCGGCGCTGCGCGCGACACCGGTGATCACGTCGGTCGATCGGGCGCGCAGCTGATGGTCCCTGCGTCGCGCGTGTCGCCCCCGAGGGGCCGCCCGTCGGGCCCGGTCCGGCCGGTGGCCGGCTGAGGCCGAGGCGCGAATGTTCCGCCGCCGCATCCCGCTGCCCTACCACCGCCGCGTGCTGGCATTCTTCTGGCCCCGACGCGGCTGGCGCCGTGCGTCGCTCTACGTAGCGCATCGGGTCCGCCGCCTGCCCGGCTCGCCGGACCATATCGCCGCCGGGTTCGCCTGCGGCGCGGCGGTCTCCTTCACGCCCTTCGTCGGCGCGCATTTCCTCTGCGCGGCCTTGCTCGCGCTCGTGCTGCGCGGCAACATCGTCGCCTCGGCGATCGGCACCGTGGTCGGCAATCCCTGGACCTTTCCCATCATCTGGGCGTGGATCTACATGCTCGGAAACTGGCTGCTCGGCGGCGAAGCGGCGACCGACCTTCCCGCGGTGCTCAGTTTCCATTACATTTTCGACCGCCCGCTGGACGTGCTCTGGCCGATGACCGTGGGGGGCGTTCCGACGGCGGTCGTCGTCTGGTTTGCTTTCTTCTGGCCGATTCGCGGCATGGTGGCGGAGTATCAGCGCGCCCGCCGCTGGCGCATCCGGCGTCGCGCGAACAAGCGGCGCGCGTCGCGCCAGGCGGCGAATGCGGCCGGCAGGGAAGCGGAAGCGAAGGAGCCGTGATCGTGTCCCATCTGCCCCTCGGCGCGTCCCCGGGCGCCGCCCGGTCGCGGGCCGTCCCCGTCGCCGCGCGCGCCGCGCGGCAGGGCGCGTCATGATCATCGGCCTGGGCAACGACCTGATCGATATCCGGCGCATCGAGCGCACGCTGGAGCGCTTCGGTGAGCGCTTCGTGCGGCGCGTGTTCACCGAGACGGAGCAGCGCAAGTCCGACCGCCGCGCCCAGCGGGCCGCCAGCTACGCCAAGCGCTTTGCCGCCAAGGAGGCCTGCGCCAAGGCGCTCGGCACGGGGGTGCCCCGGCGCGGCGTGCACTGGCGCGATCTCGGGGTGGTCAATCTGCCGAGCGGCAAGCCGACCCTGGCGCTGACCGGCGGTGCCCTGCGGCGTTTGCACGAGATCACGCCGGACGGCATGGTGGCGCAGATCGACCTGACGCTCACGGACGACTTTCCCTTGGCCGAGGCAGTCGTCATTATCTCCGCCCGTCCCGCGGCCGGGTCGCTGTGAGGCCCGGCCTCCGTCCCGCGTTCCGGCGCGGCCCGCGGCCGCCGCGGCGATGAGTTCAAACCTGGAGTCCAATAAACGAAATAAATGGATGTTTTAATGACAAAAAAGAAGCCTGGGGTGATCGGCGAGACCTTCCGTACGGTGTTCTATGCGGTGCTTTTGGCGCTGCTCATCCGGTACTTCGCCTACGAACCCTTCAACATTCCCTCGGGATCGATGATTCCGACCCTGCTGGTCGGCGACTATCTCTTCGTCTCCAAGTTTTCCTACGGCTACAGCCGCTATTCGCTGCCCTTCGGCCTGCCGCTGTTCAAGGGCCGTATCCTCGCGGGACAGCCGAAGCGCGGCGACGTTATCGTGTTCAAGCTGCCGGCCGACAACACGACCGACTACATCAAGCGCCTGATCGGCCTGCCGGGCGACCGCATCCAGGTCCGCGGCGGCCTGCTCTACATCAACGACAAGCCGGTCACGCGCGAGAAGGTCGACGAGCTGAGCGTGCCGGGCTACGCCGGCTTCCCGGTGCAGGTGACGGAGTACATCGAGACGCTGCCCAACGGGGTCAAGCACCAGATCTGGGAGTACAGCGACAACGACGTCCTCGACAACACGCAGGTCTACACCGTGCCCGAGGGCCACTACTTCTTCATGGGCGACAACCGCGACAGCAGCGAGGACAGCCGCGTCCTGTCCAAGGTGGGCTACGTGCCCTTCGTCAACCTGATCGGCCGCGCCGAGTTCATCTTCTTCTCGACCGACGGCAGCGCTCCCTGGTGGGAGGTCTGGCGCTGGCCGACCGAGATCCGCTTCAGCCGCATCGGCGATGCCGTCAGGTAACGCGCGCGGCACGGCGGCGGCCGGCGCCGAGGCGCCGGACCTGGGGCCCCTGGCGGCCCGCCTGGGGCATCGCTTCGCCCGTCCCCCCCTGCTCGAACGGGCCGTGACCCACCCCAGCGCGGCGCCGCGCCGCGGGGCCGGCTCGCACGGCTACGAGCGCCTCGAGTTTCTCGGCGACCGCGTGCTCGGCCTGGTGGTGACCGATCTGCTGCTGGCGCGCTTCCCGGACGAGAGCGAGGGCGCGCTCGGGCGGCGCCTGGCCGACTTGGTGCGCCGCGAGACCGTCGCCGAGGTCGCCGGGCAGCTCGACCTGGGGCGCTTCCTCCGCCTGGCCAAGGGCGAGCAGGCCGCCGGCGAGCGCGACAATCCGGCGATTCTCGCCGACGCCTGCGAGGCCGTGTTCGGCGCCCTCTATCTCGACGGCGGCCTCGAGGCCGCCCGCGCCGTGATCGAGCCGCACTGGGCGCCGCTGATCGAGGCCGCGTCGCAGCCGCCGCAGGACCCCAAGACGGCCTTGCAGGAATGGGCCCAGGGCCGCGGCCTGGCGCTGCCCGACTACCGCGAGGTGGCGCGGGCCGGCCCGGCGCACGGGCCGACCTTCACCGTGGAGGTCAGCGTCGTCGGCCAGGCGCCGGCGCGCGGCGAGGGGCGCTCCAAGCGGCTCGCCGAGCAGGCGGCGGCCCGCCGGCTGCTCGAGCGCCTGCGCGAGGGCACGTGACCGCAGGCCCGGCGCATGACCCGGCGCAGGACCCGGCGCAGGGCCCGGCGCCGGCGGGGCGGCGCTGCGGCTTCGTCGCCCTGGTCGGGGCGCCCAACGCGGGCAAGTCGACCCTGCTGAACCGGCTGGTCGGGGCCAAGGTCTCGATCGTCACGCACAAGGTCCAGACCACGCGCAGCCGGGTGCGCGGCATCGCCGTGGTCGGCGACAACCAGATCGTCTTCGTCGACACCCCCGGCATCTTCACCCCGAAGCGGCGCCTCGAGCGCGCCATGGTGGCGGCCGCCTGGGCGGCGGTCGAGGACGCCGACGAGGTGGTGCTGATCTACGATGCCGGGCGGTCCGCCCGCGGCGCCGACACGCAGCTCATCGTCGACGGCCTGCGCCGGCGCGGGCGGCGCGCGATCCTGGCGCTCAACAAGATCGACCTGATCGCGCGGCCCAAGCTGCTCGCGCTTGCCGCCGATTTCGAGGCCGAGGGCATCTTCTCGCGCATCTTCATGATCTCGGCGACCGGCGGCGACGGCGTCGACGACCTGCTGCAGGCGCTGGCCGGGGCCATGCCGCCGGGGCCCTGGCACTATCCCGAGGACCAGCTGTCCGACATGCCGCAGCGCAGCGTGGCGGCCGAGGTGACGCGCGAGAAGCTGTTCCTGCAGCTCCATCAGGAACTGCCCTACGCCTTGACCGTCGATACCGACACCTGGGAGGACTTCACCGACGGCAGCGTCAAGATCGAGCAGACCGTGACCGTCGGCCGCGACTCGCACAAGGGAATCTGCCTCGGCAAGGGCGGCCGCACGATCAAGGCGGTGCGCAACGCGGCCCAGGCGGAGCTGCAGGCGATGCTCGACCGCCGCGTGCACCTCTTCCTCTACGTCAAGGTGCGCGAAAACTGGGCCGAGGACCCGGCGCGCTACCGCGCCTGGGGCCTGGACTTCGAGCCCTAGAGGGGTTTCGACGGAACCCGATGCATCTGATATGACAGGGCCATGCACTGGCGCGACGAGGGCATCGTCCTTTCGGTCCGGCCGCACGGGGAGAGTTCGGCGGTCGTCCACCTGCTGACGCGCGAGCACGGCCGGCACGGCGGGCTGGCGCGCGGCGCCCTGGGCAGCCGCCACCGCGGCCTGTTTCAGCCGGGCAACCTGGTGGCGGCGACCTGGAGCGGCCGCCTGGCCGAGCACCTGGGCAACTACGTCTGCGAGCTGGTCGAGGCGCACGCCGCGCGCGTGCTCGACGACCCGGCCCGGCTGGCGGCGCTGAGCGCCGCGGCGGCGGTCTCCGAGCGGGCCCTGCCGGAGCGCGAGCCGCACCTGGCCTGCTACGAGGGCTTCCGCGCCCTGCTCGAGGCCCTGCCGGGGGCGCACTGGGCCGAGGTCTACGTGCGCTGGGAGCTGGCCCTTCTGGCCGAGCTCGGCTTCGGGCTCGACCTGGCGGCCTGCGCCGCCGGCGGCGGCAACGACCAGCTGGCCTACGTCAGCCCGCGCAGCGGGCGCGCCGTCTCGCTCGCCGCCGGGGCGCCCTACCGCGACCGCCTGCTGGCGCTGCCGGGCTTCCTGGCCGGGCGCGGCGGCGGCGGGCCCGAGGAGGTCGGCGCCGGCCTGGCGCTGACCGGCTTCTTCCTCGAGCGCCACGTCTTCGCGCCGCACCACCAGCCGCTGCCGGCGGCGCGCCAGCGCTTGGCGGAGCGCTTTCCCGCGGCCCTCTCCGCCGCCGGCTGACCGCGCCGACACGGGCTCCCCGGGCCGGCCCACGGCGAACCTTTAAGGAAGTTTCAATGATTGATGGCCCAACTTGGCCGAATCCACTAACTCTGTGGTTAATCCGAGGCAGCCATGGGACAAGCCAGCATGCCTGAGCCGGCCGGCGAAATCCGCGACGTGCGTCTCGTCGAGGCGCTCGGCGAGCGCTACCTGAGCTATGCGCTCTCGACGATCATGTCGCGTTCGCTGCCCGACGTGCGCGACGGGCTGAAGCCGGTGCACCGGCGGCTGCTCTACGCCATGCGGCAGCTGCGCCTGGACCCGGGCTCGGGCTTCAAGAAGTCGGCCCGCGTGGTCGGCGACGTGATCGGCAAGTTCCATCCGCACGGCGACCAGGCGATCTACGACGCCCTGGTGCGCCTGGCGCAGGACTTCGCGCTGCGCTACCCGCTGATCGACGGGCAGGGCAATTTCGGCAACATCGACGGCGATAACGCCGCGGCCATGCGCTACACCGAGGCGCGGCTGACCGGCGTGGCGGCGGCGCTGCTCGAGGGCATCGACGAGGACGCGGTCGACTTCCGCCCGACCTACGACGGCGAGGACCACGAGCCGGTCGTGCTGCCGGCCAACTTCCCCAACCTGCTGGCCAACGGCGCCCAGGGCATCGCGGTCGGCATGGCGACCTCGATCCCGCCGCACAACGTGGCCGAGATCTGCGACGCCCTGCTGCACCTGGTCAAGACGCCCAAGGCGACGGTCGCCAAGCTGGTCGAGCTCATGCCCGGGCCGGACTTCCCGACCGGCGGCGTGCTGGTCGAGGACCCGGCGACGGTGGTCGAGGCCTACAAGACGGGGCGCGGCTCGCTGCGCCTGCGCGCGCGCTGGGAGGTCGAGCGCCAGAAGGGCGGCACCTACCAGGTGATCGTCACCGAGATGCCGTTCCAGGTGCCGAAGTCGCGCCTGATCGAAAAGATCGCCGAGCTCCTGGCGGCGCGCAAGCTGGCGATGCTGGCCGACGTCCGCGACGAGTCGACCGATCAGGTGCGGCTCGTGCTGGAGCCGAAGAGCCGCAACGTCGATCCCGAGGTGCTGATGGAATCGCTGTTCCGCCAGACCGACCTCGAGGTCCGCATCGGGCTCAACATGAACGTGCTCGACGCCGACCACACGCCGCGCGTGATGAGCCTGCGCGACGTGCTGCGCGCCTTCCTGGATCACCGGCACGAGGTGCTGCTGCGCCGGACGCGGTTCCGCCTCGACAAGATCGCGCACCGGCTCGAGGTGCTCGCCGGCTATCTCGTGGTCTACCTCAACATCGACGAGGTGATCCGCATCATCCGCGAGGAGGACGAGCCCAAGCCGGCGCTCAGGAAACGCTTCAAGCTGAGCGACGTGCAGGCCGAGGCCGTCCTCAACATGCGGCTGCGCGCCTTGCGCAAGCTGGAGGAAGAGGGCATCCGCAAGGAGCACGCCGCGCTGACCGCGGAGAAGGCGGAGCTCAAGAAGCTGCTCAAGGACGGCGACAAGGCGCTGGAGAAGGGCGGGCGCGTCTGGACGGCGATCGCCGAGCAGATCAAGGAGACGCGCAAGACCTATGGCCATGCCACGCCGCTCGGCCGGCGGCGGACCGAGATCGCCGCGGCGCCGGCCGACGTGGTGGTGCCGCTGGAGGCCGTGGTCGAGCGCGAGCCGGTTACCGTCCTCTGTTCGGTCAAGGGCTGGATCCGCGCGCTCAAGGGCCACGTCGAGGACACCTCCGACACCAAGTACAAGGAAGGCGACCGCGCGCGCTTCGCGCTGCACGCCTACACCACCGACAAGCTGATGATCTTCGCGACCAACGGGCGCTTCTACACGATCGGCGTCGACAAGCTGCCCGGCGGGCGCGGCTTCGGCGATCCGGTGCGCCTGCTGATCGACCTGCCGAACGATCAGGACATCGTCGACGCCTTCGTCTATCGCGCCGGGCGCAAGCGCGTCGTCGCGTCGCACGACGGGCGCGGCTTCGTGGTCGGCGAGGACGACGTCCTGGCGCAGACCAAGAACGGCAAGCAGGTGCTCAACGTCTCCGGCGACGTCGAGGCGGCGTCCTGCGCCGTCGCCGAGGGCGACACGGTCGCGGTCGTCGGCGAAAACCGGAAGCTGCTGATCTTCCCGCTCGACGAGCTGCCGGAGATGACGCGCGGGCGCGGCGTCACGCTGCAGCGCTACAAGGACGGCGGGCTCTCCGACGTGACCACCTTCGAAAAGAAGAAGGGGCTGAGCTGGACCATGGGCGGCGGGCGCACCCGCACCGAAACCGACCTGCGCGACTGGATCGGCAAGCGCGGGCAGGCCGGCCGGCTTCCCCCCAAGGGCTTTCCCAAGAACAACAAGTTCGCGTGACCGCGGCGGCGGACGCCGCAAGGTCTGAAACGATCTCAGGCCGCGGCGCGGCGCCTGGCGATCTCCTCGAGCACGGCCTCGGCGGCGCGCTGGCTGGGCGCGGGCGATAGTCCGCCGAGCCCGTCGATGACCTCGGCGAGGCCGCGGCACTGCGCGGCGTGGGCCGCCTCGTCGTCCAGCAGCGCGGTCGTCTCCGCGGCGATCCGCTCCGGCGTACAGTCCTCCTGCAGGAGCTCGGGAACCAGCGGGCGCTGCAGCAGCAGGTTGACCAGCGAGACGTAGTCGACGGTGATCAGGCGGCGCGCCAGAACGGCGCTCGCCGGGCTCACGCGGTAGGTCACCACCATCGGCAGGCCGGCCAGGGCGAGCTCCAGCGTCACGGTCCCGGATTTGGTGATCGCCGCGCGGCTCGCCGCGAAGGCGTCGTACTTGTCGCGCTCCTCGGTGACCAGCACCGTGGGAACCGGCCAGCCCGCCAGGCCGGCGCGCACCGCCTCGGCCATCGGCGGGGCGGCGCAGACCGCGGCGGTCAGACCGGGATGGGTCTCGGCCAGGCGGGCGACCGCGGCGCCGAAGATCGGCAGCAGCCGGCGCACCTCGGTGGCGCGGCTGCCGGGCAGCACGCTGACCAGCGGCGTTGCCGGCGGGAGGTCGTGCCGCGCCCGGAAGGCCGCCGCGTCGCCGCGCTCGGCGCCCGATTCCAGGACCGGGTGGCCGACGAAGCTGCAGGGAACCCCGAAGCGCGCGAAGAACTGCGGCTCGAACGGCAGCAGCGCCAGGACGCGGTCGACCGCGCCCGCCAGGCGGCGGCCGCGCCCGGGGCGCCAGGCCCAGAGCTGCGGCGCCACGTAGTGCAGGGTCGGCGGGCCCGTGCCGTGGACGCGCCGCGCCACGCGCAGAGAGAACTCCGGCGAATCGACGGTGACCACCGCGTCGGGCCGCAGCCGGCGTACCGCGTCCACCGTCTGGCGCAGGCGGCGGTAGAGGCGCGGCAGGTGCGGCAGGATCTCGGCCAGGCCCATCAGCGAGAGCTCGCGCATCGGGAACAGGCTGTCGAGCCCTTCGCGCTGCATGCCCGCCCCGCCGACGCCGGCGAAGCGGATCCGCCCGGCGGTGCGGGCCTTCAGCGCGGCCATCAGGCGGGCGCCCAGGATGTCGCCCGAGGGCTCGCCGGCGACCACGAACACCAACGGCGCCGGCGGCGCGCCGGCCGTCTCGGCCGCGGGCCCGGGCTCGGCGGAGACGGTCATCTGCGGCGCCGGGTCGCCGGGAAGGAGCGCAGCGCGAACATGCGCCTGCGCCTAGCACATCCCTTGCGGCAGGTCACGCGCTTCGCCCCGCTGGAGCGGGCCGCCGGGCCCGCGGTTTGAGACGGATCAAGGCGGCCTCGGCCGGGCCGGCACAGGATGCGCTGCGGACCCCGAGGAAAGGAGGCCGGCCATGCCGACCCCGGAAGAGCTGCTCTCCAAGGCGAAGAAGCCCGCCGCGGACGCGCTGCGCCTGCATCCCCTGTACCGCGGCAAGGTGCAGATGATGCTCAAGTGCCCGGTGCGCGACCGCGCCGATTTCGCGATCTGGTACACGCCGGGCGTGGCCGCGCCGTGCCGTGCCATCGTCGAGGACCCGGACCTCGTCTACACCCACACCAACCGCGGCAACACGGTGGCGATCGTCTCCGACGGATCGCGCGTGCTGGGGCTCGGCAACATCGGGCCCGAGGCCGGCCTGCCGGTCATGGAGGGCAAGGCGCTGCTGTTCAAGTATCTCGGCGGCGTCGACGCGGTGCCGCTCTGCCTGCGCACCGAGCGGCCGGAGGACATCGTCCAGGCGGTGCGCCTGATCGAGCCCTCGTTCGGCGCCATCAACCTCGAGGACATCGCACAGCCGCAGTGCTTTCGCGTGCTCGACAGCCTGCGCACGACGCTGTCGATTCCGGTCTGGCACGACGACCAGCAAGGCACCGCGACGGTCCTGCTGGCCGCGCTGATGAACGCCCTGGAGGTGGTCGGCAAGACGCTCGACGGCGCGCGCCTGGCGATGGTCGGCATGGGCGCGGCGAACGTCGCGGTCTATCGGCTGCTGGTCTCGTGCTGCATCGACGCCGGCGCCGTCGTGGCCTGCGACACCGGCGGCATCCTGCACCGCGGGCGCGGCGACATCGAGGCGCAGCAGGACCTCTATCCGGACAAGTGGCGAGTGTGCCGCGAGAGCAACGCGGAGCACCGCACCGGCGGCATCGCCGAGGCGCTGCGCGGGGCGGACGCCTGCATCGCGTTCTCGAGCTCCGGACCGGGGGTCATCCTGCCGGCCTGGCTGCGCGCCATGGCGCGCGATCCCATCGTCTTCGCCTGCGCCAATCCGACGCCGGAGATCTGGCCCTGGGAGGCCGCCGCGGCCGGCGCCCGGATCGTGGCCACCGGGCGCAGCGACTTCCCCAACCAGGTCAACAACTCGCTCAGCTTTCCCGGGCTGTTCCGCGGCACGCTCGACGTGCGGGCGCGCGCCATCAGCGACGGCATGGCCCTAAGCGCGGCGCGCGAGCTGGCCGCCTGCGCGGCCGAGCGCGGCCTGAGCGAGGCCCTCATCCTGCCCGGCATGGAGGAGCCCGAGGTCGCCGCGCGCGTCGCGGCGGCGACCGGGCTGGCGGCGCAGGAGGAGGGCCTGGCGGCGCTCTCGGCGAGCCGCGAGGCGCTCTACGAGGGGGCGC
>Ga0210144_1000223_pt1 | contig 33504 bp, 36 predicted proteins | sample Muzzi_PWA_D2_FD_185532 | JGI IMG/M metagenome (GOLD analysis project Ga0210144, IMG submission 185532) | Wetland microbial communities from San Francisco Bay, California, USA, that impact long-term carbon sequestration - Muzzi_PWA_D2 (SPAdes) | ecosystem: Environmental > Aquatic > Marine >...
CGGAACGCATGCGTTCGGAGGAGAAGCTTCGCCAGGCCGCCAAGGTGTTCGAGAGCACCATGGAGGGCGTCATGGTTACCGATCCCGAGGGTAAGATCGTCGCCGTCAACGCCGCGTTTACCGAAATCACCGGCTACACCGAGCCGGAGGCCCTAGGCAGGAACCCGCGCATCCGCCAGTCCGGGCGTCACGACAAGAGCTTTTATCAGGCCATGTGGGCCTCCATCCTGCAGGATGGAAGCTGGCGCGGCGAGATATGGAACCGGCGCAAGACCGGGGAGATCTATCCCGAATGGCTCACCATCAACACCGTCAGGGACGATGCGGGGAACGTCGCCAACTATGTCGGCGTGTTCGCCGACATCAGCCAGCTGAAGCGTTCGGAGGCAGACCTGGACTACCTGGCGCACCACGACCCGCTCACCGAACTGCCCAACCGCCTGCTCTTCAATGCCCGGCTGGACTACGCCATCCAGCGCGCCCGCCGGGCAGGCACAGCGCTGGCGGTCCTCTTCCTCGATCTGGACCGCTTCAAGACAGTCAACGACAGCCTGGGCCACCCGGTCGGCGACACCCTGCTGAGGAAAGTGGCGGCACTCCTCAGCGCCAGCGTGCGGAACGAGGATACCGTGGCGCGTCTGGGAGGCGATGAGTTCGTCATCGTGCTGGAGGGCGTCAGAAATACCGGCGACGCCTCGGCCGTGGCGGAGAATATCCTGTTTGCCCTGAATAAACGCTTCGATCTGGACGGGCAGGCCGTGTTCATCAGTGCCAGCATCGGCATCAGCATGTATCCGGCGGATGGCGATGACGTCACGACCCTGCTGCAGAATTCCGACGCCGCCATGTACCGGTCGAAGGAAGAGGGCCGCAACACCTTCCGCTTCTACAGCACAGAGCTGACCCGCACGGCGCATGAGCGTCTGACCCTGGAAACGGCACTTCGCCGCGCCATCGACAGGCAGGAATTCGTACTCCACTTCCAGCCCCAGGTGGACGTAATAAACGGAGCCATCGTCGGCGCCGAGGCCCTGGTACGCTGGCTGCATCCCCAATCCGGGTTCATCTCACCGATGAGTTTCATCCCGCTGGCGGAGGAGACCGGTCTGATCCTGCCCCTCGGGGACTGGGTGTTGTACGCCGCCTGTGAACAGCACCAGGCGTGGCTGGCGGAAGGTCTCCCGCCCATCACTCTGGCGGTGAATCTCTCGCCGCGCCAGTTCCAGCATCGGAATCTGCTCGCGCAGTTGCGCGCGGTCCTCGACGCCACCGGCCTGCCGCCCCGGCTGCTGGAACTGGAGATCACGGAGGGCGCCATCATGGAACGGGGAGAGGCGGCGGTCTCCACCCTGTGCGAGCTGAAGAAACTGGGCCTGAAGATGGCAATCGATGACTTCGGTACCGGCTACTCCTCACTGGCCTATCTGCGGCGCTTTCCCATTGACACCCTCAAGATCGACCGCAGCTTCATGCGTGACATACCACGCGAGTCCGGTGCGAGGGAGATCGCGGCCACCATCATCGCCATGGCGCGCAACCTCCATATGAAGGTCCTCGCCGAGGGCGTCGAAACGCTGGAACAGCTGGCTTTCCTGCAGCGTCACGGCTGCGACACCTACCAGGGTTTCCTCAACAGCCGCCCTGTCTCGGCCGAATCCTTCGCCGAGCTGCTGCGCACCGGCCCGGTAAACCGGCGCAGCGCCCTGTTTGCAAGCCTGTAAGCTCCCGGATGATGGACACCACGTGACGGTGCATGCTCCACCGTCACGTCAGTGCCGCCATTCCTGCGCTGTCCAGGGACGGATTGGCACCCGTATCATCAAGATTTACAGAAATGAGCGACAGACCACCGCCGCCCCACACATGCCCGCTCCCTCCGGGAGAGGGTTGGGGAGAGGAGATCAAATCAAGCCAACTCCCTGATGTTCTATCCCCCTCATCCGGGCCTGCTCCCGGAGGGAGAAGGAACCCTGCTTTCATGCCGCCCGTCCATAGCCTGCCAAGCGCATTGGCGTGCAGATCGATCCGCCGCCTGAAGGCGGGGGGTTTGCAGATCTCCTGTCGGGGACTGTGAATACGCCACCGGCTGAAGCCGGTGGCTTCGGGTTGCGGCTGCAAGCCGGATCGACCGGCCATCCGGCCGATCAACCCCCTCCCCCTCAGGGGGAGGGTTGGGGTGAGGGGCGTCAAACAGAAAAACACCGTCATTTATCTCTTCATCCTGACCTGCTCCCGGAGGGAGAAGGAACCCTGCTTTCATGCCGCCCGTCCATAGCCTGCCAAGCGCATTGGCGTGCAGGGCGATCCGCCGCCTGAAGGCGGGGGGTTTGCAGATCTCCTGTCGGTGGCGCTAAAACCTGCAATCCGGCTCGCCTGGTGCTATCAAAGCGGGCGCCATCATGCACCAGCTCGATGCATCAAGCGCCCTGTTTTGGGGTGTTCGGTTGCCCTGCAGATTTAACTGGCATCCGGAAGACCGGGAGAGGGTTCCTCGCCGGCACTGGATCGCATCACGGCACTGTCGCTGTGCGGCAATCGGATGTATCGAGCCCCGGCGGCGGTAGGCAGTTCGGACGCTGCAATGTGTCGCAAGGGCGTGCATCGCACCGGTATTCCGCGGTCCACCAGGCGGCGGATCTCCAGCGGATCGCGGCAGCAGCGCAGTTTTTTCTGTAGAATGCCTTCCTCTGTACCGGTCTCGATAAGTACACGCATTCACCATGGCTCAACGCGCAATACGGGAATACGAAGGCAAGCGGGTATTCCATAACGACTGGTCGCGGCATTTCGGTCAGTTTCGCCACACCTTCCAGGCGGCCAGCATCGCCAGCGGTGCGGAATTGCTCGCACTGGCCGGTGACGGCGACCACGACTGGCTGCGCCAGGTCGCGCTGGTGGTCAAGCCCGACATGATTTTCGGCAAGCGCGGACTCAACGGCCTCGTGCTGTACAAGCTCGATACGCCGGGCGACGTGACACTCGACGCGGCGGCGCACTGGATCGACGAACAGCACGCCCGGACCACCACCCTGCAGGGCGGTCAAAGCGGCGTCCTCAGCCGCTTCATTGTCGAGCCCTTCGTCGCGCATGACGGCAAGGCCGAGTACTACATCGCGGCTGTCATGGAGGATAACGCCGACATCCTGTCGATGAGCGCACAGGGCGGTGTCCACATCGAGGACAACTGGGACCGTGTCATCCAGCTGGAGATTCCGCCGTTCATCCGGGACGAGGAACTCACATCGCTGATCGACGCGGCGTTGCCCGCCGACTGCCCGGACCGGGAACGCTTCGCCCTGTTCGCCACCGACTTCTACCGTTTCTTCCGCGACCGGCATTTCGCCTATCTCGAGGTCAATCCCTTCTGTTTCGACGGTGATACGGTTTACCTGCTCGACCTGGTTGCCAAGGTCGACGATACCGCCGGCTTCCTGATGGACAAGCACTGGGGGCCGCTGTATTTCCCGACACCGTTCGGCATGAAGGCGCCCGGACCGGAGGAGAAACAGATCAAGGCGATGGATGAAAAGAGCGGCGCCTCGCTGAAACTCACCATCCTCAACCCGCTGGGCCGGGTGTGGATGCTGGTCGCCGGCGGCGGCGCCTCGGTGGTGTATGCCGATACCATTGCCGACCTGAACGGCGTCGATGAACTGGCCAATTACGGTGAATACTCGGGCAACCCCACCACGCAGGAAACCCGCGTGTATACCGAGACGCTGCTCGACATGATGACGCGCAATCCGGATCCGCAGGGACGCGAGAAACTGCTGATCATCGGCGGGGCCATCGCCAATTTCACCGACGTCGCCAAGACCTTCACCGGCATCATCCAGGCCCTGCGCGAATACCACGAGAAGATGCAGTCGGTGGGCGTGCGCATCTACGTGCGTCGCGGCGGCCCGAATTACGAAGTGGGTCTGCGCAACATGCAAAAGGCGGCCGATCAACTCGGGCTGCCGATCGAGGTTTACGGTCCCGAAACACACATGACCGAAATCGTCAGGATGGCGCTGAGCGCCTGACGGCCGCTGAAGGAATACCCGCGATGAACATGCATCAGAACACCACCGCCGAGTCCGGTACGCGCGTGGTACCGGCTGGCGGGGGATCCCTGTTCAGCCGGAACACGCAGGCCATCTTCTGGAACAACCACCAGAGCGCGATCCAGCGCATGCTCGATTACGACACCCTGATCGGGCGCGTGCTGCCATCGGTGGCCGCCATCGTATCGCCCACCGGCAGCAGCCGCTTCGGCAAGTTCTTTTTCGCCAGCAGCGAAATACTGATACCCATCTACCGGAGCACCGCCGATGCCGTGGCGGCCCACGCCAACGCCGATGTCCTGCTGAACTTCGCCTCCTTCCGGCGCGCGTACCGCATCAGCAGCGAGGCGCTCGACATTCCCGGTATCCGTACCGTCATGATCACGGCGGAGGGCATCCCGGAACGACACGCGCGCGCGCTCAAGCTGCGCGCCCGGCAGGCGGGCAAGCTGGTGATCGGGCCGGCCACGGTTGGCGCCATCACGCCAGGCGAATTCAAGATCGCGAACACCGGCGGCACCATCGAGAACATCATCGCCAGCAAACTGCACCGGTCCGGTTCCTGCGGACTGGTTACCCGCTCGGGCGGACTGTTCAACGAACTGGCCCATACCATCGCACTGAACGCGGACGGCATCAGCGAGGGCATCGCCATCGGCGGCGACCGCTTCGCCGGCTCCGGTTTTCTCGAACACATGCTGCGCATGCAGGACAACCCGGCGGTGAAATACCTGCTGATGCTGGGCGAGGTGGGCGGCAGCGAGGAATACCACGTGATCGAGGCGGTACAGGACGGCCGGATCGGCAAGCCCGTGATCGGCTGGTGCATCGGCACCATCGCCAGTCACCTGACTTCCGGCGTGCAGTTCGGCCATGCCGGCGCCAGCGCCAGCAACGACAGGGAAATGGCCAGCGCCAAGAACGAGGCGATGCGCAGTGCCGGCATACGCGTGCCGCGCAGCTTCAACGACCTGCCGGAGATCATCAACGCCGTCTACCGCGAGCTGCACGCCGAGGGCATCATCGAGGACATCGCCGAACCGGTGATCACGCCGCTGCCGGAGGACTGCCAGAGCGCGCTCAAGGCCGGGCGTGTGCGCAAGGGCACGCATTTCACCTGCACCATCTCCGACGACCGCGGCGAGGAAGCGACCTACGCCGGCATCCCGATCAGCGCCGTGGCGACCCCGGATACCGGTTACGGCATCGGCGATGTCATCACCCTGCTGTGGTTCAGGCGGCGCTACCCGGAATGGGCCAGTGCGTTTCTCGAGACCGTGATCAAGACCGTGGCCGACCACGGCCCGGCGGTCAGCGGGGCGCACAACGCCCGCGTGACCGCGCGCGCCGGCAAGGACATCATCAGCGCCCTGGCGAGCGGCCTGCTCACCATCGGCCCGCGCTTCGGCGGCGCCATCGACGGCGCCGCGCAGTATTTCAAGCTCGGCGCCGGGAAGGGACTTGCCGCCGACGAGTTCGTCGACTTCATGGCCGACCAGGGCATGGTCATCCCCGGGATCGGCCACCGCATCAAGTCGATCAAGAACCCGGACCGGCGCGTCGAGGGCCTGAAGCAGTATGCGGGACAACACTTCCCCGCCACCCGCCTGCTGGACTACGCCCTCGAGGTGGAACGGTATACGACCCGGAAGAAGGACAACCTGATCCTGAACGTCGACGGCGCGGTCGGGGTGCTGATGGTGGATATGTGGCGCGGCCTGGGCTACGACGACGCGGAGATCGACCGTTTCATCGACTCGGGCACACTCAACGCCTTCTTCGTTCTGGGCCGCTCGATCGGCTTCATCGGCCACATTCTCGACGAGAAACGCCTGAACATGCCGATGTACCGCCACCCCTTCGACGACATCCTCTATGACGTGCCGGCGGCGGAAACCGATCGATAGGTGTCACCGGCGCCGTTGCGATACCGGCGCGGGGTGAATCGATCCGGGTGCCGCAGGCGCAGTGGGGGCAGGCGTCGAACTCGGCCGCGATCCGGTCAAGCACCGTGCCCGGTTGAGGGCCCGGGCGACTCTGCGTGCCGGCGTTCCATCCAGGTACGCAAACCGTCGAGCAGCGAGAGTAACTGCCTGTCGGGCAGACAATAATAGATAAACGTCCCGCGCCGCTCGGGACACACCAGCCCCGCCTCCCGAAGCGCCCGCAGATGAAATGACACGTTGGTCTGGCTCAGGCCCGTGGCATTCACGATGTCGGACACCGGGCGGCACTCCAGGCCGAGCGACAGGATGATGCGCAGTCGGTTCGGTTCCGACAGCAACTTGAAAACCTGTCCAAGACGCTTGACTTCACCGCCTGTATATGTGTCAATACTCATATGTGCATACGCTCATAAACAAGTATGGTCACGAATGTTCACCGCCTTGTCAACGCGCAACGGCGCGGCATCGATCAGGAGGCAAGATGAGTCAGAAACAGGCAGACGACATCCGGCAATCGGTTCGCGACAGCTATGCCAGGGTTGCGGAGGCCAGCAACGCCGGCGAGGGCTGCGGCGTGGAAAGCAGTTGCTGCGGGGTATCACCCGATATCAACTCGCTGCATTCCACCCGCCTCGGTTATTCGGACGATGACCTCAAAAATGTTCCCCAGGGCGCTGACATGGGACTGGGATGCGGCAACCCGCGCGCGATCGCCGGTCTACGCGCAGCCGAGGTGGTACTGGATCTGGGCAGCGGCGGCGGTTTCGACGCCTTTCTGGCCGCGCGTGAAGTGGGTGCGCGCGGCCGGGTGATCGGCGTGGATATGACACCGGCGATGGTCAGCAAGGCACGACACAACGCCGAACAGGCAGGCCTGGACAACGTGGAATTCCGCCTCGGCGAAATTGAGTACCTGCCGGTCGCCGACGGCACTGTGGACGTGATCATCTCCAATTGCGTGATCAACCTCTCGCCCGACAAGGCCCGGGTGTTCCGCGAGGCCTGGCGGGTACTCAGACCGGGTGGCCGCCTGGCCATCTCCGACGTGGTTGCCACGGCCGAGCTGCCGGACGAGGTGAAAGGCGATCTCCGCCTCCACGCCTGCTGCGTGGCCGGCGCCGCCCATATCGACGCGCTGCGTGCGATGCTCGAGGCGGCGGGTTTCAGCGCGATCCAGATCACCTCGAAGGATGAATCGCGCGAATTCATCCGCGACTGGGTGCCGGGCAGCGGCGTGGAAGACTATGTCGTCTCGGCCCACATCGAGGCCGTCAAACCCGGGCAGGAGCTGCCGTGAAGCACGGGCCCAGCGCGTGTGCGGGCGGGGATCCGCTCGAACAGGTTCGATCGCTGTACACGGACCTGGCGCTGCACCCGGAAAAGGATTTCGGCTGGGGGAAAGGCAAGGCGAATGCCCGCACCCTGGGCTATGACGAACAGTGGCTGGCGCGCCTGCCGGATAGCGTCTGGGAATCGGCCGCCGCCGTCGGCAACCCGTTCGGTCTGGGACCGGTTCACGCCGGCGAAACGCTTGTCGATCTCGGTAGTGGTGCAGGTGCCGATGCCTGTGTTGCCGCACTGCTGGTCGGAAGGGACGGCAGGGTGATCGGCATCGACTGCACCCCGGCGATGGTTGCAAAGGCGGTCGAAAATGCAGCCGCCGCCGGACTGCCGCAGGTGGTGTTTCAGGAGGCCGTGATGTCGAAACTGCCCCTGCCCGATTGCAGCACCGATATCGTCATCTCCAACGGCGCCGTCAACCTCGCCGGGGACAAGCCCGCCGTGCTGGGGGAGGCGTACCGGGTGTTGCGGCCCGGCGGCCGCCTGCAGATCGCCGACATGGTACGCGACCCGCACGCCGGTGATTCGGCCTGCTGCGGCAACCACGAATCCTGGGCCGACTGTGTATCCGGCACCCTGGAACCCGACACCTTCCTGACCCTGCTGACCGAAGCCGGATTCGTCGATGCGCAGCTGGTCGGGTTCTCGGGCTATCGCACGGCGAGCCGTACGATCGGTGCGCTGTTCAGGGCCATCAGGCCGGGACGGCACGCCTCCGGCGCATGAACCGCCTTCAGGCCATCGGATCCGCACCGAGATACCCGGATTCCGGCGCGCGTCCGCCAGGCCGGAAGGGGCAGGATAATGTCAACCGATGATGCAACGCTCGATAGTGCTGTGATGTATTGATTGAATGTCCGGTTGCGCTCAACCGCTCAGTGCAAGGCGTTGATTCACGGACTAACCGTACTTTCAGCCCATGACGGTGGGACAGCAGTGATCCGGCCCCTGTTGCGCTGTTGCCGTCATGCGACCGGACCGCCAGCCAACTGTTGGCAAAACACCAACAAACGAGCTCCCGCCAGCCGCTGCGCCGCACCCTAAACGACCCCGGGGCAGTTCAAATAGATTCGTTTAATCAATAAGCTGCAATCCCATCCCCGGAAACCGGCCGATCCTGGCACGTAAGCTGCAAAACCTCGGACAAGGGTGTTGACCACCAACGCCCGGACGATCAATCCGCTGACCCGAGGAGAACGCAGCCATGTACAACGAGATGCACAACGACACCGACGGTTTCCTGAAGGAAGAGCCCGCGCCGCTGGAGTTCTGGACGCTGACCGACTTCATCGACCTCATCATGCCGCACGGGTCGATCGCAAACGCGGCGGAGGCCTGACAATCGATCTGATGGCACCCACGCCCGGCTCGGCAGCGACCGGCCGGAACCACGGTACCTGAACGACGACCGGCCGGCCGATTCTCGGGCTACACCCACGCGCACGCGGCGCATCAGCCCGGTGGCCGCGGGTATAGCGGAGAGGGATTCCAGTCCAATACCTTAGATATCCAGGGAAGTTACCGCAGGTGCCGTCATGCCTGTCGGCAGTTGCCAGGCTGCACGATATCCCGGAAAATTTTCGTCAGACCGACAGTTCCGGTTGGAAACATTCGCAGATCGTCATTGTTTCACGATTACATTTATAAAAATTACTTATTTCCCTCGGCGGCGGTATTGCTTGTGCTACCTTGTCCAAACCTTGATCATGGTGCCGCGAGCGGCTTCGACAATCGGTGGGCCCTGACACCGGCGCAGCGTCTTGAAGACGGGGTCGTGTGGCATCGCCACGTCCCACCCATGCGGGTGGACCGCGCCCCGTCCGGGCCGCCATTGGGGCAGTCGTATCAATTGAATTTCATTCGTGAGGACATTCCATGTGCGTCGGCATCCCGGGACAGGTCACTGAAATCATCGATGCGGAGACGAACCTCGGCATCGTGGACGTCGGCGGTGTCAAACGCGCGGTCAGCCTCGCCTGCGTCATCGACGACGAGCATCCGATCGAGGCCTGCGTCGGCGACTGGGTGCTGATCCACGTCGGTTTCGCCATGAGTCGCATCGACGAGGCCGAGGCGGAAAAGACACTGGCGCTGCTCACGGAGCTTGGAGAAGCCCAGCTGGAGATGGATGCCATGCTGGCCAGCGGACGAAAATAACAGGGCCGTACCAGCGTATCAGGACACGCACCATGACCGACAAGCCTTCTCCCCTGTCGAACCTGTACCCCTTCCTGCACGGACAAAGGCAAACACCGGCGGAGCTGAACGCCGCCCTGCTGGAATCGGTGGCCCAGAAGGCGGCGCACAGCGTCGCCGTCAAGCAGGCCTTCTTCGAACAGCATGCGCAGGCGGTCGTCGATGCCGCCAGGGCCATCGCCGGCGTGTATCTGGGCGGCGGGAAAATGCTGTCCATGGGCAATGGCGGTTCCAGCTGTGACGCGGCGCATTTTGCCGTGGAGTTTCAGCACCCGATCACCGCGGGACGCCCCGCACTGCCGGTCATTAATCTCGTCATGGACACGGCCATGCTGAGCGCAGTGGGCAACGACGTGGGGTTCAGGCACACCTTCGTCCGCCAGCTCGAGGCCCATGCGAAAAAAGGCGATGGCCTGATCGGATTTTCCACCAGCGGCAACTCGGAGAACCTGATCGCCGCCTTTCACAAGGCCCGTGACATCGGGCTCTCGACGATCGGTCTGTGCGGCGCCGACGGGGGGGAGATGCACAGCAGCGGCCTGCTGGACCATTGCCTGATTATCCGGACTGACAGTATTCACCGCGTCCAGGAATCTCACGTGGCGACCTATCACATCCTCTGGGATCTGGTACACACCCTGTTGGCCGATGAACGCGGCGGGCTCAATCCGGAGGCGGAATCATGAAATATATCGACGAATTTCGTGACCCCGCGAAGGCCCGCCGGCTGCAGGCGGAAATAGGCTCGCTGGTCGAACACATCGGCATCTGCCGGGAACGGCCGCTGCAGATCATGGAAGTGTGCGGAGGACACACGCATTCCATCTTCCGTTACGGCATCGAGCAGATGCTGCCCGACCAGATCGAACTGGTGCACGGCCCGGGCTGTCCCGTGTGCGTACTGCCCATGGGCCGGGTGGACGACTGCGTGGCACTGGCCGAACGCGAAGAGGTGATCTTCACCACCTTCGGCGACGCCATGCGCGTACCGGGCTCGCGCAAGAGCCTGTTGCAGGCGAAGGCGGACGGCGCAGACGTGCGCATGGTCTACTCGCCCCTGGACGCCCTCCGGCTGGCGAAGGAACATCCGGACAGGGAGGTCGTCTTTTTCGGGCTGGGATTCGAGACCACCATGCCGAGTACCGCGCTGACCATACTGCGCGCCGAGGCCGAGGGCATCGACAACTTTTCGCTGTTCTGCAATCACATCACCATCATCCCGACCATCAAGGCCATCCTGGACTCGCCTGACCTGCAGCTGGACGGCTTCCTGGGGCCGGGTCATGTCAGCATGGTGATCGGCACCCGGCCCTACCGGTTCATCGCCGAACACTACCACAGACCGGTGGTCGTCTCGGGGTTCGAGCCGCTGGACATCCTGCAGTCGCTGTGGATGGTGTTGAAACAGCTCGCCGAGGGGCGCTGCGAGGTGGAAAACCAGTACCGCCGCGTCGTCAGTGACGCCGGCGGTGAACCCGCGCTGGAGGCTGTTGACAGGGTGTTCGAGCTGCGCGAGTTCTTCGAGTGGCGCGGGCTGGGTTCGATCGATCACTCCGGCGTCCGGGTAAGGGCGGCGTACGCCCGCTTTGACGCCGAGCGGAAATTCCCGGTGCCCAACCTGAAAATCGCCGATCCCAGATCCTGCCAGTGCGGCGAGGTGCTGAAAGGGGTCATCAAACCGCATCAATGCAAGGTGTTCGGTAACGCATGCACGCCGGAGACTCCGATGGGCGCCCTGATGGTCTCTTCCGAGGGTGCCTGTGCGGCTTATTACAGTTTCGGCCGTATCGGCGGCATCGCGGCGGCTGAAAAAAAGCACACCGACCATATCCCGGTTCCCTCCTGATGGTCGCGGCATGCCCTTGAAATCGGTTCGGACCCGGAGCGGCAGGCTCCGTGCCGAGACGATAACGCTGGCACATGGCAGCGGCGGCAAGGCCATGCGCGACCTGATCGATGATGTCCTTGTCCCGAGTTTCGATAATGAAATTCTCGCGCCGCTCGAAGACCAGGCGCGTCTGGTGCTGGAGGAATTCACGTCCAGGGGCGACCGCCTGGCATTTACCACCGACAGCTACGTCGTCGATCCCCTGTTTTTCCCCGGCGGGGATATCGGTGCCCTGGCCGTGAACGGCACGGTAAACGACCTTGCCGTGAGCGGCGCCATACCGCTGTACATCAGCTGCAGCCTGATCATCGAGGAAGGCCTGCCGGTCGAGACCTTGCGACGCGTGGCGGCCTCGATACGCAGGGCCGCCGACGGTGCCGGCATCAGGATCGTCACCGGGGATACCAAGGTGGTCAATCGCGGCTCCGCCGACAAGCTGTTCGTCAATACCGCCGGCGTCGGTGTAATCCCCGCGCATGCAAACATCGCCGCCACCCGCGCAACACCCGGTGACGTCATCCTGATCAACGGCTACATCGGTGATCATGGGGCCGCGGTCCTGGACGCACGCGGCGAGCTGGCGCTGGAAAGCAGCATCGTAACGGACTGCCAGCCACTGGACGGGCTGGTGCAGGCCATGCTGACGGCCTGCCCCGACATACACTGCCTGCGGGATGCAACCCGTGGCGGCGTGGCCACGGTACTCAATGAATTTGCAGCGTCATCCGCCTGCTGCATGCGCCTGCACGAGCGGACACTGCCGGTACGCGAGGCGGTCAGGGGAATGTGCGAGATTCTGGGGCTCGACCCCCTGTATCTCGCCAATGAAGGCAAGCTGGTGGCCATCGTGCCCGCAGAACATGCCGAACACGTGCTGGAAGCCATGCGGGCACATCCTGCCGGCAGGCAGTCGGTCGTGATCGGCGAGGTCACCGGGGAGGCGGATGGCATGGTCATCCTGGATACCGGCTTTGGCGGCGAGCGCATCGTCGACATGCTGCTCGGTGAACAACTTCCCCGCATCTGCTAGCGGGAGGCCGGGCCGAATGACACACACCATCACAGTCAGCGACGACGGCCGGGCGATCACGCTCGGTTACGACGGCCTGCTTGCGTATCACGGCGGCGGCGCGGTGGCCGGCGCGGCCACCGGCTTTCGCGTCATGCAGGCGGCAGCGGAGGCCATCACCGGGTCCGGGCAACCCCTGGAACGCCAGCAGCTACATGTCGTCTCGGGCCACCCCGGTCCGGGTTACCGTGACGCCTTTGAATACGTCACACGCTGCGTGACGCGCAGGCGTTTTGAATTGAAGACGGACCTGCCGGGTGGCCGGCACGGTCCCTATCAGAACTATGCCTATCAGTTTATCGTGACGGACACGGCCGCCGGCCAACAGATCACCGTCACGCTGCGCAGGGAGATCATTCCGCGGCGGTTTTTCGAGGTACTGCGTAACCTGCGTGATTCCGGGCCGGACCTTCGCCTGACGGAGGAACTGGAATCGCTGAAAACCGATCTCGCCGGCAGGGTGCTGGCACTGCCGCTCGATGAATTGTTCCAGGTTACGATTCGTGAGACGACACCCTCCCCCGACAACGGGCCGGGCGATCCAGCCTCGTGCATGGGTTAGCCGGTTAGCGCGGGAATCCCCGGCCGGCCGGATCGGCATCGAGCTTGTGCTTCTGCTTTTGCCGTTACCCACCCGATCCACCCAGGAGCGCATCCAGCCGCTCCGGAACCGGATATTCGATCAATCCTTCCCGGCTGGCCACCCAGACCGTGGTATCGGGTGCACGCGTGACCGCGATGGCGCCGGTCGGGAGATTGGCTGGCCATCGGTGCAAGATTTTCGGACCCCGCTTCAGAATCAGGCTGCTACCGCTCAGCTCCCAGACCAGCCCCGCCGCCTCCGGATCGCAGGCCTGGTTGGGCTTGAGCGTGAGCCCGCACAAGCGGCTGTCCGCAAGCACCTCGGCCGAGCGCCGGGGCACGCTGCGCTTGCCCAGCCGTTCGCTGGTGGCGCGAGTCTTGTCGAAATCGACAAGCGCGGGATCCCGGTCGGTCACCAGCCATAACAGCTCCGGTCGACCGGGATCCTGGGCGAGCGTGTTCAGTCTGCCCAGCGCATAATTCCCGGCGGCCTCGTAATACCTGACGCCCTGCCCCGAGAGCCGGAACAACCCGTTTCGTGGCCTGACACCGCGGGATCGATCGTCCCTCAGCACCCAGAACGCGCTGCCGTCATATTCGAGATCGCGCACATCCTCCCACGCGGTTCCCGGGTGTTGCTGGTTGCCGGGCGGCCCCAGCACCAGGGGTTCGACGGCGAGGGAATCCCGATCGACCCACCAGTAACGGGTAGTCCCCAGGGCGAGCAGATCGTCACGCCCCGCCACCCGCCGCAACCGCTGCACGTCCGTCACGCCCGCCACCGGCGTGAAACGGTGCTGCCTCAGGTCCAGCACCACCAGCGGTGCGTCGTCCACGCCGACGAACAGCCTGCCGCCTTCCGCGAACAGGGCATTGACGCGTGGCTGGCCGAGGGGATCCGGCGGAAACGGGAAACGGCCGGCGTCCCCGCGGGCATCGAGGCGATGAAAACCGTCCGCGGCGACATACCAGACGTCGCCGCCGGCATCAGCCACGGGCCCGGCCAGGATGCGATCCCGCAGCACCGTGAAACGATTGCCGGCGTCGATACGGCCAAAGCAGCGCCCAATCTGCGCATAGACCGCGCCGTCCGCCAGCATCACCTGTCCCTGCATGTGGTGGTCGACCTTGGTCCGTGCGCAACGATCCAGCTGGTCGTCACCGAGGCGGGTCTGTTCGATGGTGCCGGTATCCAGCGCCAGGCGGAAAATGCCGTGCCGGAAGGTGCCGATCCAGAGCTGGTCCCTCGCCGTATCCAGCGCCAGGCTGCGAAGATCCGGCAGGCCGTCGGGCCCTGCGATTGTCAGTGTAGCGAGGTCTTCGGCAGCCAGGACCCGCCTGCGCTCGCCGCGCCCGGGCTCGATCCGCCAGACATGCCCGCCGTCGGCGTAGAAAAAGCCCTTGCCGCCCGGACGGGCGGCCATTCCGTACAGCGTCTTCTCCGGTGAAAAACGCAGTGCCTCGCCGTCCTCGGTATGCAATTCATAGAGGTGGTTGTCCCCCCAGAACCAGACCCGCCCGTCATCGCCCTCACCCAGAAAACCACTGGCAAAGCTCGAGTGCGGCTCATGGTCGCCCACGGTTTCCACACGATCCGGATCGTCGAGCGGCAGCCGCGCCAGTCCGGCACCCGTGGCCACCCACAGATAGCGTCCGCGCGTGTCGAACCAGAGCCTGTCCACGGCGCCGGAAGGTAGTCCGTTGACCCGCGTCCAGGCCCGGCGTGCGCCGGTCTCCGGTTTCACCCGCAGCAGTCCACCGCGGGTACCGAGCCACAGGGTGCCTGGCTCCGCGGGATCCGCCGCCATGCTGGTCACCTCACCGTAGCTGCTGTAGACCCGGTAAGACACCGGCAGGCCGCGACGCCATGGCAGGATGATGCGCTCACCATTACCTGTCGAGTCGCTCACCCGCACCGCCTTCGTGCCCTGGTACCCCCGCAATGCACGCTCAACGTCGAGAAAGCCGTGCGCCACCGCATCATCCAGCAGGGCAACGCCCTCCGCGGTGCGCACCCCGGGATCTGCGCCCAGCGCGAGCAATGCCTTTACCACCTCGATGCGACCGACCACCACCGCCTCGGCCAGCGCGGTCGTACCCTGGCGGGTCCGGGTGTCCACCGGCACGCCAGCCTCGAAAAAGGATCTCATCGGCTGGAGGTTTCCGGCCCGTGCCATTGTCGTCAGCACGTCACCCACACCCGGCTTGTTGCGGCAGGTGACATCCATCTCCGCCCCGATGCGGATCAACTTCACCGCCATGGCCCACTGGCCGGCACCCAGGGCAGCCAGCAGCGGCACACGACAGCCGTCGCCATTCAGGGGCTCGCCGGCGGCGAGCAGTATATCGACCACGTCCATATGGCCGTTCTCCGCCGCCAGGGAGATCGCCTGGCCGCTGCCCCAGGCCTCCTTCAGCACACCGCCCGCCAGGAAGGCCTTCACGCGTGGCGCATCACCCGCCTTCACCGCCCGGATGTAGTCATAGAACGAATAGGCATAACCCGTCGTCTTTTCGATTCGCGCGATGCCCTCCACGATGTCACGCACGTTGTCACGGGACCATTCGACACCGCCGTACCGGACGGCATCACGATAGATTTTGTGAATATCGGGCACGTAGCGCACGAGTGCGTGCTGCTCGTCGGGGGTGAAGCTGTTCAGCCAGAGCAGCGTATCGATAACATGGCGTCGCACCTCGCTCTCCGGCCAGGGCTGCCGGTGGATGTCGCCAGGTTCCCTGTCACCCGGGCCTGCCGCAAGGTAGGCGTCCCAGCTCTCCAGTTTCAGGACCGGCAGGGACTGCGCGAACGTATCCCTGAGCTTCACCCGTGCGGTGCGATAGCGCGGGTGGCGGACGAACACCCCGCATGACTCCGTGGTGGGAAAAGTAAAGGAACCGAGAAACGTAAACCGGCCCTTTGCACTGACGCGGGTTTCTTCCGCATCGGTGGTGATTTCACCGTGCAGCCCGCTGCCGCGACAGCGCATGTAGGCTATCGCGTCAGACGCATCCGCCGGGTCGACGGCCTGGATGCGGCCCGTTACCGGCCCCTGAAAGATGCTGCCGCAGCTTGCCAGCACCGCGGGCAGGAGCCACACAAGCAATATGGACGCGCGTTTCGTTGTCAGACGCATGGGGCTATTCAGCGACGCTTTCCGGTTATTGCCTGCCTGAACGGGGCCCTTCCCGCCGTACGATGTCCGCCTGCCCGGGTATCGCAAGGGTCCGATCGACCGCTTGCCGGTAACGCTTGCAAGCGCTCGAACGTAACGGTCCGGCCCCGCTTCATGCTTTTGATACCGTCTTCAAAGATCCTGCGTTCGATATCGATTGCGTTGTGCGCATCTTATTCGTCGGCGATCCCGGTTTTATTACCGGCCGTCAGCTCAAGATTCCGATTCCCTGCAATGCCGTATATCCCGGGCGATCCTTTGCGCTTCCTCAAGGGTTTTTACAAATGCGCCATGAGACCTTTTCTGATGGTGCTGCAGTAATCCCGGAAGGTGATAATTTTCAATCCCTCTGGACATGCAGTAAATGGGCACGCAGCGCTCATGGACATGAGCCCCGACGGGATCGTGCCTGAAGACCCGCGACAGTGGCAAAAACCAGTCAACAAAACCTTCCAAGTCAACGAGACGCATCGAAAGGTTCGTTGTCGCCGTCCAGAGATCTGCCCCCCCACTGGATAGATGCCTGCGCACCATCGCTGCGGCGTCAATGTTATAGACTTCTGCAAGAGATTCCGTGAACCAGGCTGTTGCGTAAAGATATTGCGGGTGGGTAAGCGCGAACGGTACATATCCCAGCATCCGGTGTCCTTCCTTCAGCGCCCGGATGGTACGTTGATGAAAATCCCGATCAACATCCACATCGTATTCAAGAATAGAAACAAACTTCGCGTTGACAAGTCCGTTCTTAGCGATTGCGTACCACGCGGTAAAGGCCAGCAGGTGCCTGTGCTCTTCGATATTGGTCGGTAGCCGTCGTGCGACTATGGTTTTGGCTGGACATTGAAAATCACTGTCCGCATACCTGTCATCAGACCCTACGAGAATATAGCGGTAATCTGGCAGCATGGAAAAATGCTGCTCTGCTTCGAGTTCCTCGATGATCGAGGGATCATGAACGACTACCAACACCTCTAGATCATCCCCGGAATCTAACGTCATGGACTTTTCCATCAACACTCTTTAGGATTTCAAGCAATCAATGACAGCCGATACCGGCGCTCCAGAACTGAGTGCATATGCTACTCCAGGCGGGGCACAATGTCGTGCGACTCGACCCAGAATAGTTGTATCGTGTCAACCTGATCACGGGAAACAACGAATATTGTCCGCGCCCCGGCAGGCTTCCGAGCTTCGAAAACATGCTTGACAATATAAGAAAAAAACTCGATCGAGATATTCCACGAGAAGCCCGGCTGGTGCTGCGCTGCGCCCACGCACATCCGGATATCGATCCGACACGGCACATGCGCAATCTGATCACGAAGGACTTGGACTGGTCTTTTCTCAAGACAATCGCGGTTCGGCACCAGATAGTGCCGTTGGTCTATCATAATCTGGACATGCTCGCGAGTGCCTGCCCCGACCGCGTCCCGAACCGGGTAATGCAGGATCTGAAGAAACTCGTTGATACATGTACGACTCACAATAAACATAACCTGAATGATTTATCGGACATACTCAGGCAATTTTATACCAACGGCATAGCGACAATATCCTTCAAGGGAGTTACGTTTGCACTTCGCATGTACGGCAGCCTGAATCTGCGGCAATGCGGCGATATCGATCTTCTGGTCCAGCGAAAGGACTTCCTGAAAGCCAAGGATATTCTGATTCGAAGCGGCTACGACCACACGTATTTCGGGCATCACGAAGTCGCCACGGTACAGGCACAGCTAACACGTAACACGGACCGGGTCAGCTCTGTCGATCTGCATTACGGAATTACCCCGTATTGCTATCCGGAGATGCGCGAAGCCCTGGAGGGCAGCGCGCTTAAACGCAAAGACTGGAATGGACGCGTCACCAATCTCACCCATTGGATGTTCTACCTGAACTGCGATCCTCTGTGGGAACGAGCTGAATCGACGACCATGGAGGGGATGAATTTCCAGTATTTCTCAGCGGAGGATGAACTGATTATTGCGATTATTCAGGGTATCAAGGAAAGCTGGCATACGATGAGGAGAGTCTGCGATATCGCTGAAATCATCCGTGCAAAACCGGAAGTGAACTGGGACTTCATATCGAGACAGGTGAGGGAGATGCGTTTCGAAAAGAAGGCCATTCTTGGCTTCCGCCTGGCACAAGAACTTCTTGATGCCCCGCTTGGCGAGCCAATCCTGAAAAACCTCGCTTCATCTCGCATCGTCAGCATGCTGGCGCTGGAAACGCGGCAACGGCTGTTCTCGGCATCGGAGCCACAAGACCGCGGATTCTTCAGACTCTGGTCACATTATCTGTCGATGGATACTTTTCATGATCGATTCAGATTCCTGATTTATGTCTATCGAACGCTCCGGGTTCCGAAACAGTGGCGTACCACACTGTCGAATCTGACTGGTTTTGTCCACACCGTGGCGGCGCAGTTGATTTGCGCTGTGGCGATTTATCTGCAGGAGCGGCACAGTCCACGCCTCCAATCTGTCAGCGGGTCACGGGACCCGTCCTGAACCGGTCGAAAGGCGATCTTTACATGGACAAGCCCAGTGATTCCATGGATCACGGTTATCTCTCCGTCGTGCTAGTCGTCTTCAACATGCGTCGTGAAGCGCCCAGGACGCTGTATTCACTAACGTGCGATTACCAGCGGGAAGTCGATATCGATGATTACGAGGTCATCGTCATTGAAAACGGCTCTTCTCAAGCACTATCCAGCGCTGAAGTCTGTTCTTTCGGCAGCAACTTCCGCTATCACTACCATTCCACGAACTCACGTTCACCGGCCGAAGCCCTGAATATCGGGGTCAGCATGGCGCAGGGAGAACACGTGCTCATGCTCGTGGATGGCGCGCGGATCCTGAGCCCCGGCGTGATCGCCGGCATGAAACGCATGATGAGGGCGTTCTCGCCGCAACCGGTACTCACTGCAACCCTGGGATGGCACCTTGGTCCCGACGTACAAATGAAATCGGTTCATGCAGGATACAATCAGCAGGTGGAAGACCGCCTGCTTGATAGCGTGGCGTGGCGTGACAACGGGTATGAGCTTTTCACGATCGCCGCTTTCGCCGGCTCGAATAGTCGCGGGTGGTTCATGCCGATAGCCGAAAGTCCATGTTTCTGTGTACCAAAATCACAGTATTTACGGCTGGACGGGTTCGAAACACGCTTCACCTCCCCGGGTGGCGGCCTCGTCAATCTGGACTTCCACGCGCGGGCGCTGGCCGTCGAGGAAATGGCTTACGTCATATTGCTGGGGGAAGGCAGTTTCCACCAGGTGCACGGAGGGGCGGCAACCAATGCGCCGCTACGTGTGTGGGAAGTTTTTGAACAGGAGTACAGGTCTATTCGAAACAGGAGTTATGCCGTCCCGCACAGGCAGGCACAGTACTTTGGTTCGATTCCGCCGCAGTGTTATCGATTCATGCGCGCCTCGCTCAGCGAGATGAGCGTGGCGACCGACGGCGACAAGGGTGAGTAACTGGAATCCATCTCATGATTCCGTGCGAGCCGCCGTACTGGCGGCACCTACTTCCCGTATGTTCCTCCATGATACTACCCGCCACCGGCGGCGCGACAATGGTATTCCTCACCTGCGCAGCGGTGAGCGGACGGCGGCGGTTCCAGGGCATCAGAACCAGGATGCGCGCCAGTGGACAATAGCCGACCGTGACGACGGCCGCGGTGCCGGCAAGCTGTATCCAGTGGATGAAATCCAGCGGCGGTATCGTCCCCAGACTGCCGATCAGCAAACCGTCGGTAACCAGCCAGTACCACCAGTCCGTTTCCCTGAAACGGTTCATGCGCCCTCCCCCTTGCGGGCAAAAAAGTTCACCGGCTGGATGAACAGGTCCTTGGCAACCTTGGCCTTGGCCGTGGTGTCATAGAAGCAGTTGAAGCGCTGCCGTACCCGGCCGCCACTGAAGCCGCATTCAGCGGCCAGGGTGACCTGTTCACTTTCCACCATCGCGCCGACAGGACAGACGCGAATATTTCCATGTTCCGCAAGGCCCTGGCCCCGCTGCTGGATGTGCTGGATGGCATCCGCGATTTTCGGCATCTGTACTACCAGTACGATGCTCCGTCACCCGGAATTTCCCAAGCTGATCCTGAAGGTACTGGCCCTGAATCATGGGCCCGGCCGGCGCTTTATTCAGTCATCACCTGGACGTGGCCGCAGCCGGGGAACCCGTCGTGTTGAGGGAACGAAGTCCCAGGGGATAATCCACTCATCGATGGATCCAGACCTCCTCCGGATTTCGTTCGTCGGCCAGGCCATGACACCCATGCCGCCCAGGGACATCGTCGAGGAACAGGCCGGCCAGTCGATGGATGCGGATATTCTGCAACGGCTGGCAGATGTCAACGGCTGCCTGTTTGCTACGGGACTGGCATCCGAACCCTGCGGGAGTGGCGGGCCCTTTTCACCGAGAGCGGACTGGCCCTGGAAGCAGCAGTCAGTCTGCGCTCGTTCGGTAACATCCTTGTGCTGAAGCCCGGCAAGTGAAATATTACATCCATATGCCAAGACCTGGCAGCACAGGCAAGCCGTACTATGGATAAATACACAGCACCGGACTGGTCCCGGTCTGCGCTCATCACCATCGACACCCAGCGTGACACGCTCGATGGGCAGCCCTTCGAGATCCCGGGGACCTCGGCTGTACTTCCCCGAATGAGAATCCTGCTCGATGCCTTTCGCTCGGCAGAACGGCCTATCGTTCATATCCTCCGGATCTACCGGCCGGACGGGTCCAATGTCGATCTGTGCCGTAGAAATCTGGTCGAACAAGGAACAACGCTGGTACTGGAGGGCTCACCCGGACATCAACTCGCCCCTGACATCTTGCCGGAGCCGGATGTACAGCTGGATGACGAGCTACTGCTCTCGGGTGGTATCCAGCACATCGGCCATCATGAAATGGCCATCTACAAGCCCCGCTGGGGAGCCTTCTACCGGACGCCGCTGCATGATCATCTCGACGAGCTGCAGATATCCACACTCGTGTTTTGCGGTTGCAATTTCCCCAACTGCCCGCGAACCTCGATTTACGAGGCCAGTGAACGGGACTTTCGCATGGCATTGGCGGTTGACGCAACCTCGGGGGTCTACGATCGCGGCAGACAGGAAATGGATGGTATCGGGGTGGCATTGCTGTCTACGGACCAGGTCGTGAGGGAGCTCAACCTGCTGCTCCATAGCACACCTGGCCCGATGCTACAGGAAAACACGACTCCCGGTGAGTAGTGGGATTAGCGCTTGTCAGGCATCAGCGCCATGACGTAGTTGTCTGGCGTTTCACCTTTCAGACAGGCATCGGAGCGTACAGGATGCGCAGGCTGGTCTCGTACCGGCTTTCGAGATCTGCCTTGCAGGATGATTGATTGGCGAGCATGGCGATAGCGTTGGCGACCAGGCTCAGCTCCCGGATCTCACCTTTCCTTTGGGCGATCCAGACAACGGATGAAACCGCCGGCGTCAGTATACGGTGGCAGTTTTCGTCATTCTCCCCGAGTCTGAAGTACAGACGGTCCAACAACAGCCGGATCTGCTCGCCTTCCTATGCGGCTGACAGATCGCATGACCGCCCACATCCATCAGCAGTGTCCGCATGAACACGTCGGTGGTGGTTTCGGCACCCGCCAGAATCTCCAGGAAACGGGCATTTCAGGGTACAGCGGTCAGCTGTTTCGAGAACACCCTCCATGCAGGCGCCAGATCGCCGTCCATGACCGGTGAACATTTCCACGATGTTCCGCCCGGCCTATTTTGTAATGAGAATAATATTCATTAACAATAAGGGGCCGTCAAACGTTTGTCACGAACGCAGAGGAACGCATCAGCAGGGGCAATATCTGCCATCAGGCAATACCCCGGAGCCGCATATCCTGGGTATGGGACCAGCACCCATCGCAGCCACGCGCTCGTGTGGCTCAACACCAAAATATAAATTTCACTTATACCAGATAAAAACTACTAAACTAGCATTGCCTCATATAACAGTTCATATTATCCAGTCGTAAATGATTCTGGCATACGGGCCAGCTTGAGCTTACTGGTTAGCTTGAGAACAGTCGAGGAGACGTTACATGCTCAGTAGCAACCCCTTCTACGAACTTTCAACGTTCATTTCCCCACCCATCATGCAGGGCTACATCATTCTCATGGTCCTGCTGGTGATTGGCGGAACCATTCTGGACATGCTGCATAAACACAGTGCCCAGTACTTTTTCGAAAATGCAAAAAGAGCACAGAAAAATGCGAAGCGCACCCTGAGCGGTGGCGAAAAAGCATCGTTTGCGGTGCAGACTGTCGTGAACGAAGTGCTCACCTCTTCGGAGTTCAAAAGGATCCGCCGCCGTATATCACACCTGTTCACCATGTACGGTTTCGTCATCTTTGTTGCCAGCACCGCGGTTCTGATTTTCGGTTACGCAACGGAAGCCGATGCGGGTATCTGGCCCTTTCTCTGGCACCTGGGTGCCCTCATGCTGTGTTTCGGCGGGTACTGGTTCTGGTTTTTCATCCGCGTCGATGTCTCTGCTGAAGGCGTCAAGTGGTACAACTTCAACGGCCGCGGCGACATCTTCATCGTCGGCCTGATCACCATGCCCACTTTCGCACTGCTGTGGTCGGCTACCATGGGCAGCGGCACACTGAACATGCTGTTCTTCGTACTGTTCATCGCGTGCAGCACTGTACTGTTCGGCACTGTCTTCTGGTCCAAGTTCGCGCACATGTTCTTCAAACCTGCCGCGGCTTACCAGAAGAAATGCATCATGGCAGACGGTTCGAGAGAGAATCTGCCCGCTGATTACGATCTGACGGATCCTGCCGTACAGAAAAAATTCCCGGACATCCCGGAATATATGGGTACCAATCCACCCAACATGGGACCCGGTTACAGCGCCGAACGCCCCAGTCACTACTGATTAGCTTTCAAAAGTAAGGAGTATTCAGAATGCCAACTTTTGTATATATGACTCGTTGTGACGGGTGTGGTCAATGTGTCGATATCTGCCCGTCAGACATCATGCATATCGACAAGGTGACCCGTCGCGCCTACAACATCGAACCCAACATGTGCTGGGAATGCTACTCCTGCGTCAAGGCGTGCCCGCATAACGCAATCGACTGCCGCGGGTACGCAGACTTCGCACCGCTGGGGCACTCGGTACGCGTGAAGCGTGACGAGGAGAAAGGTGTCATCGCCTGGCGCATCAAGTTCCGCAACGGCAAGAAGGACATGGATCTGCTTGCGCCGATCACCACCAAGCCCTGGGGTACTGCTATTCCCAAGCTGAGTGACGTAGCGGCGCCCAGCCAGGAGCAGCGCAACAGCCAGCTCCTGTTCAACGAACCCAAGTACATCCGTATGGACGATGGTGACATCCACACCCTCAAGTCCAATGGTCTGAAACTGATAGAAGGCGTGGAGGGTTACTCCTGATGGGATACAAAACTATCGTCGAAGACAATATCGATATCCTGGTCGCCGGTGCCGGCCTGGGTGGTACCGGTGCCGCTTTCGAGGCGCGCTACTGGGGCCAGGACAAGAAGATCGTCATTGCAGAGAAGGCGAACATCGACCGTTCCGGCGCCGTGGCGCAGGGCCTGTACGCGATCAACTGCTACATGGGCACCCGTTTCGGCGAGAACAACCCGGAAGACCACGTGAAATATGCGCGTATCGACCTGATGGGCATGGTGCGTGAAGACCTGCTGTTCGACATGGCGCGCCACGTCGACTCGGCTGTGCACCAGTTCGAGGAATGGGGTATGCCGATCATGCGCAATCCGAAGACCGGCGCCTATCTGCGCGAAGGCCGTTGGCAGATCATGATCCACGGCGAGTCCTACAAGCCGCTCGTGGCCGGTGCCGCGAAGAAGTCCGCTGACAAGGTATTCAACCGTATCTGCGTGACCCACCTGCTGATGGATGAAAGCAAACCAAACCGTGTTGCCGGTGCCGTCGGTTTCAACGTGCGTACCGGTAACTACCACGTTTTCAAGTCGAAAACCGTCATTGTCGGTGCCGGCGGTGCATCCAACATCTACAAACCGCGCTCGGTTGGTGAAGGTGCCGGTCGTGTCTGGTACGCACCGTGGTCATCGGGATCGGCCTACGGCCTGCTGATCGGCGCCGGTGCCAAGATGACCCAGATGGAGAACCGTATCGTCCTGGCCCGCTTCAAGGACGGTTATGGCCCGGTGGGCGCCTACTTCCTGCATCTCAAGACCTATACCCAGAATGCCTATGGCGAAGAGTACGAGTCCAAGTGGTTTCCCGAACTGGAGAAAATGGTCGGCAAGCGTTACCTGGATATCGAGGCATCGCACCTGACGCACCGTCCGATCCCGACCTGCCTGCGTAACCATGCGCTGATCAGTGAGGTCAACGCCGGTCGCGGGCCGATCCAGATGGTCACCATGGAAGCCTTCCAGGACCCGCATCTCGAGGAGATCGGCTGGCACAACTTCCTGGGCATGACCGTCGGCCAGGCCGTGCTGTGGGCCGCCACCGACGTGGATCCGAAGTACGAGAACCCGGAACTGACCACCTCCGAACCGTACGTGATGGGTTCGCATGCGACCGGTTGCGGCGCCTGGTGTTCCGGTCCCGAGGACGTGTCTCCGCCGGAGTACTTCTGGGGCTACAACCGCATGACTACCGTCGAGGGCCTGTTCGGTGCCGGTGATGCCGTCGGCGGTACGCCGCACGCGTTCTCTTCCGGTTCCTTCACCGAGGGTCGCCTGGCAGCCAAGGCCGCCTGCAGGTACATCGACGATGGCAAGGGTGAAGGTATTGTCGTTTCCCAGGAGCAGATCGAGCGCCGCAGGAAAGAGATCTACAAGCCGATGGAGCATTACCGGATCTATCGCAACGAGATCACCGCGGGCAGCGTCAACCCGAACTACATCAACCCGCGCCAGGCGCTGGACCGCCTGCAGAAGTTGATGGACGAGTACGCCGGTGGTGTTACCGTCAGCTACATGACCAACGACAAGCTGCTCAATATCGGTCTGAAGAAGATGAAGATTCTCGAAGAGGACCTCGAGAAGATCGCCGCCGAGAACATCCACGAGCTGCTGCGTGCCTGGGAGGTCAAGCATCGTCACATGACTTCCGAGGCTGTCTTCCAGCACACGCTGTTCCGCAAGGAGACCCGCTGGCCGGGTTACTACTACCGTGGTGATCACCTGACGGTGGATGACGATAACTGGCACGTACTGACCGTTTCCCGTCGTGATCCGCAGACCGGTGAGTACACGATGGAGAAAGCGCCTTGTTATCACCTCGTTGAGGACAACTAACTTCAAGCTCGGCAGGAACGTGGTCGAGGGATCCCTGCAACTGTGCAGGGATCCCTCGACACCCTGGCAGGAGCCTGAAAGATCAACGCATGTTGGTCTTTTTTTTACTTCAGTTTTTACCCGAAATCATGACGTACAGGGCAGGTAACCATGACGACAGAAGCCGCAGGGCAGAAAGAAGGGTTCAGGAACATTATCAACGACAGCGACGAAGAGATTCTCGCGGTCGCGCAGCCGATGTGGGATGACCTGATCAAATACTCCAACGAGGGCAAGTATGGACTGTTCATCAAGCATTTCTCGCGCGACCTGTTGCGTGGCCTGAACGAGGTCGAGGTGGGCAGGCAGTTCGCAAAGAGTGAACTCACCCGCAACCTGTCACCGGACTACGATTACCTCGGGCTGATCCGTCGCGGCCAGCATGTAACTTGTTTGTACCGGGTCAGGAGCACGAAGAAGGAAGGTGAATGGCTGGGCCGCATGGTGCTCGGGTACGAGCAGGGTGAAATCATGATCTTCGCAGCATCGATATTTTAGGGGGCCTCTGATTACACCGAAATTCCTTTCATTGCGAGTACAGCGAAGCAATCTCGTACCATGAAATCAGTAACTCGCCGGGAACAAGTCCGGCACAAACCCCCTGGTCTTCCCGGCGATGCGCCGGCCCTGCAGGATCCAATACATACAACCCCGGGGACCCTGGTGACGCATTCGTGATCTTGAGAGAGGTTCTCGCACGATACTTTTCCCTGTTGCCGTTACTCCCTGCTAACGACCCACGGTTCGATACCATGACTGAAATCATCAAAGACATTATCACCAACGGCAAATATGTAGAGCTGAAGTACCAGGTCATCGACGTGAAGACCGACAATGTGCTTACCGAAGTGGAGTTCCCGCTCGGCTATGTCCACGGCGTCAACGAGGTACTTGCCCCAGCTGTCATGCGGGAACTCGAAGGCAGGGCGGCAGGCGATACCATCGAGGTGCCGATCGACTGCAACCAGATCTACGGCCCCAGGGACGACTCCCTGGTCATCAACGAAAACATCCATAACGTGCCGGAGGAATACCGCGAGGTCGGCACGGCCATCCTGATGGAGAACGACCAGGGGCAGACCAGGACATTCCTGGTGACGCGCATCGCCGGCGACCTGATCACCATCGATGGCAACAATCCCCTGTGCGGCCGGGAAGTGCTATTCAGGCTCGATATCCTGGTAGTTCGCGATGCGACCGAGGAAGAGATGGTGGCCGGCGGCAAGGTTGAAGAAGGACCGGATCTGCCCGGTGGTGGCACCCCGGTCCCGATCTGAAGTCCGCCATGGCGGGGGGAAACCCCTGGAATGTGCAGCCGCGCGCCCGGACTACCGGGTCGCGCGGCGCCTGGGTTCAGGGGCGCTTCGGGGTGGTGTATTTGACCTCTTTCTGGAATGAATCCCAGATGGTGTCGTAGCCTACGTAACCCTTTTCATTCGCCGGCTTCTGACGGGTGGTCAGAAAGCGGGATTTGCCCTCCGGCACCTGGGGCCTGGTCTTGGGTGCATCACTCATAATCTACCTCTTATGTAAGCAGTAAAACGGGGGTTCGAAGAACATCGACGCCAGCCCCTCCCGGCAGACTGGCCATCCGATCGGTAAATTGCACAGTCAAGAGCATAACCGAAGCACCCTATTCTACGTTATTTTTCCGGGTTCCGGCCAGTTTCAGGCGCCCGGATGGGCGGAATCCGGGACCTGCAGCAGCTCGGGACTTCAGTCCTGATTATCGAACAGGTCGCCCGCCAGAGCGATTGATAAATAGGGTGCGTAGGTCAGTACGGCACCCTGGAGAGGTCCGAGACCCTCAAAGACATCTGCCAACCGGGCGTGTAGCGCTTTGTTACGGGGGTCGGCAGCGAGCGACTCCAGTACATCGACGAGCGGTGCGATGTCATCTTCTGCGAGATACTGTTGCAGCATCCTGATGGAGGTCTCGATCCTGTGGAGATCGACAAGAGGCGACGGACTACTCATTGACTGGCCTGTTCATATTACATACCGGGCTTGCCGGGCTAGTTGGGCTTCTCAACCGCCTGATCATCCTGCTGGCCGGACATCTCGATCATCTCGGAAACTTCGAGTGTACCGTTAATTTCCAGGAACGGGCACGAGCGGGCAGCCGCCATTGCCTCTTCCAGTGTATCCATCCGCATGATGCTGAGGCCCGACATGGCGCTCGCGCTGCCCGGCGAGACGGTTCCGTCCGGTTGTATGACGTGCGTGTCCCGGAAAGGAATTGCCGGGCTGATGACGGCGTTACCCAGTGAATCCAGCCACTGCTGGTAGCGCTGGAAATGTTTCTGCCCCTCTTCAGGACTGTCGGGAAGTTCTCCTCCGAGGTAGACGAAGATGAATTGCGGCATACCAGCCGGCCTCCATGAGGATTCAGGTGTATTGGAATAACTTCATTCTAAAGGATGTTGCCCGCCAGGAGCAGGTAAAACTGTCATTCGGTACCGGAATGTTCTGCCGCGCGCCGCAGTCGCGCCTCCACGCAAATCGCCGACATCATTTTTTCGTCAGCAACCGCTGGATACAGCGGGAAAAACCGTTCGACCTCCAGTGCGTTCTGGCGGGCATAGCCTTCCAGCCGCAGCCGGTCTTCATGTGTCAACCCGTGCAGCATCAGCAGCCGGGGGGCCAGGCGCTCGATGTAACGCTGGCAAAGGCGGCGGTCTTCCTCACGCTCCCAGTCCTCGCGCACCAGGCACGCAGGGAAGTTCCCGGCCTGCCCATCGCGCCGCCTGATCCACCTTGCCCTGGGATGCCTGCCGGCACGCTCATTCACCAGCTGTTCCAGCCGGTAATTCACGGGCGGCACGTAGTGCCGCTCTTCCTCGGGTATCCTGGCGACTTCCATGAGGGCGGCGGGTGTCGCCGTCCATTCCGGACGATGCGGGAACAATGGCATCTCGTCCGCGTGCAGGCAGGAAAAGATCAATGCCAGCGGCTGCTCATCCGCCTCATCCAGTAACCAGTATTCATGCCTGTCAGCAGGCGGCAGGGGTACGTTGACCTCATCAAGACAGGCCACGAGCTCCCGGACCTGCGCCTCAACGACTTCTGTTTCAAGGTAGCGAGGCAACGGCAAGCGTTCGATCCCGGATGGCCTGGCAATTGCAGCCCGCACATAGTTTTGTTTCCTGGCTACCTGCTGCTGATCGGCAGCCGGCCCCGTTCCGATAGAAACCCTGTATTGCAGCTCCCAGTTGGTACCATCGAGCGTGAGAGCACGCGCCTGAGCGGCCTCCACGATCTGCACCTGCCCTGTGAAAGGAGATAGCAGTCTTTTTGAATAGGCCTGGAACATGTAACCGGAAGTAATAAAGCAGGCCGGATCACCGACCCGGTGACGAGCATATCAGCCGAACAGTTTATTCAGGGTTTTGTATACAAACTCATTGGTGCAGGAGTTCTCACCACAATGAATTAAGACATCGTCATCCACGCGGAAAGTCAGATACGGCCTGACCTCAAAACCGTCGGATTCGATTGCCGCCATATCATCGATGATATTGGCGATGCTGAAGGTGATCTTTGCGACATTATCCTCCAACTGTTCGCCTTCCATGCCGGCTTCCAGAAGCTTGATCTTGATCTGTTGTGCGATCTCATGAATGAGTATCGCCTGGCATTTGTCGAATTGTTCGGTATCGAATTTTAAATCCATGCTGTACTCCCAAGGGTTCAATAATGACGTGCAACGGTCAACGAATTCCTGGTGTGAAGTATACTGTCCCCGGAACAACCTGCTCATTTTTCTCTCCTCTCCGCCAGGCATATCATGCCAACATCGGGCAGAGATTCCGCTTAACGGACTGTCCAGACAACCGGGACCGCTTCTCATTATCTGTATCAGGTTCAACAAGGTTCTACGTACAAACTCTCACCATCCGACCCACCCGCCAGCCGGGCTGGTTTCAGGGGCGGCACATGCCGCCCGGGACTGACCAGTCCGCCCACTGCATCGGCTATCTGCTGATCTCAATCATGACTTCGTTGCGACGCAGAAACGGCAAAGTCCATGGCGGGTTATAAAACGCGTAAGTCGGTTCGGAGACAGGCTGAAGTTTCTTTTCCTGAATGAACGCCTCCAGTTCCCGGGTCTGCTTTTCAAGGCTCTCTTTCTCCGGACGCCCGGAGAAACGGATAGCCGCAAATCGCTTTCCATCGACTTCTTTAAGGAGCACGTCCGCGTTATTAGGCTTGGGAAGCGTTTCCATCGTATGGCTGGACGGCATGACAAAGCGCACCAGCCACACCCCTTCGCTGCCCTGCTGCGTGACCGGAGCCGTCATGGCGATCTTCTCGCCCGGTTCCTGGATCACCGGCGCTGTCATTGCGACGTTTTGAGTCGAAACATTATTGCCGAAAATAAAATCCGCAATCTTGCGAAACCCCGCACTAATAGCCGTCTCACGGTCGCCGGACACGCTGACTTCGGCAACGATCATGGGCGCGTAGTCACGGATTTCAATCGCCCCATGCTTTTCGACGACATCGTATTTAGCCTGCTCGACATTACTCACGATTGGCCCCCACAATACCGCGGCTATGGCAGCAATCCCCAATATTCCGACTAATACCCATACAATCCCTTTTTTCATACTTATCAAACCTCATTTAGCGGCATTCCATCTTCGGCTGCTGACTGCTTATATGTTTAGCGGATGCTGAACAGCGCAGGGCTGCAGGCAAGTGAGAAGACCGGACCTCACCAGGTCCGTGGCCATGATCTCATAGATACCCTCGGAAGACGCCTGCGCGCCGCCGGGGTTGGCTTCGATGATCGTCAGGACTTGCTAGGACACAGATCGGGACGGATTACGCTCCACCACGCAGCCCCCGAGCTTTCGCGTCTGATTGAATCAGCCAACGCCGTGCGTGAACAAGGCAGTAAGAAGCCCGAACTGGTGGTCTTGCGCCGCCTGAGCAGCTCCTGATCGGCATGTGGGGGTCACGCAAAATCCACGCAAGGGAATATTGAAAAGGATTTTAGTAACGGTAACTCGTTGTTTTAATGGTGGCCAGGGACAGAATCGAACTGCCGACACGGGGATTTTCAGGGCCAGTATAATCAATAACTTACTGATTATGCTGAAACAGGGGGTCTTCGGTACAGTTGGGGATTCTTATGTTGATTCAGCAGGTTAGTACAGGGTGGCCCAGATAGGGGAAACTGGGCGGTGTACCGCAAGTGTACCGGGAATTTGCGATAAGAATTGTTTATGACATCTAGCAATTTGTGCGCGACCTACTTGGCAGTTGCCTGAATTCTCGCCTTCAACGCCTCAATCGGAAACACCACTTTAATAGCACTCTTCGGCATGCGATTAAGCCTGCGGATTATCTCCGGAACGGCAGGACTGTGCACGCCACCTGAATCCTGAATGCTGTACTTGTAATGAAACGCCTGGCCGTTCATTGAATCGAGAAATGTCTTACGTACAGACGGACGCCGGAAGCTGATAATTTGAACGTCCAATGCACCCGTACCCGTACAGGGAAGCCCACGTACAGCGAGGGCCGCTCCAGCCGGGGCAGCCTGCGCCTTATTCGCGCGAGGGATGGATGCCGTCGCATGGCCGAGACCCGGCACTGACGGGGCTTGGTTTACGACAACCCGGTCCGGTTCCGCCTGACGCGCACTAATTCTCCTGGATATTCACCTTGGGGTCCGCGTGTAATCTGCTTTTTACCCTTGCTTTATGCTTTGTCCAGCCGCTGTAGCCGTATCTTGTATCAAAATCGCTTTTGAGCCTGTCGAGCGCAGCCAATACCTTTTCTGCTTCCTTATGACAGGTTTCCAGTTCATAGACACGCTCACCATGGACCATCTTGTTTCTCATTTCAGCCGCTGTTTTGAAGGTTTGCCAGTCGGCCTGGGGGATGATTACGGATAGCTGCACATGGTTTGGTTCATAGAGTTCCCATGCCTTTTTCAGCGCATCGAGCCCCCTGAGATTACCCACAATCTTGTCCGCATACTTGGATGCAAACCCGGCTGACACCACTATCTGCCTGAGTGTCCGGCGAAGGGTTTTTTCAACGGTAAACATACTGGTAACCAGCGCCTCGTGATGATGATCGTTTTTCATCAGCTTCCGAATTCGCTTCACCGCTGAATCGTAACCTAGCCGTACTAGATACATGTCCTTACCCCCCCGCCCATTATGAACAACATAACTAACTGTATTAGTAATATATTTCTCATATTCGCATGTAAAGGCAAAATACAATGTTTGAATATCGTACATTTTAGGCCTATTATGTTCTTAAAACGAACAAATGGGTGGCGAAATGACGACGAAGACATTGAAGCCAGTAATACCAGCCTCCTTCCCTGCGAAGGGACTTGAAGCCTGCATAAGGGATTTCCTTGCCCAGGAGGGAGAAATGCAAGCAAAACTCCACGGGGGGAAATCAGAACCTGCGGGGTCACCGAAGACTATTGGACCTGAGCCAAGTATTGATTCACTCGTCGTCGTTGGAATGCTCGTTGAGTTGGAAGAAAAAGTAGGGTTCGACCTCTTGGAGGATGTAGTCAAACCAGGAGGTTATGTCAGCATCGATGATGTAGTGAACAACCTGATGCCCAAACTGAAACGCAGATGGGAGAAACATCGTGGAGGTAAGAGCTGATGGCAAAAAAAGATGATACTACCCCCTCAGTCATGAAGGATGACACTCAATACAGACAGCAGTTGGGCGCGCGGCTTCGTGAAGCTCGGGAATATTTGGGTTTACTACAGGAGGAAGTCGCAAAATATTTGAAGATACCGCGCACTGCCCTATCACATATCGAAAGTGGCCAAAGGCGCATAGATGCATTGGAATTAAAAAGACTTGCTGCTCTATACAAACAACCTGTCTCTCATTTCACGGACGATGAACCGGAAGTTGGCATGGCCGAAGATATTGCCCATCTTGCAAGAGCCGCTGCGGGCCTATCGGAAAACGATAGAGAAGAGCTTGCACGTTTTGCTGACTATCTGAGAGCAAGGGCCAAGGGGGATACATCATCTGATGGCTGATGTAAGAAAAGCAATTCTGGAAGGCAAAAAAGAGGCCAGCCGATTACATCGGCAGTTTTCCATGCGCGAAAGAATTGAGGACCAAGGGGGAAGAATTGATGTGTTTGACACCTTGGTCCAATCCGGTGTGCCGCTGCTTTTCAAGCCCCTTGACGGATTGCTTGGTGTATTTATGGACGATCCGATGCCAGGTGTTCTCGTTACAACGAAACGGCCTCTTAGCGTTCAACGTTTTACGGGGGCACACGAACTGGGGCATTTCCAGTTTGGCCACCAGCCCAGCCTGGATGATGAAGACGCAATTCTCAGACGCTCCCCGTTCAATACACAACAATTATATGCACAACAGGAAATGGAAGCAGATGCGTTCGCAACCGAATTCATGCTCCCTCCCTGGTTATTTGCTGCTCATTTTGAACGGCAGGGATGGACAGCAGAGATGATGTCTAACCCTTTGATTGTCTACCAGCTCTCTCTCCGCGTCGGGGCAAGCTATGAAGCGACATGCCGTTCGCTGGCCCGTCCGGGCATATCAGTCATTAAAAGAAACACTCTTAATCACCTGTTGCGCGCAAAGCCCAAAGATATCAAGTCATCAATACTTCAATCATACTCCCCGCCTGACTGGTGGCGTGACGTATGGATTCTGACTGAGCGGGATGAAGGAGCTGTCATCGAGGGAAGCCGCTCCGATCTATTTGTCCTTCGGCTTGATGAACATAGCAGTGCTGGATATCTATGGGATTTCGACCAACTTAATGCAGATGGTTTCGCAGTCGTTCAGGACGAACGAGAAGCAACGGAAGATGAAATTATTGGTAGCCATGTAACCCGCTCAATTACTACGCAGTCCGAAGATCGGCAGAGC
>Ga0210144_1000224_pt1 | contig 33485 bp, 34 predicted proteins | sample Muzzi_PWA_D2_FD_185532 | JGI IMG/M metagenome (GOLD analysis project Ga0210144, IMG submission 185532) | Wetland microbial communities from San Francisco Bay, California, USA, that impact long-term carbon sequestration - Muzzi_PWA_D2 (SPAdes) | ecosystem: Environmental > Aquatic > Marine >...
CTGGCCGCGGCGCGCTCCCGGGCCGAAGTGCTAGCCCGCCGCGCGGCGGATGTCGATCCCTCCCTGTTGCGGAGCGCCGATTGCCGCGATCAATCGACCAGCGCCAGGCTGGTGTATGTGCTCAGGCCGTCGAGCGCGTCCGGCAGCGGCACGTCGCCGCCGTCGTAGTACTTGAAGGTGAGACTGCCGTTGCCGCTGAACTTCAAAGTCCGCGCGATCGCCACGGTGTAGCCGCTACCGGCGTAAGCGGTGCCGTTGCCCGCGACGGTGAGGTCGCCGGTCGGAAAGTAGATCGTCCCCTCGTAGTTCATGGTTGCTCCGCCGGTGATCGTGTGGTCGAGCCCGGCCGGCTCGTTCGGATCGCCGAAGAACAGCATACCCTTCATGTCGCCGCTGGTCGGCGCCTTGAGGTCGACGCTGCCCTGACCGGCAAGGCTGAGCGACCCGCCGTTGGTGAAATAGAAGGTCACGCCCTCGCCCGCCATCTGGGTAGCGCCGCCCGTGGTGCTCAGCGAGCCCTGGTCGATGATGTAGGTGCCGGGCTCGAACTCGACCTGGGCATCGTTCGACAGCGTGATGCCTTTGCAATAAACGCCGGGCGACAGCGTGTGCGAGCCGTTGCTGTAGTGGAGGTTGGTGTAGTCGCAGCCGCCGTAGGTCGGCGGATCCAGCGAGGCCAGGGGGTCGTCCATGTTGGGACAGGGCGTCTGCGGCGGCGGGGTCGACGTGCCGGCACCGCCGACGCCGCCGCGCGCGCAGACCGAATCGGCCTCGAGCACGCCGCCGTTCGCGATGTCGAGCGCGTCGGGATCGGCCGAGTTGACGTGGAAGGCGCAGCCCTCGGCCTTCACCGTGCCGTTGTTCACCTTGGCGGCCTGGGGCGCGCTGGGATCGAGCGCCAGCAGGCAGGGCGGCTCCACCGTCAGCTTTGCGGCGACGGAGCGGGCCGCCACGTCGCTTTCGTTGAATCCGATGATCTGCGCGAAGAAAAGACCGACGCCGTTGCTGTTTCCCTCGCTCCGCTGGCCGGTCACGCGCACGGCGTTGGTCGGGCTGCCGCCCGGCGTGAAGGTCCGATTGGTGAAGTGCCAGTAGCCGAGCTCCACGTCGGCCGCCGTCACCACGTTGCCGTTCTGCGCCGTCGGCATGTTCTTGACGGCGTAGCTGATCGCGGCCGCCTTGACCGCGGTCTCGTCGTCGAGCTGGCTGGCGCCGGCCAGTGCCGCCGCGTCGGTCGTCGCCTGCAGCCGGCCGTGAATGCCGTAGAGATAGCCGAGGTCGATGACCGCCGCCGAGAGCGCGACGAACAGCATGAGCGAGGCGGCGAAGAAGACGATCACCGAGCCGCGCTCGTCCTCGGCGAAACGCTTGGCCAGCACCTGAAAATCGAGAAACCGGCGGAACATGGTGTGCGACTCCGGAGTTCTGTGGATTCGGGTTGGGCGGCTAAAAAGCGCCTTGTAATAATCTAGAATAAAAGCATTTACGTTCTCTTAATAATTTGGATTTCGCTAAATTTTTACGCAACTTCCGGCCAGTTGTTCTTTCCGCGGTGAAGGACTTTAAATATCGATCATGTAACGAACGGACCCAAAGCCGGTGGCTTGCCGGGCAGCCGTACGGATCCCCGGGGGAAAGTCCGCCGCTGCACTCAACATATCGACGGTGACTTGCCGGGCAGCCGTACGGGTCCCCGGGGGCGGGGCCCCTCGGCAGGAGCTTTCGAGATAAGCGGGAGTCCTTAAGGCCGCGTGTCAGCGGCCCCCGTTTCCCGGACGCATGGTCGTGGCGGGCAGGCGGATGTCGAAGCGCTCGCGGATCTTGGCGTCGGCGGCGGGGTCGACATAGGCGGGATAGTGCGTCGAGAGGATCTCGCGAACGCGTGCCTTGGCCGATTCCAGGATGTCGGCGCCCCCGGTCTCCTGCCATTCCGCCTGGCACCGCCGATCGGCGAGCCTCGGGTACAGGAACTCGCTCTCCATGAGGGCGAGGGTTTGGGCGTGGCCCAAGAAATGGCCCGGGCCATGAACCACGTCCCGGATCACCTCGAAGGATAGGGTTTCGTCGTTGACCTCGACGCCCTTCAGCATGCGCTGGATGGTGCCCAGCATTTCGTTGTCGATCACCATGGCCTCGAAGGAACACCCCATGAGGCTGGCCATCATGCCGCAGACCTCCGAAACGTCGCCGCCGGCAAGCGCCGCGGCGGTGACGCTCACGCCCTTTTCGAAACCCATCTGGGCGTCCGGCCACTTGGCGTCGGACATGCCCGCCCCGACCGAGGTCGGCAAATCGTAGAACAGGCCGATCTGGGCCGCCGCCGCGGCCAGAACCGCCTGCTCGCCGCCGCCGCCGCTAAAGGCCCCGGTGCGCAGGTCGGAGACGAATGGCCAGGGCCCGAAGGCCATGGGATGGCCCGGCGAAACGAGCTGGACCAGGAGCAGCGCGGCCAGGCTTTCGGCCGTCACCTGCGCGAGCGTGCCGGCGAGCGCGGCCGGCGCGGTCGCCCCCGCCTGCGGCGCCATCACCGCCCAGACCGGAGCGCCGATTCGCGTGGCGGCCAGGCAAACCTCGCTGCTTTCGGTGCCGTAGGCGAGCGGCGAGACCACGCAACAGGCGCCGGCCGAACAGAACGGGCGCTCCCTGTGCTTGCCTTCGCCGCCCAGTACCGAATCCATGAGGTGGATCACGTCGTCGACATGGCGGGCATCGTTGAGCGACAGCACGACGTGCTTGTTGGTGCCGGCGACGGCGGCATAGGCCATGTTGATGTCGGCAACCCGCGGGTCTTCGATGTCCGTCGCAACCACCACTTGGGAAAAGTTGTGCACATGCTCGAGCCGGTCGATCAAGCGAGCAAAATCGTAGACGTCGACAATGGTCGACGGCCGGTACCGACGCCCGTCTACTTCGAGCGTGGAGATCGAATCGCCGCCGGGGCCGAAATAGACTCGCCCTGCCGCGCTTTCATGATCGTGCCTGGGATCGCGGCCGTGCATCACAAAGCTGCGCGGCATTGCCGCGATGACATCCTCCACCAGTGCCGGCGGAAAGCAGAGGCGGCCATGGTCGTCGAGCCAGCATCCCCTGGCCAGCGCGCGTTCACGCAGGACAGGCAGGGGGTTGGCCATGCCGACCTGCTCGAGCAGGTCGAGCGCCGTTTCGTGAATGCGTTGGATGTCGCGATCGGCCAGCGGCTTGTAGTCGCCGCCCCGGAGGCCCGGACGAACCACACCGCGGCTCGGCTGCGCCCGGCGCATCCGACGGGCCTCCCGCCCCCCGGTGCGCCGCGCCGATCGGTCCAACGTCGTCAATGTTTTCCTCCGAATGAGTTTCCAAGCTACTACGCGGATGACCGCCAGAAAAGGCTCGGCCCGACCCAGCGGCCGTCATCTCGCGAAACCGCGGGGCTCTTTACCGGCGCGCAGCGAGGAACCGTGATTGCGGGTCGTCGGTCGCTTCGGCGTGCGATCGCCCGCATCCGGCACGCGGCGGCGCGGCGCGCCAATGCCGTTGCCACCGCTTCGGCGACTCGATACGCTCCGTATGTTCCGTTTCTGTTCTTCTCGACAAGACCACAAGGTATGGTAACGTGGCCCAGGTTGATCCCAAGATATTGTGGTTCTCCACACAAAATTCGCTCCACATCTGTGGAAAAGCGGGGGGTTTGCATGGAAGGTTCCGGAAGTCTGCTGGATTTCGAAGCCGTTGGCGCATCGGGGGCGGATGTGGATAACGCCACGGCCGGGTCGGCCGGCAGTCCGGAGTCCGGCGCCGATTCCGATTCGGTTCTGGGCAACGGCCAAATCCGGGACGTCTTCCAGAACGAGCGCGGCATCAAGGTCCGCCTGGACCGCACGCGCGACGCGCGGCTGACCGCCTTCGGCAAGGCGACCCTGAACGACCGCTACCTGCTGCCGGGCGAGAGCTTCCAGGACCTCTTCGCCCGCGTGGCGGCGCATTTCGCCGACGACACGGCGCACGCCCAGCGGATCTACGACGCGATCTCGCGCCTCTGGTTCATGCCGGCGACGCCGGTCCTGTCGAACGGCGGCACCAACCGCGGCCTGCCGATCTCCTGCTTCCTCAACGAGGCCGGCGATTCGCTCGACGGCATCCTCGGGCTGTGGAACGAGAACGTCTGGCTGGCGGCGCGCGGCGGCGGCATCGGCAGCTACTGGGGCAACCTGCGCTCGATCGGCGAGCGGGTCGGCATGAACGGCAAGACCTCGGGCGTGATCCCCTTCATCCGGGTCATGGATTCGCTCACGCTGGCGATCAGCCAGGGCTCGCTGCGGCGCGGCTCGGCCGCCTGCTACATCCCGGTGTCGCACCCCGAAATCGAGGAATTCATCGAGATGCGCCGGCCGACCGGCGGCGACCCCAACCGCAAGGCGCTCAACCTGCACCACGGCGTGGTCATCCCCGACGCCTTCATGCGCGCGGTGGAGAACGACGAGGACTGGCCCCTGGTCAGCCCGAAGGACGGCGCCGTGATTCGCAAGCTGAAGGCGCGGGCCCTGTGGATCCGCATCCTGACCGCGCGGGTCGAGACCGGCGAGCCCTATATCCTCTACGGCGACCACGTGAACCGGGCGATCCCGGAGCACCACAAGCTGGCCGGCCTGTCGGTCAAGATGTCGAACCTGTGCAGCGAGATCACCCTGCCGACCGGGATCGACCACCGCGGCGAGCAACGCACCGCGGTCTGCTGCCTGTCGTCGCTCAATCTGGAGACCTACGACGAGTGGAAGGACGAAGCCGGGCTGGTCGAGGACGTCATGCGCTTCCTCGACAACGTGCTCGAGGACTTCATCCGGCGTGCCCCCGACAGCATGGCGCGGGCGCGCTACTCGGCGATGCGCGAGCGCTCGGTCGGACTCGGCGTCATGGGCTTCCACTCCTTCCTGCAGATGAACCGCATCCCGCTCGAGGGCATCATGGCCAAGGTGTGGAACCGGCGCATCTTCAAGAAGATCCGCGCCGAAGCCGACGCCGCCTCGCGCAAGCTGGCGGAGGAACGCGGCGCCTGCCCCGACGCCGCCGAGTTCGGCATCCGGGAGCGCTTCTCGAACAAGCTGGCGATCGCGCCGACCGCCTCGATCTCGATCATCTGCGGCGGCGCCTCGCCCGGCATCGAGCCGATCGCAGCGAACAGCTTCACGCACAAGACGCTCAGCGGCTCGTTCAACGTGCGCAACAAGCACCTCGAGGCGTTGCTCGCCGAGAAGGGCCACAACGACGAGGAGACCTGGTCGTCGATCACCATCAACGGCGGCTCGGTGCAGCACCTCGATTTCCTCGACGCCGACGAGAAGGACGTGTTCAAGACCGCCTTCGAGCTCGACCAGCGCTGGCTGATCGAGCACGCGGCCGACCGTGCGCCCTGCGTCTGCCAGTCGCAGTCGGTTAACGTCTTCCTGCCGGCCGACGTGCACAAGCGCGACCTGCACCAGATCCATCTGCTGGCCTGGAAGAAGGGCGTGAAGAGCCTCTACTACTGCCGCTCCAAGTCGATGCAGCGTGCCGAGGCGGGCGGCGCCGAGGCCGCGCCCGCGCGCGGCGGCGCCATCCCGCACCTCGGCCGGGTCAACGGGCGCGAGCGCCCGCGCGACGGCGCGGCGACCGACGACGCGGGCACGACCGACTACGAGGAATGCCTCGCCTGTCAATAAGGGCGGGCTTGCCGGGGGCCGGGTTCCACGTAGGGGGCCGGCCCCACCGGACGGCACGAGGCAGCCAATACCCATAACAAGCGATCGCAGGGACCACAGGAAATGTCATTGCTGGAAGCCAATCCCGTCTACAAGCCGTTCAGCTATCCCTGGGCCTACGATGCCTGGCTCATGCAGCAGCGCAGCCACTGGCTGCCCGAGGAGGTGCCGCTGGCCGACGACGTCAAGGACTGGCAGCACAAGCTGACGGCAGGAGAGCGCAATCTGCTGACGCAGATCTTCCGCTTCTTCACCCAGGCCGACGTCGAGGTGAACAATTGCTACATGCGCCACTACGCCCGGGTGTTCCAGCCGACCGAGGTGCAGATGATGCTGGCCGCCTTCTCCAACATGGAGACGGTGCACATCGCCGCCTATTCGCACCTGCTCGACACCATCGGCATGCCGGAGACCGAATACTCGGCCTTCCTCCACTACAGGGAGATGAAGGACAAGTACGACTACATGCAGAGCTTCGGCGTCGCCACCAAGGCCGACATCGCCACCACGCTGGCGGTGTTCGGCGCCTTCACCGAGGGCCTGCAGCTCTTCGCCAGCTTTGCGATCCTCCTGAACTTCCCGCGCTTCAACAAGATGAAGGGCATGGGCCAGATCGTCTCCTGGTCGGCGCGCGACGAATCGCTGCACACCCAGTCGATCATCCGCCTGTTCCGCAGCTTCGTGGCCGAGAACCCCGAGGTGTGGAACGAGGCGCTCGAGCGCGACCTGTACCGCGCCTGCGAGACCATCGTGACGCACGAGGATGCCTTCATCGATCTCGCCTTCGAGCTCGGCGGCGTCGAGGGCCTCGCGGCCGAGGAGGTCAAGCGCTACATCCGCTACATCGCCGACCGGCGCCTGACGCAGCTCGGCCTGCAGCCGATCTACCGCTCGAAGCGCAATCCGCTCCCGTGGCTGGACGCCATTCTGAACGGCGTCGAGCACACGAACTTCTTCGAGAACCGGGCGACCGAATATTCCCGCGCCGCCACGCGCGGCACCTGGGAGGAGGCCTTCGAATAGGAGACCTTCGGCCGGGTCACGGGGCCGGCGCCGCCGGGGTCGGTGCGTGCGTGCCTCGCCATCCGGCGTCTTGATGCACGTCAATCCGGGCCGCGAGACGGCTTGCTATAACCGCGTCCCCCCTCTAAAGGGAATCGGCATGCGGTTGGATCGGCCCAGGCAACGGGACAAAGGCAGGCGGCGGACCATGCGCCTGCGCCGCTGCTGGGGCTGGGCGGCGGCGCTATCCATTCTCTTCCAGGCGCTGCTGCCGGCCTATGCCGCGGCGGCCGGTGCGCGACCGGGGCCCGATGCGGCGCCGCCGAGCGCCGAGCGCCTGGTGGCGATCTGCACCGGCAACGGCGTGATCTGGGTGGCGCTCGACGAAAACGGGCGGCCGGGCACGCCGAAGCCCGCGCCGGCCAAGCCCTGTCATTTCTGTCCGTGCCACGCGACGGCGCTGGTGCTGCCGAAGTCGCCGCCCCTCGCCACGCTCGGCCGGCGCGCCGAGGCGCCGCTGCCCTATCGCGGGGCTGGCACGGCGCTCGGCGCGGTCTCCCTGCTGCCGCGCGCGATCCGCGCCCCGCCCGTGACGCTTTGACGACCTTTTCGCGCATCGGCGGCGCGGTTTCCGCGCTGCCCTGCGTGCAGTGTCACACCGTCGTCACGGGAGAGCGTTCCCTATGAAACCTCGCACCGCGGCCCTGGCAGCCGCCGCCGGCCTCGCCGCCGCACTCGGCGGTATCGCGGCCTGGTACCTCGGCCCCGTGCCGCTCGAGACCATTCTCGAGCAACAAACGGTCGCCGACCGGCCCAACGTCGGCGGCCCCTTCACACTGGTCTCGCAGAACGGCGAGACCGTCACCGAGAAGACCTTTCGTGGCGAATTCCTGCTGGTGTTCTTCGGCTACACCTTCTGCCCCGACGTTTGCCCGACGACGCTGGCCAAGGTATCGCGGTCCCTGGATCTGCTGGGCAACGACGCCGAGCGCGTGCGCCCGCTGTTCATCACCGTCGATCCGGCGCGCGATACGCCGCAGGTCCTGGCCGACTACGTCGGCCATTTCCATCCGCGGATTCTCGGCCTGACCGGCACGCCGGAGCAGATCGCGGCGGTCGCGATGGCCTACCGCGCTTATTATGCCAAGGCGCCGGGCGAAACCGGCGATGACAATTATCTCATGGACCATTCGGCATTGCTCTACCTCATGGCGCCGGACGGAGCCTACCTCACCGCATTCTCGCCCGAGACGCCGCCGAACGAACTGGCCGAGGCCATCCGCGGCTATCTGCACGCGACGAGCTGACCGAAAGGACGACACAAGATGAAAGGTCTGATTCTGGCTCTCGCGGTTTCCTTGACCGCGCTTCTGTCGGGCGCCGCCGCGGCGCACGAGTACGAAATCGGGTCGGTGAAGATCGTCCACCCCTGGGCGCGGGCAACCGCGGGCGGGAGCCTCAATGGCGCCGTCTACATGACCCTCAGCGTCGCAAGTTCGGAGCCGGACCGCCTGCTGGCCGTCTCGACCCCGGCCGCCAAGCACGCGCAGCTGCACAAGACCATCATGGACAGCGGCGTCATGAAGATGCGCCCGGTCGACGTCGTGAAGATCGTCCCCGGCTCGCCCACGGTCATGCAGCCGGGTGGCCTGCATATCATGCTGATGGGCCTCGCCGCGCCGCTCACGGAAGGCGACCTGCTTCCTCTGACCCTGACGTTCGAGCATGCCGGCACCATCGAGGTCGAGGCCATCGTGCTGTCGGTGGACGCCATGTCGCCGGAATGACGCGGGAGAGGCGCCGGGATTGGGCCTTTGACCTCGCGCCCCCCTTCCCTATGATCGCCGGCTCTCGCTGCCGCAACGACGAAGGAGCGGGCACCGCATGGGCCGGACCAACGGCTCGGATTCGGAAGCGGATCCGGACGACGACTTCGAAGACGACGAGGACGAGGATCTCCTCGCGGTCCTGCGCCTGATCGCCGAGCGCGCCGGCAAGGTCATCCTGGGCTATTACGGCCCCGGCAAGGAGCCTGGCGTGCGGCGCAAGGAGGACCAGACCCCCGTGACCGAGGCCGACGAGGCGGCCGAGGCCATGATACTGGGCGCGCTCAACACACTGACGCCGCATATCCCGGTGGTTTCCGAGGAGGCCGCGGCGGCGGGCGAGATCCCCGATGTGAGCGGCGGCCTGTTCTGGCTGGTGGATCCCCTGGACGGCACCCGCGAGTTCCTTTCCGGCAACGGCGAGTTCACGGTGAACATCGCGCTGATCCAGGACGGCGAGCCGGTCGCCGGAGTGGTGCACGCCCCGGCGCTCGGCATGACCTGGGCCGGCGCCGGCCGCGGCAGCGCCACCTTCTCGGAGCCCGGCGAGCCGCCGGTCCCGGTCGAGGTGCGGACGACGCCCGAGGAGGGCGCCGTGGTCGTCGCCAGCCGGCGGCACGGCGATGCCACCGCCCTCGACGCCTTCCTGGCGGATTACCGGGTCGCCGAACAGGTCAACGCCGGCAGCTCGCTCAAGTTCTGCCTGGTGGCCAGCGGCAAGGCGGACCTCTACCCGCGCTTCGGCCGCACCATGGAATGGGACACGGCCGCCGGGCACGCGATCCTGCTCGCCGCCGGCGGCAGCGTCGTCGAGGCCGAGACCGGCGAGCCGCTCGACTACGGCAAGCCGGGGTTCGAGAACCCTTACTTCATCGCCCGCGGGAAGGCCTGACCGCGGCGCGCGGCCTCATCGGGCGGTGCGCCCGGCAAGGCGCAGAATCTCGTCCGCCAGAGCATCGACCTCGGCGGCCGCCCGCCCGCGCGGCTGGGTCTCGCTGACCGACCGTCCTTCGGCCAGGGCGGCGGCGAAGGCGATCCGATTGCCGAGGCGCGCGCCGGCCAACGCGGCGCCGGTCTTCTCGATTTCCGCCACCATCTCGTCGGTCAGCCGCGCACGCGGCGGCACGCGGTTGAGAACCACCAGCGCCGGCACCTTCTCCTGCTGCGCGAGGCGCAGTGTCGGGCGGGTCGCCCAGACATCCATCGGCGAAGGTTGCACCGGCACGATCACGAGATCGGCGCTGCGCACCGCCATCTTGGCCTCCGTCTCGGCATGCGGCGGACTGTCGATCAGCACGATGTCGTGGCCGCGGGCGAGTCGCGCGGCCTCGTTGCGGGTGCGCCACCCTTCGACGGATTCGAGCAGCACGCCGGCGCCGGCGTCGCCCAGTCGCGCGGCGCGCTGGCGGTACCACTGGGTGAGCGATTGCTGCGGATCTATGTCGAGCAGGGCGACGCGATGGCGCGCCGCGGTCAGCGCGACCGCCAAATGGGCAACGAGCGTGGTCTTGCCGGCGCCGCCCTTCTGTTGCGCGACGGTGAAGATTTGGGCCATGGGCGCTCGCGAAGCTGGAGGAACGCAGGGGATCGCAAGGCGAGTTTGCATCCGCCCGGCCGGCGCGACAAGGCGAAGTCGAAGTCGTGCCGAACGACTCCGATTCCGATCTCGGCACGATGCGCGCCCGCGCGGCCTTGACGGTCAGGAAAATTGCGCGCCCCGCGAAACCTGCGCGGCGAATTCCGCGCGACGTTCATCCTGCGTTCCGTCTTGAGGAAAATGATCTTTGCTAGCACCCCCTTGACCTGCGCCGCACGGAGGCGCAGACTTTTTTTACGTGATCGGCGAAAACCGATGACGCTTTAGCCGCCGCAATGCCTGTGCGGTGACTCATCGGGCGTCTCATTACCGCGGATGGGGTCGCACCGAACGAGCAAATGCCAGAGAGCATTTCCCAGGAGCTGTCATGAAATTGACGGCTCCTGGCGTTTCATTGGGGCCGCGTATCTTATCGCGGCTGCTCGCGTTTCCCGAGTACCGGCCGACGGCACGGCAGCCTTCGCTTTCCTCGGCGCGCCCTTGGGATAAAGTCCGCGCCATGACGCAGAGCGATTCACCCAGCACCGGCGCCGTCGCGGCGGCCGTTCGCAAACCCGACGCCGCCGCGTACGCCGAGGCCGCGCGCCTGCTGCGCGCCGGCGCGCTGGTGGCCTTCCCGACAGAGACGGTCTACGGCCTGGGTGCCGACGCGACCAGCGACGAAGCCGTGGCCCGAATCTTCGAAGCCAAGGGACGGCCGCGCTTCAACCCGCTGATCGTCCACGTGCCCGGCGCGCGCGAGGCGGAATCGTACGCGGTCTTCGACGACCGCGCGCGGACGCTGAGCGCGCGGTTCTGGCCGGGCCCGCTCACCCTGGTGCTGCCGCGCAGCGCCGGCTGCCGGGTCTCGCTGCTGTGCAGCGCCGGGCTGCCGACTTTGGCGGTGCGCGCCCCGCGCCATCCCGTGGCGCAGCGCCTGCTGGCCGAGGCCCGCGTCCCGCTGGCGGCGCCGAGCGCCAACCGCTCCGGCGGCGTCAGCCCGACCACGGCGGCGCACGTCGCGGCCTCGCTCGGCGCTCGCGTACCGCTCATCCTCGACGGCGGACCCTGCCTGATCGGCCTCGAATCGACCGTGCTCGACCTGTCCGAAGCGACGCCGCGCCTGCTGCGCCCCGGCGCGGTCGTGCTGGAGGACTTGGCGGAGGCGATCGGATCGATACAGGACATGACCGGCGGCGCCCCCGCCGGCGAACTGCGATCGCCCGGCCTGCTGCAGAGCCACTACGCGCCCTCGCGGCCGCTGCGCCTGGAGGCGGAGGCCGTGCGCCCCGACGAGGGCCTGCTCGCCTTCGGGCCGACGCCGCTGCCCGGCGCCGCGCAAACGATCAACCTCAGCGCACGCGGCAACCTCGTCAAAGCCGCGGCCAACCTCTTCGCCGCGCTGCATGCGCTCGATCGGCCCGAGTTGGCGGCCATCGCCGTCATGCCGATCCCCGAGACCGGCCTCGGCGTGGCGATCAACGACCGGCTGCGCCGCGCCGCCGCGCCGCGCGGGGAGGCCGCGGCGCCGGATTAGGCGTCGCCGCGACCGGGAAAGCTTTGCAGCGCCGCCACCGCCTCGTCGATATCTGCCTCGGTGTGATCGGCCGAGATCTGGAAGCGAATTTCCTCGTCGCCGCGCGGCACCACCGGAAAGTTCAGCCCGGTCGCCAGCACGCCTGCCGCACGCAGGTGCGCGACCAATGCCGAGGTCCGCGGCGTGTCGCGCACCATGAGCGGCACGACCGGGTGCTCGCCGGGGATCGTCTCGTAGCCGAGCGCCACCAGACCCGATTCGAAGCGCCGGGTCATGGCGCGCAGGTGCGCCAGCATCGCCTGTCCGCGCGCACCGGCCACCAGGGAGACGGCGGCCTCCGCGGCGGCCGCTTCGCCGGGCGTGATCGGATTGGAATAAACGTAGAGCGGCGAGCGCTCGCGCAGGAAATCGACGATCGTGCGGCCGGCGACGAGGTAGCCGCCGTTGACCCCGAAGGCCTTGCCCAGCGTCGCCACCAGCAGGTCGACCGGCGGGCTGGCGGTGAACTCCTCGGTGCCGCGCCCGGTGCGCCCGAAGGCGCCGACGCCGTGCGAGTCGTCGGCCATGACCAGCAGGTTCTCGGCGAAGTCGCCGTCGTGCTTCTCGGCCAGGGCCATGATCTCGTCGAGCGGCGCGTGATCGCCGCGCATGCTGAAGATGCCGTCGGTGACGACGATGGCGCGCTGGCAGGTCTTGGCCGCCGCCTCCATCGCGCGCTCCAGCTCCGCCATGTCGAGGTGGGCATACACGTGCTTCTCGGCCGGTCGCGCGAGGCGCAGCGCATTGATGATGCAGTTGTGGTTGAGCGCGTCGCTGATCACCGCCGTCCGCTCGGTGATAAGCGGAACGAGCACGCCGAGCACCGTCGCGTAGGCCGAGCTGAAGATCATCCCGGCCGCGCGGTCGTGGAACGCCGCGAGGCGATTTTCGAGCGCGACGTGCGGCGCCCAGGTCCCGCTGATGAAGCGCACGGCGCCGGGTCCGACGCCGTAGGCGCGGCTGGCCGCCTCCTCCGCGCCGACGATCTCGGAGTCGAGCGCCAGTCCGAGATACCCGTTCGAGTTCATGCGCAGGAAGGGCCGGTCGCCTTCGTCCTGCAGCAGATAGCGCGGCCCGCGGCCGTCGGCCGGCGGCACGACGCCGACGATGACCGCTTCGGCGCCCTTGCGCGTGCCGGCGCGCTCCTGCTCCGCGAGTTCGGCCGCCAGAGCCTGCTCGAGGCGTTCGTAGGGCATGTCAGGCCTCCCCTGTCCCGGCGCCGGCCGCGCGGGCGAGCTTGGCCGTCACCTTGTCCAGCATATCGGCGGTCATGGCCGCCAGATCGTAGTGCGGCGCCCAGTCCCACTCGCGCCGCGCCGCGCCGTCGTCGATCGCCTGCGGCCAGGTATCGGCGATCGCCTGGCGCACGGGGTCGACCTGGTAGTCGATGGCAAAGTCGGGCAGGTGCTTGCGGATCTCCGCCGCCAGATCGTCCGGCGTGATGCTCATCGCCGTCACGTTGAAGGCGTTGCGATGGACGAGTCGCGCCGAGTCGACCTCCATGAGCTGCACCATGCCGGCCAGCGCATCGGGCATGTACATCATATCGAGGCGCGTATCGGCGCGCAGGAAGCAGGAGTAATGCCGATAGCGCACCGCCTGGTAGAAGATCTCCACGGCGTAGTCCGTGGTGCCGCCGCCCGGCGGCGTGGCATAGGAGATCAGCCCAGGCAGGCGCAGGCCGCGCGTGTCGACCCCGAAGCGCCCGGCGTAGTAGTCGCACAGCAGCTCGCCGGCCACCTTGGTCACGCCGTACATCGTGGTCGGCCGCTGGATCGTGTCCTGCGGCGTCGCGTCGCGCGGCGTGCCGGGCCCGAAGGCGCCGATCGAGCTGGGAAAGAACACGGCGCAGCGGTACTGCCGCGCCGTCTCCAGCACGTTGTAGAGCCCGCCCATGTTGAGCGTCCAGGCGACCTGCGGCTTGTCCTCCGCGACGGCGGAGAGCAGCGCCGCCAGGTGGTAGATCGTGTCGATGTCGTAGCGCCGCACCGCGTCGCGGATCTGCGAGGCCTGGGTGCAATCGATCTGCTCGTAGGGCCCGTCGTCGTGGGTGCGCGCCGCCGGCATGCGGATGTCGGAGGCGATCACCCGCTCCACCCCATAGCGCGCCCGCAAGGCATCGGTCAGCTCGCTGCCGATCTGGCCCAGCGCCCCGGTCACCAGAATGCGATCCATCCCATCCGTCCCCTGTACCCGTTATGCCTCGCTCCGGCACGGCGCCGCCGCGCGGCCGCCAGCTACGCGTCTTCCACCGCGGCATCCGCCGCCAGGGGCCCCAGCGCCTCGATCAGCGGCCCGAGATGCGCCCGGTAGTTGCGCCAGCGCGCGACCGAACGCCCGTGGATCGGCTCGCGCACCTGCCGGTGGCTCGCCGTCCGGACAGGCCGCTCCGTCTCGTGGAACCGCGCACAAGCGGAATCCCATGGCAGGTCGCAGAACGCCACGAGACGGCGCGCGGCGGCCTCGAGGTCGCCGACCAGGTCTTCGTAGCGGACGTCGAGAATGGGGATCGGCAACGCCCGCGCCCAATACGCCATCATATCGTCGTAGTGGCGGTAGAAATGCCCGAGGTCCGCCAGATCGAAGGCGAAATCCTGCCCGCGCACGAAGTTCTGAAAGTAGCACGACAGGCAGGTATCGAGTGCCGAGCGGCGACAGTGAACGACCCGGGCCTTCGGAAACATCAGGGCGATCAGACCGATATGCTGGAAATTCGCCGTCTGCTTGTCGACTACGCGCCGGGCCTGTGGCGCCGGGGCCTGAAGGCGCGCGAGATAAAGGTCGGCCCATTCCCGCAGTTTCGCCTCGTCGAACCGCGCGAGACCCGCGGGATACCCCAGACTGCCTGGTGCGTCCCGCGCGATCCGCTGCGCCATGGCCGGAATGTCGGGCACCTCGCCCGCCCCCGCGATCTCCGGGTGACTGGCCAGGATCTGCTCGACCAGCGAGGTCCCCGAACGCGGCATGCCCACGACGAAGACCGGAATCTCACTGCCGTTGCCGACGTCGCTGCGCGCTGCAAGCAGATCGCCGTCGAAGAGCGCCATGCTGTCCCGCAAAAGGGTGGCACAGGACGCCCGGTCCGAGCGCCGCCCGTCGAGGCGATTGCCGTCCGCGAAATGCGGAAACGCCCGGCCGTATGCGCCCGCGTCGTCATAGAGCTTGCCGAGCGCAAAATGCAGAAAGCTGCGATCGCGATCGCCGAGCCCCGATTGAGTCACCTTCTGCTCAAGGATAGCCGCAAGGGGGTCGTCGGGGATTCCCCGAACCACGGTCGAAAGATCGAACCAGGCCTCGGCGAAATCGGGCCGCAGGCGCACGGCTGCGCGGTATTCCGCCTCCGCCTCGTCGTAGCGGCCGAGGAACGCCGCCACCATGCCGAGGGCATGACGAAAGGTCGCCTCGTCCGGAGCCAATTCGACGGCTTGGCGCACAAATCTTTCGGCATTCTCGGTGTCGCGCCGACGCAGCGCGACCAGGCCGAGCTGATGCCAGGCCGGCGCGCAGGCCGGATCGCGCTGCAGGATACGCCCGCAGATCCCGGCCGCCTCTTTCAGTCGGCCGGCGATCTTCAGTTGCGCCGCTTGTTGCAGTTCGGCTTCGAACACCAGCTTTCCCGTATCACCCAATCCCGACCGCGCGGCCTATCCGAACCGACCGCAGGGCCGGAGGCAAGCCCTTCGCGCGCCATATCCGGCTGGCCTTGCCCGGACCGCGACCCTAGATTGCCGGTATGACCGGAACCGAGGCAAAGGCGACCCCCACGGGCGACCTCGTGCAGCGCCTGGCAGGAATCGTCGGCGACAAGGGCCTGATCACCGAGCCGGCGGAGATGGAGCCGCATCTCGTCGAGCTGCGCCAGCGCTACCGTGGCGCGGCGCCCTGCGTCGTCAGGCCGGCGTCGACCGACGAGGTCGCCGCGGTCGTGCGGCTCTGCGCCGAGACCGGCACGCCGATCGTGCCGCAGGGCGGCAACACCGGGCTGGTCGCCGGCGGCATCCCCTTCGAGGACGGCCGCGCCGTCATCGTCAACCTGGGCCGCATGAACCGCGTCCGTGCCCTCGACCCGGTCAACGACACCATGACGGTCGAGGCCGGCTGCATCCTGCAGCAGGTCCAGGAGGCGGCCGCCGGGGCCGACCGGCTGTTTCCCTTGAGCCTGGGCGCCGAAGGCACCTGCCAGATCGGCGGCAACCTCTCGACCAACGCCGGGGGCATCCAGGTGCTGCGCTACGGCAACGCGCGCGAGCTGGTGCTGGGGCTCGAGGTCGTGCTGCCCGACGGGCGCGTGTGGGACGGCCTGCGCGGCCTGCGCAAGGACAACACCGGCTACGACCTGAAGCAGCTCTTCATCGGCGCCGAGGGCACGCTCGGCATTATAACCGCCGCGGTCCTGCGCCTCTTCCCACGGCCGCGCGAGACGGCGACCGCCTTCGTCGCGGTGCCGGACGTCGCCGCCGCGGTGCGCCTGCTCGGCCACGTGCGCGATGCCGTCGGCGACAACGTGACCAGCTTCGAGCTCATTCCGCGCATCGGCATCGACTTCGCCCTGGCGCACGTGCCCGACATCCGCGACCCCCTGACCGAGCGATACGACTGGTACGTCCTCGTCGAGCTCTGGTCCGGCAGCGCGGACGCCGGCCTGGCCGCGGCCATGGAGGCGCTGCTCGCCGACGCCTTCGAGGCCGACCTGGTGCGCGACGCGACCATCGCCGCGAACCAGGCCCAGTCGGACGTGCTGTGGCGGCTGCGCGAAGGCATCGTGGAGGGACAGAAGCCCGAAGGCGGCTCGATCAAGCACGACGTCTCCGTGCCGATCACCGCGATCCCCGAATTCCTGGACCGCGCCACGGCGGCGGTCACGCGCCTGATCCCGGGCATCCGGCCGGTGCCCTTCGGACACATCGGCGACGGCAACATCCACTTCAATCTGAGCCAGCCGCAGGGGGCCGACCGCGACGCCTTCATGGCGCGCTGGGACGAGGTCAACCGCGTCGTGCACGACATCGCCGTCGAACTCGGCGGCTCGATCAGCGCGGAGCACGGCCTCGGCCGCATGAAGATGGTCGAGAACGTCCACTACAAATCGGCCCTGGAGATCGAGCTGCAGCAGCGCATCAAGCGGGCGTTCGACCCGCAGGGCCTGATGAACCCCGGCAAGGTGGTCCCGGAGTAAGCCGCCGCTCCGCCTAGCGCGTTGCGCCGAGCGCGTCGTCGAAACGCTCGAGAAAGGCGTCGCAGACCGCCTCGTCGTGCGCCAGCGAGAGGTAGAGCTTGGTGCCCATGGGGTTGAGGAAGACGCCGCGTTCGAACAGGCCGAGCATGACCCGGCGGGCGCGCGCCCGGTCGCTGTTCAGCGTCGAGCGGTAGTCCACCACCGGCGCGGTCGAGAACACGACCTGGGCGAGCGGCCCGTCGCCGATCACCTGGGCGCGCTCCTGCCGCGATTCGAGCACCCGGGCCATGCCGTCGCGCAGATAGCGCCCCAGTGCGTGCAGGCGCGCGTAGATGCCGTCCCGGCGGAACACCGCCAGGGCCGCGCCCGCCGCCGCCGTCGAGACCGGGTTGCCGCCGAGCGTCGAGGCCACCCACATGTAATCCGCCGCGCCCAGCCGGTCCTCGCGCACCGCCGCCATGAGGTCGCGCGGGCCGCCGAAGGCACCGATGGGATAGCCGCCGCCCAGCGCCTTGCCGTAGGCCACCAGGTCGGGCACCACGCCGTAGTAGGCTTGGGCCCCGCCGTAGGCTAGGCGGAAGCCGGTCACCACCTCGTCGAAGATCAGCAGCGCCCCGGCCGCCTTGGCAGCATCCTTGAGACCTTCGAGGAAGCCGGGCCGCGGCGGCGTGCAGCGCTGCAGCGGCTCGACGATCACGCCGGCAATCTCCGGCCCGTGGCGCGCCAGGATGTTCCGCGTAGCGGCCAGGTCGTTGAAGGGCGCCACCAGCACGTCGCGGCCGACCATCCCCGCCAGCCCGCCACCGGTCGGCGCCGGCGTCGGGAAGTCGGGCGGGTCTGCCGGGAACAGGCTGGTCACGCCGACCTCGTTGGCGCCGTGGTAGGCGCCCTCGAACTTGAGAATCTTCGGCCGCCCGGTGACCGCCCGCGCCAGGCGCTGGCAGTACATCGTCGCCTCGGTGCCCGAGGCGCAGAAGCGCAGCTGCTCGCAGGCCGGGGACAGGCGCAGGATCTCCTCGGCGAGGGCCAGCGCCGGTTCGGTGACGTAGGCGAAGTTGGACCCCTGGGCCGCCTGGCGGGTCACGGCCGCGACCACCTCGGGCCGCGCGTGCCCGACCAAAGCCGAGCCCCACCCCATGGAGAAATCGAGAAATTCGCGCCCCGCCTCGTCCCACAGCCGGCAGCCCTCGCCGCGCGCGATGACCAGGGCAAGCTTCGGCGGCAGATCGAACTCGCCGTTCGACCCGGCCGGAAAGACGGACAAGGAGCGTTCGCGCAAGGACGTCATGGGCGCCTCCCGAAGCCGGGCCGAGACTGCCCCCCGGCCGCGATTCCGGCAAGTCCGATCGCCGCCGTCAGGCGACCCGCGACAGGGACCCGCGACAGGGCGCAAGAGAGTCGCTACAACGAGGGCCGAAAAATCGAGGCCACGAGCACAACGGGAGTCACGAACGACATGGGTAACGGCGCGGCCCGGACCGGCGGGCGCATTCTGGTCGACCAGCTTCGCATCCACGGGGCCGAGCTCGCCTTCGGCGTTCCGGGCGAAAGCTATCTCGCCGTCCTCGACGCGCTGCACGACGCACCCGGCATCCGCTACATCGTCTGCCGCCAGGAAGGCGGCGCCGCGATGATGGCCGACGCCTACGGCAAGCTGACCGGGCGGCCGGGCGTCTGCCTGGTCACGCGCGGGCCGGGCGCCACCAACGCCAGCGCCGGGCTGCACATCGCGGCCCAGGACTCGACGCCGGTGATCCTGCTGATCGGCCAGGTCGGGCGCGGCGAGCAGGAGCGCGAGGCCTTCCAGGAGATCGACTACCGCCGCATGTTCGGCCAGTCGGCCAAGTGGGTGGCGCAGATCGACCAGGCGGCGCGCATTCCCGAGTTCGTGGCGCGCGCCTTCGCGACGGCGACCTCCGGCCGGCCCGGCCCCGTGGTGCTCGCGTTGCCCGAGGACATGCTGCGCGAGACCGCCGACGTGGCCGACGCGGCGCCTTACCGCCCGGTCCAGGCCCACCCCGGGCCGGACGACATGGCGCAGCTGCGCGAACGGCTGGAGCGCGCCGCGCGCCCGCTGATGATCCTCGGCGGCGGCGGCTGGAGCCCGGCCGCCGTCACCGACATCCGCGCCTTCGCCGAGGCCAACGGCCTGCCGGTGGCGACCTCCTTCCGGCGCCAGGACCGCCTCGACAACACGCACCCGAACTACGTCGGGCACGTCGGCATCGGCATCAACCCGAAACTCGCGCAGCGCATCCGCGAGGCGGACCTGCTGCTCGTGGTCGGGGCGCGCCTCGGCGAGATGACGACCGGCGGCTATACCCTGGTCGGCATCCCGCGGCCGCGCGCGCCCCTGGTGCATGTGCACCCCGGGGCCGAGGAACTCGGCCGGGTCTACCAGGCGGACCTGCCGATCAACGCCGGAGTGGCCGCATTCGCGGCGGCGGCTCGGGCGCTCGGCCCGGTCGACCACCGGGCGCGCGCCGGCTGGACCGAGGGCGGGCGGCGCGACTACCTGGCCCACGCCGCGCCGACCGCGACGCCGGGGGCCGTGCAGATGGGCGAGATCATGGCCCTGCTCAACGAGCGCCTGCCGCCGGAGGCCATCGTCACCAACGGCGCCGGTAACTACGCCGCCTGGCCCAACCGCTTCTACCGCTACCGTGCCTTTCCCAGCCAGCTGGCGCCGACCAGCGGCTCGATGGGCTACGGCACGCCGGCCGCGGTCGCGGCCAAGCTGATCCACCCCGACCGGCCGGTGGTCGCCTTCGCTGGCGACGGCTGTTTCCTGATGAACGGGCAGGAACTGGCGACCGCGGTGCAGTACGAGCTGCCGATCGTCATCCTGGTGGTCGACAACGGCATGTACGGGACGATCCGCATGCATCAGGAGCGCGCATATCCCGGCCGCGTTTCCGGGACCGAGCTGCGCAACCCAGACTTCGCCGCCCTGGCGCTGGCCTACGGCGCCACCGGCGAGACGGTCGAGACGACGGCCGAGTTCGCCCCGGCGCTGGAGCGCGCCCTGGCCGCCGAGGGCCCGGCGCTGATCGCCATCAAGGTCGATCCCGAGGCGATCACGCCGCAGGCGACCCTGTCCGGCCTGCGCGAGGCGGCGCGCAAGGCGCGGAAGGCTTAGAAATCCGGCTCAGGCCGGCGCCCGGTGCGGGCGGCTGAGGATATAGGCGGCGACCGCCCCGAGCCCCAGCCCCAGGCCGAGCGGCAGCGTCCAGCCCTCGGCGACGAAGAGGGTCACGTAGAGCAGGCTGGCGCTCATCATGACGACCGCCAGGCACTTGGCCGGCAGCGGAATGATCCGGTGACGGTGCCAGTCGCGCAGGCTGCGGCCCAGCCGCGGATGGCTATACAGCCAGTCGTGGAACCGGACCGAGGACTTCGAGAAGGCCCAGAGCGCCAGGATCAGGAAGATCGTGGTCGGCATGACCGGCAGCAGCATGCCGGCGATGCCGAGGCCGACGTTGAGCCAGCCGAAGGCCATCAGGCCGTAGCGCACGCCGGCGCAGTCGTGCACCCGGCTGGTCGGTCGTTCCGCGTGTGAGCCCTGTGCCTCGCCGTCCATCCCGCGAATTTGCCTGCCGTGCGTGAAGGGAGCCTTAACGGCCTCCCTTTGCCGCTCAGTCGCGCTTCTTGCCGTCCAGATCGCGCGCCACCCGCTCGCGCTCGAGGTCGCTCTGCCGCTTGTCGGCCCGGCGCCGGCCGAAGCGCACCCGGTTCTCGGCGGCCTGCGCCTCCTTTTCGACCCTGGCCTTCCGCTTGCGCGCCCGCCGCAGATTGACGATTTCCGCCATGCCCTCCTCATAGGGTCCGTCCGGTCCAACCGCACGAGTCCGCGTCGCGGGACCTTGCGGTACGTCAATGCCGGATTCCGCACGCCGGCGCAATCTCCTCGCGCGAGTTGGCAAGACCCCGGGGCGGCAGGCATTATGCCTCTCGCGGGCCCCGAACGGGAAGGAGTGCGAGAGCCATGAACGGTCCCCATCGAGATGTCGGCGACACCGAGACCCCGCGGGCGCTCCGCAGCCTGCGCACACGGCTGAACGACCTGTTCGAGGAGTTCTTCGAGAAGGTCGGCACCGAGCATCCCTCGGTCTCCGGCCACGCGCTCCCCGGCCTGCCGGGTCATGCCGACGTGAGCACGAGCGAAAGCGACTGGCAGGTCGAGATCGACCTGCCCGGCATGGAGCTCGAGAACATCGAGGTGACCGCCGACGACGACACGCTGACGGTTTCCGCCGAGCGCCACGACGAGCGCGAGACGTCGGGCCGCGACTATTACTTCTGCGAGAGATCGCACGGGCGCTGCGAGCGACGCTTCCGCCTGCCGCCCGACATGGACCCGGCCAAGGCCAAGGCCCGATACCGCGACGGCGTCCTCACCGTGACCGTGCCGCGCAAGGCGGGCGCGAAGAAGAAACCGGCCAAGACCATCCGGATCGCCTCCGCATGAGCCGCGAGGCGAAGAAGGACCGCCGGCCTTCATGACCGAATACGTTCCGCCGCTCGCCGACATCCGCTTCGCGCTCTACGCCCAGGCGGAGCTTTCGGAGGTGGCGCGGCTGCCGGGCTACGGCGACGCCACGCCCGAGCTGGTCGACAGCGTGCTGGACGAGGCCGGGCGTCTGGCCGCTGAGGTGCTGGCGCCGCTCAACCACAGCGGCGACCGCGAGGGCTGCCGTTACGACAACGGCGTGGTGCGCAGCCCTGCAGGCTTCGCCGAAGCCTATGCCCGCTTCGTCGAAGGGGCGTGGGGCGGCCTGCCGTTCGATCCCGCGCATGGCGGCCAGGGCCTGCCGTGGACCCTGGCCACCGCGGTGCAGGAGCTGTGGAACAGCGCCAACCTCAGCTTCGCGCTCGCGCCGCTGCTGACCCAGGGCGGGGTCGAGCTGCTCGAGATCCACGGCACCCCGGCCCAGCAGCGCCTCTTCCTGCCCAAGCTGGTCACCGGCGAATGGGCCGGCACGATGAACCTGACCGAGCCGCAGGCCGGCTCGGACGTCGGTGCGCTGAAAACGCGGGCGGTTCGCGAAGGCGCGCATTACCGCATCACCGGACAGAAGATCTTCATCACCTGGGGCGAGCACGACTGCGCCGAGAACATCGTGCACATGGTGCTGGCCCGCCTGCCCGGCGCGCCCGAGGGCACCAAGGGTATCAGCCTGTTCATCGTGCCCAAGTTCCTGGTCAACGAAGACGGCAGCCTCGGCGCGCGCAACGACCTGCGCTGCGTTTCGATCGAATCCAAGCTCGGCATTCACGCCGCGCCGACCTGCGTCATGGCCTACGGCGATTCGGAGGGCGCCATCGGCTATCTGGTCGGCCGCGAGAACGAGGGCATGGCCTGCATGTTCACGATGATGAACAACGCCCGGCTCGGCGTCGGCGTGCAGGGCCTGGCGGTGGCGGCGCGCGCCTATCAGGGGGCGCGCGCCTATGCCCGCGAGCGGATCCAGGGCCGCGCCATCGGCAGCGACGACACGCGCCCGGTCGCCATCCTGCAGCATCCCGACGTGCGCCGCATGCTGACCACGATGCGCGCGCGCGTCGAAGCCATGCGGGCGCTCGCCTACCTCGCCGCCGCCGCCCTCGACCGGGCCAAGCACGCGCCCGACCCGGCGGCGCGGGCGCGCGCCCAGGCGCGCCTCGACCTGCTGATCCCGGTGGTCAAGTCCTGGCTGACCGACGGCGGCTGCGAGGTCGCCTCGACGGCGCTTCAGGTCCACGGCGGCATGGGCTTCATCGAGGAGACCGGCGCGGCGCAGCACTACCGCGACGCCCGCATCACGCCGATCTACGAGGGCACCAACGGCATCCAGGCGCTCGATCTGGTCAGCCGCAAGCTGCTGCGCGACGAGGGCGCGGCGGCGCGCGACCTCTTCGGCGACATTCGCGGCGAGCTGGGAAAACTGGAGACGCATCCCGACGGCCGGGTGGCAGGTCTCTGCGGCGATCTCGGCGCGGCGCTGAAGACGCTTGAGAGCGCGACCGACTGGGTCCTGCAGTCGGGCGCGGGCGACCTGCGCCGCGCCGCGGCCGCGGCAACGCCTTATCAAAGCGCGCTCGGTTTCCTGCTCGGCGGCTGGCTGTTGGCGCGCGGCGCCGCGGCGGCGGCACACCGGCTAGCCGAGGGCGAGGCGCGGAATGCCGCCCTCCTCGAAGGCAAGATCGCGACCGCGCGGGTCTACGTCGACAATATCCTGCCGCGCGCTGCGGCCGAAGCCACGGCGGCGACACGCGGCGCCGACAGCACGCTGGCGCTGGGCGACGACCAACTCTGACCTCGCCGGGTCCGGGCCCGGCTCGGCGCTACGACTTCGAGATCGCGATCTTTTTCTTCTTCGCCTTCGCCTCGGCGCGCTTCGGCATCGCGACCTTGAGCACGCCTTTCTCGAAGGTCGCCTTGATATTGCCTTCGTCGACGCTCTCGGGGACGCGCATGGAGCGCAGGAAGCTGCCGTAGCGCCGCTCCGAGAGGTAATAGTCCTTCTCCTTCTTTTCGGTCTCGGCCTTCTTCTCGCCCTTGACCGTGAGCACGCCATCGGACAGCGTCAGCTCGACGTCCTTCTCGTCGATGCCCGGCAGTTCGGCCGTCAGCTCGATCGCATCGTCGGTCTCGCTGACGTCGAAGCGCACGTCGACCGCGCCTTTGCCCAGCAGCGAATCGCCGAACGCTTCCCACTCCGCCATGCCGCGCGGTATCGAGGGCATCCGCCAGTCGGTCAGGAATTCGTCGAACAGGCGATCCATCTGCTCGCGCAGGGCCAACAGCGGATGCCCACCGCCGCGTGCCGGCGGCGCGCTGGGCGTTGCGGCCTTTCCGGCTTTCTTGACGGCAATCTTTTTCGCCATCGTCCTCCTCCTCGTGCCTTGCATCGGAACGCTCCAGCGCTCCGCATGCACGCACAGATAGAACAACTTGTGATTGACCGGTATGATCTGAATCAAGGGCGGCGCGGCGCCTGCTTGATCTTTCGGCACGGCGCTTTCACCATGCCGCTGGCCAGGGGCGCCGCAAGCGGTACGACAGCGAAGAAGGGGGCAAGACATGCCGGCGTCGAGCGTGATTCTCGCCATCGACCAGGGGACGACCAGCTCGCGTGCCATGCTGTTCGACCGCGAGGGGCAGCCCGTCGCGCGGGCGCAGCGCGAACTGACCCAGCACTTTCCGGAATCGGGCTGGGTCGAGCATGATCCCGAGGACATCTGGCGCGATACCCTGTCGGTCGTGCATGACGCGCTGGACGCCGGCGGACTGACGCTCGACTCCGTCGCGGCCATCGGCATCACCAACCAGCGCGAGACGACCGTCCTTTGGGAGCGCGCGACGGGCGCGCCGGTGCACCGCGCCATCGTCTGGCAGGACCGGCGCACCGCCGGTCTGTGCGACCGGCTGAACCGCGAAGGCCACGGCGACCTGGTACGGCGACGCACCGGTCTGCTGATCGATTCCTATTTCTCGGCCACCAAGATCGCCTGGATTCTCGAGAACATTCCTGGAGCGCGCGAGAAAGCACGCCGCGGCGACCTTGCCTTCGGCACGATCGACAGCTTCCTGCTCTGGCGCCTGACGGGCGGGCGGGTCCATGCCACCGATGCGACGAATGCCGCGCGCACCATGATCTACGACATCCACCGACAGGACTGGGACCAGGAACTGCTCGATCTGTTCGACATCCCGCGCGCGATTCTGCCGGAGGTGCGCGACAACGACGCCGACTTCGGGGTCGCCGCGGCGGAGGTCCTGGGTGCCGCGGTGCCGGTCCGCGGCATGGCCGGCGACCAGCAGGCCGCCACCGTCGGCCAGGCGTGCTTCGCCGAAGGCATGATGAAGTCGACCTACGGCACCGGCTGCTTCGCCCTCATGAACACCGGCGCCATGGCCGTCGAATCTGCCAACCGTCTCTTGACCACTGTCGCCTACCGCCTGGAGGGCGACACGACCTACGCGCTGGAGGGCAGCATCTTCGTCGCCGGGGCGGCGGTGCAGTGGCTGCGCGACGGTCTGAAGATCATCGACTCGGCCGGCGAGACAGAGGCCCTGGCGCAGGCCGCCGACCCCGCGCAGAGGGTCGTCCTGGTTCCCGCCTTCACCGGGCTCGGCGCGCCCTATTGGGATGCGCATGCGCGCGGCGCGATCTTCGGCCTGACCCGCGCCAGCGGCCCGGCGGAGATCGCCAGGGCGGCGCTTGAGGCCGTCTGCTTCCAGACCCGCGACCTGCTGCATGCGATGGAGGCGGACGGGGTCGAGCGCCTCGAGACCCTGCGCGTCGACGGCGGCATGGTTGCCAACGACTGGCTGCTGCAGACCCTGGCCGATACCCTGGGCGTGGCGGTGGAACGGCCGACCGTGACGGAGACCACCGCCCTGGGCGCCGCCTGCCTCGCCGGGCTGCGCAACGGCTTCTTCGACGGCCTGGACGGCATTTCGGGCCGGTGGCGCAGCTCCGGGCGTTTTACGCCGCGCATCGACGACGCCGAGCGCGAGTCGCGTTACGCCGTCTGGCGCGACGCCGTCGCCCGCGTGCGCAGCACGGCCGATCGCTGAACCCGTCGCCCGCCGGCCATCGCGCTCATTACCAGACGACAATGCTGGCCAGAACACCGCCGCCGAACCCGACGAGAATTGCCCCCGAAGCGCGGTGGATCCACGCCATCAGCCGCGAGGTCACATGGCCGCGCAATGCGGCGACCAGCCCGCTCAGGGCCAGCCACCACATCGCCGAGCCGACGAAGACTCCGGCCATCAGGCTGATCACCTCGCCGTATCCGTCGCCCGCGCCCACCACGCCGATTCCCGCGAAGATGGCCACGAAAGCCAGAATGGTCGCCGGGTTGGTCAGGGTGAGCACGAAGCATGACGCGAAGGCGTGCAGCAGGCCGCCGTCGGAGTCCGCCGCGGCGGCGGCCGGCGGCCGGCGCAGCACGCGCAGGCCCAGGACCAGCAGGAAGGCCCCGCCGAACAGCCGCAGATAATCCTGGTAGCTGAGCAGGAAGCGGGCGACCCCGGTCAGCCCGAGGGCGGCGACCGCACCGTACACGCCGTCGGCCGTCGCGGCGCCGAGGCCGGAGACCAGGCCGATGAGCGCACCCTGCAGCAGGGTCCGGTGGACGCAGAGCAGACCGACTGGCCCGGCCGGAACCGCAATCACCAAACCGATCGCCAGGCCTTTCAGAAACAAGGGCGTAACGGCCATGGCGCGGTCCCGTTTAACGGCAGGAAGCGGTCCCCGGCCCGTCTCAATCATGGGCGCTTCGCGGGGTGGTGCCGCGCCAACGCTACCGCACGGCAGGTGGAATGGCCACGGCGGCGAGCCCCAAGAGCCGGCGCTCACCTCCCCGCCGGCGGGATTCCGTTCGCTCCTTCAGCCTTCGTTAACCAAGATCTCGGCAAGATGGCCCCGGTTTCGGCCCTTCAGGGCCTGCGTGGAGCGATGCCATGTCCAGCACACAGCCGACCGCCGACGAGCCGGGCGCCGAGCGCCGCCGCCGCCATCGATTTCCGGTCGACAGCCCCAAGCCGCTCACCGCGACCAGCCGCGGACGCATCTACACCTGTCAGTTGCGGGATATCTCGTTGGACGGCATTCGCCTGGCCTTTCAGGACGAGATGCCGGAGGGCAACGTCATCGCGCTCGACCACCCCATCGCGGGCATCCTCTGCGGGGTCTGCGCCTGGCGCAACGACGACAACATGGGCGTTGAGCTGCAGTTGCCGCGGGCCGAACTCGAGCGCGCCCTGAAGTGCATCTCGCTGGTGATCTGAACCCCGCCGCCATCCGCCCGGAAAATCACCTGGAATATCGCCGGGCGCATTAACGAATCCGCAAAGTTGCTCGGCGACAATTTTCGCTAAATTCCAGTGATGTCGGCATAAAGGCGCTTCCATGAAAGCCACCGCGGACAGCGGCTCAGACTCGTCCGAGCGGCGCCGGTTCAAGCGCGCTCATTTCCTGTTCGGGGGCGCGATCCTGGCGGACGGCGAGGAGGTCGGCGGCCACGTGCTCGACCTGTCGGTCAACGGCGCCCGGTTCCGCTTCAAGGGAACGGCCAAGGGGGCGGCCGAGATGACCCTTCGTTTGGCCGGCGGCGTCGACTTCCCGGTCCGCACCGCCTGGCGCCGGGGCAACCTCGCCGGACTGACCTTCGAGGATGCGCCGGAGCGCATTTCGGCCCTCTTCGCGGGGCTGCTTCCTCGGGACTGCCTGGCCGCCTGACGGCGCCCGGGCACGGCCGGCAACCCTAACCAATTCTTGAGCAATTTGGCCTAGATCTGAGGGCGAAGTACGACCTGAGCGACGCCGAATGGCTCGGCGATCGCGATCTCCCGACGATCCGAGGCCCCATGCGAGCCGCCGAGCTGCCGAAACCGGAACGCGTCAACCAGGTCTGGCTCGATGAGGCCATGGACCAGCACGAGGCCTACCTCAGGGGCCGCCCCGGCGGCCAGCGGCTGTCGCTCAGCTTCAAGGATGCCCGGCACCTCGATTTCCGCGGCCGCGAGCTCGCCGGCCTGCAGATGGTCGGGGCCGAGCTGTCCGACACCAACCTGGCGGAGGCCATCCTGGCGCGCGGCAGCTTCTTCGGCGCCGACCTGTCTTCGGCCTCGCTGCACCACAGCGACCTGACCCGGGCCGACCTGCGGGGCGCCAACCTCTCGGGCGCCAATCTCGAATGCGCCGACCTGTCGGAGGCGGACATCCGCAACGGCTTCATCCTGGTTCAGGACAAGCACGGCAACCTGACCCCGATGAAGGACGGCGCCGCCGAGCTGCGCGACGTCAACCTGGCCGGCGCCAATCTGACCGGCGCGATGATGGGCCGCGTGATCGGCCCGCGCACCAACCTGACCAATGCCAACTTCAAGAACGCCAAGCTGGTCGCCGCGAATCTCTCCGACTCCGACGTGCGCGGCGCGATCTTCACCGGGGCCGACCTGACCGATGCCGACCTGAGTGGATGCATCTTTCAGGGCGCCATGCTGGGCGGCGCAATCCTCAACAACACCAATCTCGACGGCGCGGACCTGACGGCGGCGCATTTCCAGCCCGCCGAGCTCCGTTACGCCCAGACGCGGAACGTGCGGATGCCCAAGCAGATCGACGCGCTCGACCGCTCCGTGCAGGAAATCGTGGCCGATCATATTCGGTGGATCGATTCGCTGGGGCGCGAGGGGAACCAGGCGGATCTGTCCTGCGTCGACCTGCAGAACGTCGACTTGAGCGGCATGAACCTGCAGGCCGCCGTCCTCGCTCTGGCGAACCTGTCCTACGCCAAGCTGCATGCGGGCAGCCTGACCATGGCGAACCTGGCAAGCGTGCTGGCCCTCCAGACGGACTTCAGCGACTGCGACATGCGCGGCATCAAGCTCGACTGCGCCAATATGGCCGGCGCCCTGCTGCGCTGCGCGCGGCTCGGGCCGATCAACCTGGTCGGCGTGGTCGGCCAGCGCGTCTGTGCCAGCCTCAAGGAGATACGGCTCGACGGGGCCGACCTCAGCGGGGCGGACCTCGAAGGCGTCGACTTTTCCAAGGCCAGCCTGTGCAACGTCGATCTGCGCAACGCGCGCATTGTCGATGCCAAGTTCATCGACGCGGACCTCAGCGGCGCCGACCTGCGCGGCACAGCCCTCGACAGCGCCGACATGCGCGGCGCGACCGGCCTGCGGCGATAGACCGACGACCCCGGTCCACGCCAAGCGGGGGAGAAACATGGCATGAAGGGATGCCGAAATTGCAAGAACTGGCAGCCGCTGGACGAGCATCTGGATCGTATCGATCCGGCCACGGCGAGCCAGAAGGTCCAGATCGGGATTTGCCGGCGCTATGCCCCGCGCCCGGTGGAGGCCGCGGCCGGCGCCGAAGCCGGAGAGGCCCGCTGGCCGCGCGCGGCCTCGGACGACTGGTGCGGCGAGTGGGATCCGGACCTCCAGTGATGCTCCCGCCCGGCCGAAACCCCGCGCCGTTTTGATCTGCGTCAACGTACCGGCCCTGCCCGCCTTCTAGCCTTCCGGGAAAACCCGGACCTGTCTCACGGCGCCGGAATGCGCTATCAAGGGAGACGATTCACGGGGGGCGGAAGGAGCCGGGCGCATGCCGATCATGCATTGGACCAGTAAGATGAGCGTCGGGGTCCAAGAGATCGACGAGGACCACAAGAGGCTCATCAGCGTCATCAACCGCCTGGCCGAGGACGCCGACAAGGAGGACCGCAAGCTCGCCGTGCGGCAGTCGATTGCCGCCCTGCTGCGCTATGCGGAGTTCCATTTCGCGCGCGAGGAGAAGATGATGACGGTCGCCCGTTATCCGGGCCTCGCGGAGCACAAAATCGAACATCGCGACTTCGTCACCAAGATCAAAGACCTCAACCGCCTGTTCGACGACGACCCCGAAGGCGTGACGAACTTCGTGCGTGATACGCTGCTCGATTTCCTGCGCGACTGGCTCAACCACCACATCCTGATCGAGGACAAGGCCTATCAGGCTTGCGTCACGGGCAACCCGGACGCGATGGCTGCGGCGAAATCCTTTCAGGCGGCGGAAGTGTGGTGGAGCCGTTAGGGCCTGCGGCGCGCACGTCCCATCGGCCCATCGTGCCTAGGCGACGCGGCACCAAAGAAAAACCGCCAGGCACCCGTTCGGCGTGCCCGACGATTTTCCGAAAGGTGTACCGCGGTCAGCCGGACCCCGCGGCATTGGCAAGCGTGTTGGAGACGGACCCGAACATCGTCTTCAGCGAATTGCCCATCGACGTCAGGGCGGCGATGGTCGCCACCGATACAAGCGCCGCAATCAGGCCGTACTCGATGGCGGTGGCGCCGGATTCGTCCCGGAGAAACGAGTAAAGATCTTGAGACATAAGCATAATCTCCTGGCAATCGGCATTCTGGCCAGGATTGTCTTCAAGCATGATAAAGATAGTCTTATCGAATCGAACAATCGGCGTCTTTCTTAAGATGAAAATCAGTCCATGTCTTAACTATGTAACACGCTCCGACGAAGCTAGGCGCTGACGATCGAGCAGCACCGGGTCCGCCCGCAACGTCTGCGTGAAACCGCTCGCACCGAACGCAAGCGCACCCCCGCGCGGCAGAGTGAGCGCGATGCGCCAGCGAAAATACGGCCGGTCCAGGCAAATCTTCTGATCGACAACCCGCTGCCGCGTTATGTCGTCGATCGCAAGTTCGTTCATCGCGGTTCGAGACCCGCTGTCTCCGAAGTCGACGTCGATCCGCAAATCGGTCACGTCGTGGAACGTGAGAGTAGCCGGCGCCACGCGAAAGCGCATGTCACCCGCACCGGCGCACACCCATTCGACGATATGGTCGAGATCGAGAACGAGGTTGCTGTGCCACGTGTTGCGCTCCGGATCGCCGACGTCGAAGCGCAGGCCGTAGAGCGTGTCGTCGTGCCATGACATCCGGTCGAAGTCCGCCTGCGTCCAGGTTTGCAACATCGGCCCTCCTTCAGGGTGCTCCGGCGCCATCGGGCCCAGCGACGGGCCCGGCGCCACAGAGGCCGCGGGGCGTTCCAACGACGCCGCGGACGCCGACCTCGCGCAGTCCTACTTGCAAGGATACGCCTTGCCCAATGCGATGATCACGACGTTCTCCGCGTCGAAGTCCCAGCGTTCCGGGTTCTCCTGAAGGTAGGCCTGCACGAGGTCCCGCAGGCGCCCGGCCGTAATGTCCTTCGGCGCACAGAACAGGCCGGCGGTGTCGAGAGCGTCGTACACGCCCATGATGTAGCCCAGGCAGTGGATCTTCTGCGCGATCTGGGTGGAAGTGCAGTGGTCGATCAGGCTGCGCCCCGTCTCGAACCCGGCCCGCGCGTCGCCGGCCGATAGGGCTAGGCCGAGACAGAGCGCCAGAGCCGGGATCGACAGTCTTATCGGCGTGCGCATGCAGCTCCTCCGGAACGGTCTTGTCGGGTAAGGCGGCGCAAGCCTAGCGAAAGCGGTTCCGCCCGGCCAGGGACTCGCGGCCCGGCGGGCCGGCCGCCGGGCTTTCGCCGGCCCCCATCGTCCCTTAGTCTTGGCGGCCGATCGGACAGCACCGGCAACACCGCGATCATGAGCACCCCGCACCATCCCTTCGCCCCCTTCCTGCGCGTCGTCGGCCGCGGACCGAGCCTGTCGCGCCCGCTGACCCGCGAGGAAGCGCGCGAGGCCATGCACCTGATCCTCGACGGCCGGACCGAGGGGGTCCAGGTCGGCGCCTTCCTGCTAGTCCTGCGCTACCGCGGCGAAACGGCCGAGGAACTGGCCGGAATGCTGGCAGCGGCGCGCGAGCGCTTCGCGGCCGAGGCTCCGGCCGGCCAAGTCGACCTCGACTGGCCATCCTACGCCGACCGGCACAGGCAGCAGCCCTGGTTCACCCTCGCTGCCCTGCTCCTGGCGGAGAACGGCGTGCGCGTGCTGATGCACGGCATCGCCGGCTACGCCGAGGGCTTCGCGCCGACCCGTCCGGTCTTGCAGACGCTCGGCATCCGACCGGCCGGGTCGCTGGCCGAGGCGGCGGCGCGCGTCGCCGAGGACAATTTCGCCTACGTCGGGCTGGAGCAATTCTGCGCGCCGCTCGACCGCCTGTTCGACCTGCGCCCGCTGCTCGGCGTGCGCAGCGCCGTCAACACCCTGGCCCGCGCCCTCAACCCGCTCGCGGCCCCGGCGCAGATCCAGGGGGTGTTTCATCCGCCCTATCGGGCGCTGCACCGTGACGTCGCGCTGCTCGAGGGTCAGCCGCGCGCGACGATCTTCAAGGGCGGCGGCGGCGAGGTCCAGCGCAACCCGCTCAAGCCCTGCCGGGTCGTTCGGATCGGCGACGGCGCGGCCTGCGAAGAGACCTGGCCGGCGCTCCGCCCCGACGACGCCTACCGCTGGCGCGAGGAGCCGCTGGACCCCGCGCGCGTGGCCGCCCTGTGGCGCGGCGACCTCGCCCTGCCGGCGCCCGAGGCGGCGATTACCGGCACCGTGGCCCTCGCCCTCTCGCTGCTCGGACGCGCCGGCGACATGGACGACGCGCAGGCCCAGGCCGAGGCCATGTGGCGGGCCCGACCGCGCGAGAAGTTCGGCGGCGCGGCCGCCGCGCAATAACGCGCGCCCCGAGTCCCGCGAAACGCATATCGGTCAAAGACTCCTTAATTTCCGGTAATTGGAGCCATGCCCTGGGCGCAGGGCTGCTGCGTCGGATCGCCGATTGTCCGCCATGCCGTTTGCGCCAAACTCCTCGGCAACGCCGCCCGTCGGCCCACGCCTTTCGGAGAGGGAGTACGCGACATGACCCAAATCTTCAACAACGTCGGTCTGGCCCAACTCGCCGCCATCGCGCTCGTCGGCCTCATCGTCATCGCGCTCTAGAGGCGCCGTCACAGCGCCGCCAGCGCATCGGGCAACGCGTCGGCCAAGCCGGCGCGCTCTTCCGGCGTGCCCACGGTGATGCGCACGAAGCGGTCGAGCGGCGCCACCCCCGGCCGGCGCACGAACACGCCGCGCTCGTCGAGCAAGGCGACCATGCGTTGCGAGCGCTCGGCGGCCCCCAGATCGAACGCCACGAAATTGGTCTGCGACGCGATCGTCGCGAGCCCGAGCCGCGCGGCCAGGGCCTCGTAATCGCGTCGCCCGGCAGCGACGGCGCGCACGACGCCGGCCGCGAAATCCGCGTCGCCGAGCGCCGCCAGGGCGGCCACCTGCGACAGCCGCCCGACGCCGAAATGCAGCCGGATCTTGTCGAAGGCGGCGACGACGTCGGGCGTCGCGATGCCGTAGCCGACACGCATGCCGGCCAGGCCGTGCGCCTTGGAGAAGGTACGCAGGCGGATCAGGCGTGGATCGGCCGCGTCGAGCGGCGCCAACGCGCCGGCCGGCGCGAACTCGGCGTAAGCCTCGTCGAGCACCAGAAGGCAGTCGGCCGGCAACGCGTCCAGGGCAAAGGCCACGGCATCGGCGGCGAGGAAGGTGCCGCTCGGGTTGTCGGGATTGGCGAGATAGAGCAGACGCGCGCCCTCGCGCCGCGCGGCGGCGACCAGAGCTTCGACATCGTTGCGGCACTGCACGTCGTACGGCACGAAGACGAGCCGCCCGCCATAGCCGTTCACGTGATAATTGAAGGTGGGGTAGGCCCCGGCCGAGGTCACGACCGCCTCGCCCGGCGCGACGCTGGCGCGCACGACCAGCCCGAGCAGGCCGTCGATACCCTCGCCGATCACCAGATTCTCGCGCTCGATCCCGTGCAGGCGGGCGAGCGCCGAGCGCAGATCGAAGTGCTCCGGGTCGCAGTACCAGGAGGCCCGCTCGAGTTCCGCCGTCAGCGCGGCGCGGACCTTCGGCGAGGCGCCGAAGGCGCTCTCGTTGGCGCCGATGCGGATGCGGAACGGCGCCCCACGACGCCGTTCCAGGGTTTCCGGGCCGACGAAGGGAGTCGTCGCCGGGAGTTGGCTTACCAGGGGCGTGAACTTGGCGGACATCGCGAATACCGAGCCTCCCTCGATCCGGGACCGGCGGTTCCGGTCGTGGGCCCAGCTTACAGGACCGGCCCGCGCCCGTCCTAGCGGCAGCGGTTGTAGCGCCGCATGACCGCGACCAGACGGTCGTGGTCGATCGCCCG
>Ga0210144_1000225_pt1 | contig 33430 bp, 33 predicted proteins | sample Muzzi_PWA_D2_FD_185532 | JGI IMG/M metagenome (GOLD analysis project Ga0210144, IMG submission 185532) | Wetland microbial communities from San Francisco Bay, California, USA, that impact long-term carbon sequestration - Muzzi_PWA_D2 (SPAdes) | ecosystem: Environmental > Aquatic > Marine >...
TATCGGGGCCGGGGGCGCCCGGCGGGCCGGCCGGGCCGGATGGGGAGGCGTCGGCCACCTCAGGCCCCCCGGGGCGCGGGGGCGGCGGCGGTGGGGGGCACGGCCGGGGCGGCCGGGGCCTCGGGGGCGGTCTTCTCGGGCGGGGCCTCGCCCTGCACCCGCACGGGGGCGCCGTCGGCGGCGAAGGGCAGCGGGGTGAGGCTGATGCGCTCCCCCGCCTTCAGGCCGCCGGTCACCACCACGGAGTCGCCGTCGCGCCAGGCCACCTCCACGGGGCGGCGGGCGAGGGTGCGCTCGGGGGTGATCACCAGCACCCGGCTCCCCTCCTCCAGGGCCTGGCGGGGCAGCACGAACACGTCCTTCAGGCGGCGGCCCTCGATCGCCGCCTCCACGAAGCGGCCGACCTTCAGGGGCGGGGCGTCGCCGTGGCGGGCGTAGGGGTCGTCCACCTGGGCCACCACGAAGAGCTGGCGGGTGGCGGTGTCGATGGAGCCCTCGGTGCGCACCACGCGGCCCTGCCACTCGTACGTCTCCTCCCCCACCCGGGCGGTGAGGGTGACGGGGGGTCCGGCGCGGCCGCCCGCGGGCTCCTCGCCCCGGTAGGCCTCGGGCAGCCGCACGAAGGGCACCTGGTCGTCCGACAAGGGCAGGCGGATCTCCACGTAGTCCACCGCGTAGACCGTCGCCAGGACGGTGCCGGGGGCGACGTACTGGCCCACGTCCACGCGCTTCTCCAGCACCCGGCCGACGTAGGGGGCGCGGATGACGGTGCGGGCCAGGTCGGCCTCGGCGCGGGCGAGGCGGGCCTCGGCGGCGGCGGCGTCGGCGCGGGCGCTCTCCAGCTGGGGCACCCGCAGCACCAGGTCGGAGGGCTCGCCGGTCAGGTCCAGCCGCTCCCAGTCGCGCCGGGCCTGGGCGCCCTGGGCCTCCTCCTCGGCCAGGGCCAGGCGGGCGCGGGCCAGCTCGGCGCGGGCCACGGTGACGGCGCTCCGGTAGTCGGTGTCCTCCAGCCGCAGCAGGGGCTCCCCGGCCTCGAAGAAGCCCCCCGCCCGGAGGCCCGGGGCGATCCACCGCACCCGCCCGGCCACCTCGGGGATCAGGGTGCTCTGGGTGCGGGGGGCCACGGTGCCCCGGGTGCGGACCACCACCCGGTAGGCCTCGGGCTTCACGGTGAGGGCCTCCACCACCGGCACGGCGGACGCCGGGGGGCGGCGCTGGGCCTCGGGGCCGGTGGCGATGAGGGCCCACCCGGCCACGGCGCCCACCGCCAGGACGGCGAGGGGCAGCAGGGCCTTGAGGCCGCGCCCCGAGCGGGGCGTCGGGGCGTCGGGCGGAGTCGGGGGGGACTCGCTCACGGCGTCGCCTCTTTTGCCGGGGTCGGGGCCGGGGTTGGGGCCGCGGCCGGGGCGGCGAAGTCGCCCCCCAGGGCCAGGTACAAATCCACCCGGTTCGCCAGCCGCTCGCGCGCGGTGCGCAGGCGGGCGCTCTCGGCGGTGAAGGCGCGGCGCTGGGCCTCCAGCAGGGTCACGATGTCGATGAGTCCCTCCGTGTAGCGTTCCTGGGCCAGGTCGGCGGCCCGGCCCGATTCGGCGGCGGCCACCTCCAGGGCGGCGGCCTGGTCGGTGTAGTGCCCCTCCGCCGCCAGGGCCGCCTCCACCTCGCGGAAGGCCGTCAGGGCCTCGCGGGCGTAGTCGGCCAGGGCCTCGCTGTCCTCGGCCCTGGCCAGGGCGGCCTCGGCGGAGAGGCGCCCCCCGGCGAACAGGGGCTGCGTGAGGCCGGACACCAGGCTCCAGACGAGGCGGTCCCAGTCCAGGAGGTCCTTCAGATGCTCGCTGGCGGTGCCGCCGGAGGTGGTGAGCGAGAGCGACGGCAGGCGGTTCTTGCGGGCGCCCCGGGCGCGGGCCCCGGCGGCGTCCAGGCGCAGGCCCGCCGCGACCAGGTCGGGGCGTCGGTCCAGGAGCGTGGCGGGCAGCCCCGCGGGCACCGGGTGGGCGATGCCGGGCAGCGTTGCGGGGGGCCGGAGCCCGGCGGCGGGGTAGCGCCCCAGGACCACCTCCAGGGACCGGGCGGCGGCGTCCTGCTCGCGGCGGCGCTGGGCCAGGTTGGCGCGGGCGGTGGCCTCGTTCTCCCGGGCCAGGCGCACGTCGAGGGCGGTGACGAGGCCGCCCCGGTAGCGCTCCTCGATGGCGGCGCGGCTGCGGCCGAAGCTGGCGACCGTCCGCTGCGCCAGGGCCACCTGCTGGCCCGCCTCGGCCAGGGCGAACCAGCCCCGGGCTACCTCGGCGGCCAGGGCCAGGCGGGCCGCCGCCAGGTCGGCGCGGGCGGCCTCGGCGTCGGCGGCGGCGGCGCGGGCGGTGTCCCCCAGGCGGCCCCACAGGTCGGCCTCCCACGCGACCTCGCCGTCCAGGCCGAAGGTGGTGACGGTGCTGGCGCTGGCGGCGGACAGGCCCGTGGGGGCGCGGCGGGTGCGGGCGGCGGTGAAGGTGGCGCGGGCCTCGGGCAGGCGCGGGGCCCCGGCGATGCGGGCCCGGGCCCGGGCCTGGGCCAGGCGGGCGCCCGCCGCCTTCAGGTCGGGGTTGCCCGCCAGGGCGCCATCCACCAGGTCGGCGAGGCCGGGGGCGTCGAAGTCCGCCAGCCAGCCCTGGCCGGAATCGGCCACGGGCGCCGCGGGCGTCGCGCTCCAGGCGGCCGGCAGCTCCGGCAGGGCCGTCCGGTCCCTCTCCGGCGCCGTCCCGGCGCACCCCCACGCCGCGAGCGCCAGCAGCGCCGCGAGCACGGCGGCCGAGTGGCTGTCCGCACGGGTCATTCCGGGTATTGTACCCGGTGTCCCGACAGCGCCCCGCGCGGGGGGTGGCGGCCCGTCTTCAGGGCGAGGCCCGCTTCCGGCGTCCCGGGGCCAGGAGCTTGCGCAGCTCCTCCAGGCCGAACACCAGGGGCGGGCCCAGGAGGACGGCGCCCCAGGTCCAGGCCGGGAGGGGCTCGGTGGTGAACAGGCGGTGCAGGCCCGGGACCTCGACCACCGTGACGATGAAGGCCACCTCCAGGGCCACCCCGGCGGCGATCCAGGGGTTGAGGCGGGCGAGGTGGGGCAGGGCGCTCTGGCGGGCCGTCCGGCAGGCCATGACGTTGCCCACCTGGCAGAAGATGATTCCCGCCAGGAAGGCCCCGGCGGCCTGCCGGTAAAGCGGCGCGTCCGCCGCCAGGGGGGCGCCCCAGGTCCACCCGCCCGCGTGCAGGACGGCGAAGAACACCCCGAACGACAGGGCCGACTCCGCCAGGCCGATGAAGCCGTAGCTGCGGGCGAAGATCCGGGCGCTGACCATGCGCTCGTCGCGGGAGCGGGGCGGGCGCCGCATCACGTCGGCCTCGGGGGGCTCGTTGCCCAGGCCGATGGCGGGCAGGATGTCGGTGATCAGGTCGATGGAGAGGATCTGCACGACGGTGATGGGAAGCGGGATGGGCAGCAGGACGTAGGCGATGAACGGCAGGATCTCGGGGACGTTGCTGGTCAGCACGTAGGTGACGAACTTGCGGATGTTGTCGTAGACCGCGCGCCCCTCCTCGATGGCGCGCACGATGGTGGCGAAGTTGTCGTCCAGCAGGATGATGTCGGACGCCTCCTTGGCCACGTCGGTGCCGCGCAGGCCCATGGAGATGCCGATGTCGGCGCGCTTGAGGGCCGGGGCGTCGTTGACCCCGTCGCCGGTGACGGCCACCACGTGGCCCATGGCCTTCAGGGCGCTGACCACCGCCAGCTTCTGGGCCGGGGCGATGCGGGCGAAGACCACCTGCTCGTCCTCCAGGGCCGCGACCAGGGCGGCCTCGTCCATGGCCTCCAGCTCGGGGCCCTCGATCACCCGGGGGGCGGTGACGATGCCGAGCTGCTTCGCGATGTAGGCCACGGTCTCGGCCTTGTCGCCGCTCATCACCACGATGCGCACCCCGGCGGTGCGGCAGGCGGCGACCGCCGCCGGCACCTCGCGCCGGGGCGGGTCCACCAGGGCCACCAGCCCGACGAACACCAGGTCGGCCGCCTCGGCGTCCTCTGCGGCCGGCAGGCCGTAGGCCAGGGCCAGGACCCGCAGGCCCTCGTCGGCGTAGGCGTCGGCCCGGGCCGCCAGGCGCTCCCGCTCGGCCCCGGCCAGGGGGCGCACCAGGCCCTCGGCGTGGATGCGGGCGCAGCGCTCCAGGACCACCCCGGGGGCGCCCTTGACCGTCATGAAGAGGGTGCCGCCCCGGGTGCGCCAGGTGGCGGACATGTACTTGGCGTCGGCGTCGAAGGGGCGCTCGGCCACGTTCTCGAAGCGGCCCCTGAGCGCCTCGAAGCCCCCCTCCCCGCCCGGCGCCCCCGCCCGCCCCTCCCGCTCCACCAGCTCCGCCAGGGCGACCTCGGTGGGGTCGCCCTTGAACCGGAGGGCGTCGCGGTGGGCGTTGCGCCGCGCCCCGCCGTCGCGGGTGGCCAGGACCCCGTTGCACAGCGCCATGATCTCCACCGCCGGGCGGGCGCCGGGGTCCGCGCGAAAATCCGGGCCCCCGGCGGGCACCTCGTCCAGGCCCAGAAACAGGCGCTCGACGTGCAGGCGGTTGCGGGTCAGGGTGCCGGTCTTGTCGGTGCAGACCACGGTGGTGCTGCCCAGGGTCTCCACCGAGAGGATGTGCTTGATGACCGCGTTGCGACGGCTCATGCGCACCGACGACTGGGTCAGCGCCAGGGTCACGGTGGGCAGCAGCCCCTCGGGCACGTTGGCCACGATGATCCCCACCGCGAACACCAGGTTCGCCAGGAACGGGTTGCCGATGGCCATGCCGGCGGCGAAGAACACCACGCCGATGCCCACCGCCAGGACCGTGATGCGGCGCACGAATCGGCGCAGCTCCTGCTGCATGGGCGTCAGGTCGGCCGTGACCCCCTGGGCCAGGGCCGAGACGGCCCCCAGGCCGGTGGCGCGGCCGGTGCGGGTCACCAGGACGCGGGCGTTGCCCCCCACCACGGTGGCGCCGGAGACCACCCGGTGCTCGGCCTCCACCCGCCCGCCGTCCGCGTCCAGGGCCCGCCGGGCGACCGGCTCCGACTCGCCGGTGAGGGCCGACTCGTCCAGCAGCAGGCGCTCGCACGCCAGCACGATGCCGTCCGCCGACACCTTGTCGCCCTCCTGGATGAACAGCACGTCCCCCGGCACCACGGCCTTGGCGTCCAGCAGCACCTTGGCGCCGTCCCGCTTAAGGGCCACCCGGCGGGGGATGTAGTCCAGGAACGAGAGCATGAGCTTCTCGACCCGGTAGTTCTGGAGGAACGACACCAGGGCGTTGAGCACCACCACGCCCAGCAGGGCCCCGCCGATCAGGCCGTAGCCCCCCTCGGGCACCAGCGCGTGGGCGACGAAGGAGAGCCCCGCCGCCACCAGGAGCAGCAGGGGGAACAGGGCCACGAACTCCGCCGCCAGCATCGCCAGGGGCGAGCGCGCCCGGTGGAACACGATCTCGTTGGGGCCGTGGCGCCTGAGGCGGGAGCGGGCCTCGGCCGAGGTCAGCCCCTCCCCGTCCGTCTTCAGGGCGGCCAGCAGGGCCGCCCGCTCGAGGCCCAGGAAGGAGGGCGCGGCGGACGCGCGGGCGGTTCGGGACACGGTCGGGCGCATGGCCGGACGGGCTCCACCTGCGGGGACGGGTCCGCAGCCTACGGCCGGGCGCCCCCCGTTGCAACCCCGGGCCCCGGGACGCCGGGGGGCGGGAGCGGCCCGCCGCCCGAACGGCCGGAAGCGGGCGGCCCCCCCTGAAGGCCGGTCGCCCTGCCCGCGAGGCTCACGGCGGCGGGGGCAGGGCGCGGGCCCAGGCGTAGGCCTGGAGCAGCAGGAGCCCCAGGGCGGCGCCGGCGCCGACGCAGGCGTAGCGGTTGAACTCGGCCAGCCCTGGGCGGGGGCGGCCGGGGTGGACGGCGGCGCGGTGCACCGCCCAGCAGAAGCCCCCCAGCACCAGTCCGGAGGCCGCCAGGGTGAAGGCCGCCACCGCCCACAGGGCCAGGGCCGCCGCGACCGGGGCGCCGTGGCCCGCCGCCAGGGTGTACCCCCCCGACATGGCCGCCAGCGCGATCAACAGGGAATGCAGGCGCATGACTCCTCCGGCACGGGCTGAAAGGCCCGCCGGAGTCCGGCCCCCGCGCCCCGGGTGCCGGTCCGTTCCCCCCGTCCCCATTGTCGGCGAAACCGGCCCCGGACCCAAGGCCCCCGGGGCGCCGCGGGGGGGGGTGCGCGGCGGCCCCCGGTGCGGCATGCTGGAGGCGAGGCCCCGCCGTGAACGCCCGACCGAACCCGCGCCCGATCCGCTTCCTGGGCTACATCGCCGCCAGCGCCGACGGCCGCATCGCCGACGCGGACGGGGGCGTGGGGTGGCTGGACCCCTACCCGGGGGAGGCGTTCAGCTACGACGCCTTCATCCGGGACATCGGCACCGTGGTCATGGGGCGGGCGTCGTACGACTTCTGCCGGGGCCTGCCGGAATGGCCCTACCCGGGGCGGCGCACCGTGGTGCTCACCCACCGCGACCCGGGGCCGGTGCCCCGGGGGGCCGAGGTGGCGTTCCGGGCCGGGGACGTGGGGGCGCTGGCGGCGGAGCTTTCGCGCGGTGCGGGGGGCGACGTGTGGGTGATGGGGGGCGGCGACGTGCTGCGCCAGTTCCTGGACGCCGGCCGCCTGGACAGCCTGGAGGTCTACGTGATCCCGGTGATCCTTGGGGGCGGGCCGCCGCTGTTCCCGCCGGGGCGGCGCCACGACCTCCGGTTGGCCGAGGCGGCGCCCTGCGGCCGGGGCGTCGTGCGGCTGCGGTACACCCCGGCCGATCTGGTGTAGGATGGGCCGGAGGGCCGCGCCCGCCCCAAGGGGCGGCCCGGAGCACGTGAGGAGCCGCTTAGATGACGAAGGTGGAGCTGATCCCCATCACGCCCGCCCTGGCCAAGGCCCTGGAGCAGGGCCCCGAGGCCGTGGAGATGCGCCACGGGGCGCGGGTCGACGAGGACGTGGAGGCCCTGGTGCGCGAGCTGACCGGCCAGACCCTGGACGGCCTGAGCCGCCTGCCCCGGCCGGCCCCGTGGGGCTACTACCTGGCCCGGGACGCCGACACCCGCAAGGTGATCGGGACCTGCGGCTTCAAGGGGGGCCCCGGCGCCGACGGCAGCGTGGAGATCGCCTACTATACCTTCCCGCCCTACGAGGGGCGCGGCTACGCCACCGCCATGGCCCGCGCCCTGATGGACATCGCCGCCTCCTCGCCCCAGGTGCGCCGGGTCATCGCCCACGCCCTGCCCGTGGCGAGCGGCGCCACCCGGGTGCTGGAGAAGCTCGGGATGCACTTCGCCGGGCAGGTCCAGGACCCGGAGGAGGGCACCGTGGGCCGCTGGGAGACCGAGCCCGGCTTCCCGCCGTCGGACTGACCCGCCGCCCGGGCGGCGTGCCGCAAAAATTCCTGACACCCCCGACCCGCGCCCCGAACGCCCGTGCCGCAAGGGGTTGCGTCCCTTGCCCGGGCCCGGGGGGTGTCGGCTTTCTTGACAATCCGGCCCGCTGCCGTTTCCCCGGCCCGGCCCGAAACCGCGGCGGCTCGGGGGCTTCGGCGGACGGGCACGCGGGTTGCACTTGGTTCGGGTCGTCAGATGCGCCACCGGGGCCCGAGGGCTCCCGGATTCTCAAGGAGGAGGGCGTGCAATGGCGAGGGGGATGATCAGGGCCGCCATCCGGACGCTGTCCGCGGCGGCCTTTTCGGTTGCGGTCCTCGTGGGGACGCCCGCGGCGGCGCTGGCGACGGGGATGGGGCTCGACGGCGGGAACCACCCCCTGGGGCCGCCCGACTGGGCCGACACCTTCGGGCCCGGCATCGGCGGCACCGGTGGGGCGGGCGGCACGGGGCCGGTGGTCCAGCTCCAGGTGGTCGACGAATGTGTGGACTGCACGGCGCCCACCGAGGTGCCCGAGCCGGCGTCGCTGCTGCTGCTGGGCTCCGGCCTGATCGGCCTCGGGCTGCGCGCCCGGCGCCGGTCGGGACGCCGTTAGGGGACGGCGGGCCGACGGGAACACGAACGGGGGCGGGCGTGACGAGCGCCCGCCCCCGTTCGTGTCCGGTTCCCGGGCCTTCACTGTAAAGAAACCCGACACCCACCCGGCGTCGCCGGAAACTCCCGCCGCGGCAAGGGGTTTTGCCGCCGCCCGGCGCCGGCCGCGGTGTCAGCTTCCCTGACAGCCCGGCCCGCCGCCGCGGGGCCGGTGGGCGTCGAAGCCCCCGCCGACGGGGGACTTTTCCCTTCCGGCACGGCATTTGCTCAAATTTAGGGCGTCAGGAAACGTCGGCCGGGGATCCGGGGGTTCTCCGGGACAGTGCAGGGAGTGGACGATGCACAGGCGTGTGACCAAGCCCATCGCCTGCAGCGTGTTTGTGGCGGCGGTGGCGGTCGCGGCCCTGCTGGGGACGCCGGCGCTGGCTCCGGCAACGGGGTACAACGTCGGCGGCGGTCACCACCACGGCGGAGGTGGTGGCTACGACGGTGCGTTCGGCTACACCTTCGACAGCGGGAACCACGACGGCGGGTGGTTCGACGGGGGACCGGACTGCAGCCCGCCGACCGAGGTGCCGGAGCCGGCAAGTCTGGTGCTGCTGGGCTCGGGGCTGTTGGGGATCGGCCTCGGGGCCCGCCGCCGGGCGGGTCGCCGGTAGGCGAACGTCACCCCGGAGGGGGCGCGACGCGGGGGCAGGGGTCGGCGGGCCCCTGCCCCCGCTTATTTTCGGGCCCCGGGGGCCGTCCGGGGCCCGTTCCGCCTGTAAAGAACCCCGACACCCCCCGGGGCGGTGAAAAAACCCCCACCGCCGCAAGCGGTTACAGCGCGGGGGCGGGCGGGCGGGGGTGTCCGTTTCCTTGTCACCGCCCGGCCGGCGGCGGCCCGCCCGGCGCGCCGAAGCCCTTGGCGCGCAGGGGTTCCCACCCCACGGCACGGGACTTGCTCAAATATTAGGCTCAAGGCGGTTTGTGGATCCACCAGCGGACCCGGGGGCGATGGGGAGGGGGCCGCGAGCGACCGGGACGACACCATGACCCAGCGAATCCTTCTCTTCGTTGCGGCGCTGCTGCTGGCGACGGGCCTGGCGGGCCCGACGAGCCGCGCCCACGCCCTCTCCCTGGACTTCACCGACGCCTCCTACAGCGGGGCGATGAACGCCGCGTCGTTCGTGAAGGACCTGGGGGCGCTGGGCACCCTGACCTTCACGCCCCTGCCCGGCAACGCCCGGCTCTACTGGGACGGCACCGACGGCTTCGGCGTCCAGTACGGCTACGAGAACGACGAGGTGGAGGGCGACGAGACCCTGCTGCTGACCTTCTCCACGGCCGTGCACCTGGACGCGATCCACCTGACGGACCTGTTCTACGAGAACGGCTACCTGGAGCAGGGCGCCTACGCCCTGGACGGGGGCACGCCGGTGACCTTCCTGGCCGACCCGACCCAGACCCCGTCTCCGGCCACCAACGGCGTGAAGACCCTCACCCTGGACGCGTCGCCCCTCATCACCACGATCGCCTTCACGGCGCCGGGGCTGGTGTGCGACAACCTCCAGCTGTTCAGCCTCCACTGCGGCGGCACGGACTGCCAGAACCACGAGTTCTCCGTGGCGGGGCTGGACGTGCACCCCAACGAGGTCCCCGAGCCCGCCACCCTGGTGCTGCTGGGCTCCGGCCTGCTGGGCATCGGCCTGAAGGCCCGGCGCAAGGGGGGCCGCGGCTAGGCGGTTTCCCGGCAGCGGGGACGGGACACGGGGGCGGGGCCCGAGCGGCGCCGCCCCCCTTTCTTTATCCGGCGCCGCCCGGGCCCGTGCCGGCCGGCCGGCAGCACCCCCCGCCCTCCCCTTCCGCCTGGGCGGGCGGACACGGCACGGTGCCGTAGGCGCAGAACACGCAACAGCTCCCCGGCGGGGGCTTGAGCACGGCGCCGCACGCCGGGCAGGCCCAGGCGATGCGGCAGGCGTCCTCGGGCATGACCTCGCTGCGGGCCGCGCCGCAGGCGGGGCACACCAGGGTCGAGCGCAGGACCGGCGCGGCGCTCACCCGTTCCCTCCCCCCGCGCCCGGCCTGCCGGGCGCGCCCGGCAGGCCGGGCTCGGTCATGCGGGCGGGGTCGAGCAGGACGCTCAGCGCGGCCTCGGTCAGCCCCGAGCGCTCCCGGGCCACCTCCCGGACCGTCCGCCCCGTGGCGGCGGCCTCCTTGGCGATGTCCGCGGCCTTGTCGTAGCCCAGCACCGGGGCCAGGGCGGTGGCGAGGCCCAGCCCCCACTCCACCCCGGCCGGGCCCCGCTCCGTGGCCTCGATGCCGCGCACGCAGCGGTCGGCGAAGTTGCGACTCGCGGCGGCCAGCCACTCGACGGCCGTGACCAGGTGCCAGCCCGCCACGGGCAGCATGGCGGCCAGCTCGAAGCGGGCCCACTGGGCGGCGGCGGCGATCGCCGCGTCGGCCCCCACGGCGTGGACGCAGACCTGGAGCAGGGATTCGGCGATGACCGGGTTCACCTTGCCGGGCATGATCGAGCTGCCGGGCTGCACCGCGGGCAGCGTGATCTCCCCCAGCCCGGCGCGCGGGCCGGAGGCCAGCCAGGCGATGTCGCCAGCCACCTTGGCCAGCGCCAGGGCGGCTCCCCGCACCTCCCCCGACGCCGCCACCAGGCCGTCCATCGACCCCTGCGCCGCGAAGGGGTCCGGGGCCTCGCGCACGTTCACGCCCGTGACCTCCCGCAGGCGGGCGCGGACCTGGGGCCCGAAGGCCGGGTGGGTGTTGATCCCCGTGCCCACGGCGGTGCCCCCCAGGGCCACGGCCCCCAGGGCCTCCCGCGCCGCCTCCAGGCGCCCCTTGGCGGCGGCCACCTGGGCGGCGTAGCCCCCGAACACCTGGCCCAGTCGCACCGGGGTGGCGTCCTGCAGGTGCGTCCGGCCGGTCTTGATGACGCCGTGGAAGGCGGCGGCCTTCTCCGCAAGGGCCGCGTGCAGCCCCGCCAGGGCGGGGACCAGGGCCGCCCCCAGGGCGTCGGCGGCGGCCAGGTGGAGGGCCGTGGGGACCACGTCATTGGAGCTCTGCCCCAGGTTGACGTGGTCGTTGGGGTGCACCGGCCGCCCCAGGCGCCGGGCCGCCAGGGCCGCGATCACCTCATTGGCGTTCATGTTGCTGGAGGTGCCCGAGCCGGTCTGGAACACGTCCACCGGGAACTGGCCGTCCCACCGCCCCCCCGCCACCTCGTCGGCGGCGGCGGCGATGGCGTCGGCCAGGTCCTCCGGCAACAGCCCCAGCGCCCCGTTGACCCGCGCCGCCTCCCGCTTGACCGCCCCCAGGGCGTGGATGAAACGGGGCGGCATCGGCACGCCGCTCACGGGAAAGTTGGCCACCGCCCGCGCCGTGGCCGCCCCCCACAGGGCGTCGGCGGGAACGGATACGGGGCCGAGGGAGTCGGTCTCGGTGCGGACGGGCTCGGGCATGGCGGGCCTCCGTGGCCTTGGGGGGACAAGAGTCAGGATGGCGCGGCGGGGGCCCCGGGGGCAAGGGCGGCGGGACGCGCTGACCGGCGTTGACCCGCCCGTGCCCCGTCGCGGAGGATGGGGCGATCCGGCGGACAGGCGGGGGCTTTCGTGGGGAGGCGGCGATGATCGAGCACCTGGAGGCGGCGTTCGCGTTGCTGGGGGCGGTGGCGGCGCTGGGGGCGCTGTCGAAGCGGGTGCCGGTGCCGCTGCCGATCCTCCAGGTGGCGGGGGGCGCGGCGCTGTCGTTCGCGCCGGGGGTGGGGGACGCGCGGCTGGAGCCGGAGCTGTTCTTCGCCCTGTTCATCCCGCCGTTGCTGTTCGCCGACGGCTGGCTGATCCCCAAGCGCGACGTGCTGCGGGTGATGCGCCCCATCCTGCTTTTGGCCCTGGGGCTGGTGGCCCTCACCGTGGTGGTGGTGGGGTACCTCGTCCACTTCCTCATCCCCACGATCCCCCTGGCGGCGGCGTTCGCGCTGGGGGCGGTGGTCTCCCCCACCGACGCGGTGGCGGCGGCGGCGGTGACGGAGCGGCTCGACGTGTCGCCCCGGGTGACCCACATCGTCAACGGCGAGAGCCTGATCAACGACGCCTCGGGGCTGGTGGCCTTCAAGTTCGCGGTGGCGGCGGCGGCCACGGGGGCGTTCTCGGCCGGGGAGGCGGCGCTGAGCTTCGTGGTGCTGTCGGCGGGGGGTATCTTCGTGGGCCTGGCGGTGGCGTGGGCCGTGGGGCAGGTGCGGGTGTGGCTGGTGTGCCGGGAGATCTCGGAGCCCGCCATTCAGAGCACCCTGTCGCTGCTGACGCCGTTCGCGGCCTACTTCCCGGCGGAGCACCTGGGGGTTTCCGGCATCCTGGCGGTGGTGGCGGCGGGGGTGTACGCGGGGCTGCACGACACCCGCCACCTGACCACCGAGGACCGCATCCAGACCTGGGAGGTGTGGACCGTGGTGCTGTTCGGCCTCAACGGCCTGGCCTTCGTGCTTTTGGGCCTGCGCCTGCCGGAGGTGCTGGGGGGCGTGGCGGTGGACGTGCCGGGACGGGGCTGGGGGATGCTGGCGCTCGACGCGGCGGCGGTGTCGGCGGCGGTGATCCTGCTGCGGCTGGCCTGGGTGTACCCGGGGGCCTACGTGCCGCGCTGGCTGTTCCGAAGCGTCCGGGAGCGCGAGCCCGCCCCGTCGCCGGGCAACGTGTTCATCGTGGGGTGGTGCGGCCTCAGGGGCTCGGTCAACCTGGCGGCGGCCCTGTCGCTGCCCCTCACGGCGGGGGGCGGGGCGCCGTTCCCGGGGCGGAGCCTGATCCTGTTTTTCGCGACCTGCGTGATCGTGGTCACCCTGCTGGCCCAGGGGCTCACCCTGCCGGCCCTGGTCCGGCGCCTGGGGGCCGCCGCCGACGGCAGCGCCCAAGAGGAGGAGAAGGCCGCCCGGGTGGCCGCCGCCCACGCCGCCATCGAGCGGGTGCGCCAGCACGTCATCCCCGAGAGCTCGGACCACGAGCAGGCCTTCGCCGCCGAGCTGATCGCCGTGTACGAACGGCGCATCCGCCACCTGCTCGCCGAGGAGCCCGCCGACCGGGACGACCTGGCCACCCAGCTGAAGGTGGAGCGCAACCTGCGCCTGAGCGCCCTGGCCGCCGAGAACGAGGCCCTGCTCGCCCTGCACCGCCGGCGGGCCATCAACGAGGAGACCTTGAGGGCCGTGCAGCGGGAGATCGACCACACCGCCTCGGCCCTGGCCCCGGGGGGCCTGCCCCGGCCGCGCCCGGCGGGGGCGTGAGGGCCCCCTTTCTTAGCCGCGCCCGCGGGTCTAGGCTTGACCTTGGGGGAGGGCGACAAGGGGGAGCCGTGAACGGAGCCGAGCTGTTCGTCCGGTGCCTGGTGGAGGAAGAGGTCGAGTACGTCTTCGCTCTGCCGGGCGAGGAGAACCTGGACCTGATCGAGGCCCTGCGGGTGAGCCCCGTGGGGCTGGTGGTGTGCCGCCACGAGCAGCACGCCGCCTTCATGGCCGCCGCCTACGGGCGGCTGACCGGCCGGGCCGGTGTCTGCCTGGCCACCCTGGGGCCGGGGGCCACGAACCTGGTCACGGGCATCGCCCACGCCCAGCTCGCCGGCATCCCCCTGGTGGCGGTCACGGGGCAGAAGCCCCTCAAGGACAACCGCCAGGGGGCGTTCCAGATCCTGGACGTGGTGGGGGTGTTCCGGCCCCTGGTGAAGTGGAACACCTCCCTGGCCTCCACCGACCGCATCCCCCGCTCGGTGCGCCACGCCTTCAAGACCGCCGAGGCCGAGCGCCCCGGCGCCTGCCACCTGGAGCTGCCCGAGGACGTGGCCGCCGCCGACGCCGACGACCTGGCGCCCCACCGGAGGGTGAGCGTGCGCCGCCCGGTGCCCGACGCGGGGGCCGTAGCCCAGGCGGTGGCGCTGCTGGAGGCGTCGCGCCTGCCGGTGATCATCGTGTCGTCCGGGGCCAACCGCAAACGCGTGGGGCGGGAGCTGAAGGCCCTGGTGGAGGCCACCGGCATCTACGCCGTCAGCACCCAGACCGGCAAGGGGGTGCTGCCCGAGGACCACCCGAACAGCCTGTTCTGCCTGGGGATGAACCGGCGCGACTGGGTCCACGCCGCCATCGACGCCGCCGACCTCGTGATCACCCTGGGCTACAACATCGTGGAGTACCCCCCCTCGGTGTGGAACGGGGGGCTGGACAAGAAGATCCTCCACATCGACTTCTCGCCCGCGGAGCCCGACACCTTCTACAACCCGGACTGCGAGGTGGTGGGCGACATCTCGGCGGCGCTGAAGGCCCTGACCGCCGCCTGCGAGGGTCTGCGCTTCGACCACGCGGGCATGGCGCGGGCGCGGGAGGAGATCGCGACGCGGCTGTTCGACACGCCCTGCGACGGGGCCTATCCCTTGAAGCCCCAGCGGGTGGTGTGGGACGTGCGGGAGGTGATGGGGCCGAAGGACATCCTCAGCCTGGACAACGGCATCTACAAGGTGTGGTTCGCCCGCATGTACCGCGCTTGCCGCGAGAACACGGTGCTGCTGGACAACGCCCTGGCCACCATGGGGGCGGGGCTGGCGGGGGCGATGGCGGCCAAGCTGGTCCACCCCCGCAGGCGGGTGATGGCGGTGTGCGGCGACGGGGGCTTCATGATGAACAGCCAGGACCTGGAGACCGCCGTGCGGCTGCGGCAGGGCATCGTGATCCTGCTGCTGCGGGACGACGGCTACGGCTTCATCCGCTGGAAGCAGCAGGACAAGGGGCTGCCGGACTTCGCCATGGGGTTCGGCAACCCGGACTTCGTGCGCTACGCCGAGGCGTACGGCGCCGGCGGGCTGCGGGTGGAGAAGGGGGACGCCCTGAAGGACACCCTGGAGGCGGCCTTCGCGCGGGCCGAGCGGGAGGGCGTGCCGGTGCTGGTGGACTGCCCGGTGGACTACGCCGAGAACCGGGCCCTGAGCCAGGACCACGCCCTGGTGGCCCCCCTGCTGCACGGGGGCGCGTCGTGAGCGCCCCGCCGAAGGCGGCGGGGGCCCTCCAGTCGGTGAACCCGGCCACGGGGGAGGCGGTGCGCTCCGTGCCCGTGGCCGGGCCGGACGCCGTGGAGCGGCGCATCGTGCGGGCCCACGCCGCGCAAGGGGCCTGGGCCGGCACGCCGATGGCGGAGCGGGCCGCCGTGATGCGGCGCGCCGCGGAGCTGCTGAAGGCCGAGGCGGACGCCCACGCCCGCCTGATGGCGGCCGAGATGGGCAAGCCCGTGACCCAGGGGCGGGGCGAGGCCGCCAAGTGCGCCTGGTGCTGCGAGCACTACGCCGAGCACGCCGCCGCCTACCTGGCGCCGCAGCCGGCGCGGGTGGAGGCGACGAGCTGCTACGTGGCCTTCGCCCCCCTGGGGCTGGTGCTGGCGGTGATGCCGTGGAACTTCCCCTTCTGGCAGGTGTTCCGCGCCGCCGTGCCGGCCCTGATGGCGGGCAACGGGGTGCTGCTCAAGCACGCCGCGAACGTGCCGGGCTGCGCCGAGGCGGTGGAGGACCTGCTGCGGCGGGCCGGGCTGCCGGACGGCCTGTTCGCCAACCTGCCCGTGGGCTCGGAGCGGGTGGCGGGGCTGATCGCCCACCCCAAGGTGGCCGCCGTGACCCTCACCGGCAGCGGGCCCGCCGGGCGCGCGGTGGCCGCCGCCGCCGGGGCGGCCCTCAAGAAGACCGTGCTGGAGCTGGGGGGCTCGGATGCCTACCTGATCCTGGCGGACGCCGACCTGGACCGGGCCGCCGAGGCGTGCGCCGCCGCGCGCCTGGTGAACGCCGGGCAGAGCTGCATCGCGGCCAAGCGCTTCGTGGCGGTGGCGGCGGTGCACGACGGCTTCGTGCAGCGCCTGGCGGGGGCGATGGCGGCGGCGCGGGTGGGGGACCCCCTGGACGCCGCCACCGAGGTGGGCCCCCTGGCCCGGACCGACCTGCGGGACGCCCTGCACGCCCAGGTGACCGCCAGCGTGGCGGCGGGGGCGCGGGTGGTGGTGGGGGGCGAGGTGCCGGACGGCCCGGGGGCCTTCTACCCGCCCACCGTGCTGGCGGACGTGCCGCCCGGCTGCCCGGCCGCCGCGGAGGAGCTGTTCGGCCCGGTGGCCGCCGTGCTCAAGGCGCGGGACGAGGCCGACGCGGTGCGCATCGCCAACGACTCGCCGTTCGGCCTGGGGGCCGGGGTGTTCACCGCCGACCTGGCGAACGGCGAGCGCATCGCGCGGGAGGCGCTGTCGGCCGGGAGCTGCTTCGTCAACGCCGCCGTCCACTCCGACCCGCGCCTGCCGTTCGGCGGCATCCGGGAGTCGGGCTACGGCCGGGAGCTGGGGGCGTTCGGCATCCGCGAGTTCGTGAACGTCAAGACGGTCCTGGTGGCCTGAGGGCCCCCGGAAACCCCCGAGAAAGCGGGCCGCGCTGGACTTTCGGCTGTCCGCGCGGCACATTGGAAGCATAACGGGGACTTGGGACGCGGGGCGGGGACGGGCCCGGGGTGGGACCGTCCCGCCGCCGACCGCGAGCAGGGCCGCGCCGGGGTGGGCGGGAGTGGGCCCGGACGGGGGACACCTCCGCAACGAAGCCGGTCGCCGGCCGGGCCGGGGGCGCCGCTGCGCGTCCGGGCCCCCGAGAGGAAGGGACGCACGGGTGCATCGGCGCGGGCGGCTTCGGGGTGCGTCTCGCAAAGGGGGGTAATCGACATGAAACGGACGATTGCGCGCGGGGTGCCGCGCGGGGTGTGGCGCACGCTCACGGCCCTGGCGGCCGCGGCGGCGCTGGCGACGGCGGGGGCGTGCAGCAGCAGCAGCTCCGGGGGCGGCAGCCGGGGGGTGGACACGCCGGCCGACCTGTCGGTGTTCAGCACCACCTCGGGGAGCTCGGGCAAGGCCCTGGCCGAGATTCTCAACGGACTGCCGCTCGCCCTGGCGGGCCTGGGGACGTTCGACGTCTCGCCCCTGGCGGCCGCCGGGCTGGGCAAGGCGGGGGCCCGCCAGGCGGCGGTGCCGGGGCAGGAATGCCCGGTCGTGGACGTCAACTTCGACCTCGGCAACCCGGGCACCACCATCCCGGATCCGCTGGTGGTCGTGGCCACCTACCTGGACGCCCAGGGCGGCGCCAATTGCGTTCACACGATCGAGTGGTACAACGACGCCACCCAGAGCAACGAGACCTTCGACAACCCGGTGTCGGGCAGCCTGTCGCTGACCGTGACGGGGCTGGACGGGGTGCCGTTCGACGAGGCGGTGGACACCGTCCAGGGGCTCGTGGACCCCGTGGTGCCGTTCGGGATCGCCATCGAGGCGGGCGACCTGCGGGAGGACTGGCTGCCGGACCCGCAGCCCAGCTACGACATCTACGACGGCGGGGTGATGCTCGAGTTCAACGTGGGCGGCGTCGCGAACGACGGCCGGCTGACCACGAACTTCGACGGCGCCGAGCACACGGTCCGGCACACGGAGGTCTGGCAGGGCGGCGGACTCGTCGAGCAGGTGTCGGAGGCGGACCTGATGTTCCAGGGCACGCCGTTCGTCGACGTCGCCAACGACGAGCTCAGCGTGTACATGTACAACATCAACGGCACGCTGACCTACGGGACCGACGCCAGTGGCGAGATGATGTTCGAGCTGGTGGACCTGGCCCCGGACCTCTGCTTCGGCCAGGTCACCATCAGCGACCAGAACGGGCTGTCGATCGAGGCCTCGTTCGACGCCGCCCAGTCGGGCAAGTGCGGCGTGGCCGAGGTGCTGTTCCCCGGGGCCACGCAGACCGAAACGCTGGACATCCTGGCCATCATCTACGGGGTGATCTAGGCGACCGGCACGCCCCCCGGGGCCGGCGGCGCCCCGGGGGGCCTCGGATCAGGCGCGGCGGCGGGCGCAGGCGGCGTCGCCGCACAGCAGGCCGTGGCCGGCCCCGGCCAGGACCTCGCGCCACGCGGCCGCCAGATCGGGGGGAAGGCGGAGTCGTGCTCCGAGACGGCCCGGACCGGGAAGCGATCCGCGAACCCGGCCGCGGTCCGGCGGCGTTGCAGGCTGGCGGTGACCCGGGAGATCCGGTTCATGGAAACCTCCCGGTTCTGGCGGAAGGATCAGACCCCGCGATGACGGCGACGAAGGGGGCCCCGGGCGATGCCGGGAGCGGGCGGGGGCGGCCCGGGGCCGGCTTCGGGGCGTCAGCCCGCCGGCGTCCCGGGGCCGGCACCGGCCCGGTCCATGGGCGACCGGCCTTCAGAGCCACGCGCGCGTCCGGGCGTCAGCCCGGCAGCGCAACACCGCCCCCCGGCGTCCCGGGGCGGGCGCCGAGGAGGCGGGCGCCGGCGTCGAGGGTGGCACGCCAGTCGGCCTCGAGGGTGTCGGTCAGGCCGGGGTCGAACTCCCGCACCGCGTTCAGGACGCAGTCGCTCCACAGGGTGTGGGTGTCGGGGGCCAGGGCCAGGGCGCCCCAGGCCCCGCACTCGCGGAAGCGGGCGTGCAGGTCGTCCGCACGCGCCACTCCGGCCACGACCAGGACCAGCGTGGTCAGGCAGCGCCGCATCGTCATGCGGGCCACGGCGGCTTCCACCGCGCCGTGTTTCGCCGTTTCCGAGGCCCGTTCCGCCAGGAGCGCCAGGAGGCGCTCCACGAAGCCCGGCCGCGCCAGGCATCGCCGCAGGCTTTCGGGCACGCCCATCGTCCGTGCCATCCGCCGGCTCCCCATGCATCCACCCGGGCCCGCGCCGGGGCGGGCCCCCACGCATCGTATCGGCCGGCCCCCCCGCCCGGGAAATCCGCACAAACCCGTAGGCGCGCTACCGGGCCTCGGTGACGCACAGGACCCGCAGGCGGACCTCCTGGCGCACCTCCTTGCGCTCGCGGGCGCGGGTGCGGGGGTCCACCACCCAGCGGAGGTAGAGCTCGCCGGGGATCACGCTGGCGCTCCACAGGCGCACGGGCTCCTCGGGCAGGTGGTAGCGGTCGAAGGGGGCGCCTTTCAGCTCGTCCACGGTGGGGACGCGCCAGGGCCTCTCGCCGTGAGGCGGCAGGCGGCGGCAGTACCAGACGGCCTCGTCGTAGGCGAGCTGCTGGCTGACCACGCCGAGCCACAGCAGGCGCCCGCCGGGATCGGGCACGAACGCCTCGCCAGCCTCGGCCAGGTAGGCCTGGGCCCAGGCCGGACCGGCGCCCGGGGGCGGCGGGGGGGCCTGGCGGACGACGCAGGCCGCCAGCAGCAGGGCGGCGGCGCAGGCCAGGGCGGCGCGCGCGGCGGGTCCGGTTGTGGCTGGGCGGCGTGGCGGCATGGCGGCCTGGCCCCTTCCGTGGCGTTTCACCCCTCCCCGCCCGGCAGGATACCACCGCCGGCGGAACGCGGCGGACGGGCTTGACTTCCGCCTCCGCAGGTGGGAAATTCCCTTTGCTTCCCGCCAGGCGCTCGCGTATAGTTGCGCTACGTTTCCCATCCCATCGGGGGGTGGGGGCACGCTCCTGGCCGTCCCTCGGCTTTTCCGACCCCGGGTCTGCATGGTTGGTGGCGTACCGGCGAGTGCCGATCTTCGGCCGCCAGACATGAACGGAACCCGGCGGTATCCCCTGCCACAGCGACCGCCGATCGCGCCCCGAGGGCGTGGTTCGCTTTATCGTGCGTCGGATCGCTCCGCACCGTGGCGGGCGGACAAGGAAACTCAATTGACATTCAAGGACTTTGACCTGCACCCCGTGTTGGTGCGTGCCGCGGACGCCTGCGGCTTCACTTCCCCCACGCCCGTCCAGCGGGAGGCCATTCCCCTGGCCCTCGCCGGACGTGACCTGCTGGCCTCGGCCCAGACCGGGACCGGCAAGACGGCGGCCTTCGTGCTGCCCGCCCTGCACCGCCTGCTGAGCCACCCGGCGCGGCCCGGAAGGGGCCCCCGCGCCCTGGTGCTGGCCCCCACCCGGGAGCTGGCCCAGCAGGTGGAGGCCTCGGTGCGCGAGCTGGGGCGCTTCGCCCGGGTGCGCTCCGGGCTGGTGGTGGGCGGCGTGGGCTACGGCCCCCAGTTCCGCCTCCTTTCCGCTCCCCTGGACGTGCTGGTGGCCACCCCCGGCCGCCTGATCGACCACATGGAGCAGGGCCGGGTGGACTTCTCCCGCCTCGAGGTGCTGGTGCTCGACGAGGCGGACCGGATGCTGGACATGGGCTTCGCCCCGGCGGTGCAGCGCATCGCCTCCGCCACCCCGGCGGCGGGGCGCCAGACCCTGCTGTTCTCGGCCACCCTCGAGGGGCCGGTGCTGGCCGTGGCCAAGCGCCACCAGAAGGACCCGGCCACCGTGCGCATGGCGCCGGCGGCCGCCCCCCACGAGGGCATCGACCAGTGGATGCACGAGGCCGACGGGCCGGGCCACAAGAAGGCCCTGCTGTCGCGCCTGCTGGACGAGGCCGCCCAGGGCCAGGTGATCGTGTTCACCGCCACCAAGCGGGGCGCCAAGCGCCTGGCCGCCGACCTGCACGCCGCCGGGCACCGGGCCGCCGCCCTGCACGGCAACATGACCCAGGCCGCCCGGCGCCGCACGGTGGACCACCTGCGCGGCGGCCGCCTGCGGGTGCTGGTGGCCACGGACGTGGCGGCCCGGGGCCTGGACGTGCCGGGCATCAGCCACGTGATCAACTTCGAGCTGCCCATGACCGCCGAGGACTACATCCACCGCATCGGCCGCACCGGCCGGGCGGGGGCGCGGGGCGTGGCCATCTCCCTGGTGGCCCGGCCCGAGCTGGGCAAGCTTCGCGGCATCGAACGCCTGACCGGGCGGCGCATGGTGCGCCGCCTCCTGGCCGGGCTGGAGCCCGCCCCGAGCGCGGCGTCCGGCCCCGGCCACCGGGAGCCCCGCGCCGAGCGCGGCCGGGCCCCCGGCGGGCGCCAATACCCCAACGGCCGGCGTGGACGGGGCCCGCTCGGCCGCCACGGGCGCAAGGAGTCCGTGAATCTTTCGCCCCGCGTGAGTTGATGAAGAGAGAGCGCACATGAACATCTACGTCGGAAACCTCTCGTACGACACCACCGGAGACAACCTGCGCGACGCCTTCGCCGCCTACGGCGAGGTGGCGTCGGCGTCCGTGATCAGCGACAAGTTCACGGGCCGGTCACGCGGCTTCGGCTTCGTGGAGATGCCGGACGACGAGGAGGCCCGCGCCGCCATCCAGGCCATGAACGGCACCGAGCTGCAGGGCCGGGCGATCACGGTGAACGAGGCCCGCCCGCGGCCCGAGCGCAGCGGCGGCGGCCGGGGCGGCTACGGCGGCGGCGGCCGGGGCGGCGAGCGCCGCGGCGGCGGCGGCGGCTACCGCTACTAGGCCGGTTCCGTCCGGAGAACGATCCCGCGCCCCCCGGGCCCGCCACAGGCGGACCGCCCGGGGGGCGCGGCCGTTTTCGGGGGCGTCAGGAGCCGGGGGCGTCCGGCACGGGGGCGGCGGAGGCGGCCGGGGACGACGGCGTCGCCGGGGCCGCCCGGCCCAGGGTGAAGCCGCCCGAATCCCACAGGAAGTCCTTGGAGCGGACCCCGCCGGGGGCGGGCCGCAGCGACGGCCCCGCGGGGACGGCCGTGGCGCAGGCGGCCAGCGCCGCCAGGGCCAGCGCCAGGAGGGTGCGAAAGACGCGGGTCATGGGCCCTTCTCGGCGCCTTCCGCCGCAATCTTGAGCAGGCCGGAAACCCGCGCCGCGCAAGGGGTTGCGGGATGCGGAAAAGTCCCGATTGACTTCCCTTCCGGGCCCTCGTATGTTTCGCCATCAGGCCCCGGGCAGCGGCCCTTCGTAGGAGGTTCGTTCCATGGCGAAGAAGGCGGAAGGTTCGGTCCGCGAGGACTTGCAGGCGCAGACGGCGCGGCGCGCCTACGCGATCTGGGAGAGCATGGGCCGTCCGCACGGCTACGACCGGCAGCACTGGCTCCAGGCGGAGGCCGAGCTGTCGGCCGCCAAGGGCCCGGCCCAGCGCACCGGCGCGGCCTCCAAGGGCGCATCGGCCACCCGGAAGACGGCCCGGACGACCGCCGTGGCCGCCCAGGGCGCCGCCGCCATGACCGCGGCCGCCGGCACCACGCCCACCGAGGGCACCGCCCGCAAGGCCCCCCGGAAGAAGTAGCCCGCGCCGGGGGCGGGGCCGAAGGGCCCCCCTCCCGCCACGGGACCGGGATGGGGAGACGGCCGCGCCGGCGGCCCGCGCCGGGGTGCGCCCGGGCGTCCCCGCCCCGCCTTGACGCCTTTTCGCCCCCCCTCTAGCGTTGAGGGATGGGTACGGGTTCGTGCGTCGCGTGGGGGCGGGGGGTGGCCGCGGCGCTGGCGCTGGCGCTGGCCCTGGCGGGGTGCGGGCAGGCGCCGGGCGGGGGCGGCGGGGTCCGGGGCGTGGGAAGCCGGGAGGACGCCGGCCTCATGGTGCGCACCGTGGCCGAGGCGGCCGACCTGGCCGTGCGCAAGCTGACCGTGGACGGCATCCTGAACAACGTCACCGTCACCGGCCTCACCGGCACCGCCACCATCGCCGGCAACCTGTTCCACACCCAGCGCTTCGACGGCGTCACCAACCGCGAGGTCCTGGACGCGGACGTGACCATCGTGTTCGCGGCCTTCAACGTCCGCCTCGACTCGGGGGTCGTGGCCACCGTCACCGGCACCGTGAACCTGCTCCTGGGAGACCCCACGCCCCAGGCCGGGGCCCACTTCTTCCCCCCGGACCAGCCGGTGGAGATCGCGGGGGCGGTCACCGCCACCTACGAGGGGCCCGGCGATACCGCCCTGGACGCCTTCCGCTTCGACGCCGCCGGCCTCCGCGTGGACGTCCTGCACGGCTCCCTCACCACCCAGGCCGGCCTCGAATTCCGCTACTAGCCCCGCCCCGGGACGCCGGGGGGCGATATGGCCCTGCCGGGCTTCGTCCGGGAGCGGGCGTGCCCCGGGACGCCGGGGGGCGATATGGCCCCGCCGGGCTTCGCCCGGGAGCGGGCGTGCCCCGGGACGCCGGGGGGCGATATGGCCCCGCCGGGCTTCGCCCGGGAGCGGGCGTGCCCCGGGACGCCGGGGGGCGATATGGCCCTGCCGGGCTTCGCCCGGGAGTGGGTGTGGCCCTGATACGGGTCGCTTTTTGGCCCACGCCGGTGCCGCACCCCGGGACGCCGGGGGGCGATTCGGCCCTGCCCGCTTCGGCCCGGACGCCGGGCTCAGGCCCCCGCCGCCGCCTCCAGGGGGATCTCGTCCTTGTGGCGGGCGAGCCAGGTGGCGAAGTCCTGGAGCTTCGGGTTCAGGGCGCGGGACTCGTCCACGTTGCGGGCGCGGCAGAAGTCGGCGTTGAAGTCGCGCTTGAACTGGAACATGTTGCCCATGTCGTCCGCCCCGGGGAAGCCGAAGCCGCGGAACACGGCGGGGTCCACGGCGTGATAGGCCACCGGGCGGCCCAGGGCCCGGGTGAAGGCGTCGGCCATCTGCCCCCCCGTCAGGTGCTCCCCGGCGATGCCCACGGTGCGGCCGACGTAGCGCTCCCCGGCCTTGTAGATCCCGAGGGCGCAGCCGCCGATGTCCCCGGAGGCGATGCCGGGCAGGGGCTTGTCGCCCATGGGCAGCGTGATGGCCAGCGCCCCGTCCGGGCCGGGCTTGGGGCCCAGGCCGAAGTGGATGAAGTTGTCCCAGTAGAACGAGGTCAGCAGGCAGGTGGTGGGCACGCCGGCCTCGCCGAACAGGGCGTCGGCCTGGCCCTTGCCGTCGAAGTGGGGGACCTTGTACTTCCCCCCCAGGGTCGGCATGCGGTCGTCGGAGAGGGGCACCCAGCGGCGGGTGTCCTCCAGGGTGGACCAGATCACGTGCTCCAGGCCCGCCGAACGGGCCGCCCGGGCCATCGCCCCGGCCTCTCCCGTCTCCTGCTCCGGGGAGAAGTGGGCCCAGAAGAAGGTGACGCAGTACGCCCCCCAGGCCCCCTCGAAGGCCCGCGCCAGGCTCGCCTCGTCGTCCACGTCGGCCCGGACCACCTGGGCCCCGGCGGCGGCCAGGGCGCGGGCGGCGTCGGAGCCGGGGTCCCGGGTCAGGGCCCGGGGCACGAACCCCGAGGCCGGGTCCTCCAGAATGGCCCGCACCAGCCCCCCTCCCTGGGCGCCGGTGGCGCCCACCACGGCGATGATCCTCGGCTCGGCCATGCCCGGCCCTCCTTGCGCGAGTAGGAAAGGCCCAGTCTACCCCACCGCCCCGACGGGCGCAGCGGCGGCGTCACAGCACCAGCTCGCGGCCGTCCTTGGTGAGCAGCTGGAGGCGGATGCGGTAGGTGCCGGTCTGGCGCAGGGGGGCGTCGCTCAGGTCGTCGGTCCGGAAGGCGGGGCGGGCGGCGTCGGGCACGTAGCGGCTCTCGGAGTGGCCCACAAGGCGGGTGCCGCCGTGGATCCGGAGGTCGCCGTACAGCTCGTGGCGCTTCCAGGCGGCCCGCCCGATCGGGGGAGCGGCGAGGGGCACTTCGACCAGCTCCGGGATGACCCAGACCCGGGGGCCGGGGTCGGTGCCGTCCGGGGCGGGCTCGTCGCCGAACAGGGTCACCGCGTCGGCCGCCGTCGCGTTCGGCGCCAGGCCGACCGCGAAGGTGACGGCCCGGCGCCCGGCGAACGCCGCCGGGTCCAGGCGCCACACCAGCCACTGGTGCATCCCGGGCACGGCATTGAGCCGGTCCCAGTCCACCCCCCGCACCAGGGGGGCCTGGGTCTCCGCCGCGAGGCGCAGCCACCAGAGGCTCCCCCCCATGCCGCGCAGCAGGCCCTTCAGGGGGCGGCCGTCGGCCAGGGCCACCAGGCCGTCGGCCCGCCCGTCCGGGTCCACCACGTCCACCTGGAGGGTGGCGGCGCTCACCCGGTCCCAGCCCAGGTCCGGCGGCAGCTCGATCCGCTGCACCGCCATCGGACCGGGGCGGTCCAGGCACAGGCGCCAGGTGGACCAGTCGTGGAAGCGGGCCAGGTGCACCACCGGCGGCACCAGCAGCAGGCCCACCAGGAGCAGCGCCGCGCCGGCGCCCGCCCGCCGGTCGCCCGCCGCCAGCCGCCTCCCCGCGACGGCGCAGGCGGCCGCGAGGGCGACGGCGAGGACCGCCAGGAACGCGAGGTACTGCCCCCGGGGACCCACCGGCCCCGGCAGGGCGAAGGCGCTGGGCCGGAACACCCCCAGGCCCGCGACGAGCACCACCCCCATCCAGGCGGCCGCCCACGCGGCCCGGCGCCGGTCCCGCAGGGCCGCCAGGGCCCCGGGTGCCTCGCGCCATGCCCAGCGCAGGGCCACGGCCGCCAGGACGATCACGAGGCCCATCACCGGGTAGGCGAAGCGGCGCTCGTCGGAGAAGGTCGCGGTGTAGATCCCCGTCGTGTAGAGGATCGGCAGGGCCACGGGGACCAGCGCCCACCGGCGGCGCAGCAGCCACAGGCCGACCACGCCCAGGATCACCAGACCCGCGTGGTACGCCTCCCCCACCCGGCGGGGCAGCAGGAGGGGGTTGCCGTACTTGTCCGAGGGGAAGCGCCACAGGCGGTAGAGCTTCTCCACCCGCAGGGCGGCGCTGCCCAGGGGGTCCCCCAGGATGCTCTCGGTCACGGTCGGCTGGGGGAAGCGCTCGCGGGGGAGGTTCTGGACGATCCCCGCCTGCTCCCAGCCGGCGTCCCGCACGTTGTAGGACTCCTGGACGATCGTGCCGATCTCGCGGGGTCCGGCGGGGGACACGGGGATGCGGTCCAGCTGGTAGACGTCCACCATGTGTGCCTGCCAGGCCAGGTAGGGCGCCAGGAAGCAGGCGGCGGCCGCCCCGGCGCCCAGGAGGGCGGCGCGCGCGCCCCGGCGCCGCAGCACCGCGCCGAAGGCCCACGCGGCCACGGCCCCCAGGCCCAGGAAGGCGAGGCCGATGTACACCGGCCGGGTCAGGGCCAGGGCGGCCAGGGACAGCCCGAGCAGCGCCCCGAAGCCCGCCCCCCTCCCCGCCCCGCCGCCGCCCGGCAGGCGCAGGCCCGCGTACGCCGCCAGCAGGACCAGCGGCAGGCTGGGGTTCTCGGACAGCAGCTGGGAGGTCATGTAGGTGCCCGGGGCGTACAGGGCGAAGAGGACCAGCGCCGTCAACCCGATCCCGGGGCCCGCCAGGTTGCGGGCCACGACCCACACCAGGAACGCGCTCGCCAGGTGCAGAACGACCTGGACCGTGTGCATGGCCCGGTCCGGGCCGTCCGGGTCCAGGCCGAAGACGGCGATGCCGGCCGCCAGGAGGGCCGGGTTGACCGGGCCCTGCTCGGCGAGCCGGCGGGTCAGCTGCTCCGGCGTCACGGACACGCCCGCCACGTGGGGCGCCAGGTCCGACAGCCAGGGCCGGGTCCACGGCAGCCGCTGGTAGGCCGTCGCCAGCAGCAGCATCCCGCCCTCGGCGTAGCGCGCCGGGTCGCCCGTGGGGGCGCGGTAGGTGCCCCGGGCCAGGTAGGTCAGGTCGAAGGCCAGCACCAGGGCCAGCACGGCGGTCACCGCCAGCCCGGCGGCGCGGCCGGTGAAGGCGCGCCCCGGCCCGGCCGCCGGGCCGCTCTCCCGCCCGCTCCCGGTCACCGCGCCGCCGTCCGGGCGGGCCCCGCCGGAGGGGTCGCCGTCGCTCGGTCCACCTTGATCGCCTCCCGTGCAGCCCGCCGCCGTGCCGGGCATGGTAGGGGGGCGGCGCGGCCGAGGCAAGCCGGCGGGCGGCCGGGGCCGGTCGGGGTGGCGATGGAGAGGGTTGGCACCGGTGCCCGCCGCGCGGACCGTTGGACGGCGGCGTAATGTCGCGCGGCGGGCGCCGGTGCCTGGGGGCGGTTGGCCAGGCGGGTGTGTGGGTCACCGCCCCCGAGGGGTGGGTCGGTCGCCCCGGTGCGCCCGTCGGGGGTGGGCGGCCGGGGTTGCGTCCGCCTAGCCTTGCACTGGCCGTGCCAGAGCGGAGCACGGCCCCCGCCCGGGCCCTCCGGATTCCCGCGCGGCCTTGCGGGACAAGGCGTTTCGGGCCTCCCGCCGGGCCCGGGGCGGCGCCCGGCGACGAAACGCGGGCCGGGGGGACCGTGTAACTTTGAGCGGGTTCGCGCAGGAACGGGCAGTCAATGTTTCCGGATTTCCGGCACCCGCCGAAAAGGATATATCCCCTCCGCCCGCCTCCCGGCACCCCCGGCGGCGCCCCGCCCGGTGGCCGCGCACCCCCCTCCCCCGCACCCCCTCCTGAAGCCGGTATACCGGATCGGAACGCCCCGCGGTGGCAACGGCGGTGCCGGACGCGACGGCCACGGGCCGGGTCCTGCTTCTGGTCCTGTTCCTGGTCCTGCCCGGGCTCCTGCTCCTGTTCCTGCTCCTGGCTCGGGAGGGGCCGGGGAGGGCCTCGCGAGCTGTGGACAACTCGCGGGCCGAGGGGGGAGGAAAAAGGGAGCACCGGCGCCGCCGGCCCTTGGGGAGGGGGATGGATGCCGACGAACGCCGGTGCCGCGGCGGACCAGGAGAGGGAGTTTGGCCCGCCGACGTCCGGAAACCGCGGCCGGCCGGCCCGGTTGCGGGCAGGACCGCCGGTCGCGTGGCGGGCATCCCCTGGGTGGGTGAACGCCCGCCGGCCGCCACGGGGTGGGCGGCCTCCGCTGTTGAGGGTTGATGCAACCCTTGTGCCAATTATCCCCGGTCTTCCCCCACTCCGCAAGCCCCTCGAGGGCCTTGCGGGACGCGGCCTTGCCGGACGCGAGGGCGGAGGGCCGCCCGGGGCCCGGAGGGCCGGGGACGGTCGCGCGGCGGGGTGCGGGCGGCGGAGGCGGGGGCACCGGCACCGGGTCCCCCGGGGTGGCCGGGGCCCCGGTGCCGGTGCCGGGGGGCGGGATCGGTCGGGCGGACGGGGGCGGACCCGGCGAGGGGGTCCGCGGCGGGAAGGGGGTGCGGGGGGACGGGGCCCGGGAGGGCAGCTACGGGGTGTGGCGTTGGGGCCCCGCCCCCCCGACTTCGGTTACGCCGCCGGGCGCCGCGCGGCGCACTCGGCGCAGCGCGGGTCGTAGGTCCCGGGGGCGCCGGGGGCGTGGGCGCCGTCGGTGTTGGGCGGGGCCGGGGTGAAGGCGCCCTTGAGGCCCAGGTAGAGCCCCCACGTGAACAGCAGGGCCACGCTCGTGGTGAACAGCAGTCCCTGCGGGGTGATTCCCATGACGGTCATGTCCGTTGACCTCCATCGTGAAGTGCCGGCCGCCGGTCCGGCGCCGCCCGGGGTGGCGGCGCCCGGCCTGACGGGGGGGGTCCCGGGCCGGCGGAGCGGGGGCGCCGTCCGCCGGGCCGGGTGGGGTCCGGCCGGGTCCGGGATTCGGTGCGGGCAAACCCGGAGCCGGCCGCCCTGTCCCCGTGACCCTGGGCAGGGCAAGGGCCGTGCCACGCGCCGGGAACGCCCGGAAACACGTTGTGGATCAACCCCTTGGGAAGCCCACCCCGGGTCCCGCGCGGGCCCCGGCGCGGCCCCTCCCCGCGTCGGGCCGGGCCCCCTCTGGTCGCAAACGCGACGAAAGTGTCCCGGGCGCCTCGGGGCGCGCCCGGCTTGACGGCGCCGCCCCCGGACCCGATCCTGGGGCCTCACCCGGACCCCGGCGGAAGGAGGCTGCGATGGAACCGCGCGTGAGCCTGATCACCCTGGGGGTGGCGGACATCGCCGCCGCCCGGGCCTTCTACGAGCGTCTCGGCTGGCGGGCCGGGGGCCCCTCCGACGGGAACGTGGCCTTCTTCCAGGCCGGCGGCATGATCCTGGGCCTGTGGAGCCGCGCCGCCCTGGCGGAGGACGCCGGCCTGCCCCCGGAGGCCCCGTCCGGCTTCGGCGGCATGGCCCTGGCCCACAACGTCCGCTCCAAGGCCGAGGTGGACGCCGTCCTGGCCGAGGCCGAGGCCGCCGGCGCCCGCATGCTGCGCCCCGCGCAGGAGGTGTTCTGGGGCGGCTACACCGGCTACTTCGCCGACCCCGACGGCCACGTCTGGGAGGTGGCCTGGAACCCGGGGTTCCCGCTGGATGCAGCGGGCAACGTCACGTTGCCGGAGTGACGCCCGGGCCGCCCTCCCCGCCTAGAACTGCCACACCCTCGGGATCAGGGGCACGGCGATGGCGACGATCAGAACGTCGAGGGGGAGGCCGACGCGCCAGTAATCGGTGAAGCGGTAGCCGCCGGGGCCCATGACGAGGGTGTTGTTCTGGTGGCCGATGGGGGTCAGGAAGGCGCAGGAGGCGCCCACGGCCACCGCCATCAGGAAGGGGTCGGCCGAGACCCCCAGGCGGTGGGCGATGTCGGCGCCGATGGGGGCCATGACCACCGCCGTGGCGGCGTTGTTCATCAGGTCCGTCAGCGCCATGGTGACCACCAGGACCAGGCCCAGGATCGCCACGGGGCCGAAGGCGGAGGCGGCGGTCACCACCCAGTCGGCGATGAGGGCCGCCGCGCCCGTGCCCTGGAGGGCGCCGCCCACCGGGATGAGCGCCCCCAGCAGCACCAGGATCGGCCAGTCGATCGCCTCGTAGAGCTCCCGCACCGGCAGCACCTCGAACATCACCAGGACCAGCACCGCCAGCCCCAGGGCCAGGGCGGCGGGCAGCAGGCCCACGGCCGTGGAGGCCACGGCGGCCATGAACACCGCCGCCGGGAAGACCACCCGGCGGGGGGTGAACGACAGGCCCCGGTTCGCCAGGGGCAGGCACCCCAGGGAGGCCACCACGGCCCGCATCGTCTCGGCGTCGCCCTCCAGCAGCAGCACGTCGCCGGCGCGGACGCGCACGTTGGCCAGGCGGGCCATGAAGGGCCGCCCCTCCCGCGCCACGGCGAGCAGGTTGACGCCGTAGCGGGAGCGCAGCCGGAGGGAGATGGGGGTGGCCCCCACGATGCGGCCCTGGGGGGCGACCACCGCCTCCATGACGCCGGTGTCCACCTTCTTGAGGTCCTCGGCCAGCTCCTCGGAGCCGACCAGCTCCACCCCCTCCATGGCCGCCGCCTCCTTGAGGGCGGCGGGGGAGCCCTGCACCAGGAGCACGTCGTCGGCCCGCAGGCGCTCGGCCCGCAGGCGCTGCACCAGGCGCCGCCCGGCGCGGATGATGCCGATGACGGTGAGGGGCTCCTCGGTGCGCTCCTGGAAGGCGGCCACGGTCTCCCCCACCACCGGGGCCTCGGCGCCGACGGACAGCTCGCTGACGTAGCTGCCCACCTCGAACAGGTCGGCGTCGGCGGTGCCCTTGCGGTGGCCGGGGATCAGGCGCCACCCCACCGTCGCCAGGAACACGAAGCCGGCGGCCGCCACCGCCAGGCCCACGGGGGTGAAGTCGAACATCCCGAAGGGCTGCCCGGCTTCGTGCATGCGGAAGGTGGCGATGACCACGTTGGGCGGGGTGCCGATCAGGGTCACCAGGCCCCCCAGGATGGTGGCGAAGGAGAGGGGCATGAGGGCGCGGCTGACCGGCTCGCGGCCCTTGCGGGCGGAGGCGATGGCCACCGGCATCAGCAGGGTGAGGGCGCCCACGTTGTTCATGAAGGCGGACAGCACCCCCCCCGCGCCCCACAGGGCCACCCGCTGCCCCGTCGCCCCCCGCCCCAGGCGCGACAGGCGGTCGGCGATCAGGTCCACGAAGCCGGAGCGGGTCAGGGCGCGGGACAGGGCCAGCACCGCCGCCACCGTGACCACCGCCGGGTGGCCGAAGCCCATGAAGGCCTCCCCGGCCGGGACCACCCCCGCCAGCACCGCCGCCATGAGGGCCGTGACCGCCACCACGTCGTAGCGCCAGCGGCCCCAGATGAACAGCGCCAGGGTGGCCGGCAGGATGGCGAAGACGGCGATCTGCTCCGGTGTCACAAGGCCCGCTCCCCAACTGGTCTCCCGGGTCGAACGATGGATGATGGACCCGGTCGGGGGCCGGAGGCAAACCGGGCCGGGACCGCGTCGGACCCGGCGCGTTGGCACGGTTTTTGGGAGAACGGGGACGGGGGGGCGCCGCTCCGGGAGGGGGCGGGGCCGCGATTCACACGGAACCCGAGGGGGAACACCATGGCCACGGCGGACACCGGGCTCGGCCCGGAATTGGACACGTCGCGACGGGAACGTCGCATTCCTTCCTTTCTGGTGCGGCGGGACCCGGACGGGGCGTGCGCGCCGGATTGCGGCTTCAACTTCGGCCGCTGCCTGGTGGGGTGGCGCCACCCGGCCGGCACCGTGCCGTGGGACCCGCGCTGCCGCAACGGCGACGTGTACGGCCTGGTGCGGGTGTCGGAGGGGGTGGAGTGGCCCGCCGAGGGGGAGGTCTTCTTCTCGTGACGCCGCGCGGGACGCCGGGGGTCCGGGGGCGCATGCCCCGCCCCACCCCGCCCGGGGGCCGGCCGCCGAGGCCGGGCGCCCCGGCGCGCCCCTGAGGCCAGGGGCCCCGCCCCCCCGTTTTCCCACCCGCGCCCGGGCGGCGGCGAAACGCCGCGCCCAGATATTTTCCCCACGGGGGAAAAGACCTGTTATCGTGTTGCCAGGATCCTCCGGATACGGGAGGTGCCGCTTCTCGCCTTTTGGATCGCCTGAAAATGGGTTCCCGAGGTAGCGACGCAGCCGGCGGGCCGTCAGGCCCGTCGCACGGAACCCCGCGATCTCCCCAGCCAGCAGGTTCCACCGGTGCCCGAGTGATCGGGTCCGGTCCGGTTCGAGTTTCGGACCACCACCGCCGGTCCGGGCACGGGGGGGCATGGGGCCCCCACCAGCCCGGCGGGCGGCACTTGTCCCGGTAACTCCGGGACCCACAAACACCCCTTCCCTTCAGGAAGGGATCGAGAGAGACGCATGAATCTGTTCGTCGGCAACCTTTCCTTCGACACCAGCGAGAACGACCTGCGGGAGGCCTTCGAGGCCTTCGGCCAGGTGAGCTCGGCTGCCGTCATCACCGACCGCGACACGGGTCGCTCGCGGGGCTTCGGCTTCGTGGAGATGCCCGCCGAGGCCGAGGCCCGCGCGGCCATCGACGGCCTCAACGACACCGACCTCCACGGCCGTCCGCTGAAGGTCAACGAGGCCCGCCCGCGTGGCGAGAGCCGCGGCGGCGGCGGTGGCGGCGGCGGCGGTTACGGCCGCGGCCGGTACTAGACGCCGAAGGACCGTTTGCGGCCGCCGCCCCCTGTTTTAAGGGGCGGCGCGCCGCGGACATCCAAGGGGCAGGCCCGCAAGGGCCTGCCCCTTCCTTTTTGTCGGGAGCTCAGGCGCCGGCGGCGCGGCCGGTCAACTCCCGGGCCAGGGCGTGGTAGCGCTCGTGGACGCCCTCCCCGGTCTCCTCCCGCTCGACCCGCTCGAAGCCCTCGGCCAGCTCGGCCTGGTCGGCAGGCGTCAGGTGGCGGTCGGCGCACGGGAACAGCACGTCGTTCTCGCGCCGGATGTGGTCGCGCAGCATGGCGGCGTAGTCGGCCAGGTGGTCGGCCACCTCGGCCACGGCGCCGGCGTCGCCCTCGGACACCCGGGGCAGGGCGGCGCGGACGGCCCGGACGTGCTCGCGGCCCTGCTCGTGCTCCCGCTCCAGGACCTCGATGGGGCAGCCCTTGTCGAGCGCGCCCCGCTCACGCAAGCGCGGGAACAGCCGCTTCTCCTCCTTGGCGTGGTGGCAGGCGTCGGCGAAGCCGGCGAAGAAGTCCGCCATCTTCCCCACCCGCCCCACGTCCACGCTGCCGTTCTCGCGGATGCCCTCGGCCTCCCGCGCCGCGGCCTCCACCACCGCCAGGATCACCTCGTGCTCGTGGACCAGCGTCTGTGTCGGCGTCATCGCTCCAGCTCCCCTCTTTCCGCCCCAAGGCCCCCCCGCTTCGAACGTACCGGGGGGCGGGGGCGAAGGCAACGGGGGGGCTCAGGGGGGCGCCACGAACCGGCGCGGATCAGCCGGGGGCGCCGCCTTCGCCACCGTCCGGCGAACCGTCCATCGCCTTCGCGGCTTCTCGCCAGCCGCGTTCGATCTTCCCTCCCCTCGTGAACTGCCCACCGAGGCCAATGGCGAGCATGAGGGACACGGTCACGAGGGCGACAAACCAGCCGAACCCCCAATCGCGCGCGAACAGTCCCGCGGCGTGCGAGATGGGGAGGAGCGAGACGGAAAGCAGCCCATAAAAGATCGCCAGTCCCGATGACATCCCGTGTCCCAGGTGCAGCAGGCCCTCTTGCTTGTGCTTGCGGTACTGGGTCCAGCGCGCCTCGTAGCCTAGGCCGGGCACCTCCGGCTCGATAAACTGCTCGATGTAGGTGGCAAGCCGGACGATGGTCTGGGTGTGGTAGATGGTCAGGACCAGGGCGCCGATCACGAACAGTTCGGCGACGGTCAGCATCGCGATGGGGAACGCGGGCTCCGCCGAGCCGTTCTGCTCCAGGCCCTTGAGGGCGAAGCCGGTGAAGGTGCCGACCGCCGCCAGGGTGAAGGCCGCGACCATCAGGCG
>Ga0210144_1000226_pt1 | contig 33413 bp, 26 predicted proteins | sample Muzzi_PWA_D2_FD_185532 | JGI IMG/M metagenome (GOLD analysis project Ga0210144, IMG submission 185532) | Wetland microbial communities from San Francisco Bay, California, USA, that impact long-term carbon sequestration - Muzzi_PWA_D2 (SPAdes) | ecosystem: Environmental > Aquatic > Marine >...
CATACGATATGACCTGAATGGTCCAGAACAAGAAGGCTGGTCGCAAGCAGAACGGCGGCGGCTCCTGGAGGCCGCCTGATGGGAGTATCAATTGAGTGCGACCTGCGCCATATGCTCGGACCTGCACGCGACCAGGGGCAACGTCCAACCTGTGTTGCATTTGCTGTGAGTGACGCACATGCCGCACTTCGTCCGGACTGGCTGCCGTTATCATGTGAATACGCTTTTTACCATGCTATTAAGCGCAGCGGCAAAAGCCCCGGAAGCGGTACGACATTAACGGCCATGCTGGAGGCCGTTCGGGAAGATGGCCAACCACACGAAGATAAATGGGGCTACTTGCGTAAATTGCCCGCTGATATTTCGAAGTGGAAACCGCCCGGCCCTGTCGATCCCATATTCAAGCGCGATGGTGGCCTTGTACCCCCATCCGTTAATGAAATTATCAGGCTCCTTGATTCCGGAAGTCCCGTAATTATTGCGATGTGCTTGTCACCTTCCTTCTACAATCCAACCTCACCTGGCATTATAGACGTTAATGAGCCGCACAGTCCGGCTATACGTCATGCTGTAATAGCCGTAGCGCATGGGAAAGACTCTGCAAAGAAATTCATTCTCATACGCAATAGCTGGGGGCCTTCATGGGGTGATGGCGGTTATGCCTGGATCAGCGAAGAATATCTTACCCCGAAACTTCTCCGCATTGCCGAACTAAGAAAGGACTTATCCGATGTACCTGCCAATAAAGCCGCATAAAACATGTGCATCCGCATGGCTGGAAGCAACAAAGGCAGTGAATGCCTGTTCACACCATGAAGCACACAATGTGATTATTGATATTGAAAATCCACTTGAGCAGACGACTGCGGATGAACAGATAATCGAGAAAGTTGACACGTTATTGCGACAAGGTGAAGGCGTAATGCCGGTTCAGGCCGTAGCCAATACTATTTTCCCGGAAGCTTTATACAGACGGTACGGCATGCCTGATTTATACAAGAAATACCTTGACGAGGTATTCCCAAGAACCAAAAGGAATGCCAGTGACTGGGGAAGATACTTTGAACGGATGATTCGCCGAAAGACAAGCGCCGGAAAAACAATTAACCCGTTATCCGATTTGATAGCAAAGTTAAAACGCAACGTTCATAGCGATGGCCATACTTACCGCAATATTTACGAAATGGTTCTCTCCGACCCCTCACTGGATATACCGATATTTAACCCGGAAAACGATCGGCGCGTCATGGGTGGACAGTGCCTGAGCTTTCTCAGTTTCAAACTCGACAACCAGAATCGGCTAATGCTGACTGCTATATATAGAAACCACTATTACATACAGCGTCTGCTCGGCAATTTAATCGGCCTCTCACGCCTGATGGCCTTTATATGTGAGGAGGCCAATATCGACATAGGCACCCTGACGGTAGTTTCTACGCATGCGCAAGTAGATATACCCAAAGCCTGCCACCGCAAGGATATTGATGCGCTAATCAAACGCTGTGAAAAAGCATATCAGGCCAGTGAAGCAGCATGAGAACATGTATGGCCAGGTTGCTAATTTATAAACCGTAAAGCGCCCTCATGCCGTTTATAAATTCCGTTTGCCCGCCATAACTCGGGTGGCGTATCGGGTAACTGTCAATATCGAAATCTGACAAAGCCTTTTGAGCATCCCTGCCAATTGCAACAATTCTTTTGGGGCGCAGCATTTCAAGTAGTTCAAACAGAAGGTCCTGGCATGCAACCCGCTCAGCATGCGTGTGGCAGCGATTGGACATTGGCTCTCCTGGCTCAAAAGGATGAAGCGGAAATATATTCCACAAGAAAACCGGCTGTTCAATTTTATTTAACACCTGCCATATTATGGCCGCTGTCCTTTCAGCAACCGGCGGGCCTTTTGTAGCACGCGACAATGACACCCCGCCGAAAACCTGGCTAAAATCTTCAAGGTGAATCTCGTCGGTTAATGGCAGGCCTGTACGGCGACCGCCTCTATACCCCAGATCACGCGCTATCCAAACAGAATCTATTTCTGTTGTTAATGCCGCATCAAGGCAGGCCTTGAGATTTGCGCGTCGCCTGCGCGGCGCATCTGCTCGATCATATAAATGGCAACGCTCACTATATGGATTAAAGACCGCGTCCAGGCGAATATCCCCTAACTGGTCGATAAAGGAAGCTGATGTCATCATTTATATTTCCTTAAACGTTATAGTTCGATTAACAAGATCGGCTGTTACCAGGCCACGGCGATGGTCTGATATTTTCCTGAAAACTTCATAACCGCTCAGTATCGCTTCTTCCCAGACCCATAGCGGGCAACGGTCAACCTCGTATCCACTCACGAATTTATGCACGGCTTTTAGTAGACCGTAATCAACGGACTTTACTTTTTTAAAGAACTTCAACGGGATAGCATGGCTAAAAATCCATGTCGAAATTCCTTCTTCTATGAGAGCAGCGCGGGCACCGTCTTCTGCCTCATCAACTTTCGGATCACTTTTTCGCTTCACTTTGAACAAGCGCCGCATGACTGGCGACCATCCCAGCTTTGCTGCATATGCAAGATGAAAGACATCGTGAAACCGGTAATCATCGTCTTCTGATTTATTGTCTGTTAGACGATCGCCGATAAATATTCCGTTACAACGTTGAAACACGTAGGTCTTACCTGACACTTCCTTTTCGAAAATTTCCATCTCAATCAGACGCGGCAACTGCTCGTTTTCATCATATTCGTCATCGAACAATGTCGGATAGACCCTTTCTTCATCTTTTGGCCAGCGGTCATATATTTTTCGTAGGTTCTTGTGCGCGGCATCCGCAAGGCTTACGTCTCCCTCGGTCGCCGCAGCAATCAGGGATCGGAAAATGGAATGCATATGCCTGGAAATGGCGTCTGCATCCTTTTTGGAGGGGTCGGCAGAAAATTCTGCTGTGAATTTCCCAACCTCACCAGCGAGCTTCATTAGGGTTAGCTCGAAATCTTGTGGTTGTTTTGGCCCTGATCTGGTTAGTGCAGGTTGGAGCGCTGAAAACGTTATTTGAGCATTCTCGTCGGGCTTTGCTTCAACTTCGCCTGCTGATATCAGGCGAGTCGCTATGTCCGAGAGGTTAATATCAGATCGCGAAGCGCAGTTTGCGAAATACCACAACACGTCGCCAAGCTCCTCGACCACGGATGGCTCGTACCCGAGATAAGAATCTGCTTCGCGTTGTTTTTTCTTAAGCTCGCTCATGAGGCTTCCAACCTCACCGAACAGACCTAAGAGAGGGAACTCCAGCCCTCTACTGCCGTTTTTTGCCGTGCGGTCAGTTTCACGGGCCAGTGACTGATATTGGTCTATTGTTAATGATTCTGGTGGTGTCAATATTATGTCAGCGATTTTTAAACACTCCATTTGCGGCAAAGTTTACGAATTCTCATTGTTGATAGCTAGCAGAATCTTGTAGTTATCACCCAGCGCGGATCACACCAACCTTTCCGGAATACGCGCGAATTAAATTTTGTTAGGCGCTTCATACTGGAGTTGGAAATCGTTATCCGGTGGCCGATCGTAGTAGGGGCCAACAAAGATGTGTAGCAGCGCCTCGATCAGGTTGGATTCACCGGTGCCGTTATTGCCGACAATTGTGATCGGTGTATCGCTGATTTCAAATGTGAGCCGGGTGTCGACCAGGTTTTTGTAACCGGCAATGTGCATGCTCTTGAGATCCATCCCGACATCATTCCTTGTCGGTCATGCGGCAGCCTGATCGACGATGGTATCGGCTAGATTGACCTGGGAGGCCTGGGCTTCCTGAATGCGGACCTTGAGGGCATCGCAGAGGGCCATGAGCTCGTCGACTTTAGCGACGATGCGGTGCTGTTCTGCAAGCGGGGGAAGGGCTACTGGCAAATTGTTCATTGCCTTCAAACCAAGATTCTTTATTGTGCTACCTGTTGCGTTCTCCAACGCATATGACATAAACCCAGGGCTTTCAATGACTATCTTAATAAATTCCTTATTAATCGTTTCAGCCAAGTTAAAGTAACAAGCGCTCTTACCTAGAATTATTTCTTCGTTTCTATAAAACGCTACATTTCCCAGAGTCCCATTTATTGAAACCAGGACCGTGTTATCGCCAAGTTCTTTCCTGTGTTTTTCGTATTGATCGAAAGCCACAGTTTTTGTATCTGGCTTAATAATGATTCTTCCGTCTCTAAGATTGTTCCCATTCACGAAGTAATAACTTTCATCAGGAGTGTATTCCGGCGTACCATGCAAGCCATCTCCCAGCAAATAGACCAGTCCTTGCAAGCGACACCATTTCCACCCTGACGGCGGCTTGTAAAGCATTTCTTCTTCAGTAACTTCTGGCAAAGCCTTTTGCTTTCTTATCTTCTTGTCTTTCACCAAACTGGCTTTGTGTTCAGCTATATTCTCCAACAACACACTCGCCGGTTCTTCATTGAGGTCTTGTGAAACAAGCCTCCCCATTACGGCGAGCTGGAGGATGGTTTGCTTGAGTTGATCGATGGATTCCTCGGTGGCGAAGAGGGTGTCGAAGTGTTCTGCGATGCGGTTCCACGCTTGCTGTGTGTTTTCTGCACTGCCAGCGTCAACGAGGGTACGCAGCAGCGTCTCGACCAGGGCCTGGTGGGCCTGAAGGCTGCTGGTTTGTTGTTGCTCTAGTTGGTCGCAGAGTGCCATCAGTTCGTCGACTTTGGCAACGATGCGGTGTTGTTCGGCGAGGGGCGGCAAAGGAAAGGCAGATCCATAGAACTGTTTATCATTAATCGCCGGATAAGCTATCCCTGTCTGAACGGATTCCACATAGCGTACAAAAACAGGGCTACGGAAAAATGCAACCAAGTAATCTCCTGGAATCCCGGCATAAGGATGGAGAATTGCAAAGGCCGTGCTTGCAATTGGCTCGGGATCGAATACTTCTTCGACTACAGCGATATTCTTCAGATAAGGTCTCACCGTCGAATAGATTACTGTTCCCTTTTTAACAATCTTGCGAGCCCGAGAAGGTGCTTCAGCAGGTGACAAGACGGAAGGATTGATCACTTTTCCTGAGTGGTTATCAATAGCTGATACATCAATGTAGCTGAAGTCTTTGTCCGGTACCTTCTGCCCCCAATCATGGCCAATTCTTCTCGCACGAATCCAAGCCCAGCTATCAGGTATTTCAATAGATTTTTCATCATCTTGAATTTCAGGAAATTTCATATGCTTCTTTATGAGCCCTTCCTTCAATAAGCTCGCTTCCTCCTTTGTGATTTTCTCCAATAACACTCTGGCCGATTCGTCATTTGGGTCTTGCGACACCAACTTCCCTCGCACAGCCAATTCCAGAATCAGATCCCTAAGCTTCTGAATCCCGTAAGGGCTGATCTTGCCGTTGCTTCCCCTACCTGTAGCTGCCTTCTTCACATTGACACTACTCCAGAGATCGAGGTGGTCGATGACTGGATTGCCACTTTTTCCTGGATTCCCGCCTACGCGGGAATGACGGGCGGCATTCATACCCGCCCACCGCTCAGCGCCTGCTGCAGGCTGGCTTTGAGCTGGTTGCGCAGGTCGGCAATGTCCTTTTGCTGATCCTGGTACTGCTGCAACAATTCATCCGGGTCATGGCTGACCTGCTCACCGACGTGGGGGTTCTTGATGTCGAGGTTGTAGTTGCGGGCCACGATCTCTTCAATACTGACCTGCCATGCTTGCTCGGTCTGCTCGCGACTGGCGAAACCGTCAGCCTCTTCGCCCCACCAGCTGATTTCGGTCTCGAATTCCTCGAAGCGCATGGGCTTTGTCTTGTTGTAACTCTTGACGCCTTCCGGGTAAGGGTGCTCGTAGTACCAGACCTGCTCGGTGGGCTGCCCCTTGGTGAAAAACAGCAGATTGGTCTTGATACCGGTGTAAGGATTGAACACACCGTTGGGCAGGCGGACGATGGTGTGCAGGTTGCATTCCTCCAACAGGCTCTGTTTGAGGCGGGTTTTCATGCCCTCACCGAACAGGAAGCCGTCCGGCAGCACCACGGCGGCGCGGCCCTTGTCCTTTAGCAGCTTGATGATCAGCGCCATGAACAGGTCGGCGGTCTCACGGGTGCGCAGATTGGCGGGGAAATTGTTTTCGATACCGTCCTCTTCCATCCCGCCGAAGGGCGGGTTGGTGATAATGATGTCCTTACGGTCCTTGTTACCGTAGTCCTTATAAGGACGGCTCAAGGTGTTGTCGTGACGTATATTGGTGGGTGTATCGATGCCGTGCAGGATCATGTTGGTGGTGGCCAGCATGTGCGGCAGGGCCTTTTTCTCCACACCGAAGATGGTGGCTTGCAGGGTGGCCTCGTCCGCACTGGTTTTGACGTAGTGCTCGCGCTTGTGGTCGATGGTGCAGGCCAGAAAACCACCGGTGCCGCAGGCGGGATCGAGGACCTTTTCTTCCAGCTTCGGGTCCACGCGGTTGACGATGAAGCGGGTGACGGCTCGGGGGGTGTAAAACTCTCCCGCGTTACCGGCGCTTTGCAGGTCCTTGAGGATCTGTTCGTAGATGCTGCCGAAGGTGTGACGGTCTTCCGTGTTGTTGAAGTCGATCTCGTTGATCTTGTTGATGACCTGGCGCATCAAGGTGCCGGACTTCATGTAGTTGTAGGCATCCTCGAAGACGGTGCGCACCACCTGGGCACGCTTACCCGCCGGGCCATGGGTGGGCAGTTTCTCCTTCAGCGTGGGAAACAGCGAGTCGTTGACGAACCGGGCCAGGGTTTCACCCGTGATGCCTTCCGGGTCCGCGGCCCATTCGCGCCAGCGCAGGTCTTCCGGGAGGGGTGATTGGTAGTCGTCTTCCAGCAGCTCCAGTTCCTGCTCGCGGTCATCGAAGATCTTGAGGAAAAACATCCATACCAGTTGGCTTATGCGCTGGGCGTCGCCATCGACGCCAACATCCTTGCGCATGATGTCCTGGATTGACTTGATGATGCCGCTTACATTACTCATTGTCGTTGCTCATGCGGTTTGATCCGGTTCAAAGAGGGCTTGTTCGAGTTCCTGGATGGCTGCTTCGTATCTGGCCTTGCCGCCGAATACCTGGTTGATGATTTCCACCGGCGTGCCAATCTGGTCGAAAGGCTTGAGCTTGAGCACCCGCGCGCTCTCCAGGGTGCTGACCCCTTCGTCGGCGTATTTTTCCAGCAGCGCATCGATGACGGCGCGCGCCTGCTCTCCGTATTTGGCGAAGTAGTTGCGCTTCCTGACCTTGTTGGCGCGCTCTTTCCGGGTTAACGGTGGCTGACCGAAGGCGATGTGACAGATGAGATCGAAGTCGCCAATGTCCTTGCCAATTTCGGCGGCAAGGTTGTCGAACACGATGCCGTGCTCTTCCAGCTCGTCCAGAATCGCCTGTTTTTTCTTCTCGCTGTTCCAGCGTTTGAGAAAGTCATCGAGCGAGGCGTATTCGGATTGAATCTGCTTGCGGCTGAAATCCTTGTAGGACTCGGTCATAAGTTCGCCGTCTGGGCCGATGTATTCTATGCGCTCATTGATAATTTTTGCGTCTACCCCACTGACACGGATTTTATAGACGCCCGGCTCTTCTTCAACGCCGTTATCCTGATTGCCATCATCATCGTGTTCAGGATCCGGTGGAACCGGATCATCATCATCGCCAGGTTCGTAGATCACGGCGGGTTCGCCGTCGAAGTCGGGATCGCGGAACAGTTCGGTGGCCTTCTTGAAGTCCATGATGGTGAAGAACCATTTGCCGTTCTCCTCGTCGATGCGGGTGCCACGCCCGATAATCTGCTTGAAGCTGGTCATGGAGGTGATGGTCTTGTCCAGCACAATGAGCTTGCAGGTCTTGGCATCGACGCCGGTAGTCAGTAACTCAGAGGTAGTCGCGATCACTGGAAAACGGCTTTCCGGATCGATAAAGTTATCCAGCACGGCCTTTCCCTCGACACTGTCACCCGTAATGCGCATCACATATTTGGGGTTATCGATAGCGATTTGACCTGCAGCATTCACAATCGCAACACGCATGCGTTCTGCATGGTCGATGTCTTCACAAAAGATAATCGTTTTTGCGTAGGGATCGGTGGCGTTCAGGTACTGCATGACGCGGTTTGCCACAAGCCTGGTGCGCTGGTTGAGTATCAGGATGCGATCCATGTCGGCCTGATTGTATTCGCGATGTTCGATTTCCTGGCCCAGGTCATCCTTCATGCCGGGTGGCGGCACCCACCCGAGTACATCCTTGTCGATATCGATACGCACGACCTTGTACGGCGCAAGAAAGCCGTCTTCAATGCCCTGCTTTAGGCTATAGGTATAGACCGGCTCACCGAAGTAGGTGGTGCTCGAAACATATTTGGTCTCTTTCGGTGTCGCCGTCAGGCCAAGCTGGACGGCACTGAAGAAATACTCAAGGATTTCCCGCCATTGGGAATCCTCGGCAGCACTACCGCGGTGGCATTCATCGATGACGATCATATCGAAGAAGTCAGGCGATACAGATTTGAAGATCTTGTCTTCCTCGTCCGGCCCGGTGATGGCCTGGTAGAGGCCCAGATAGATTTCGTAGGACGGATCGATCTTGCGGTTTCTGATTTTGGTCATGACTGCGCCGAACGGCTTGAAATCATTGACCAGCGTCTGATCGACCAGAATGTTGCGGTCGGCCAGAAACAGCACACGTTTGATGCGCCCCGCCTTCCACAGACGCCAAATGATCTGGAAGGTCGTGTAGGTCTTGCCGGTACCGGTCGCCATGACCAGCAGGACACGCCCCTGGCCGCGGGCAACGGCCTCAATACTGCGGTTGATGGCCTCTACCTGATAATAGCGAGGCTCCTTGCCCGAGCTATCTTCGTGATAGGGCTGGACGACCAGGCTCTCGGCCTGATCTTCGATACCACGAAAAGTCTTATAGCGTTGCCAGAGTGTTGCCGGTGGCGGAAATTGTTCAAGCGGAATCTCTGTCTCTATGTCCTTGCCGGCTTCTGGCACCTTATTATGCGAGGCGAAGGCATCGCCGTTTGAACTGAATGCACTGGGGACTTCGAGGATTTGCGCGTAACCGAGGGCCTGCTGCATACCGTGGCTTACGGTGTGGTTGTTGTCCTTGGCCTCAACTATGGCTACCGGGATCCCCGGTTCCCAGGAGAGAACATAGTCGGCGAATTTCTTCTTTTTCTTGTTGCGCGAAGACATGTTGCCACGGACGATGACGGGGCCGGGGGTAAGTGTGACTTCGCGGCGAATCTGCTGCATGGGATCCCAGCCTGCCTCCTTGATGGCAGGGGTAATGAATAGATCGCAGATATCTGTTTCGCTGAGTTGCTTCTTTTCTTTGCTATCCACTGGAAGGAACCTGATCAGCTGCCTCAACAATAGCCTTCACGACTTCACCAGCTTATTTACCCGTTTCGCCACCTCGCGCGTTACACGCATCAATGCCTCGACAAGTTGTTCATCTACGTCCACGTCACCCTCGTACTCGGCCAGATTTCGCTTACGGTGCGCCTGATCGAGCACACGCCACTGTTCGTTGGGTAGGTTAATTGTGTGCTGGAGGCACTGGAAAACAAGGTAGCGCGACTCCGACCGGTATCCCTGAAAACGCAGCGCTGCCAGAGACAGTGCATGTGCGGCGTTGTAAGCCAGATCGAAACGGCTCTCCAGGCTGAGTTCTTTCAGTCCTGCGTCTTCAAGCCGGCGCAGGCCTGAACGCAGCAGTCCCTGGCATTCGGCCTCCGACGGTGGCTCGGCCTTCAGTTGGCCGATGCGGACCAGGTTATCAAGTTGTGGATGACTCATGTCCCTCGCCGATCAACGTCAGGTGCTCGCCGGAAAGTACCCGACCCAGGAAGGGGTTGTTGGCCGCTTTCCGATCCGCGAATTCCTTCCTCGTATACAGAGTGGGGCTGATCTTGCGTTCCAGATCCGCCTCCACCGGAGACAGCGCTGCGTAGAGATCCTCCAGGGTTAATCCGTCACCGACGATCAGGATGTCGATGTCACTCGCTGCGGTATCCGTGCCCTTTGCAACGGAACCGTAAATAATTGCCAAATCGATCCGGTCGGCAAGCGGCATGAGCGCCTCACGGATGGGTGCGGCGAGTGCGACGGTCTTTTTCACCAGACTGCTCAGCTCCTCGAATACTGGAGAGTCGGGGTTTGCCTGGTAGTGCTTCTGGTTGCCGATACGCTTGACCGTAACAAGGCCGCTGGATGCGAGCCGTTTGAGCTCGCGCTGCACGGCACCGGAGCCGGAGCCGGTTCGTTCAATCAGTTCGGATGCGTAGAAACTGCGGCCGGGTTGACCGAAGATCAGGGCCAGCACCCGTTGCTGGGTGGTGGTGAACAGCGCATCGGCCAGGCTGGTTGGCGCAGCCAAAACATCGGCTGCCGCCTTGCGGCGGGCCGGCCGGGAATCCTTGCCGGTCACTTCAGTACCCATTTTGGGTATGATAATACCCAAAATGGGCATATTGCAAGCGTCTGGACCAGCAAGATTCAGCTCGGGCCAGAAAATCTGAGATTCTTCAGATTTCAATGACATAGTCTGGCCTGAATTCCGGGTTCAGGGCATTCGGGGCATAGCCACGCGGATTGCACACCACCCGGGTGCCGTAGATCTCGTAGTCGAAGGCATCGTGCATGTGCCCGTGCACCCAGAGCGCGGCCCGGTCGCCGTCCATCATCATCTCCAGGCTGCTGGCGAAGGCCGGGGTCAACTGGTCGCGGGCATAGCGGGGATGCACCGAGCGCGAGGATGGGGCGTGGTGGGTAACCACCACCGTGCTGCCGTCAAAGGGCTCGGCCAGCATGGATGCCAGCCAGCCGCGGCTGGCCGTGTGCAGCTGGACGGCATCCCGTGGCGTAAATTTCCGCCCGTAATTCCGGATGATGGAGAAATCCGTCATCCACTTCTCGGCCGTCTTCATGGCGTAGAACCGCTCGCCCTCACCATACAGGGCGAAGTCGGTCCACAGGATGCTGCCCAGGAAGCGCACGCCGTCGATGACGACCTGGTCGTCGTTCAGGACATGGATGTGCCCGGGCGCCTGCGCCTTCAGCTCCTCGATCAGGGCCAGGTCGTGATGGTAGAACTCATGGTTGCCGGGTACGTAGATCACCGGCCGGTCCGGGAAGCGGTCTTCCGCCCAGCGCAGGCCTTCCAGGCCGACACCGATATCGCCGGCCAGGATCACCACATCGGCATCGGTTGCCGGCGGGTCGAAGTCCCCGAATTCGATGTGCAGGTCATTGAGGATGTGGAGTTTCATGGTGCAACCTTACACGAGGTATGTTCCGGGTTGCCTAATACCATTGAGCTAGTCAATATGAATTAGGTTAAGCATGGGCGGGCAACAATTTCCGCGAACATGCTGTAGCAGGAATCCACGCCGATCCTGCCACCCGCCCATGCATCTGAATGAACCTCGATCGCTTTCAGTCTCTAAAAGTAATCATCCCTTTGCATACTTTCATAACGGCGCTTCCCGAGACAGCAGCGACGAAAATTTCCGTCCGGAGCCGCAGTGGCAGGGATCATTACGCCCCAGTTTTTCCTGCAATGTCTTGTCGCCATGCACAATCCGCTGCCCGCGCTTGACCCGGGCTTCCGATGGATAGCCTCGACGACGTTTACTCATCCGCTCGAAAGGAAGCATCCTGTTCACTGTGGATTCGCTTGCTCATGATGCACCTCCTGCCATGGCGGGTCCGGCCGGATTGCCGGACCCTTCCAGTTATTCCGTGACCGCTAGTCCGGACGCACATTGATGCGCACGGTGTCCTTCAGCACACCGTCCAGACCACCGAACACGGTCAACTTGTCGACCTTCTCCGTCACCTTTTCCAGAACTTCCAGTTCCTTCAGGCGCAGCAGGGTCGGATTCTCGTCCATCAGGCGAGCGGTGTTCAGCAGCGAACGGGTCGCTGCAGTTTCCTCGCGGCGCTTGATGACGTTGGCCTGTGCGGCCTTCTCGGTCGCAACGACCTGGTTGAGGATGTCCTTCATGTCACCCGGCAGGATGACATCCTTCACACCCACACTACGTACATCAATACCGAAGTTGCCCACCTTCTGGCTGACGGCCGAGTAGATCGCCTGATCCAGCTCACCCTTGTTACCCAGCAGGGTATCCAGGGTGCGCGCGCTGACCGCCTGGCGCAGTGCGAACTGCACCTCGCGATACAGATGCTCGGTGTAGTTGACCAGCTCACTGCGCGCCAGCACCGGATCGGTGATCTGGTACTGGGCGGCCAGGTTGACACGCAGGGTCACCTTGTCCTTGGTCAGGATCTCCTGGCCCTGGACTTCCATGGCCTGCAGGCGCAGATCCACCTGCTCGACCACCACACGGCGGTTGAACATCCACCAGGCGTACAGACCCGGCTTCAGGCTCTTGATCAGCTCACCGTCCACGATCAGCAGACCGATGTGCTTGTCCGCCACCTCCGCGAGGTACACGTAGTTCTGTACCTCACGCGGCAGGGTTTCGGCACGCGCGTGCGCGATCAGACCGACCTTATCGCGCGGCAGCGCGAAATCATCGACGATACCCAGGATCTCGACCTTTACGTCGATCGGACCCTTCCAGTACAGCTGACGACTGGCCGGTGCCAGCACACCGTTCAGCTTGCCGTTCTTGTACACCAGACCCACTTCGTACTCATCGAGTTCGACGACCTGGAAGTGACGCTCGCACAGCGCGGCCTGCTCGCTCACCAGCACATCGATGTACGGGTGCTCGAACTCCGGCACGGTTAGGTTGAAGACCTCTACCGATACACGATCCAGCGGATCGAAGATACGGTATACACCCGGCGCCAGGATCTTCTTGATCGAGCGGTTCTTCAGGTACAGGCCACGTTCGTGCTGTGCAATGACAATACGCTTGTAGATGAACATTGCATGACTCCTTGTTTATGCTTGTTAATGACACGCGCGGCATTTTCGAACTCGGGACCCTCGCGGGTAGCCACTCCGATGCGTCTAAGTTTTCCGCATAGCCGCCTCCTGTGCTGTTACTCACCTGCAGGCACTTGCGCCGCCATTCAAAATATCGGGTGGCCACCCCACACCCATGCGGCGGGCAAGCGGCGGCGGCCAGTCGCCCTGCCACGCAGGTGGAGGCGTTGCACACATCCCTGTGTGGACCGCGAATCGTTTTCGCGACAACACCACTGCTGCCATGACAGGTCGCTCCGGCCGGCGCCCGGTCGCGCAGGGCCGCATGCGCGCCGTGAACCATGTGTTCGGAGGCTGAAAAGCCGCCTCCGCCCGAACGGTCACCGGGGCGCCACCCTGTTTGGTGTCAAGGACACCCGAATGTGGATTCGAACCACAGGCTTTCGCCTTTACCAATTGCCAGCGTGACAGGCTGGTGAAGAGCGGGAATCGAACCCGCGACAGGCTGATTACAAGTCAGCTGCTCTCCCAACTGAGCTACCTTCGCTGGTGTTGAAATGCCCCGCCTCGTTCTGTACACACCGTGCAATCCCCATACCGGGTGAGCGTGAGTGCGCAGGACAGACATACAGAATCTGAACCGCTGAACGACGCGTTGCCTTTCCAACTTCCTGGATGGTGGGTCGATCGACCACCATCATCGGTTTTTCATGGACTTCTTCTCCTACAGTTTCTGCTCCGACAAATCCAACCGGTACCAGTGTGGTTGCCTGATCCGTTTCAGCTTGCGCCTGACGGCGGCGCTCCTGGCCAGCATGTCCGGCACCTGGTCTGTCAGCCCGAAACAGAACCGGCGCGGCAGATCGGTGTACAGCGACCTCGGCGGCAGTCGGTAACGGATTTTCTTGAGTGCATTCCCCGTCTCGTAGGAGTGGTAATAAATCCGCCTGATACCCAGCTCATCGACCACGAATTCGATTGCCGCCGTCAGCGCCGCCTCATCCCACATTCCGAAATACGGGGCCAGTGTCTTTCTGACATAATTCACTGCCTCATCCACCCTGCCATTGACAACCTTGTCCTTGAGCCGGTCACGCTTGTTCTTCGCACACCACTCGATATGTCGCAAAAACCAGCGGGCATCACGCAACCAGTCCGTCTGCACCTCCTCGATCAACATCTCACCCGCCTCAAAATCCACATCCAGGCGAACCCAGGCCATGGTGTGCCGGAAATACCTGCGATCACCTTCGCGCAGCACCGGATGGCCCCGGTTTGAGAAATATCCCCGTCCGGACGGACCGACCACGCGCATGAATTCACGGTCATGCCCGGCATTGAAATTCACCTGCAGCACCAGATTCCCGCCACGCCGCGTCGTCTGGTTATACGCACAATGCTGTTCATTCCAGCAACCGACGGTCAGCAGGAATTCCTGCTGCCTCTCCATGCGCGCACTATCAAACACGCTGCGCGATACCACGCCATTGCCCCTATCCGCCAGCAGCCGCTGTACCCGGGGCTTCCCAAGCAGTCGGCTATAGGCAGAACGCCGGATCTCCGCGAGCTGTGCACCTTCACCCGCGATGCGGGACAGCAACATCAGTGCATAGTCATCCTGCGCATAGCGAAACACCGTCCTGTCTTTCGGCAGGCAGGCGATGACTTCATCAAGCAGTTTCCTGTCCATCTCGTCATCCGAACCATTCAAATACCCATATACCGTGTTCATCCGAACTCATTTCCAGACGAACCCTGGCATAACCGGGTTTGCATTGGCGCGCCTGCGAGGAGTACTCCGCGCATCCCTGCGCTTCGCCCTTCGGGCCGGCCTTCGACCGTTCAAAATCGCTCCCGGCGATTTTGTCAAACCTGTGACTTCCCGGCTCCGGACCGGGTAGTCTGGCCAGACTGAGCTATACCCAGAAAACTCTCCTGCTTCATCATTAGCCGCCCCGGCCGGTTACGATCCGAATCCTCACCCTTATCAGGAGTGCGCTCTGCCACTGAGCTACGGGACAGAATCGACCTGCCACGACACGAACATGCCCTGCCTTTCGACACCACATCAAAACACTGGCGGACTGGAACGGATTTGAACCGTCACCTGCGTGATCGACAGTCACGTGCTCTGCCCACTGAGCTACCAGTCCAATTCATCTGTATCCTGGTGGAGCCAAAGCGATTCGAACGCTTATCCCCTGCGTGCAAAACAGGTGCTCTGCCTGATTGAGCGATGGCCCCGGCATTGGCGAATGCGGATCAAGTCGAATCGCGCACTTACCCAATCTGGTGCAACGGAAACGACTCGAACGTTTACCTCCCGGGCTTCAACCGGGCGCTCTGCCTGTTGCAGCTACCGTCGCAAAATATTCGCGCACCGGGGTTGCCCGGGCCGGGTTCACCCCACCGACTCCCAGACTCAACCGCAGTCCTGCTTCACTCACCTTTGTATGGCCAGGCAGTCACGAATAGCCACACAACAGGTCCAGGACCCAACCCGGTGCTGCCACACCGCCGGGCAACCCGGATACGCGAATACACCTGTGCCGGCTTCATTGGCTCGAACACGAAATCTCCTGATTTCAAGGCGGCGCACTCACCGCTTAAGCCACTCCGGCATCTATATGGTCGGGCTGATGGGACTTGAACCCATAACCTGCCGCTTATCTGGCGCACGGGGTATAAACCCGCTGCTCTACCATTGAGCTACAGCCCGACTGCACACTTCCGAATCGTCAAAAAACACCTATCGCGACAAGGCGATAAGTACGAGGCAATAAAAAACCCCGTTACGCATTGCTGCCTAACGGGGTTCCATTCCCGCGAAAGGCAACGTTTAACCTTCCGCGAGTTGTCTGTACGCGTAAGGTTAGGTCATTCCGGCCTCAATACCATCAAGCTGCGCAAATCCACGTATGCTGAACACAGGAGCAAAGAGACCGACACCGGCGACCGGGCAATCAAGGTGCACCAGGGCCCTTCCCGCTCGACGGGCTGAACCTGGATTTCGGCTTGCATGTGTATATAGGTAGACATCATCACTTTCCTGACTAAGAGCGAAAAAGTATAAGCATGCCTAACAAGAATGCAAGAACTATTTACAAGTTTCTTGTATTATTAGATGCGCCTGATATTGGGGATCGACACATGAATGATCGGAAGAACCCTACCGCGGTCAAAATTGGCCAACGCATCAAACAGGCCCGCCGCATGGCGGGCTTCGATAGCGCCGCCCAGCTGATTGCAGAAATTCCAGACTGGGGAGCGTCCCGGCTCGGTAATTATGAAGCCGGAATTTCCCTGCCCTCACCCGATGACGTACAACGCATTGCCCAGGCAACGAGCACCTCTCCCTGCTGGATCATGTTCGGTAGCGGGCCGATTCGCGCCTCAGGACGCGACGCACAGGCCATCCGCCATCAAAACCTTGCGGCTACGATCGAGCATGCTCAATTGGAACGCGGCCGACTGCCACTCTTGATCAAGGATCTCGGGATTTCGAGAAAGAAGCTCGACGAATACCTGGCCAACCCCTTCCAGTCTATCCCCGACCGTCTTGTCCGGCGGTGTGAGAAGTTCCTTGGCAAACCACCCGCCTGGATGGATGAACAACACGTTGAAACCGATCCGGTGTGCGCCTCATTCCCGGATGACATGCGTCGATTGATGATGATTTATTCAGACCTTCAGACAAAGGAGCGCCAGCGACTGCTGCGCATCGCTGAAGTACTCACAGATCACTGAATGAAATCAGAATGTTTAAGATGGTGGCCAGGGACAGAATCGAACTGCCGACACGGGGATTTTCAGGGCCAGTAAAATCAATAACTTACTGATTAGCTTGAAACAGGGGTTCTTCGGTACAGTTGGGTATTATCGTGTTGATTCAATTGGTTAGTGCAGGATGGCCCAGATAGGGGAAACTGGGCGGTGTTCCGCAAATGTACCGAGGATTTGCGATAAGAATTGTTTATGATCTCGGATAATATGTACGACTACAGTCCGCGTGTCCGCACTCAGTTCACTATCACAGGCTTGCCCAATTCGGGCAGGATCATGCCCATTATGTGCATCGTTAAATGATACTTCTGGACGTATGGCCACCTACTCAGCAACTCATTCCAGTGACGTGATTTAACTCACCGACGTCTGAAACATCGCCCGCAGCGCTTCTATCGGGAATACATATTTGAGTGCGCCCATCGGCATTCGATTAAGCCGACGGATGATCTCCGGCACGGCAGGACTGTGCACACCACCCGCTTCCTGGATACTGTACTTGTAATGAAACGCCAGGTCATTCATCGAACCGAGTACGCTTTTGCTGTTCGTATTGGCAAATCCCACTTCGTCGTACTCTGAAAGTATCCTGGACCGATCTGCCTCTGAAAAGCCGGCATCGGCAAGCACACAGCTCAGGTAACTCTTGAACAGCCTCTCCAGTTCCCTGATCTGTGCCCTTGATAGATCGGGCACGATGAAATTGAACAGGGTCTTGTCATTGACGAACAGGACGCATTTCCGCCGGTCAATGTGAATCAGGTTGGCATGCCAGGGACCGAGATACGAGAAGCGCGGCTCCTCAACGCATAAGTCGGACTGCTTCAGCCCCATTTCCTTCTGGAGCTTTTTTGTGCATCGGATCAGTTGCATTCATCGCCTCTGGGCTGCACGGATTAGCACATCGCGGAATCAGTTTGGCTGGCCATATAGGATAGGAATATCGAATATCCTTCCCGACCATCGAAAAACACGTCAAATACCTGCTTTATATCGAAAAATACAACAGCCTGACAGCCTTCAATCACGAATCATATTTGAATACTGCCCAAACGTAACAATGTGTACCCAAATGGGTGCACAAAGTGTACACTTTCTCAATGGCTCGAAAAGATGTCGCATTCAAGATCAGGGTTGAGGAAGACCTACGACGCGCATTCGTCGATGCTTGCAAGGTCGAAGACCGCCCAGCAGCTCAGGTGATCCGCGAGTTCATGCGGGATTACCTTCAGAAAAAGCAACAAGAGATGCAACCAAGCTTATTTGGTGATGATGATAATGCTGACAGAAACAGAAGCTATTGAGGGAGTAGAGAGATTGTCCGCGAAGCCGCTCGAACTGCGCTATGAGGATCTGACCCAAGGTTGGAGTGCACATTTTGGCGTAGCAGATGATGAACTGTTTCGCCTTGATGTCCCGCGGCGTGGTCATGTGCTAACAACGGTTGCAGAAACGTACGGTGAGCCGATCCGCAAGGCTGTAGGCTTGCTTACCGGCTCACTTGAAAGAAAACAATGCGGCGACCTCAGTGAATCATTGCTGGGGACAACACGCTCACATCCAACATCTGACATGGTTCGCTCAGAGGCAGAATTGACTGCCTGGGCAATTGTCTCGATGTGGGTTATTGGCATCGCGATTAGCGCAATACCGAAGACAGCCAGATTGGCTGATGCGGAAAAATGGTTTTTCGGGGTAGATGTTTCAGAACGGCTAACGGACTTGATTTCAGCGCGGACGATCATCCAAGCAGAGATAACTTTGCAGACGTATGCCGAAGCATCGGCATACTACGATCTGTTGCCGTATATTCTTGATCCACACGGACCTGGCAGCAGACTGAGCGTAATGCGCAATCCGGCAACCAGTGCTGCACGGATGCGAAAGCGCGCTGAGGGAGTATTTTACACACCTGGCGATGTTGCTGAGTACATGGTCAGCGGTTGCCTGAGTTCAATAGATAATAAGGATGCGCCAACGGTTTTCGATCCTGCTTGTGGAACCGGGGTGTTTCTGAGAGCAGCATTGAAAAAGTTAAGAAAGAGTCACCCTCATGAGAGTGCGTTTTCATTGGCATCGGAATGCCTTTTTGGCACTGATATCGACCAGTGGCCGCTTGATGCGTCTGCGTTTGTATTACTGGCAGACATATGGGAAGACGAAACCGAGTACCGGAAAAGCCCGGCGGATATTTGGCGCTGCCTGAGATCAAACTTCGCGTGTTTAGACACGTTACGTATCGACTCATCCAGTAAAAACCCTGAACCCGTAACAGGAACCAGTAAACGGATTCCTATATCAAAACTGTTTCCGAAACTTCGGGAAGAGCCGACGATAATTATCGGCAATCCTCCATATGCGCGACTAGGTAAACGTACTGACCTTGGAGAACTTGGTCAATTATTCAAAACATTGGCTGTCAAGCCACACGCAAACGCGGAAATCTACGTTGCTTTCATTGAGCAGATGACGCGCTTGGCTAATGGAAACGCATGCGCCGGATCACTTGTGTTGCCCCTCTCTATTGCATGCAATATTGGCCACCAGTTCATTGCTGCACGGAAACTAATCCAGGAAACAGCCGGTCATTGGCAATTTGCGTTTTTTGACAGGGAACCACATGCATTATTTGGAGAGGATGTTAAGACTCGGAACGCAATCATATTTTGGTCCAGGAATGAATCGGACAAGAAAGCAGTACTGGCGAGCGGCCCACTGAGGAAGTGGAGGGGTGATAGCCGTGCGGCAATGTTTAACAGTATACGGTTCACAGAGTTCGACGGAGATATACGTGCAGGCATACCGAAGGTGGGCGGTGCTTCGCAGGCAGCCGCACTGAATACACTGAGTTCACAATGGGGCCACCTTGAACAGGCGGTGCAGGGTATTGAAAGGCTAAACTTAGCGGCAGCACCGCACGCTGGTAACCGTGTAGTGTTTGTTGGACCCACCGCATACAACTTCCTAAATGTCTTTCTAAGACCACCCTCAGTTATCTTTGAAGAAGGGACGACACTCTCGGAACATCCATTGCACGCGATTCGATGCACATCGCCTGAAGATGCGTTGATCGTGTTCAGTATTCTGTCAAGTCATCTCGCATACTGGTGGTGGCACAGCCACGGAGATGGTTTCCATGTATCAAGGCGATTCATCTCTGGGTTCCCATTCGGATTGGACGCGATGAGCGGAGAAGCAGGAAGTAAGCTTCGTGAGAGCGGCGAATCTCTCTGGTCGGCAATCAAGGAACAACCAATAATCAGTATTAATCGCGGCCGGACTTCCCTTGCATACTCACCAAACGGGCACGATGACATGCGGCGGCGCACAGATGAGGTGCTAGCCGATATTGCGGGCCTGCCCCATATATTAGTAGATGAACTTCAGCAATTCACGGCGCACACCATAGCAGCTAAGCACCGCGACTAACGCGGCAGTAAAAACGAACAGGAAGGAGAAGTACGATGACGAAACGCGTCAGCCAAAAGATTAAAGACAAGAGCAAACTAACCAAGGAAGAATGGCGGGAATACACCAAGACGGTATGGTCAATCGCGAATACAAGTAGGGATGACCATCCAGCAGTATTTCCTGAGGAAATCCCCCTTCGGCTGGCAAAAATGTTTAGCTTCTACGGCGAAACGGTCCTTGATCCATTTGCTGGTACAGGGACAACCGCCCGTGCAATCATCCCAATCGGACGAAGGGCAGTCTGTGTTGACCAGAATGCGGCCTATGTAAAGACAATTAATAAGGAATGCGGAAAACTTCATAACGGCCATGACTCGAAATTTGAGGCCCTTCAGGCAGTGCATGGTGACAGTAGGGATCTGAATTTTATCGAGGATGACAGCATCGGTCTTATCGTAACTAGCCCGCCATACTGGAACAAGGCGAACTATGGGAGGTCGAACCGCAATCTTGGAAAGATAGAGAACTATGCATCTTTTCTAGAAAGCACACGTCCTGTTTTTGAAGAATGTTTCCGGGTTCTGACACCGGGCCGAAAGATTTGCGTTGTTACTGCGAATGTCAATCAGCACACAGACCACGGCCTTTTGACGTTTCCCCTAGCGACCGATTTTGCGCTTCTTTTGCGAAATATCGGATTTGTGATGGTAAATGAAATCATCTGGACGAAGAATGGGACGGGCGGTAAATGGGGTTCTTATGGGGCACAACGTCCGATATTTGGTAGTTACCCCTATCCACCAAATTTCTTGTTTAAGAACGTTCACGAGTACGTGCTGATTTTTTCAAAACCAGCGCTTAGTAAAACAAAAGGGCCCAAGGTTAAACCCTATCATGATCTTATGGCAGGCATAGATCAGGTCACAATGTGCTCTGTTCTAGATGAGGAGGAAGTGCAGCCTAGGCCTCCCCTGCGGTCATGAAGGGCTCTTGAGTAAAGGCTTATGGAATTTCGTTTCTGCATCCAGGATCCGACATATTCCGGGACTACGTACCTCTATGAAGCAATCATTGAAGCGGCTATCGGTGCCGCATCGTGGCGAGGCGTCTATGCATTCGCTTCACGGGACGGTGTAAATCACCTTATAGAGGACCCAGTCGTTGAGGAATTCATGCACCATGGCGGAGAAGTTGACCTCCTCGTTGGACTCGATGCGGTAACAAATCGGCAGACACTTGAGCGTCTTCAGGAGCTGGAACAGAGGAACAAGCATTTCAGGCCAAGGGTTTTCTGGAATGAAACTGCCGGGTTATTCCATCCTAAGTTGTCGGATTTCAGGTACGCAAATGGGAGTCGCAAGCTCATTGTCGGGTCGGGAAACCTGACCCCCGGCGGGCTGATGACGAATTATGAAGGCTACACTATCATTGCCGCAGATCGTAATGAGGAAATTGATGTATCGGCGCTTGATGAATTCCTAGAGCGCCATGCGGATGAAATCCGGTCGATAGACGACGAGGCACTTGAAAGAGCGGCGCGGAACCTCGTTCGGCCAATTGAGGGGGCGCGGCGAGCAGGTGGTGTGGTTATCCGCCGGCCGCGGCGTCGAAGAGTGGCTGTGCCAGCGCGGCGGGCGCTGCCCGCCGCAGTATTTGACCGTATCCTAATTGCGCAAGTGCCTAGAGCAGGAGGCCGTTGGGCGCAGGTACATTTCAATACAGATGTAGTTCGGGAGTATTTCCGTACTACTAATTTCGGGACACAACGCGTGTATCTCACGAATGTCTCAGAAGATGGGACACGCGCAGATGTTGAAGTGCGGCCGTGCGTATATAGCGAGAGGAATAAAAACCACAAAATTGAGATTGGAGCTGCAAGGGGGGAGGAATACCCGGAGACTCCGCCGATGTTGGTGTTTCGGGAACGCCAGCTTCGCGTCTTCGACTACATGCTGCTATTCCCGGTAGATGATGGATATAGACCGCTCATTGAATTGACGGAGCGATTGCCGACGATAGGGCGCGGTTTTCCTCGGGTAATAACCGACATGGATACCTTAGAAGGCGCTTGGGCGGATTGCCCACTTCTCACGTCGGAGGAAACAGAGGAACAGGAAATCTGACGTGAGTGGCGAAACAATAATTGGCAGTACAGTCGAGCCAAAGACACCTCATGGCATGGATACTGTAACCACTACAAACCCGCTGAGAGAGATCAAATACGTTCAAAACATCGGGCGATTCGAAAAAGGCCAATCGGTCGCTGATGCAACGTTTGGTCCATGCACGCTCGTTTTCGGGGAAAACGGCTGGGGAAAATCGACACTGGCCGATCTGCTGCGGTCGCTGACCACGAACAATCCTGACATTGTAATCGGTCGGAAGACTCTCGCGGGTGGACCAGAACAGAAAGCAGTCGTACGCTTTGGAGGTCAACAGGCTTTGTTTGAGAACGGGGCCTGGTCGGGGATCAGGCCGCGCATCGCGGTGTATGACAGCGTTTTCGTCAACGAGAACGTATTTTCCGGCGATGTCGTCACCAATGACCACCTAAAGAAACAGTACGGTATGGTTGTCGGCGAAGAAGGTGTGCGCCGTGTGCGGCGGATTGTCGAGCTAGACAACGAAAATCGCGAGAACAACAGCCAATCACGGGTCGTCGAGGCTAAACTGGACGGCATCATAAGGTCTATCGGGCCAGAAGGGATGACGCGCAAGGAGTTTCTCGCCCTCGAAGCTGTCGCCGATATCGATACGAAGATCGATGCGAAGGAAAAGGAAGTACAGCGCGCAAGCCGCGCGAAGGAACTGAAGGGCGCGGGAGAGCCACGGCTTTTACCTGTTCCGACAGAAACCGAAGAATTCAGGAAAAGCCTACACAGCACGATTAAGGGCATCGCAGGAGCAGCGGCCAAGGCCGTCCGCGAGCACATCGTGAAGCACGAGGCAATAGGGCGCGGCGGCGCGATGACGCACGAGAGCTGGCTGGAAGCCGGAACGGCCTTCGTAGATGAAGCAGAGTGCGCATTTTGCGGTCAGCCTCTTGATGACCGTATGCTGGTCGATTCCTATGCGGAGTTTTTCAGCGACGCCTACAAGGCATTGGCCGCGGATATTAGAGCCAAACGGGACACGTTTGCGCGCTACTTGAAGGGGGACTATCGCAGCCGAGCGGAGGAAATCGTCGGGCAAAACGAGACGTTGTATGCCTACTGGAAAGAGGCGGGTCAGATCGAGCCGCCTGAGCTTGAAGGCGTCGGGGCGGCAATCGGCGGAATGAAAGCGGCCGCTCGGCTGCTCGATACCGTGTTCGTCGAAAAACAAGGTAACCTGACCGAGGGGGCCATGGGCGGTGATGTTGAGGCCGCGGTCACGGCTTGGGACGAGGGTCGCAAGGAGATTGTTCGCCTGAATGCCATCATCAAGGCCTATGTCGCACGGATCAAAGCGCTCAAGGAGTCGGTTGACGAGACGGCGCTGCCAAAACTCGCAAAGGGGCTAAAGACGCTGCAGGCCGTGAAGCGGCGGTATGAGGACGAGACGGTCGCAGTCATCAATAAGCTCAAAGGGCACGAGGCGACGAAAAAGCGCATTGCGAAAGATAAGGCCGACGAGAAAAAGGAACTTAACAAGCACGGCCGCGTGATCACGGAAACGCTCGGGAAGACGATCAATTCCTATCTAGGCCGTCTGAACGCAGGTTTCAAGATCGACTATCGAGAACCGAATTACCAGGGCAAGGAACCCGCCGCGAGTTACCAGATACTTATAAACGACGTGCCGGTGTCACCGCGCAGCTCTTCAGAGAACCTTGCGGAGGCGAGTTTCCGGAATACCCTAAGCGCAGGTGACAAATCTACCTTGGCGCTTGCGCTATTCCTGGCGAGGCTCAACGCCGATCCGGCACTGGGGCAGACCATCGTGGTGCTGGACGATCCGTTCACAAGCCTCGACAACTTCCGGCGGCAGTTCACGGCGATCGAGATAAGGAAACTGTGCGACCGGGCCGCGCAGACCGCCGTGCTGTCGCACGATAAGAATTTCCTACGGCTGCTGTGGGAGAAAATCGATCAGAGCATGATTAAGTGCGTCGCAATCCAGACCGGCGCGCCCGGCATGACGACGATCGCGCCGTATGATATTGAATCCGAGACCCGTCCTCGGCATATAACCGAACGCATGAAGATCGAGGAATTCGTCGAGGGGGAACTGCACGAGGCGGCGTACATCAGGACGCGGCTTCGCACGGTTTGTGAAGACTTTTACCGGCGCGGCGATCCGGGGCTATTCCACGAGGCCGCAAGCCTGGAAGAGATCATTCGACTTCTTGAGGGTGCTCCTGAGGACCATCCATACAAGGGCGTCGTGGAGGACCTACGTGACATCAACGAATACTCTCGTGGCGAACATCACGCGGAGGTCGAAGACGATCCAAGCGGAGAATCGTCAGATGAAGAATTGAAGGGTTTCTCCCGCAGGGTTCTCGAACTCACACGTGGCATGTAAGATCAGTTAATGAGAGACGGAAGTTAGTTACGCGGACTACCGTGACTTCCTAGTATTTTTGTCTTCTTTTTAAATATGTTCTAACTCGTGTTCTAACTCTGGGATTGCTTTTCCGTTCAACCTTCTTCGTTTTGGTGATTCCGGGCGCCTGCGGATCCCATCCCCTAAACCCTTCGTAGCTAAAACCGAGGTATATCGTCACAGTGTCATTAACATGTAATGATTTCCAGACTGCCGTACCGGGAACATAGTGGGCGCGAATAGACTTTCCCAGCCTTAGGGTTCCAGATCGCGGGTTATCAAAAGGCTCTACAATACCGTCCACTCTCTCGAGAACTCGCTCAGGATTTGGAAAGAAGTTCCGCCGTCGATCCCACTTGCCAACGTCATCCGAGAACACTAGAGGACAGTGACTAGGTTTGGTCGCCAGCCATTCATAAGAAAACGTTCTCATATACTGGGCGCGTTCCCGACATTTACGCAAATTCTCGATAATATGGTCTTCGGTTCTCTCGTGGCCCGCGCGCCAACGCAGGTAGTGTAGTATATAAAGATAGTAATATGCTTTGTGAGAATCAGTAGTGCTCGCAAGAGCCTCGAACTTACCGATAGCATTCAAGTAGTCAAATTCCGGAAGAAATCGATAGCCCTTAAACCATGTAATAAGGTCGGATTCTTGCAAGTATCCCTCGAAAATGTTTTCTTCCATGAGCTCAACAATTCGTCGGATCTTATTAGTGCCCAAGTTTCGCCAACGTCTTTTCGCAGAGGATAAATAGGCATATGATAAGGCACGTCGAAGAGACGCTTTTTCGGGTGCTGTTGTAAGAAGTGCTTCCCAATCCTTGATGATCTTTTCATGATTACCAATTACAGCACTTAACTTCGCTTCATATTGATACAGATAGCGCTCAACTGCAGGGTTCCGCGGCATGTTGCGAAGAAGCCCCAAGAGTTCTTCGGCTGCTACCAAGTTAGCACGAATCCAGGATGATACAGAATCTTTTACCGTTACACTGCTGAGATAATTGTCTCCACTTACAGAAAGAATGGCCTCAATCACTTCGCTTATTAACTGTACCTCAGTGATGTATCCATGACTGTCTGTCGGCGCCAACTCCCTAGCGCGACCGAAACACTGTTTCGCCCCTTCTATCTTGAGATCAAGCCTCTCCAGTAATTCACTACTTGATGAACCTTCGCCTCGCTTGTAATCAGCGATAGTGGCTTTGACCATATGCCGTCGCACATTGCCTAATGAATGTTGATGTATCCGGTCGTATGGAGCCAAAGTGCAGGCTGTTTGTAGATATTCTTCTGCCTTCGTCCAGTCTTGCTTCATTACATAGATATGATGGCGGCCGAGGTGATTCCAAAAGTGCGCTCCTTCCGGACATTCCTCTGTCAGTGTTAACAATACCTGGTGTTGCTGTGCGTCGCTCGGAATATCCCTAATTAGATCAGCAAACTGTTTTCTACCTTCAGAAGTCGAAATCTCTCGATAGGTAAATAATCGTTGGAATAGTTCGCTCGTTACACTCGAATTAGAGCCCGCGAGCCGAACAACGGTTTTTATAAACTCAATAGATAATGTAGCAAGATGCTGCTTCCAAGAAGTTTTACTATCAGCGTAGTGTTGCCGTAAGATCTCTTCCGCGATTACGCGATGAAGTATGCGGACCCCTAAACGACTAGTTGTGATGATTAGATGGCTGGCATTTGGACCCAGAGCTTCATCCAAGCTGGTGTCTGTGTCCTTTGATTGACCCAAGAAAGACCTTGCAAGAAATGTGTCAATTCCATATTGAGTGTAATATGTTACGAAAGCAGCATAAGTGAGAAATATCTTTGTCTCTGGAGGCAAGCTGGCGAAGTGATTCTCTACGAAGCTGGGAACGCTTTTAAAGTCTTTCTCATATACAGCGAGACCGTAGAAGAACGGAATTCTATACTTTGCGTAATCCTCCTTATAAGTTAGGGAGTGAATGAATTCGCGCTTGCGTTGGCTATCGCATTGCTCATCGAAAACCGATAGGAATTCGCTTGATTCTCTATCGGTCATCGGATCGTGAATGCGTAGTGATCCTTTATCGCTTATGAACGGCCTTCGCGCGACATATAAGATTGTGATTCGAACGTGCCGTTCAGCTAATTCTCGCAATAAATCATCCCGAACGAACTTCGGGAGAATCGATGCGTCCGCAACTAGCAAAATTGGGCGTTTAACAATTTGATAAACCTGATCTATTCGATCGCCAGACGTGGGTGAGTAATTGCGAAGAATTAATACCGGATGAATACTCCGCAATTCCCAGGCAGCGCGTAAGGCTGCAGTAGTACCACCCGCGCCTGGAGTGTGTTGAAGTTCAATGACGTGGTTATTATAAGAGTGCAGACAAGACTCAATCTTACGTATCAGCTCATCATTTACGTCGCGGATTACATCTAGGTTGCCATGTAGGTCATTCCAGCTAGGCTGGGAGCCTCGATAAAACGTTGACTGCTCTTCTCTGTTGAATTCCTCGGATAAGATTAGCGAGTGTAAGACCTCGTGGTCTTCTTCAATGTTTCGGAGTTGTTCGATCGGTATCGATAAATCACCCTCTCTACCTGGAAGGCAAGGTTCGCTAATGCTGCGCGCCTTGCCGTACATGGATGCAGCACCCAGCAATATGTCATCAACATCAACCGGGAATAGTTCCACGGGAACGTCAAAAGATTCTGTAGGTTCGGCGCCGACACAAATGTATGAGGCGCTATCCCCAAAACTCTCATCAAATGCTTCGAGTACACGAGCGATTAGTGAATTAAGTATTTCATTCCTATTTAATATTAAGACCTTAATTGGGGATGGGGATATGGCGTTAACCAGCTGTCGGCATACCGATCGAATGGGTTCCAGATAGTTCCTACGCCACTCAGCTAAGGATCCGGGGCTTGCTTCTCCATGAGAATGCCAGCCATGGGCGAGCATCCAAGCACAACTACGACGATAATTAATTGAAACCAACGGCTCTCTGCCGAAGGTACTTACTGGGCGAAGGGATTTGACTATATCTCTCGTATGGCTAAGGAAACCTTGCGTATCGCTATCAGAATCAAAGTCAAATATGGCTGTCCAAGGAATCATGCCCAGTGCCGAGCAGTCATCGCATGAGGAAATCTTGTCTGTTACCAATACATATGTCGCTTTAGAGGTGTCAAACTTGTGCGCAGCACGCCAAACTTCGTCCCATCTAGCATGGCTTTCATCTGGTACAGTGCCTGCCCTTGGTAGCGCAACATCTTCTCTATGCTGCGCCCATAAAGACCCAAAAAATGTTTGGAGGTATGTGGTCGCATACCATGCGCCATAGAGTAATGCGGACTGCCGCATTTCATCAGATATATTCTTATTAGCCCAATTCAATGCCGCTGCAACTCTCGCCAGCATGATTTGTTGTGCGCATGAGTCATGCCTGTTTGGTTCGAACTCTGTCCGCCATGCGTCAATGCCCTTTCTTAATGCTCTTAGCGTGGACAGCAGGCCAACATCCTCGACTACAACAACATCATCCTCGCCACTATCCTCCGGCTTGGAAAGGGACCTTAGTAGTGAAAGTTCTCTATCTGGATTGTATGGGGATATGTGTCCAAGAACGAGGGAGAGCTCGAAATAAGCATGGTCGAAAAATAATGGCCCTCGTTTTGCTGCTGAAAAATCAATCAGCCAGTATTTAGTACGACTGACATCCGCGCTACGAACTAATATATTTCCGGCATGTAAGTCACCGTGCAACATACCCCAGAATGAGACATCAAACTTGGATAAAGTAATTTCTTTATAAGTGCTTAACCAGAGCGGATTAACTAGTACTCCGCCCGCAACAACACACGCAGGGGACGATCCAATTTTTCGCTCTACGTACTTTAGTAATCGATGCCCGGCAGTCGGGTCTATGCGGTAACCTAGCCATTCACGCATGAGATCTTGATGTGTTATGTTTTTCCGGATTTCATGATTAGCGTTAAACCCGGCGAGCAAGGAATAACCAAGATTCTTCGAAAAAAGGTAGGCGCCTGAAGCGTTCAATGTCTCGGCTGTCTGTAGCTGAAGAAGACTGCCGCCTGCGATGCTATACATCATTGCGATGGAATCATCAACTTTTAAGAATCCTTTGATAGGAGGTATATGATCGCGCGAGAAATCCTCATTCCAGTTTGATGCTTCAGTATGACGTTCGGCTTCCGTGGTATCATCGGCACCTTCCCAGCTTTGAAGAATGTCTAGCTTCAAAATGTACTGGCCAGTCCTTATCTCTGTGTTATCTTCTCTAGGCGATATAGCTCCTGGTACAATGTCGATAAGCAAAACTTGGGCTTTGGTGTACCCACCGTCCAATATTTTCAGCGGCGTCAGTTCGCCACCGTTTATTAATTGGCTACGGACTTCTTCTAAAAGATTTGGGAATCCGTTATTTGTATCCTGTTCATCCATGCCATTAATCCTGACTATGAACGGTATGGTAAGTATTTCTTCGAAAAAGCCTACCACATAATACACGCAGTAGCCGCTCGTAAATGAGCCTGCTTTCTTCTGCATGCTCAAGAGTTTTATCTGGTCGCTTTATCAATGGCCGACCAGAAGCTGGTTCTCATGGTAGCGCGCAGAGACTTCCATGAACACCCGTGCAAGTCACTCGCGTTACTTGATCGAAGGTTGTAGTTCAGGTCTTTCGGGTGCTGACAACTCTGGTAAGTGTTTCTGGCAACCGTATGGCAGAGACCAATACGGCCCGCTTGCGCGGTAAATGCCCTGGGACACCAATCCCTACAGCCTGAATGTGCCTGATCTCAGGCAGTGCGGGTTATCCCTGTGGGGAATCTGCCCGCTCTATCCAACCTGCCCTTAACAGGGCCGCATTAAAGTACGTCAATAACACCTCCTTTGAGTTGTGCGGATGGATTCCGCTGGGTTGAGAAATGCGAACTGGCAACGGCCGGCAACAGTTGCCCGTTCGTCTTCAGTTCACGAGGTTTGAAGCCACGCCCTGGTCGGGCTTGGCGTTTTCACACACTGTGTGAGATGTGGAAGATGGACCGCGGCTTGCGCCGATGCACCTGTTACACGGTCCGGAAGGTGCCTTGTTGCCACTTTGCCGTAGTGGCCACGGATAAAACCTGTGTTTCAGTTGAGTATACAAACGCACTTCTTGTCTGTCACCGGAAAAATGTTTAGCAGTCGATCGCGGCAAATTCCCCCGTCCATTCTGCCGCCGGAAATAACAGATAATCACACCGTCATCCGCAATAGCGGCTGCAACTCCCTGCGGCCATGGGATTTCCCGGCCGCGTCACTACCGCGCTGCGCTCAGTAGTGACGCGGCCGTTCGGACAGGGCAACCCGTGCGCCAGGCATTGCCTGTCACACCGGTTGCATCAGGATAAGTCTGGCAACCTTCGGTACGCACAATAAGTTTCGGCCATTGCCTGGCATGCAGAGTCGAAGCCAGGCTGAATCAGCGTGTTACAGGATGAAGCAGCGCTAATCACTGCCAGTTTCCCAATCATAATCCGGCATTTTAAATCCTCCCTTGGGAACTGGCTGCGCACGTATATACCTGGTGGTTTCGGCACATGCCAGCCCACAACAGCCTTCCATGTACTCTTCTACCATCGCCTGCAGTTCTACAAATGGCGGTATGTCGACAATGTCGCAGCCAACACGGCCTGCCCACTCGTCGATCACCCTCTGGGCATCTTCCGAACTGAGATGAGATACCGCATCCAGCGCCCTGCCCCTGACATGCTCCGGGATCCAGGCGACAAACTCCACGGCACCATCTGCCGAATCTGGTGCAGCAGGGTCCTGCACTGCCGTATCCGGCACATCCTGATCCGGCAAGTCGGTGGACTCGTAGATTGTGTAAGTGCCACGACGGATACGACCGTATTCATCACGCTCCTGCTCATACGTCATGTAGCCTGCCTCGCGGAGTTCATTGAGCAGGCTGTAGATCCCATCGCGCCCCAGGTCACCGCATTCGCACAGTTCTTCGACCCGTAATGTCCAGCCACCCGGCCTGGACAGTAAATAGGAGAGCAGCCCCCTGGCTGCCCAGGACAGGGATTCATCCTCGATGGTACGCTGATCGATGGTGAAAGCACGGTCGCGGTGTGTAGCGCGGACAAAGGTAGTATTCATGCCTCATCCGTACCGATGATAATTCTGGCTACCTCTGAGGCCGGGTAATACACCCGCCGGCCGATCTTGCGGCCACTGGCCTTCAGCGCACGGGTCTGGTTATCGCTCGGGTAGCTCAGGCTATACCGAAGTCCGCCGGTGGAACGGCCGAGCAATTCGGCAAGCTGTGTTTGCGAGAGAAGCAGACCAAAGCGTTCGGTCAGTTGATTCTCCAGCGTTACTGCGTCGTTGCTTTTTGTATCTTGCATAATCCGTAGTCTCCTTGTGCATGATTGGGAGACACGAGATTGCACACTGCGTCAAGTGCTGACTATAGAAAATCAAATCAAGAAAGTGCGGAGTTTTTTTCGATAGGATAATCAGTCGGATAGGGAAAGATAGGGTCGGTGGAGTTAACTTTGGGCAGAAAATCCCGCAGCAGGTTGAATTGGTTTTCTATTGACAGGTTAAGCTACATATGAATTGCAACTTTGAGCTTATAAAATTAACACAGCTATGATTACCTCTTACGATAAAACCCCGTCGTTTAAAGATCAATCTCCTACAAGCGCGATAAACGAAATTTCAGCGCGTCTGGTGGTGTTTCCCGAACCTAATCAGGCTTATCAGTCAGGATCATGCTGCCGGATTGCAAAAAATCTGTATGTTACAGCGGCTCATGTGATCAAAGACTGGTTAGATAAGTTTGGCAGTAAAACTGAGCAGCAGGACTTTGAGATCTGGGCAATTCACGTTCGTGATGGGCCAGAGTATTCGATATGGATCGTTGATCGTCTTTGGATGAATCCTTTTACAGATATAGCATTACTTCACACACATCCTTATAACGATGTCGCAAGCAAAGAAAAGTCCGTTGGCTGCGTATCAATGAGCCTGATGCCACCGAAAATCGGCGAGCGGATTGTTGGATTTGGTCATCACAGCCCTGACCAGAGTATAACTATCGGCGACGATGGAACTCGTCATATCGTAATAAATGGTTATGGAGCAGCAACAGTTGGCGAGGTAAGTGAAGTGTTCCACGAAAAACGTGACTCAATTCGACTGCCATTTCCTTGTTTCCAAGTAAATGCTCGTTTTGATGGAGGCATGAGTGGTGGGCCAATATTCAATGACCAAGGTAAATTATGCGGTGTAATCTGCTCGAATCTGCCTCCAACCGACAATAATGACGAACATGTCTCTTATGCCACCACATTATGGCCATTAATGGCGACCCATATCGATATAGCCCTAGATGGTTCAGTGGTCGATAATTCTTACCCATTGATAAAATTGGCAAGACAAGGGGCATTGTCAGCCATAGGTCATGAATCAGTCCGAATCAATGGCGAATATGGTTCTGCGGAATTTCGAATTGAAATTGATAGATACCATTCATAAATCAACTTGCGCCTCCAGTTCACCGTTTCCACGCTGCACAGATGACAAGGCTGAGGCCTTTACCCACCCATCACCTGATCCAGCCGCGCCACCAGATCCTCCGCCCGCAGATGCGTATAGCGCTTGAGCATCTGCATGGACTTGTGTCCGGAGATGGCTGCGACTTCCTGGTCACCAAGGCCGGCCTCGACCAGGCGTGAGACCGCTTCGTGGCGCAGGTCGTGGAAACGCAGGCCCTGGATACCGGCATCTTTCAGGGTGCGGTGCCAGGCGGGGCGGAATTCATATGGCCGGCGCACCTTGTCACGGCCGGGCTCGCCGAAGAAGATCAGGTCGGTGTCGAAGGGGCGCACGGGATTGCTTAGCGCCATGCGAAAAATATTTTCTGCTTTTTTGGTCAAAGGGACGGTTCGGGCGGAGCCGTTCTTGGTTTCCGAGAGGTACACGGTGCGTTTTTCCAGGTTCACCTGCCGGCGCGTCAGGGTCTTGATCTCGCCGGCACGCATGCCGGTGTAGAGCGCAATGCGGGCGATCCAGCCGAGCATCGGGTTGGAATAGCTGTCGCAGGCCTTGAACAGGGCCTTCTCCTCGTCCGCACTCAGGCGCCGGTCCCGGCCCTTAGCGGGTGCCGGCTTGCGGATGTTGGCCACGGGGTTGTAGAACAGCCCCACGCGCCATTCCTTGATGGCGATGGTGAACAGGTGTGACAGCAGAGAGAGTTCGAGGCGCACCGTGCTGGCAGACTTGCCAGCGGCGAGCCGTTCGTCGCGGTACTCGGCCACGAGGTCCGGCGTGATCGCGGCCAGGCTGTAGGCGCCGAACTTCTTCTTCAGCGCCTTGGCCTTGTGGCTCTCCGCGTAGGCCGTGCTTTCCCGCTTGCTGGCGGACACCTCACTGAGGTAACGGTCCAGCGCTTTTTCCAGCAGCAACTTTTCCGCGCCGGCCCGGTTGATGTAGACGCCGCGCACCATTTCGTCCTCGGTGCCGCGCGCCCAATCCTCGGCGTCGCGTTTGGTGCGGAACGTCTTGACGGTCGTCGGCCAGCCGCGCTTGCGGATGATCGCCTTCCAGGTGTTCGAGGGTGTTTTGGTGATGGCTGCCACATCGTCTTCCGTACAGGTGTACCGAAAGTGTACCGAGTGACACAGGGATTAACAGAAGAAAACTTTTATCTCGTTGATAAATATGGTGGCCAGGGACAGAATCGAACTGCCGACACGGGGATTTTCAGT